>Ga0315279_10007829_pt1 | contig 13102 bp, 14 predicted proteins | sample YL17G06_20_MG_FD_203694 | JGI IMG/M metagenome (GOLD analysis project Ga0315279, IMG submission 203694) | Sediment microbial communities from Yellowstone Lake, YNP, Wyoming, USA - YL17G06_20 | ecosystem: Environmental > Aquatic > Freshwater > Lake > Sediment | place: USA: Wyoming | collected... | reverse complement strand
AACGCAAATACTCAAAGGTCGTAAGACTAAGAGCTGAGAAGGAGGAACTCCAGGCAAAGATCAGGTCCGGAAATTCACAGAGCTGAGGTAGAAAGCGAATGCCACGCTCATATGCGGCCACGATCCAGGCGAAGATGGTGAGATACTACGCCCGAAAGCGTTGCCCAGTCTGCGAGCGCCCAGGATCAGGTCCGCACGCGAAGAAGGTCAAGGGGCACATCTACCTCTACTTCGCTCATTCGCTCAAGAACCCAGAGACAGGGAAGCATTATCTGAAATGGTGTTACATCGGGCCAGCGCGCGCGAAATCTTTAATTCTTCGTGGTTTGATCAAGCGGTCAAATGGATAACATGGCGGTGATCGTGATAGATATGCTTGCCGATTTAGTGACGGGGGAACTGAAATGTGATAGAGCACAGAGAATAATCCCGAACATAGCGGCCTTGATAGCAGCGGCAAGAAGTAACAAGATCCCGGTGGTTTATTCCAACGACGCGCACTACGAGCAAGATTTCGAGATAGTCAATCGATGGGGGAAGCACGCGATAAAGGGCACACTTGGTGCTGAGGTCATTCCTGAGCTCAAGCCAGCAGAGGGAGACTTCACCGTCGAGAAGAGGACATATAGCGGTTTCTATGAGACCGGTCTGGATTCATTGCTGAGAAGTCTTTACAATGGTAACGCGGCAGACACACTGGTTCTTACCGGATTGCATGCGAACATGTGCGTCAGACATACAGCCGCGGACGCGTTTTTCAGAGGATACAAAATAGTCGTTCCAAAAGACGGGGTTGAGGCCTTCACGCAAAAGGAGTACGAAGAGGGCCTTGAATACCTCAACTATGCCTACGGAGTGAAAATAGCGGAATCAGTCGACGATGTAATACGGGAGCAAATCCGTCGATGACAGGGACGCGCGTGACCCTCCGGTTCTGGAAGATCAACACTCCTGCGTTTGGCAGACTGCTTGGACGTCCCAACTCGGCAGTTTTCTAGCTTTGTAGCTTGGTCAAGTATGCTTTGCGCTGACCTAGGAAGAGGAAGACAAAGCCGAGTAGCAGGAGGATCATCACGACATACGAGATCGCTATGGCGAATTCATAGTTCGCTTTTTCAGGTCTGAGAGCGTAGCCGGGATACGCGACCATTCCGCACATAAACCAAGTGGCCATCAGAAGGAGTGAGTAACCTGTTATCTTCCATTTCTCTGCCTTTCTCATCTCACCATTCTCCACTTCATTGTACTTCATCCAATACCAAACGGTCGCAAAGAAGATGATTGTTATGAACGACCCCAGGATCCCGAAAAATGGTGGAACAATCTCCATCTTGATCACACCGCGAAGAGCAGGATTGCAAGCAAGAACAGGATAAGGGACAAGGTATAGTCATGATAGGTGAACGAGAGCATGGATGACAAGGTGAAGAATACGGAGAGAGCTGATAAGGCTAGACCTGTTGCAACTCGAGTTCTTTTGGCGTATATGAGGGCCCCTCTTACAGCGAGAATCATCCCAACAAACACTGATTGAAGCCAAGTAGCAAGCGGGTTCGGAGACGCGGCAAGCAAGGGAAAACTAACTAGCTCAGAGGAAGGAGATGATACAAGGTACTTCCATGCCAACGGCATCCAAACCATTAGAGCCACATCAATGACCCCAACCGCGAAGACGACCAACCCAACTCTGTGAGCGTCCATATACATAGACTGATCGTAATGAAGATGATGTTAAAAATACTTTCGCTCGTCAATTCTTGGGTCTCCTATACCATAACATGAGATCTGCGCGCGAGGATGCTTCCAATGGGATGACCTGAACGTTCTCACAGCCATGAAGGAGTTAGCCGAGGAATCCATGCCCTGTCTCAGGATCTTAGAGGCCCGTAGGACAGCCAACACTTCCGAAAGTCTCCTGAGAGGCCTCAGTCACTCCTAAGCTAGTCTGTGAAGAGTTGCCTATACGGTGGATGTGTTTATCTCTGGGCCCTCCTTCTTCGGAGCGAGACTTCGGTTCCGGTCTTTCGTCTTTGTGATCAGGGCATTCCTCAGGGGTCTTCTCTTTAGCGTCTGCCCTGAAGCGTCAGTAACCGATCAACGAGTTTATCAACCAGAGAACGGGCTCGTACCCTACTCTTCTGAGGCGATCCTGAATAAGTAGATAACTGACCACAGCATGCTCTTCCACGACCTTTCTCCTAGCACCATGAATGACGGATACTAGCGGTAACATGATTGAAAACAGAATAAGGACCCACTTCTCAGTAGCCATGAGGTAGCCCTGTTGTATGTGTGCAAGGAGGGTAGCGAGTTTGGGAAGGCCGAACAAGAACGCGAGGGATATCGCCATAATGACACATCCCATTGTGTTGATTAGATCCCATCTCCTCTTCGAATAGGCAGTCAGTTCGTCGTCTTCAGCCTGAGAGTTATGAATATAGTCGGCTACTATTGTCCTGACCAACCGTATTACTTGGTCGTCATTCATCTTCCACCATAGTGGTTCAAGGTATCGGAACCTACGACGGAAGTTTTTGACATGATTAGGATCTATGTGTTGAAGTTGCTCAAAGTGGTCCACTATGTACTGAATGTCGGGCCTTACGTTTCCTTCTCTTCCGTAGACGTCGCCCCATATGAAGAAGCGAAACCATACTTGGGATATCAGGAACCCTACTGGAGCGCCATTCAGTATCAGAAGGAAGCCCAGAAATGCGACGGGGACTGCCGTATCGATCATGCTACCGTCGGTCTGCAAGTAACCCAGTAGATCTTGGGAGTATATGAGGAGTACGAACAGCAGAAATGTGTAACCAGGAAAGGTATATCTGGTGTCAAAGAACGAGCGCCCGATCTCCGAGGACGGAGCAGGAGTCCGTGTAGACATATCTTGTGCTGGCATCTGTGAGATTATAATGTTTCACGCACCTGCTGGTATAGTCGCCTCATTCTGGTAGTTCGTCTCCCAGTCTATCAACGACAAACGCAGTTAAGATGTCAGACTTCGAACACTAAGTCATATGACGGATTCTGGAGCATGAGTATGGTACGAACTCCTCTTCGTTGACTACTCTACTGACCACCGCAGGCCCGGTAAGGAAAACACGGAAGAAGTGAAAAATGGTTTCAGTAGGCTCCCTGAGCCTTGCCAGACTGTGCTCCAACTCCAGATCTTCCATGTGCTCCGTTCTTCCTCTGAGGTTGTCTTTCACGTTGTTGTCCCTGTTGATCCAATCTTGAAACACATTCAGTGATACGACTATGCCGATGTCCATCAGTCGGTGGAGGGTTCTAACATATCGGTCCAGCTCCTCAACTGCAACGCCTGTCTCGAGGAAATCCGTCTCAGCTCTGCTCAGCATCTTCGAAGGACGAACTCGCGAGAGGCCATAAAGGAGAGGCCAAGAGTTCAAATACAGTATGTGTGTGCGGAGGCTCTACCACAATGACTGACGAGAGCGCGGTCAGGAATCAACAAGCCCAAGCTCCCCGAAAGCCTTGAATAGCTCAGCCGAACCCTGATCAACATATGGCTGAGGGTGATAGCGTCGATTTCGCTGTTCCTCCAGAACCCGAGGATATCAAGAAGAAGATAATGGAAGCGCATTTTCAGCACAAAGGGTACTACAAGACACTCATCAGAATAGAAGTCCCTAGCTACCTTTGGTCCCATTGGAAGGACAAACTTGAGAACCTGGGATACAAGTGGCCAGAGTTTCTCAAGTTGATGAAAGACGTTGGTGAGACAGCGAGCTGGGCTTCTGGGAAGTTGTCATGGGAGGAGTTCATAGAAAAGGTGATCACGTCAACGAAGTAGCACGCGGAGCGTACCATTAGATGATACATAAGTAGTCTGACGATTCCTCTAGAGGAATGAGTGAAAAGGTCGACCTAGAGAGAGCAAGAGAGGTCGTACGGAGTATCGGGATAGATGAAGATCTGTTCACAAACACATGGAAGTATTTTGACAAGAACAAGAAGGCCCAAACCTTCGCTGAGCGCCGCTTGGCCGTATGTGCCGCCTGTGCACTCTTCGCCGCGCGCTATTGCGGCCTTCCTGTTTCTACAAAGGAAATATGCCGCGCATTCAACGACGAATTCTTGTGCGGAACTCACACGCTGGCCATGAGAGCGAGAGAAGTATTGCGAGTGCATCGAAAGATTCTCAAGATCTACAAAGGGCCTCCTCTACCGCAGGGGCTCTACCTCCGCATAAGATGGGCAGGGTATATTGGTGCGAAGCTTGCCCTTCCCCCAGAGATCATAGAGGACGCAGGGGAGATTCTCCGGTCGAACTCGGACTACGCCCAGGGGAAGAACCCGGGATTCATCGCAGGAGCTGCAATAGGTTTGGCCTGCCTTCGAAAGAAGCACCCAGTGACACCCAGCAGAATAGCAGGCTCAAGCGGCATGCGTGTAGGAACAATGCGAAAGCATATACAAGGGCTGTCTAGCTAGTCACGGGTTCGCCACTGGCAGTCTACTCGCTTTGAGGCTAGAGGAGTGTCTACCCTTCTGTCATTTGCTTGAGTTCGTCAACTTCCGCTTTCAAATGCACCAGCATCAGCATGAACATCGTCTCACTCGGGAGCGGCCTCGTGGCCAAAGAGTAATATCATGAGAGGGACATCCTCATCGTCCGTGCAATGGCCGAGGGTGTGACGAAGCGATACTTTGAGGAGATCCTTGAGGTGACAGGCGTGAGTAGGAGAAGGGGCGAAAGGCTTGCTGAAATCAAGAACATGCCCGACAATGAACTCAAGCTGTTCGTGGAAGACCTGCAGAGTCGAGTTCGAAGTCATTACCAAAGTGATACCGGGAAAATAGTCGAATCCTTGCGGGAATATGAAGAACAGCCGAAAGCGTTCTATTCTGGAGGCTTTCCACTTCAAACTGCTGTAAGAGAAGCTCCCGTCGACTGGTTCGTGAGGAAGGCAGCCCTCTACTATGGAAAAGTTGTGATACTAGATCAGTTGGAATCCACCTCAGTCCTCAGAGATGTAATCGCAGTCAAGGGCTTGAGAAATTTGATTACTTCAGACTTGGTTTCTCTTCTCGTTCTGTGGCCTTGGGCAGAGGCCGGCCTCATTGAGGCCCTTCCAGCACCGGTCAGATGGAACGAGACAATAGGACAAACGATCTCAAAGCTTGCCGATGAGGACTTGAAAGATGAAGAATGGGCTTCATCGGACGGAGCCCTCAAGGATGAGGACGAAGGATTGGAGGGAGAAGCTCTCATACAACTATATGAACGCACAATCCAAGCAACTATGTCTCAGAAGTCCATTGATGAGAAGGGTGGGTTAAGGAGTAGCGCCTTCGGAACATTGTTGGAGGGCAGGTCAGCAGCGGTGGGTTCAGGGTTCTTCGGAAGTGCTCTGACGGACTCCTCCTTCACTACAGATGTTAGGCAACGATGGAGGTTGTTTTGTCTTTGGTCCTCAAAGAGAGCCGGATTGTTGGCCCAAGGGGGACTACTCGATGAGGAAACTTGGGGGAGAATGAGGGAGAAGGCGAAGACTGGAAGAGTGTGGCAGGGGTTCAAGGTGAGGAATTTGGGGGCCTTGATGAAACTCTCGCCCGAGCAGGTAATCAAGGTCCGTGAGGATTCGAAGTATTCCCTCAGGTCATTTCGAGAGGAGTTGGCGGAGAAGGTAGAAGGGATCGAGATGGCCAAGCTAGCAGATGAAAAGGAGATAGAACAGGTCGCGTCTCAAGTATCAGATGACTTGAACAAGGAAGCAAGGCGTGTTGAGAGTGACCTGAAGAACATGCGATTGAAGCTCGGAGTCAGCGCCGCCTTGACTCCGCTGAGTCTATCCCTAGGCCTCCTTCCTTTCCCCTTGGCCGGACTCGCGCGTCAGCTGATCGGCAGCGCATCCTTAGTGGGAATCATCGGTTACGGGTTAGATATGAAAGAGCAGAAGGAGCGCTCCGGATACTTCTTGGTCAGACTGGAAGAGGAAGCGGAAGAGCAAAGGATCCTAAGAGAACACGGAGTCACATCGAAGTGGCGCCTTTAGTAGTGCATTGACAGGGCCATTCCAGGAGAAGATCTTTGTGGGAGAGATTGGGTGAGATCCATGATCAGATGGGCCTTCATGCTTCTCTTGGCTGTCGCAAGTGAGGCTTCGTCAGGCGAGTCGTTCGTGCTAGTGGGACGGGAATGAGGTGCCTTACAGAGATATTTCGCTGCCGCAGCCTATAAATACCCTGTGGCACGCCAAAGTAGCGTAGAGTAATGGGCTCGATGGCCCAGAAGATCAAGATCGGTGTCGCTTTAGATGGAGATGTACTCAAATGGACATACCATCAGATTAGGACCAAGCGTTTCTTCAACAAAACTCATACGATGTGAGACCCTTTGCGGAAACATACGGAAGCCGAGGATTGAATAGGAGGAAATACTCGCTATGCAGCTAAGCAGTGGTGCTCTCAGGAACCAAATCGAACCTGTTGATCGCCCCTTTCATTCATGGTATCAGTTCGTCCTTGGATATCCACCCCACTTCGTTCGATACTGTATCTCCAAGTTTGGCACCGCTAGGGGAAGTCTGGTTCTTGATCCCTTCTGTGGAACCGGCACAACGAATGTGGAATGCAAGAAATTGGGCATCGATAGTCTGGGCCTTGAAGCCAACCCAATGACTCAGTTTGCGGCTCATGTGAAGACAGACTGGGAAGTTTCAGCTGATGAACTAGAGCGATCTGCGTTTGAGGTTGCTTCGGCGGCGCGGCAAAGCCTCCGGAAATTCGGTTTGTCCGAAGACAACACGCTGTTCAATAGAAGCATGTTTCCCCCACGGACCAAGATCGAGGTTCTAGACAAAGAGCCCAGACTAGATCATGAGCAAACTAAAGTTCTCCCTAAGGATTTCATCAGCCACAAGCCGCTTAGAAAGGTTTTGGTACTGAAAGAACTTATTCTCCAAGTCCAGCAAGAGAAGGTGAAGAACGCCCTCTTGCTGGCATTAGCCAATGTCACTGTGAATGATGCAAGCAATCTCGCATTCGGTCCCGAGGTTTATGCATCCAAGAAAAAGGCAGACGCTCCTGTCATAGGGAGCTTCCTCATCAGGACCAACGCTATGAGCAAAGACCTCAGGTCGAAACCTGAAACCTATGGACAGGCCCGCATAGAACTGGGAGATGCAAGGCGTATGACCGACTACTTCCACTCAAATCGAGGTCAGGTCAACTGCGTAATCACCTCTCCACCATATCCCAATGAGAAAGACTATACACGCATAACCCGTCTCGAAAGTATAGTTCTCGGATTCATCAAAGATCGACTAGACCTGCGTAATATCAAGACTAACCTTCTGAGAAGTAACTCAAGGAACATTTTCGTCTCGGATACGGATGATCAGTTCGTTAAGAACTTCCCACCTATCAAGAGACTTGCTGATCGAATCGAGCACAAAAGAATCAGTCTAGGAAAGACATCTGGATTCGAGAGACTCTACCACAAGATCGTTGGACACTACTTCGGAGGCATGTACAGACACCTGGCAAGTCTCAAGGGTCTCCTTGCACCCGATGCCAAACTCGCTTACATAGTAGGAGATCAAATGTCATATTTCAGGGTCAACATCCCTACTGCCGAACTACTGGGCGAGATTGCGGAAAGCCTAGACTATCGCACCGAAGGGATAGAGCTGTGGCGAACTAGAGCAGCGACAATCACGAGAACTGACTTAAACGAGAACATTCTTATCCTCAGCAATAGGTGATAGTCCTATGCCCTCCTCCGAATTGACCGACTATGATAAGATCATCACGAGACTTTTTCTCTCCAAATTCGAAGAAAAGGCCACAGAGATTGAGTTCACCAAAGATGAACTTGTGTCAGAAGCACGGGAATTGCAGATTCCTCTTAGAAATCCTCCTGACGTAGTTTACACCTATCGTTCAAGGGCCGACCTGCCGGCCGCGATTAGGCAGAGAGGGAATTGGGTAATAAAGCCAAAAGGGAAGGGAAAATTCTCCTTCTTCAAGTCAAAGAGAGAACCCTTCGCTAGGATCCAAAAAGACCTAAACGCAATCGAAGTTTTGAATGCGGTCCCCGAGATTGTTGAGAAGTACGCTCAAGAAGATGAGCAGACCGTCTTGACCGCAATCAGGTACAACCGACTCGTAGACATACTAACAAGGGTCACCTGTTTCCATCTACAATCGCATACCCGAACAACCATTGAAGGCGAAGGACAAATCGAAATTGATGATATCTATGTCGGCGTAGATCGTGAAGGAACAAAATACATTATCCCATTAGAAGCTAAGAGTGGGGATGAGAGAGACAAACTCGGCTGGATTCAGGTCGCGAATATGGTCAAATTCGCTAGGCAAAACTACCCAGAACTGAGATGCAGGCCCGTAGCGGCGAAACGGGTTGAACGCAACATGATCCACATGGTTGAGTTCAATGACAACCCAAATTCTGAGGAAATCTCCATCGTTCAGGAAAAGCTATACAAGCTGAAGCGAGAGAGACGCAGTCAATTAACCACGTGAGAAGCGCGAGGCCCCCTTTCAGGAACAATGTAGTATCGCACCTCTGTGATGCAATGCCCTTCCCGGATACCGAGATCACGCAACTGAACTAGATAATACCTGATGCCCTATTCGTATGTGCCCTGCTATGGAGCCAAGAAAGAGGAAAGCAATTGGCGCCTACGGACGGCGTCTGTTCTCATCACTGTGAAGAAATCCATATTGCTGGGTGAGGTAACAGTTGCCATTCTCGTCGACCTAAACGTGATCTGCAGAAGGCTTGAGAAGACTGGGACGAGGGCGTGGATTAAGGATGGGCTGCTAAATGTGGAGAGAAGAGGTAATAAGATGGCGGTGGGGTGGCACATATTGAATGGACTGCGCTATGAATGCTTGTCGACTGCTACTGCCCTAAAGTATATTCAGCATGTTTTGGCGAGCGAAACGCACGCGCGTGCGTTAGAGTAGTCCTCAAGAAGAAAGCGTTTAATATCCACTACGGATCAAGATTTGGTGCAACGGCAGCTGGCAGAGTCGCTTCTTTTCAAACGCCTGAAGGACGCAGAGAAAACCGATGGCTTTGATGAAGGCGAGATCTCCTCTCGCGTCGGTGCCATAATACGAGAGGTCTCTCCAATACTGAATCAAGTCGTTCGCCATTTCCCCGAATATACCCTTCATGACCCGAGTCACAGTTACAGGGTGCTAGACAATATGGGTAAGATCATCCCTCATGAGACCCTTGATCTACTAGATTCAATCGAACTCTCGACTCTAATCTATGCCGCGTTCCTACACGATATCGGCATGGCAGCCAGCTCCAACGAAATGGCAGACTGGCTTCAGTCAGACGAGGGCAAAACATTCATTGACACAAACGAGAAGTGGTCAAACCTATTAGAGACATTCAAGAACGATGATGTAGTGAAACGTCGCCTGCAGGATATGACCTTCACGGATTACTTACGTCAGCATCATGCTCGTCGCGGATCACAATTCTTGACAGACTTCTACGGGACCAATGGAAAGAGCAACAATAGGATCCTCGTCCGCGAAGTGAATTATGCAGACTACGTTGCTTTGGTCTGTGAAAGCCACTGTGAAGATACTATGAAGCTTAGGGCCGCAGAATATCGCCGAGATGCACTAGTCCGCGAACATCCCCTTAATATTCAATATCTAGCGGTGGTTCTTCGGCTCGCAGATCTATGCGATCTTGACCCAGAGCGCACTCCGAAGGTCGTGTTGGATTTCATTAATCCAGCGGACCCTAAGAGCGCAGAGGAATGGCAGAAACACCGCAGTATTAGGGGTTGGAAGATTTCCGACGAATGCATACGCTTCGAGGCCAAGTGTTCTCATCCAGCTATCCAACGTGGTCTGCGAGAATGGATGGAGTACATCGAACGTGAGCGTCGCGATTGTCTAGGAATCGTGCGGGATAACCGCGCCGAAATCACAGAACGATACAAACTCAACCTCACAGAACCCATACCGACAGAGACCATCGAAAGTGACGGATCCTATGTCTATGCGGACTTCGAGTTCAATCTAGACTATGAAAAGATTGTCTCTCTCCTAATGGGCACACAACTGTGGGGCTCACCGATGATCGCATTGCGCGAATTGCTTCAGAACTCCCTTGATACCTGTCGCCACCGCAAAGCACTGAGCCAACGCCATAACGTTCCTTATGAGCCCGTGATTAGATTGACCGAACGTGCCGAGAGCGATGGCAAATCCGTCATTTGTGAAGACAATGGTATGGGAATGAATGTGCAGATCATAGAGGATTACTTCATGCGCATAGGACGTAGCTACTACCAATCTCGTCAATTTCTGCGGCAGAATCTCGGATTCTCGCCCGGCAGTGAGTTTGGCCTAGGCATTATGTCTTGCTTCATGTTGACAGACAAGATCACGGTCGAAACACAACACCTGAGTGAGGACTTGGGGCTGAGGGAGGAAGCATTGAGAATAGACATCGAAAGACTTGGTCGCTATTTCGTCATAAGAAAAGGAAACAGAAAAGAACCAGGCACTACGATAACTCTAAGGGGTGTCCACCACCCGGTGGATCTACGGGATCTGAGATGGGTCGCTCCTCATTTTCCTCTCGACATTGTTGTGAGTGAGGACGGTAAGCGAAGAGTATTCCACAGTGAACCCCACAAGTTGCCTGACACGATGGAACTCTTTTTCAGACATCGATCTGCGCGACCAGAGATAATACTCCGCCAAGCTTCAAGATACGACTTTGAGCTTCGGTATGAACAGACCGGCGGTCTTCAGGGAGAGATAGCTTTGATATTCTTGAGGGATCCTCGCGGCAAACTGACTTGGGGATACAAGGAAGGCGACACAGAGTTCTACATAGATGATTGGGATGGGGGGATTAGATACCGGAAACGGGGCGCGACAGGACTTGAAGAAAAGGGTCACATCATAGTTCTAGGGGAGGGACAAAGGTGGTCCCAAGACGGCTTTCGGATTGAGGGTGGCTTCCCAATAGGAACAGACTCTTTCGCTTTCGTCAAGAGGACCCTAAAGACGCCAGTGGCGTGCTTCGTAGACATAGATCTGCAGGGGCCCTGGAAACTGGGCTTGGATGTGACCAAAAGGGTGTACGACGATAGAGACAAGAGGTTTGAACAATTCAGGGATCTTTTCTATGAGCTTATGTCCGATCTCATTAGACAGATCCTAGAGAAAGAAGATCTGCTCCCTACGACTGACGCTGGTAGCGCATTCGTGGACGAACTACTGGTGAGATCTGGGCCCTTGTTGGCCCAGAAATTGAAGGCAAGGCTCAACTATCGGGTAGGATGAGAGATTTGACTCAAGAGTGATCTCGCGCGCGAACTGATTGCCGGACTCTTCCGCAGGACGTATTCACGTATCGGCCTAGAATTGCCAACCGCCTATGGAGCAAGGGAGACTCCCTCTAGCCTTGAGAAGTGATCTAGGGCTTCTTCTTAGTCTGCGTGCATCGTTCTCAAGGGACCCATCTCAGATATCTCCTTCTTCCTCGGATCGTCCTCTCCAGTAAGTAGGCTGTTTAGGTCGGGCTCGTGCGCATTGAACTTCGAACTCACCGAATATCCTCGGGCATGCCTGGTCATAGATCTCCTTCAACCTCTCGGGCGAGAAGTCCGTGTAGTGTCTCGCCAGAACTGACTGCGGAACTCGCCCGCAGAACGCGTCCACGTATCTGTCCGGAACTCCCAGCCTACCCATCTCGCAAGCGAAAAACTCCCTGAGGACCTGCGGTGTGATCTGAAGCCCTGTTTCAACACACGCTCGCTTGAAGATCTTGCAGTTTCTCAGGCTCAGAGGGAAAAGCCTCGGGTCGCCGTCCGTCCTCGTTTCCAGATACGCCGTCAGGATTCCCCTTGCCTCGTCGTTGAAGAACGAAACCCATGTTCTCTTCGTCCTCGTCGCTCTCTTCCTCGGGACGATCATTCTCTTCTCAAGGTCGATGTCCTCCCTGTGCAGTGACAGGACCTCGTTCTTCCTCAGTCCGGATGTGGCGTAAAGCAGGAACCGCGCCCGACCCCTGACCGAGTCAAGCTCCACGTAGAACCTCTGAAGGTCCGCGCGCGACGGGACCATCTTCGGCTTGAACTCCTTCCTCGGAAACCTGAACGTCTGCACGACTTCCGCGCGCCCGAGGTAGTCCCGGAAGAACACCTTCAGTGACTTCAGGGCATTCGCGTAGGTTGCCGGTGCCTTTCCGTTGAACCCTGTTAGATAGGATCTGAGGTCGTCTCGTGTAATTGTCCGTGGATCTTTGCGGAGTGAATCTAGCAGTCTGCCTATCTGCCAAACGTGCCCGCGCGCTGTCCTGTCACCGGGCTGTCTGTCAATATGACAGAACCCCTCGAAGTCCGACAAGATCTCGACCCTATGCAACTCATCTTGAGTGAGTATTGATTTGATGCCTTTAATTCGAACTCCTTCTGGGGACAACAAATCTCTGCTAGTGTTGACAGCGCTGAAAGGGTGAGATCTCTCCAGAACGATTTGCCGAGCCGCTCCGGAGGCCGACGCCTTGATCCGTACTTGGCCACGACCCGCACTTCGCCTCGTCAGCCCTGAGTTGGGGCAATTCCCAAGAGCATCTTGTTGAAGTCAGGGCTCTTGAGAAGGTCACCAGGCTCTCCTTCGGCTATCTTCCTGCCGCTTCCCATGATGAAGGCGTGGTCAGACAGATCAAGTGCGAGTTTCGCGTTCTGCTCGACGAGTATCACCGTGAGCTTGAGGTCATCCCTGAGCATCTTGACGTTGTCGACCAGCTGTTTCGCCATCTTCGGGGCCAAATTCGCAGTCGGCTCATCGAGCATTATGACCTGAGGTTTGCGAATCAGCGCCATGCAAAGGGCGAGCATCTGTCTCTCACCTCCGCTGAGCAACCCGGCGGACTTGCCCATGAAGTCATTCAGAACCGGGAAGAGCGACACTACGTTGCGGATGGTCTCCTTTGATGACCCGGGGTCCAACGTGTAAGATGCGAGCCACAAGTTCTCCGCGACCGACAGGTTGCCAAAAACGTTGTCCGTCTGGGGCAGATAGGCAACGCCCCTTCTGGCTATCTCATGCGGCGGCAGCT
>Ga0315279_10007827_pt1 | contig 13103 bp, 15 predicted proteins | sample YL17G06_20_MG_FD_203694 | JGI IMG/M metagenome (GOLD analysis project Ga0315279, IMG submission 203694) | Sediment microbial communities from Yellowstone Lake, YNP, Wyoming, USA - YL17G06_20 | ecosystem: Environmental > Aquatic > Freshwater > Lake > Sediment | place: USA: Wyoming | collected... | reverse complement strand
CGCATTCAAAGCAATGAACCATGCCGTTGTCGATAAAAAAATGACGCTCGTGGATCAAGAATGCGTGATGGATGTACTGGAAGAGCTCGGTCTGAAGTAGGCAAAAATGTCCCGGGGATTAACCTGAGAATAATCCCCGCTTTTACATGAGGACATTCCCTGGTATAAATCGGGAATCAACAGTATGCGTTTGCTTCCCCCGCGCGCGGGTATGATGGCGACGTTTTGGTATGATGATTTTTTCTGCATGGCCATCCGGCTATTTTCTGATTTTAGAGAGCAGCCATTCCCTGGCAGTCCGATATTCTGCTGAATGCGTATCCGCGGCTGTAATGCCCCCCAGGCCATCAGACTGTCCCAGTATCGTGGAAGGCGCGGAGATGCTGTCTACCACATACGAGCCGCGCGGTCCGATGGTCCCGCCCGCTACGATAGTAATGCCATTCGTCTGGAAGGAACCGGAATGAAATGCCGACCGGTTACAGGAATTTACAAGCCTTGACGCTTCGGAAAGCAGCGCGTTGGTGAAATCCAGTCTATATATTTTTAAGCCGCGTTTCCGGGCTGTAGCGATTGTAGCGCCATCCACGGAGTCCATTTCAGCAACGAGCAGGATCCCGCCTTCCTTGACTTTTTCGATATCTATAATGGAAAGCGCGGAGAAAACATCCATTGCAATGGCGCAATCCGCGCCGGAAAGCACGTCCTTGATGCTCTGGCGCATAATCGGCCCGAATAGCGTCTGGTTGGCCCCTGCGCGTTCGGGCAGTACCGCCGTAGTGACTTCATGAACGCGCGCAAAGTCAAGAAGCGCAAGCAATACGAGCAAACGATCGTCATAGCGGAGAACACGCGTCGAGGGACCCGGCTTCGCCAACTGACTGACCGGAAGATCCAGTATCCACCATGAAGAGCATGCGCCTATTTCCCGGAGGATGGCCTGATCGGTTTGCTGATCGGGAGATTCAACATGCCCCACGCACAGTCCGTGACCCACGCGTATGGGGGCAATACGCATTTCCTGCGCGTTTTTGCGTCGCGGCCGGGCAATGGACAGCACAGGGCTAAAACCGGTCTTTGCCGCCAGCACACCAAGCGTGTCTGAGAGTTCCTGAAGTGTTGCGCATACCTGCCGATTTACCCATTTGGAATCGCTCAGGGCTTCCGGTTCATGGAATTCGCCCGAAGCATTTTTCGCCGCGGTTTCAGCCATTTCGGGCGTTATCCCGTTGCGGCCGGATTTGCCGATCTTGAGGATCGTTGCATACGAAGGCACGGAATTCCTGCTGCTGCTTTCGTCAATAATCTTCTGGAAGCTGGAATGGAAGTATGCAAGCCCGGATGCCAATTCTATGGGAAGCAGGCCGGTGTCTCGCGGCATCATAGGGGCGACCAACCGGTCCGCAAGAGCGATAAGACGCTGCCAGTCAACCCGTCCCGCATCAAATCCCTCGCGCGCGAAAAGCGAGGCCAATACTTCCAGCGGCGCATTGCCGGCGCTTCGGCCCATTCCGCGCAACGAGGCGTCAAAAAAGCTGATCCCGGCCGCCGCGCCCGCAAGGCAATTGGCAACCGCAAGCTGCAGATTGTTGTGCCCATGGAACCCGATCGGGATGCGCACGCGGACGCGCGCTGCTCGCGCATAATCCTGCACCTCATCAGGGGTCATGCCGCCCGCGGAATCAACAAGAGCAACCACATCGGCTCCAAAATTCTCAGCCATCGCGCAACGTTCGGCAAATTCAGACGGCGGCAGCACATAGCTCTTCATGAGATTGGACCACGTTTCAAGCCCCAGAGACTTGGCAATGCGCAAAGCTTCTGCTGCCTGATCAAGTTCATCGATATTAGTGCCAACGCGGATAAAATTCAATCCTGCATCCGCTGCCCTACGAATGGAATCCGTCTGCCCGATTCCCGGTATGAAGAATGCCCCGATTTTTGATGCACCCTTGGCTGCCGCCACAGCGGACTCGATGTACTCTGTGTCGCTGTTTGCCGCTCTTCCTTTACCCTTTGTCTGCGCATCAAGACCAAGCCCATGACCGACTTCGATACGCTCAATCCCTGCGGCCGATAATGCGGAGGCGATGATATAGGTGTCTTCGGCCGTGAAGTGGTAGTCGATGAGGTAACTGCCGTCACGCAGTGTGCAATCGAGCAAATGTGCATTTGCTATCCTGATGGGCCCTCCTCCGGCCGCGCCAGGTTTTCGACAACCATAGCGGCTACTCTTTCCGCATAATTAGGGTCCTTCTTGTCAACCCAGAGATTGACGACTTGTTGGGCGACCACATCCGCGTTAGGGCACCCGGCAGGTGATTTCTCTTTTGAAAACCATCTATGGATTGCAGGATACCAGCTTGAAGCGTCAATGCCCTTGGCCCGCAAGGACGCAATAAGCGCGGCACGGCGTTCTTTGGGGACCATAAAGCTGAATCGCCAGGGAGACGATTCCTTTACATCATGCATAAGCGATGTTGCACCATACTTTCCGGACAATAAATGCTCATAGGTCTCTACAAGGTTCCGGCGCAGAAGCAATTCCGAAGGGAATTTCTCAATCAGGTCCGCTATTCGTTCCCAATCCGCTTCCGCCGCATTTCTGAAAAGCAGATCGCTATAGCAGTGGAACATTGCCGAAAAAAATCTCCCGGCTTCACCTGCAATTGAATCAAGTTCTTCAAGTGCATAGTATACCCTACGATAGTTCTCCGATAGCCGCGTCAACTGGTCTTTGTTGATTGACTTTACCTCCCGTAACTGCCCTCTCATTCTTTCCGCAACACTCTCATCGTTTGTCAAAAAAGCCCCGCCCAATCCGCAATCAATCTGCTTTGTGTGGCCAAAGCTCAGTAGGCACCCCTGCGCATGGCGCCCCATCTGAGGCACGCCGAATGCCTGTGCAGCATCTTCAATGACCGGTACCTGATATTTGCAGCATACAGCGTCGATATCATCAATCGCACAACGATTTCCATAAATGTCCACGGCAAAAACGACAGCAATTTTTCCCTTAAGCATATTAAGCAGTATGTCAAGGCTTTCGGGCGAAAGTGTTGCATCCGACAATTTGACATCGCAGAACACTGGGACTGCACCTGCACATTGGGCGGTCATGACCGGCGAAAGACACATAATCGATGGGAATATGACCGCTTTGCCATTTGCATTAATGGTATTAAGGTACGCCGCCCAAAGTGTGTTGGCCCGACCGCCAAGTACCGCGTATGATAAACCGGTTGCGGCGCGCAAGCTGTCGCAGCATCGCTCAGTCGCGTTCATAGCCAATCCTGGTTTTCCCAAACGCCTTATCAGCCGCCGCAATAGCGGTTTGGCGGTCGTTCGCATAGGCAATGACATGCCCTAAACGGTCGCTGCCGGATGTCAGATCGCGGGTTTTGTCACCTGGTTTGACATATAATTCGACTTCCTCAATACCAGGCACTTTCCTAGAACTCTCCACTCCGTCAATAGTGCGTACCACGCCTTTGCGTCCGGCAAAAAATTTAATGACTGCGCCCTTGGATGTAGGCTTGGGAAATCGTACAGGCAGCCCGAATGCAAGCCTGATAGAAGCCTCAATAACATCTATCCCCGTAACTCGCGGAATCATTTCGCTGAAGACCTTGAATCCCGGCCCTCTTAAGCCTACTTCAACCAGCATGGGTCCTTTGGGAGTGACCATCATCTCCATATGGAATGGAGTTGGAGACAATTCGAGGCACTGCACCACGCGTGTGGCCATCTCCTTAATTTCGTCAAAAAGCTTTCCAGAATATTGGGTGGGAAAAATCACTTCGGTGTCGAGCAGATACGGCGGCAGCGTCCGGATTTTATCCGATAGCGCAAGGATATGCACTCCGTCTTGGAGAACAAATCCTTCAACACTCGATTCCATGCCGTACATGAACTCCTCGATAAGCACGCTCTTGAGAGAAGAAGCGGCGGCGGCACGTTCAAATGCCTGCACTACTTCTTCCGCATGGCTAATAAGGGTGACTCCACGGCTGCCCGCCGAATCAACCGGCTTGATAACGCAAGGGAAACCCGCGGCCTCGCATGCTTTGCGGGCATCGCCAGATGTATTTGCCCTCTTGTAAAAAGGCGTCGCAATGCCTGCTTTGCGGCAGCGCTCCCGTACTGCGAATTTGTTGCGTCCGAGCGCAGCTTGTTCCGGAGAAAGCCCCGGCAAACCGCGCGCATGCGCAATACGGGCAATGGCAGGAAGCGCCGCTTCACATGCAAAGGCGACCACCGCATCGAATGTCAAGTTCTTTATTGCAACATTCAGCGCGCGGGCATCGGTAAAGTTGACAACGATTGTTTCATCGGCAGCGGCAAGCCCTGGAGCATGGGGAGACCCATCGATTGCGATGACGCGGCATCCGATTTCCTTAGCCCGCTCAATGCCCTTGATTTGGGCGGAACCTGCGCCGATGACGAGCAATGTTTTGTTTAGGCCTTTAATTCCTGAATGCTTTCTCATAATCTAATCTAATCTTAGAGAGGGTTGTCAGCTCAAAACAATCGCCATTGCGTAAGCAACTGTATCTAATACAATCCAAATTTTCAATCAGCGAACGTGCCCCTCCCCATAGCGGATGCCGGTCTGGCCAGCCTTCGCATAGTGCCAGATACTCATACGCATGGACTATAACAACTATGGTTTTCCTGCTCATTGACAGTCCGATAAGTCCATCGCGCTGGAACTGAATGTTATTGACAAGATTGATATATCGCAGTCTTGATAGGTTCTCACATGGCGCACGGATGGGAACCATGGAAAAAGGCACTTCGAGAATAGCCGAATCGCCAAAACTTTTGAAATCATTCCTGTCTGGGAAATACGGATCAGACGGGGCATTTGCCCAATCGGTCCCGGCATTTATTCGACCAGGAAGGGCTGTAGAGTCCACCTGTATCCCGAGCTCAACAAGCGTGTTTAGTATCTGTTCCGAAAAAAGACATTCCCCAATCCTAGAGACTGCAGGATGCCAACCTTCATTAGATAGAGCGGCATACGTACGCACTAGTTGCTCTCTTTGTTTCTCGTCGGCTAACGACAATTCCCAAAATCCTGAAGTTTGGAATTCATAGAGATGTGGATGCCAAGCCCATTCAATCTCAGAATCTATATCCCATTTCTCCTGTTTTGCATTCCGAAAAATTCGCGCAAACAGTTCCGCATGTCGGCCTAAGCAATATGCCACCTGGTCGTCAGATCGAACGAATAATACTACGGAAAGACGTATTCCCGCGTGTTCACACCATTGCATAAGCGTGCTCATTAAGCGGGGCAAACCGTGCTTTGCCCCGTTCCAGGTAATAGCATCCTTCTCCCGCGGGTTTCGAACAAAATCGCTGTCACAATCTATTGTCAAGCACAGCTTCATTTCCTACCTGCCCATCCGGAAAAATCGGAGTAAATGAACAGGCAAAACTCAAACAACGGGTAATCGTGACGCAAGGTAACCCTCTTTGTCAATGTTTTAGCGAAAGCAAATAGCTTCTCCGGATCATAATAATTAAGATGCGGTTCCTGGTAATCAACATATTTTGTTACAAAATCGATGGCCAAGCCCTGGGTGGCCAATTGAAAAAGTCGCGGTATCATGTCCGCTATCAAAGTTTCATTCGGTTCTTCCGCCAATTTGTTGTTAAAAACCTGGGAGCAAAAGATAAAATCAAAATTTCCTTTTTCAAACGGGTTTTCTTCTTGCAAATCCAAGCATAAATAGGAGTTTTCAGGGAATCGCGCCTTTGAACTATTCACAAACTCAGGGACTATATCAATACCGGTGTAGGTGCAGCTAATGTTCCGATCTCTCAAATAAGCATAGAAATCCGATAAGCCGCATCCGTAGTCAAGAATACGGGTCCCCTGTAAATCTCCGATTTCCGATAAAATCTTGAACCGAATGGCCCTTCTATCTTCGTTTCCTGATGCAAGGGCTTTAATATTTTGTCCATGGGATTCCAGGCGGTCACGGTAGCGTTGGATTATCGCGTCTTTATCGCTTTGTTTCATGCGGGTGCCTGTCTAATAATTTCAGCGACTATACGATCTATGCCTTCATCCTTCACGGTTTCCCTGCCTGCTATCGCCATCTTCCGTCTGTACCCATTGCATATTGTAGCTTCAAGCATCTTGGACAAATTTCCTGGTTGTAGCGAAAATACGCACGTCCCTCGTTGGCACATATCTTTTGCAAACGCACACTCTCTCTCAGTCTGCCCCAGCACTACCGCTGGCGCCCCTAAAAATGCGGCCTCCAGCATAGTTGTTCCACCACCGCACACGACAAGGTCGGCTTCAGCCATAAGCGAAGGCATATCGACCGGCGCCTGCAGGAATCTGAATCTATTGCCTCGTTTGAGCAGTTCATCACGCAGCATGCCGGCATGATCAAAACGAATCCCGCATACCACGGAAATAGCCGCTTGTGGCAACGCGTCGAATGCATCGAGTATAGCGAGGGAGAACCGTTGCGGGTCGGCGGAGCCGAAGGTTACGAGGGCTTTTTCGATGGTGTCCCGAACGTCAATTGTGTTCTTCCGGAACGGCTTGAACTCATCGCGGATTATCGCGTATTGCGGCCCAGTCAAAAAGCGGGTCCTGGCGTTCTGCTTTTTCTGTTCCTTTGGCCCATGGTCATAGAGATTAATGACTAGGTCCATGCTTTGCCGCGCATAGTCGAAAAAATCAAGGCCAACCATGCGCGCGTCCGGGTATCTGGCTCTCGCCGCGTCAAGCCATTCCCCTTCGATCCATGGCATGTCATACAGGATGAAATCCGCCTTTTCCGGCCATCGCGAAATCACTTCCGCTTTGGCATCCAGCTCGATTAGTGTTCTTGCGATATTCTCTTCAACCAGGAAAACACATTCGGCGCCCTTTGCAGCGAGCGCGCGTGAAAGTGCAAGCGACCGTATAAGGTGCCCAAGCCCGGTCTTTGAATCGCCATAGCACCGGACCACTCCTCTCAAGCGCGTTCCCCCATAAAATCATCCCATGAGATCGGATCATGTGCGCGCACATCTCGCGCCAACTTGCGCCCGATAATCTCGGGCATAAATCGCGTATGCAGCCCTACGCCGGGCCGGAGGGCAATCAGGTCCGGTTCTCGCACTACTTCTCCGGCCGCGATGTTTCGTGTGTAAAAAAGGCTTCGGCGGCCCCGCAGGCGGTGTTTCTCTTCACTTGGCGGACAGCGTTTGCGTCCGTCACCCAGGGCGATTTCAACCTCCCGGATGCGGCTTATCATGCGCGCCAGCTCATCCGGCTCCATGGAAAAGCTGTGGTCCGGCCCGCTGCCTTTTTTGCGCGAGAGCGTGAAATGTTTTTCGATGATGCAGGCGCCGCGCGCGACCGCGGCGATCGGGATATGGTCGCCGGTCGTATGGTCGGAGTAGCCAACCGGCAATTGCAAGGCCTCTCTCATTGCATCAATTGCCCTCAAATTGATTTCCTCGTAAGGCGGCGGATAATTGATATTGCAATGCAGGAGCGCGATTTCGCGGCTGCCTTCGGCCTTGACCACTTCCACGGCCTCTTCCACCTCACCCATGTTCGCCATGCCTGTTGACATGATGATAGGAAGCCCGGTACGCGCGCATTTACGAAGCAGGGGAAAATCGACTATTTCAAAGGAAGCGATCTTCAGCGCCGGGACCTTGAGGGCCACGAGTTCATCGACGGCCGGATGATCGAATGGGGTTGATAAAAAGGTTATCTGTCGCTCGCGCGCGTAGGCGGCGAGGATTGCGGTCCATTCGCGCGGCAATTCCGCGTTTTTATACAGTTCCTGGAGTGTGCGGCCATGCGCCTTGAACTGGTCATTAAGGATTGCGATCGGGTGGCGGGTATTGGCGGCTATGGTTTCCGCGGAAAAAACCTGGAATTTCACCGCATCCGCATGGGCTTCGACCGCGGCGTCGATCAGCGCTTTGGCTTTGCCAAGGTCGCGGTCATGGTTGCTTGCCGCTTCGGCGATGATGAAGCACGGATAACCCGGCCCGATCGCGCGTCCGTGTATCTTCACTGGTTGGATCATAATAGCTTATCGTTCACGGGTTCACGTACTTCGACACTTGTCCTGAGCGCAGCGACGCATTGGGCCGGTCGAAATGTCGAAGGATTCGTTTTGGTATTTCTACGCTGCCTCGTGGAAAATCTCAGGTTTGCTGGGCGCCGTCTCGTGCCATCTCGTGCCATCTCGTGCCATCTCGTGCCATCTCGTGCCATCTCGTGCCATCTCGTGCCGTCTCGTGCCATCTCGTGCTTTCCAGGACTCAAGCGCTCCTTTTATTCACCTGGTAAGCGATATTGCTGCTGTTGCCGATTTTGCGGATAATTCTCTTTCGTATAAGCTTTTCCAACTCTCGAAGCGATTGTCTTTTGCTCAGGCCCAACGCTTGCTCAAACTCTTTTCGAGTAAAGGAGTTCCGTTGCATCAACGTGTCCAGTATTTCGCTCCTCGGTGCGGGGCGGGTCGGCAGGGGCGATGATCTCTTTTCATGGAAACGGACGATAAAACTCATTCCGGTTGTATAAAAGTCAACATCGATTCCCCGTGCTCCGCATTCTGCAATCATTCTTGTCGTGCCGGTACCCCATTGCTCAGCGAGACCTGCCCGATGCAACGCATAGGCGATGCGAGGATTGCGGGGGACCGATTCATGCATTTCACGCAGCTGTTCTATTGATAGTTCCGCCGGAAGCAGACCCGGACTCCATACTTCAAGACGGTCATCAAAAATGCGGACCTGGACGTGCGCAGAGAGTGAATAATCGCGATGACACAGAGCATTGACGATTGCTTCCCGGACAGCCGTATCGGGGTATTGCGGGGTCCTCTCGTGGCTGAGCTTTCCGGTAAATGACAGGGACAGCCGGGTATGTTCCTTAACAAATGACAAGCAGCGATCGAGCTGGTCGAAAATATTGCCCTCGAACTCTTTTTCATCAATGAATTCCAGCGCAGTAATACCCGCGAACCTTCCGCATTTCGCACGGACCTGCGGAAGAAAATAGGCGGGCCGGGAGGCAAAAAGCGCAACCGCTCCATTGAGAGGCATATTCTTGGCCGAAACCAGTTTCAAATTTTTCAGTACGGTTAAAGGATCACCGGTCAAGCCGCTTAGTTTCAGATAGCTTCGAATTGCTTTCTCATCCAGTTCCTTCGCCGGGAAATCTTTGCATGGCATCACATCCCATGTGGCATTATCGGACTCGATGAGCAATCGCGCCAGTTCACCCCGTGACAGGCGCTGGTTTGTTTTCCCGACCCTCTTGAGGGGCCTGCCAAAAGCGAAGACCGGCTTGATTAGGCATTCGGCCACGGTGATTTTCGCGACGGTCACCCCATCATCCTCGATCAACCGTATTGACGGAAATTGACCCGGTTCGGTATTCAATTTGATTTTATTTGATAGATCTTCAAGCGTGCCTTTGCCGGCTGCTATTCCTGTTCTTATTCCGGAATCGCTTGCTCCGATTAAAATGGTTCCCCCTTCACTCGAAGCAAAGGCTGCGACTGTCTCGACAATCGCTTTCCAGTCGGAAAAGGATTGCTTGAATTCAAGCCGTTCATTCTCGGATTCTGTCATCAATCCGGTGCACCTTTCATGCAAACTTAAAGCAATCCTGGTTGTGATCGGCCGGAATTTCCGCGTCAATGAAGCAGGGGTTTCCGGGGCCTATCGAGCGTCCTTGTATCTTCACTGGTTGGATCATGCTGGTTTATTGTTCATGGGTTCATGCGCTTCGACACTTGTCCTGAGTGCAGCGACGCATTGGGCCATGCCGAAATGTCGAAGGGTTCGTTTTGGTATTTCTCTGCCGCTTCGCTTCTTCGCGGTACATCCCCGGCATTTCACCGTTTACTGTTTACCTGCATTTTTCTGTTCCCTGCGTACACGCCGCACATCTTCAACAAAATCATCAAGCTCTTCCTCCGACTTCTTCTTTGTTTCCAATGTCAATGATTTTCCGCCGGGAACGCGGCGCAGGCATTCGGCCAGCGGGTAGTCGCCCTCGCCCAGGTTCAGGTGTTCGTCATACGGAAGCGCGGCGTGCCCGTCCGAAAGGTGAAATACGGCCGGATCAAGCGCCATGAGTCCGTCGATGACTTGCATGCTGTCCAGTTTTTCATACGCCGCATAGGAGATCGCGTGCCCGAAATCCAGGCAGAGCCTGAGTCCGGTTTTTTCGAGGATGGAACGCATTTCCTCCGGCAAAGCGCCTTCGCACCGTTCGTTCTTAAGCCCGAGCCGCGGCAGGTTTTCGATGAGCGCAAGCTCGTGCAGGCGGGGGAAGTGCTGTTGCAGAAGCCCGATCCTTTGCAGCAATATCGGGATGGTCCCGTTTTCGGCGGCATGGAATATCGCGTATTCCGGCAAAAGCGCCTCGCGAAACCGGTCGACCTCATGGAAAATCCGCATTGCCTGATTGTCGGTTGTTCCAGTGCCGGCAATGTGAAATCCGCCATAAAGATGAGGGGCATGCAGGCCCATGGGGATGTCCAGATCGCGCCATTCGTTGATTGTCGTATCGAAAGAGCCGATGGCGGTGAAAAGCTCAATGTAATCGAACCAGCCATCGGCATACAATTTTCGGGCGGCGGGAAGATGGCGGGCATTGGCTGACCAGAGTTTGAGACCGATTCTGATCATCGATTTGGTTTTATTCGTTCTCGTTCTCGTTCTCGTTCTCGTACTCGTACTCTTGCTCGTACTCTTGCTCTCTTGTCTTTCAGGGAGTTCAGGGAGTTTAAAGGTTCAGGAGTTCAGAAGCGAAGATAGGGTTCATGCGCCGTTGTATTTACCGTTTACTGTTCACCGTTTACTGGTCTTCCACTCTCTTCCGGGACCGTATGTTCGCATTTCTTTCCGTTATTTTTAGCCGACTACCGACTTCCGACCTCGCGCCTTCGTTCGTACACTCGTTGTCCATTCCCTTTGTTTGCTGTGCCGGTCACCGTTTACCGATCATTAATCATCGTCTTTTCCGTCTTCTATCGGACTTCGATATTCGAAATTCGGTGTTCGACATTCGATATTCGTTTTGTTGCTTCTGGTTCGTGCTCGTACTCTTGCTCGTACTCGTACTCTCTTGTCTTTCAGGGAGTTCAGGGAGTTTAAAGGTTCAGGAGTTCAGAAGCGAAGATAGGGTTCATGCGCCGTTGTATTTACCGTTTACTGTTTACTGTTCACCGTTTACTGGTCTTCCACTCTCTTCCGGAACCGTACGCTCGTTCATGTCCGATCACCGATTACCTTTTATTCGCATTTGCTGACTTCCGACCTCCGACTTCCGGTCACCGGCCTTTTTTGGTTACCGGCCTTTCCGGGATTGTCCGGTGCAAGCAAAAATCAAAGAATCTCCCATGGCTTTTTCTGAAGATTTTGTAAATCTCGGGAACCTCGAATGACAGCAAGAATTTGTACAGCGTTGGGAATAAGCCGGTATATTATTCTAAAATTTTGAAAAATAATTTCCCTGATACTTTTATCCTATGCTTCCGGCACTGCACGTCCAAGTTCGGGAAAATCGTTCAATATTTCAACGTTCATCAATATTTTTTCGATAAATCCTGAAGCATAATATTCGGAATCCCTGGCAATGTAGTCGCGAATAGCCTGCAAGTCATCGACTGCCGGCATAGTCCATTGAATTCTCATGGCTTTTGAAACCTTTTTTTGACTTCTTCGTGGGAAATGGTTTCCCCTTTTTCAGCGGCATCGAGCCCTTTGTCTATTTTTTGCCGCACATACATTTCATACATCAGGTCATTCCATGAAGCCTGATCTGGGAGATTATCAATGATTTTTCTTGCTTCTTCACGCACAGCGCTCATGTTCCACCTCTTTCAATAAAATGTTATCCCACTGATCACTGACTATTAACCGCGAGTCCAGGAGTTCAAAGGCCTCAGACTTCGACATTCGTTATTCGGCGTTCGATACTTGTCCTGAGCTTTGTCGAAGGATTCGATATTCGCCTTTTTGCGGTTCTGGGGTTCAGCGTTCTCTTCCGGTTCGTACTCGTACTCTCTTGTCTTTCCGGGAGTTCGGGAGTTCACATGCTCAAGAGTTTAAGGGTTTGTCCCTGCGTTTCGCCGGCCTTTCCATCCTCTTCATCAAGATGCTTGCTAAATGCGAATCGGGAAGGCGGTAAGGTTTTCAATCGTGGGCTTGTGCGATCGAATTCGACGCCCTGCCGCGGTTTCCCGATCCTATAAACCTTTCATAGGCTGAATCGACGATGACCAGATTGTCTTGGACAAGCTGCGTCAACTGCTCGAGTTCCAGCCGTATCTGTTTGATCAATTTATCCGATGCGGACCAGTTCATTTTCATCCTTCAAGTAGCGGGTAAAGGCATTATCTTCATCAAGGTCGATAAGATCTATCTGTTTGTAAATGGCCATCTGCATCTGGCCCATGACTTTAAAAAATCGTTCCGGCGCCAGACCGGTGACCGCTATGTCTATATCATTGGCAAGGCCGATATCTCCATGGGCGGCTGAGCCGAAAACATACACTTCAAGAGAACCGGCGGATTTAAGGATCCGGACCGCTGTTTCTAAAAGCGGATTACCGCGCATTTTCTGAGGGATAGTGCGTATTGTGTCGATTGTCATAGCGTCCCCTTACCGGCATAAAATATGCCATGCCATAAGGAAGGTTGGTTCCAATTCTTACTCGTACTCGTACTCTTACTCTTGCTCTTACTCTTGCTCTTACTCGTACTCTCTTGTTTTTCCGGTGTTCAGGAGTTCAAAGGCCTCAGACTTCGACATTCGTTATTCGGCGTTCGATACTTGTCCTGAGCTTTGTCGAAGGATTCGATATTCGCCTTTTTGCGGTTCTGGGATTCCGCGTTCTCTTCCGATTCGTACTCGTACTCTCTTGTCTTTCCGGGAGTTCAGGAGTTCATCCGTTTGCCGGCATTCCGCTCTCTTCCGGGATCGAGCGCTCGTTCATGTCCCATTTATTCGCCAGGCAAGCGATATGGAGCGGGTATTCGATTGGGTGGCGCGGGACAATCGATTTACAATCAAGAACGCGCTTGGTAGCCGGCGGCACAAAGTTTGCCCA
>Ga0315279_10007826_pt1 | contig 13103 bp, 11 predicted proteins | sample YL17G06_20_MG_FD_203694 | JGI IMG/M metagenome (GOLD analysis project Ga0315279, IMG submission 203694) | Sediment microbial communities from Yellowstone Lake, YNP, Wyoming, USA - YL17G06_20 | ecosystem: Environmental > Aquatic > Freshwater > Lake > Sediment | place: USA: Wyoming | collected... | reverse complement strand
CGAGGACCGGCAGGCCGCTCTCGAAGATGTAGGAGGGGGCTACGGGCGCCCCTTCGTCGTAGACGCTGGCCGGCCCGCCGGAGAGGATGAAGCCCCGCGGCCTGAGGCGGGCTACCTGCTCCCAGGGCGCGTCGTGGGGGACGAGCTCGCAGTAGACGCGGCACTCGCGCACCCGGCGGGCGATGAGCATGCTGTACTGGGAGCCGAAGTCGAGGATGGCGACGGCCTCCGGGGGTGAAGGAGTCTCCGGCGAGGGGACGGGCTCCTCGCCCTCCCTGCCGCGGGCGATCTCCAGGTAGGTGGAGACCTCGAGGTCGTCGCTGGTGGGGACCCGCCGGCCGACGGGCAGAGCCCGCCCCTCGGCGGGTGGAGTGCGGCCCGGTTTCAGCGGTTTCTTCAAGAGGTCTTTTCCCTCGCGGTGTTGGCTACTACTACCATGTTAACAATCAGGTCGAAAGGCGTGCTTCCCTCTCTGATTAGCCGCGGTGGTCTGACGGTGAGATCCACGACTGTAGAGATCAGCCCCGCAGGTAGCGGGCCGCTGTCGATCGCCATACGCGGTAACCTGCTGGGCGGGACTTGCGCGACCACCTCATCAAGGGAGTACGGCGTTTGCCCGCCGGACGGGTTAGCGCTGGTCGCCGTCAAAGGAGAACCAAGCGACCAAGCCAAGTCTTTCAGCAATTGACATCTTGGAAGTCTTATACCCAGGGAACCAGTCCCTCCCGTAAGGTCATCTGGCACACACGGCTTCTTCGGCAGCACAACCGTCACTGGCGCGAGGCTTGGTTCAGTGAGTAGCTTCAAAGCGGGCTCATCAAGGTAGACTAGTCGCTCCGCCATCTCCAAGTCAGAAACGACTACATGAATGGGTCCGCGGCGTTGGGGGCCTTTGAGTTCCCATACTCGCTGAACAGCATGCGTGTTGAGGCCGTCTGCCGCAAAAATGTAGCACGTATCGGAGGGACAGATGACAGTGCCACCCTGCCTCAGTTCGCGCAGCACAGCGAGTACCTGGTTGGCGCGATTGCGGCTAAGTCTGACTGTCTTCATATTAGCTGTCCACTTGCTTGTGCATCAAGGTCTAGGCCGGAGACTAGGCCGTCTTGCAGCCGAAACAGGCCAGCCGCCGCCACCATGGCCCCGTTGTCGGTGCACAGACTCCTCGGCGGCGCGAAGACTGTCAGCCTGCGTCGCTCCGCGACCTCCGACATCATGATCCTAAGCCGGGAGTTCGCGGCGACGCCCCCCGCGAGGGTGATGGTATCTATCCTCTCGACAAGAGCGGCGTCCGTGGTCTTCCGGACCAGCGTCTCTATCACCGCTTCCTGAAAGCTTGCCGCCAAGTCGTGGAGATGGGGTTCCACGTCGCCCATCTGTCGCACACGCCTGAGAAAGTCAGTCTTGAGCCCGCTGAAGCTGAACTGTCGCGATTTGCTCCGCATGAGCGGTCTGGGAAAAAGAAACGCCTTCGCGTCCCCACTCCGCGAAAGGTTGTCGATGATCGGGCCACCGGGGAAGGGAAGACCCAGGACCCTGGCTGCTTTGTCGAACGCTTCCCCGGCGGCATCGTCCAAGGTATCGCCAAGTATCTGGTACGAGTGGTGTCCATTGACGCGCACCAAGCATGTATGGCCACCCGAGGCCGTCAGGCACAGGTGAGGGAAAGGGAATCGCTTGGCAGCCAATAGAGGGCCGTATATGTGCCCCACTATGTGGTGGACGCCGATCAACGGGATCTGGAGGGAGTAGGAAAGGGCCTTTGCGAAACTGACGCCGACGGATAGGCATCCCAACAAGCCGTGCGTGCTGGTGACGGCCACCGCTGTCACGTCGCTCAGGCGCAGGGAGGCGGAGTACAACGCCTCTTCGAGCGTCCATATTATGCTCTCCACATGCTTGCGTGCCGCCACTTCGGGAACGACTCCTCCCGTGCGAGAATGGAGGTCGATTTGGGACGCGATGACGTTTGCTCGTATGGCAAGCTCGTCATCGACGATGCCGACGCTGGTCTCATCGCAAGATGTCTCTATTCCCAGGATGATCATCACCCGCTATCATAACGGAAGAGGCTGCTCTTCGGGAGACCGCAGGTACCGCCGGCGCCCGTCGCCTCATGGAGACTTTCTGGCCGGGGGAGCCGCTCACCGGCACCAGCGCTAACCTCTCCGAGCGCCCGGGGCCGCGGGCAGTCGGAGACGCGCGCCGCCAGTTAGGCGACCACGGGGACCTCGGCGGAAGACGGTGGTTTCATCTAGGGTGAGCGGAGGAGAGAACTAGTCCGTGCGAATTGCTATCGGCAGTGACCACACCGGCGTAGAGCTGAAGGAGACCCTGCGGGAGCAACTGACCGCCCTGGGCCACGAGGCCTTCGACCTGTCCGTCGTAGGCGGATCGGACGAGGGCCGGGTGGACTACCCGGACGTGGCCCGTCCGCTGGCGGAGGCGGTGGCCGCCGGCCAGTACGACCTGGGCGTCCTGATCTGTAGCAACGGCGTCGGCATGAGCATCACCGCCAACAAGGTGAAGGGGGTGCGGGCCGCCCTCTGCCACGACACATTCAGCGCCCGTCGCGCCCGCCAGCACACCGACGCCAACATCCTCTGCCTGGGCTCCTGGTGCATCGGGCCCGGCGTCGCCCAGGAAGTGCTGGCGGCCTTCCTGGAAGGCCAGTTCGAGGGCGGTCGCCACGCCCGGCGGCTGGACAAGGTCAAGGCGATCGAGGCTCAGGATCTCTAGGGTTGAGAGCGATCGGTCAACGGAGGCGACAAGGGATTAGCGGACGGTCTTCATCCGTCAATCCGTTCGATATCCGTTGACAGACACTGGCTCTCCAGAGTCAGGAGGATGCCATGAGGACTCCCGTGCGCCTGGCGAGCTTCGCCGCTCTTGGTGGTGCCACTGTGGTCGGCGCCGCCGCGGGCGGCCTCTACTACCTGCTGCGTCGTAGCCTTCCCCGCACCCGTGGCAGCCTTACCGTCGATGGCCTGAACGGCCCCGTGGAGATCGTGCGCGACCGCTGGGGTATTCCCCACGTCTTTGCCGGCGATGAGCACGATGTCGCCTTCGGCCTGGGGTTCGCGCACGCCCAGGACCGCCTGTGGCAGATGGACTTCTACCGACGGCTGTTCTCCGGCACGCTGGCCGAGGCGGTAGGTGAGCCAGGCATACAGGTGGACCGGCTTATGCGCCGGTTCGGGCTGCGACGCGCCGCTGGTGCTCAGCTCTCTCAAATCGACCCCGAGACGATGGCCGGCCTGGAGGCTTATGCGGCTGGCGTCAACACGTTCATCAAGTCCGCTGGCCGTCGCCTGCCCCTGGAGTTCCTCATCCTGCGCTACCGGCCTCAGCCCTGGGCCGTGGCCGATAGCGTGGCCTTCGGGAAGTTCATGGGCTGGCTGCTTGCCTCCCGGTGGGCCACGCAGATCGTGCGCTCGCAGCTCATGGCGAAGCTGGGGCCGGAGGCGCTCGCCGAACTGGAGGCCCCCTATCCGGAGAGAGGCCTGCTCACCGTTCCGCCCGGGACCGAGTACAGGCGGGGCGACGCCCAGCTACTGGAGGAGTTTCAGGAGCTGGCGAAGGTTCTCACGCCCGGCGGTGGCAGCAACAACTGGGTGGTGGACGGCGAGAAGTCGGTCACCGGCAAGCCCCTGCTGGCCAACGACCCCCACCTGACCGCCCAGATGCCATCCATCTGGTACGAGGCACACCTGTGTGGGGGCGCCATCGATGCGGCGGGCGCCAGCATCGCCGGCCTGCCGACGATCATCATCGGTCACAACCGGCGCATTGCCTGGGGCCTGACCAATTCCATGACCAGCCAGCAAGACCTCTACGTCGAGAAGGTGAACGCGGAGAAGCCGGACCACTACCGCTACAAGGGCCGCTGGCGCAAGGGCGAGCTGCTTCGGGAGGAGATCGCCGTGCGGGGCCGGGAGCCCATCGTTGAGGAGGTCCTGGTCACGGCCCACGGCCCGGTCATCAGCCCTGCCATCGAGGGCGAGACGCGGGTGCTCTCGGTGCGCGGCGTGCCCGCCGAGTCCGTGAGCCTGATGACGGCCGGCTACGCGCTGATGAAGGCCCAGAACTGGGACGAGTTCCGCGAGGCCCTCCGCGACTGGTCGGCGCCCGCCCAGAACTTTGTCTATGCAGATGTTGACGGCAACATCGGCTACCAGTTGGGCGGCCACATCCCCGTGCGGCGCCGGGGCCGCGGCCTGGTGCCTGTGCCCGGCTGGACCGACGAGTACGACTGGAGCGGCTTCATCCCCTTCGAAGGGCTGCCCAGTGTCTTCAATCCCCCGACCCACTTCGCCGCCACTGCCAACAACCAGATCGCTGGCGACGACTACCCACACCGCATCGACGGCGACTGGGCGGACGAGTACCGCATCGGCCGCATCGTCGAGATGCTGCGGGAGCGCGAGAAGCTCTCCATCGCCGACTTCCAGCGCATGCACGGTGACGTGTACTCGGCCCACGGCCGGGAGATGGCTGAGTTCATGGGCCGCCTTCAGCCCGTAGATGAGGAGTCGCGGCGGGCCCTGGACTACGTGCGTGCCTGGGACCACAACCTGACACCGGACAGCGTCGCGGCGACCATCGTGGAATCGTTCTTCTACCACATGTACCGCAACACCTTCGCCCATAAGCTCGGCGACGCCCTCGGCCGCTACATGGGAGAGGGGGTTCACTATCTGGCGCCTGTCACTGGCTACGGGCACCGGGTCGCCTCTCACCTGGTGCGGCTGCTCCGCCAGGCGCCAGCCGACTGGTTCCCGAGCCGCGACGGCCGGCGGGACACCTGGGAGGACGTAGCGCTGCGCAGCCTGCGCGAGGCCCTTGAGGAGCTACGCTCCCGCCTGGGGCCCGACATGTCGCGCTGGCAGTGGGGGCGCCTGCACACGATAAGCTTCCCTCACATCCTGGGCAGGGGACCCCTGGCCCGGCTGCTCAGCCGCGGACCCTACCCGTTGGGCGGCGACCACAACACCGTGGCCGCGGCTGCCTACGACCCCGCCGCGCCCTACGCCACCGGCCTGGCGATTCCGTCCTACCGCCAGATCGTCGATCTGAGCGACCTGGGCAACTCGGTCTGCGTTCACACCACGGGGCAGTCGGGCCAGCCGGGGAGCCGGCACTTCGCCGACATGATCGATCTGTGGCGTCGTGTCGAGTACCATCCCATGCTGTTCGACCGGGAGGCTATTCTGGCCCAGAGCGAGGGCACCCTGACCCTGAAGCCTCGTGGAGAGGCGCCCTAAGCATCATGCCGGGCCGACGAGCTACCCTCACGGCTTCCGCCCCCGAAAACCACCGCTGGCGAGCGCTGGGCGGTGCTGACCCTGAAATGTTGCTCCGTCGCTACCGGGAGGCCGTCCTGGCCGAGGTGAAGGCAGTCCTCGCTGGCCGCCGCCTGCCCCTTTACGACATGATGCGCTACCACCTGGGCATTGCCGGGCCCAGGGGAGAGCCGACAGCAGCACGGGCTGGGAAGATGCTGCGCCCGGCGCTCTGTCTCCTCTCCTGTGAGGCGGCGGGTGGCCGGCGACGACAAGCCTTGCCGGCGGCCGCCGCCATCGAGCTCATCCACAACTTCACCCTCATCCACGACGACATCGAGGACGCCAGCCAATCCCGCCACGGGCGTGATACCGTCTGGCGGGTCTGGGGCGAAGCCCAGGCGATCAACGCCGGCGACGGCATGTTCGCCCTGGCCCACCTGGCCCTCCATCGCCTCCTCGAGGTGGGGGTAGCCGCTCCTCAGGTGGTCGAGGCGGCCCGGCTCCTGGACGAGGCCTCGTTGGCTCTCTGCGAGGGCCAGAACCTGGACCTGGAGTTCGAGGAGCGCCTGGACGTTACCCGCGATGACTATCTGACGATGGTCTCAGGCAAGACGGCGGCCCTCATGGGCGCGGCGACGGCGGTGGGTGCTCTGCTGGGTGAGGCGTCTGAGGATGCCGTGGGCGCCTTCAAAGAGTTCGGGCACCACCTGGGTCTGGCCTTTCAGATCCGGGACGACGTGCTCGGCATCTGGGGCGACACCGCAGAGACAGGAAAGTCCGCCGGCGAGGACATCGCGGCCCGCAAGAAGTCTTTCCCCGTCGTTTACGCCCTGGAACACGCCTCTGAGGATGACCGCCGTTCCCTGCGCCGTATCTACGGCGCCGGCGCCGTCTCGCCGGAGGGTGTCGCAGAGGTGCTGGCGGTGCTGGAGCGCAGCGGCGCCCGCGCTGCCAGCGAGGAGGCCGCCGCCCGCCACGTGGAAAGGGCTCTGACCCGTCTGCAGGGGTTGGACTTAGTGCCAGCCCGCCGGCGAGAGCTGGAGGCGCTGGCGCTTCATCTGGTGCACCGTCATCGCTAGGGCGCAAGGGGGAGCGCCGATGGCCTCATTCCGCGCGGTAGGGTATCCTTGGCGATAAGGTGGAGCCTTACTGTTGCCGTGGAACAGGGGGCCTGGGGGAGTTTACGATGAAGAAGAAGAAGACCATCCGCGACATCGAGGTCAGCGAGAAGCGGGTCCTGGTGCGCGTTGACTATAACGTGCCTCTGGATCGCGACACGCGCCGTATTCTGGACGACAGCCGTATTCGCGCCACGCTACCCACAGTGAACTACCTGCGTGAGCAGCGGGCGTGTCTTATCCTCTGCTCGCACCTGGGGCGGCCTGACGGTAAGGTGGCGGAGTCGCTGCGCCTGGCGCCGGTGGCCGCTCGCCTGGGCGAACTGCTGGGGATCAGGGTCGCCACTGCCGACGACTGCGTTGGGCCCGCTGTGGAGGAGGCGGCCCGTTCCCTGAAGCCGGGCGACGTGCTCCTCCTGGAGAACCTGCGCTTCCACCCGGAGGAGGAGAAGAACGACCCCGACTTCGCCCGGGCGCTGGCCTCCCTGGCCGAGGTCTACGTCAACGACGCCTTCGGCACCGCTCACCGTGCCCACGCCTCCACAGTCGGCGTCGCCGCCTACCTGCCGGCGGTGGCAGGCTTCCTGATGGAGAAGGAGCTGGACTACCTCGGCCGAGCCGTCGGCAACCCGGAGCGGCCCTTCGCTGCCATCATCGGCGGCGCCAAGGTGAGCACCAAGATGGGCGTCCTGCGCAACCTGCTTCACAGGGTCGATTGCCTCCTGTTGGGGGGTGGCATGGCCTCTACCTTCCTCAGGTGCCAGGGCTTCGCGGTGGGCGAGTCATTGGTGGAGGACGACCAGTTGGACGCCGCCAGCGACATCCTGAGTGAAGCCGAGTCCCAGGGCGTGCCCTTGCTCCTGCCTACTGACGTGGTGGTTGCCGACCGCTTCGCCGCCGACGCCCAGTGCCAGACGGTGGCGGTTGCCAACGTCCCCGATGGCTGGCGCATCATGGACATCGGCGCCGATACCCTCACCACCTTCCGCGACGCTTTGGAGGACTGCAAGACCGTGGTCTGGAACGGGCCCGTGGGTGTGGCCGAGTTCGCGCAGTTCTCCGAGGGTTCGCTGGGCCTGGCCCTGGCCATGGCCGAGCTGGATGCCACCACTATCGTCGGCGGCGGCGAGACGGTGGCCCTCGTCGAGCAAGCAGGGCTTGTGGACCGCTTCAGCCACGTCTCCACGGGCGGCGGCGCCTCCCTGGAGTTCCTGGAAGGGCGCGTGCTACCGGGGGTGGCGGCGCTGCTGGACGCGAAATAGGCGCGCTGCGTGATAGGATGAGCCGATGGACCTCGACCTCGCCCGAGAGCTCGCCGTAACCAACGAATCCAAGATCGTCCTCTACGTCATCGACGGGCTGGGTGGGCTGCCGCACCCGGACACGGGCCGCAGCGAGCTGGAGGCGGCCGATACCCCTCACCTGGATCGTCTGGCCGCCGAGGGCATCTGCGGGCTCACTGTACCGGTCGGGACGGGCATCACGCCCGGCAGCGGGCCCGGCCACCTCGCTCTCTTCGGCTACGACCCCTATCGCTACCAGGTGGGGCGCGGCGTTCTGGAGGCGCTGGGCATCGACTTCGACCTCCAGCCCCAGGATGTCGCCGCCCGCGGCAACTTCTGCACCGTGGACGGGGCCGGCCGCGTCACCGACCGTCGCGCCGGTCGCATCAGCACCGACACCTGCACTGAGCTCTGCGATCTGCTGCGGGAGATCAAGCTACCGAAGGTCGATCTCTTCGTGGAGCCGGTGCGCGAGCACCGCTTCTTGCTGGTGCTGCGCGCTCCCGGCCTGGACGGCCGCCTCTCGGAGACGGACCCCCAGCGGTTGGGGGTGGAGCCGCCCCTGGTGCGGGCCCTGGCGCCGGAGGCAAAGGGCACGGCGTCGCCCGCCAACAAGTTCATCGAGGAAGCGAAGCGCATCCTGGCGGACCACTACCCCGCCAACATGCTCCTCCTCCGTGGCTTCTCCAAGCACCCGTCCTTCCCCCACTTCGAGGACGTCTTCCGGATGCGAGCCGCCGCCGTGGCCGTGTACCCCATGTACCGCGGCCTGGCCAAGCTGGTGGGCATGACCGTCCTTCCCACTGGGGTCACCCTGGAGGACGAACTGGAGACGCTGCAGAAGCACTGGGAGGAGTTCGACTTCTTCTTCCTCCACTACAAGCGACCCGACGCCGCCGGCGAGGACGGCGACTTCGAGGGCAAGATGGGCGCTCTGGAGGCAGCGGACGCCGTCATCCCCGCCCTACGAGAAATGCACTCTGATGTCCTCATGGTAGCCGGCGACCACTCGACGCCCTCCGCACTGGCCGCTCATAGCTGGCACCCGGTCCCCTTCGTCCTACACTCAGCGTGGTGCCGCCCCGATCGCACCGAGGAGTTCAACGAACTGGCCTGCACGGCGGGCTCCCTGGGCACCTTCCCGGCCACCGACGTAATGCCCCTGGCCATGGCCCACGCCCGCCGCCTGACGAAGTACGGAGCATAGATGTGAGAGTTCCCGTTGTCGCTGGCAACTGGAAGATGAACACCACCGCCGCCTCCTGTGCCGAGCTCTGCGACGGCGTCCGGCAGGGGGTGGACGGCATCTCGGGCGTGGAGAAGGTCGTCTGCCCGCCCTTCCCCTTCCTCTTTGTCGCCCGCGACAGGCTGAAGGGCAGCGCGGTGAAGGTGGGCGCCCAGAACATGCACTGGGCGGACAAGGGCGCCTACACCGGCGAGGTGAGCCACCCCATGCTGGTCGGCGTCGTCGAGTACGTCATCATCGGCCACTCGGAGCGGCGGGCCTACTTCTGCGAGACCGACGAGACTGTGAACAAGAAGCTGACCGCTGCCCTGGCCGCCGGCCTCAAGCCCATCTTCTGCGTCGGCGAGACGGAGTCGGAGCGCGAGGCCGGCAGCACCGAGGAGGTGCTGCTGCGCCAGGTGCGCATCGGGCTGGAGGGCATCGAGGTGCCGCAGGGCTTCGCCATCGCCTATGAGCCCGTGTGGGCCATCGGCACCGGCAAGGCGGCGACGGGCCCCATGGCCAACGAGGCCATCGGCGTCATTCGGACAGAGGTGACCCGCCTGGCCGGCGCCGCCGTCGCCGAGAGCGTGCGCATCCTCTACGGTGGCAGCGTCACCCCTGACAACATGACTGAGTTCGCCCGCCAGCCGGAGATAGACGGTGGCCTGGTGGGCGGCGCGTCCCTCAACGCTGACTCCTTCATCAGTCTGGTCCGTCAGACAGCGGAGGCTACCGCCGACAAGCGATGAGGAAGCTGGTCGCCGTCGTCGGGCCCACGGCGACGGGGAAGACCGACCTGGCCCTCCACCTCGCCCTCGCCTTCGAGGGCGAGATCATTGGGGCTGACTCCCGGCAGGTCTACCGCGGCATGGACCTCGGCACCGCCAAGCCGACGGCGGAGCAGCGGGCACAGGTGCCGCACTGGCTGGTGGACGTGGTCGACCCGGGCGAGGAGTTCGGGCTGGCCCGCTACCTGGACCTGGTTCAGGCCGCCCTGGACGACGTCTGGTCGCGAGGGCGGCTCCCTCTTCTGGTGGGCGGCACCGGCCAGTACGTCTGGGCCCTGCTGGAGGGCTGGCAGGTGCCCCGGGTGGGTCCGGACTGGGCCCTCCGACGGGAACTGGAGGAGCGGGCCCATCGTGAGGGGCCCCAGGCCCTCCACGCCGAGGTGGCGGCCCTGGACCCGGAGGCTGCCCGCCGCCTGGACCCCCGCAACGTGCGCCGCGTCGTGCGGGCGCTGGAGGTCATACGGCGCACCGGCCGGCCCCTCTCCGCCTGCCAGACGCGCCGCCCGCCCGACTTCCCCTGGCTGGCCCTGGGGCTGGACCTGCCGTCCGAGGAACTGTACCGTCGCATCGACGCCCGCGTGGACGCTATGATAGGGGAGGGCTTCGTTGAGGAGGTGCGGGGGCTGCTGGCCCGGGGCTACCGTCCCGACCTGCCCGCCATGTCCGGCATCGGCTATCGACAGGTCTGCCAGTATCTGGTGGGGGAGCTATCGCTGGAGGAGGCGGTGGCCCGCATCAAGACGGAGACGCACCGGCTGACGCGACATCAGCGCAACTGGTTCCGCCGCGACGACCGCCGCATCCACTGGCTCGACGCCTCTGCGGGTGACCTCTACGACGAGGCGGCCCGCCTGGTAGAATCGGAGCTGAAGTAATGGAGGTAATCGCGCATGAACGCTGAGATCGGAACCTACAGCCGCGAGCTCCAGTCACTCCTGGCCCGCGTCTGCGGTTGCCTGGACGGGCTCGATGAGGCCCGACTCAACTGGCGACCGCCCGTTGGTGGGGCTAACAGCGCCTACGTGATCGCCAGCCATACTCTGGGCAACGTCCGCGCCTGGGTGCTGGGCATCGCCTGTGGCCAGCCTGTGACGCGGGACAGGCCGGCCGAGTTCCGGGCCTCGGGCCGCAATGCGTCCGCGCTGGTGGCGGACGCGCAACGGCTGTCAAGCGAGATCGACGCGGCCCTGTCGGCGCTGTCGCCTTCAGACCTGGACCGGCGCCTCGTTCCGCCGCAGTCCCTGTGGGGTGAGGGGGACCCGTACGAGATCTCGGTCCGGGAGGCCCTCATGCACGTCGTGGAGCATGCCTCTCTCCACCTGGGCCAGATCCAGCTCACGCGCGACCTCGCCCTCGGGCAGTCGTGAGATGAAGTTCGCCAAGTGGCAGGGCACGGGCAACGACTTCGTCCTCATCGAGGCGAAGGAGGAAAGGGACTGGCCTCGGCTGGCCCGCGCCATGTGCGACCGCCACTTCGGCGTCGGCGCCGACGGCATCCTGCTGGTGCTGCCCTCCGACCGCGCCGACCTCCGCATGCGCATGTTCAACCCCGACGGCTCTGAGGCCGAGATGTGTGGCAACGGCATCCGCTGCTTCGTTCGCCACGCCGTCGAGCGGGGGCTGGCCTGCCCCCAGGACGGGCGCCTCCGTATCGAGACCGGCGCTGGCGTGCTGACAGCGGAGCTTCTAGACCAGGAGGGGCGAGAGGGATGGGCGCGCGTCGGCATGGGCCGGCCGCGCTTCGCGCCGGCCGAGATACCGGTGCTGGCGGAGGCGGAGCCGCCGATCCGCAACCTCTCGCTTACCGTGGACGGCCAGATCGTGTCCGTCACCTGCGTCTCCATGGGCAACCCCCACGCCGTGCACTTCTACGCGCGGCCGGTGGCCAGCTATCCCCTGGAGCAGGTGGGCCCGAAGGTAGAGACGCATCCCCTCTTCCCCCAGCGGGTCAACTTCGAGGTGGCGCGGGTGCTGAACCGGGAGCTCATCGAGGCGCGCGTCTGGGAGCGGGGCGCCGGTGCTACCCTGGCCTGCGGCTCCGGCGCCAGCGCCGTCATGGTGGCTGCGCACCTCCACAGTCTGGTGGAGGACCGCGTCGAGGTGCGGCTGCCGGGTGGAGCCCTGCTCCTGGAGTGGGACGGCGAAGGTGAGGTGTACCTGTCCGGGCCGGCGCAGCGGGCCTTCACGGGCGAGTGGCCCGACGAGCGGACATAGAGGCATTTCGTATGAAGGGCATGCGGCGCCTCGAGGCGCCAGCGGCAGCGAGTCTCTTCCAGCGCATCCAGCGCAGCCCCCTGCGCAACCTGGACCCTCGCTTCACCAGCGAGGCGGACGTGGAACGGCTCCAGAAGGAGCATCCCGGCCTGGTGGCAACCGAAGAGAAGGGCGTTATCCTCCTCAAGCCCTGGGGCGACTGGCTCTGGCTAACATACGGCTTCGCCGACGGGGATGCGTTGCGACAGCGCTTTCAGCCGTTGGTCGAGCAGATCGTGAAGCGCGTGGAAACTGCCCGCTGGCCGGGAGGCGTCTACCTCCGCTTCATCGACCATCCCAACCGGCCCTTCATCGAGCCGGTGCTCACGGGCTGCGCCTTCGAGCTCAGGCACGAGTGGATGGAGATGAACCTCTTCGAGCTGCCGGAGAGCAAGCCGCCGACGCCGCAGGTGGCGCCGGGCTACCTCCTGCGCCCAGCGACGGAGGACGACCTGCCGGAGTACATCGAGCTGGACCGCCAGGCCTTCGGCGCCCCCCGGCTGATGAGCCTGGAGGCCGCTCGGGAGAAGCTGGCGAGCGTGTCCCTTTTCCAGGTGCTCGTCTCCGAGGCCGACGGGCGGCTGGCGGGCTTCCTCACCCTCCTGCGCTGGCCGCAGGCCACCGGCGCCGTCGATGACATCGCAGTGCGAGCGGACCTCCAGGGTGGGGGCCTGGGCGAGGCGATGATGCGCTGGGCCCTGGCCTGGTTCCGCCAGGAGGGGATGCGCCGCGCCTGGCTGGACGTGCTGCTGGACAACGCTCGCGCCATCGCCCTCTACAAGAAGCTGGGCTTCACCCCAGGCGTCACCGGCCTCACCTACCGCCGTCCACTGGACAAGAAGGAGGTGCGGCGCATTCTGGGACGCCAGCGGGGCACCTACATCAAGTTCGGCGGCTGGCGGTAGGGCAGCGAGAATCGCCCGGTCGAAAAGCTTTTGCCCTTCGTGTAGAATGTCCTCGCTATGGAGCCGCGCATCCAGTACGCCAAGACCGCCGACGGCGTGAGCATCGCCTTCTGGACGCTGGGAGAGGGCACGTCCGCCGTGTGGATGTCAAATCTTCCGTTGAGCCATATCCAATTGGAGTGGCAGAATCCCGACCAGCGCCGCTGGTACGAGCGGCTGGCGGAGAAGAGAAAGCTCGTCCGG
>Ga0315279_10007825_pt1 | contig 13103 bp, 10 predicted proteins | sample YL17G06_20_MG_FD_203694 | JGI IMG/M metagenome (GOLD analysis project Ga0315279, IMG submission 203694) | Sediment microbial communities from Yellowstone Lake, YNP, Wyoming, USA - YL17G06_20 | ecosystem: Environmental > Aquatic > Freshwater > Lake > Sediment | place: USA: Wyoming | collected... | reverse complement strand
AACCTCATGGCCGGCGCTTTCAAAACTGCCTCCTACTGACTCCGGCCCCACTCCGAGTTTGCCCGCAGTCTCGCCATCCAGACGTCCGGTGACGGGCAGATTTTCGCCCTTCTGATACTGGCGAATGGCTTCCCGGGTTTGGGGTCCTAAGACGCCATCGACTTTCGCGTGGAAATAGCCTTTGTCGCGCAGACTTTCTTGCACTTTCGTAATATCCTCACTGTGCGAAACCGCAGCTTTCTCTTCTTCGGGGTTGGCTGCGAAGCCGAGCGAGGTCAGGCTCAGGCACAACATCCCTGTCGCCAGAAAGGTGAAGACAACCCTGGTCCATACTGTTTTGCTGTTTGGATTCATATTTTTCTCCGTTTCTGAGTTCGGTTACTGCAGGCCGTTCATAAGCCCGCCGGGTGTCGCAGACACGGTGTTTTCTGCCAGGTCCACGACGATCCGCGTAAAATTACTCCTGCTGGCTCTTGGCACGCCCGGTAATCATCAGAGCTCCGCCCGTCACAGCCAGAAGCGCTCCCGCTAAGGGCGAATAGGGAATGGTATGTTCTTCCGGGAGCTCGATAGCGATCGGCCCTATCTTGGTTTTTTCCTGAGTTGTATAGGAAATCCCGCCGACCAGGACCAGAGCCACTCCGATAATCAACAAGACAAGCCCGATTCTGAATCTGTTCATCTACGTCTTCCTTTTCCCTCAATCAAACGTCCCAGGCGTCGCGCCGCCGCCGAAGTGAAAGGCGACACAAGCCGCGCCGACGAATCATCGAAATCCATGGCGCTCTCATGATCCATTTTCCTTTTCCCTGCTACCTTTCAGGCGGCGATTTCAATCAGCCGGAGCCCACGAAACACACTCCTTATATCCTGGAGTGAATCGTGTTTCAGTCCACTACTGCTCACACGTTTGGTCAAAATTGCTCACCCAAGTTTTGCGACGGGGACATACATGCTGGGACTGAAGGAAGCGGAATGATGTACAATTGCAGTTACCCTGGAGTACAATGGCGGGAATTCTGGATGGGTCCCGAACCTGCCATGGCCGTCCGTCACAAGAGCGCTCTCACCTTGGTTGTGATGGTCGCCGGTCTCTGCATGGTCGCGCTGATTATCCTCGCACCCGTTCTTTTCAACCTGGATCGCTACCGCCCGGAGGTTATCTCCCATCTGCAGGAAAAGACCGGAAAGCCGGTCGAAATCGGGCGCCTGGCCCTCACTCTGTTTCCAAGCCTGTCGATTCGCGTCGACGACTTTGGCTTAAAGAACCCCGCCGGGTTCCCTTCCGGCTATTTCGTTAAGGCGCGGCGGATTGATGCCACATTGGACGCACGCGCGCTATTGCATCGGCAGGTCGCCATCAAGTCGCTGAAGCTGAATGGCGTGGCGATCAATCTGGTTTCGGACCCTGACGAGGGGTGGAACTTTGAGAATTCCACTCCATCGAAAACCTCGGAGAAGGTATCGCCAGGAGGCTCGCCCACGTCCTTTTGGGGAGTGATTTCCGAGGTGGAAATTGAGGGAGGACAGTTGGTGGCGTCGTATCTTCTACCCTCCGACGAGCCTGGCGTCATCATTTTCGAAGCCCACAACGTCTCAAGTAAACTGGAGCAGGTGGACCTCGGCGCGTTCATGGATCCTTCTTCTTCCTCGTTCGCCGCCCAGGGGGACCTGAAGGCGGATTCTGTGCGCTTCGTCTCGATCCAGGGGGCGAACGTAAAGTCCAAGCTCCGGCTGATGGCGAAGCAGGTTTTCTTCGCTGACGGCAGCCTGGAAGCTTATGGCGGACGTGGCGCCGGCGACCTCTCTTTTAACTTGGCGGGACGAGACGCCAGCTTCAGCGCAAACGCGCAAATGAACGGCGTTGACGTGGCCCACCTTCTCGCTGCGTTCCCCCAGGGCCGCGGAAAGATGACGGGAAAAATGGGGGGAACCATGAAGTTTGCAGGGGAAATCGAGCACTCGCGTGACCCGCTGGCGGGGATACACGGAGCGGGGCGCCTGATGGTGCGCAACGGTCAAGCGCCTAGCCTCAAGCTCAACGCGAACGTGATGAAGCTGGCGCGCTTCAACAACCTCGGTCCCGCTGCCCAAAATCCGGACTCGTTTTCCTCCCTCTCGGCCGACCTGGAGGTGGCCAATCAACGGGTATCCAGCCGTCAGATTAATATCGTCGGCTACGGAGTCAATGCTCAATGCTCGGGGAGTTTGAACGTGACCGGCGCCGGCAGCCTGGACTATCAGGGCGTGGCGGAGATTCTCGCCACGCAGGGCTTCTTGACCAACACCCTGGCCAGGTTGTCCGGAGCCACGTTAAGAAACCGCAAGTTGTCCTTCCCCTTCCGGGTCAGCGGAACGATAGACAACCCCAAGTTTTCCGTTGCCCATTAGCAGGGTGCTGAAATGCCCCCAAAGATGCCATCCTGAGGAGCCGGAAGCGGTGCGCCGCCCGCACCTATAGGTCCGCTCCCAGGGAATTAAGAATGAGACAACGTCTGTTTTTCATGGATGTTTCCTGCGGTTCCCATCTCGCCACCGGGGCACGCCCGGCTCCACTGACTCTTCTCGGTCAATGGAGCCGGCGCTTGTTTTGGACACCACCGGCTCAGTCTTTAGCGAAGCGCCTGCAAGTCGAGGATTGACCCCAAAAGGGCGCCAAGGATTGTGTACTTGCCGTTGGAATAGCGACCATATCGATACCGGCTGTAGTAGCCATCTTCATAACCGCGACGGAAACCCTCGCGAAAATAGTAGTTGTAGTCGTCCTGGGCTACATAATAACCATCATAGCCGTAGTTCGCGTCCTGATAGGCGTACGAGTCTTGGTAGCTGGAACGCCAGCGATCCTCCCGGTCTGCCCGTCCGGCGAGAAAGCCTTCCTGATACCCGTAGTTCACGGCCTGCCGGAGCAAATCCGCGCCGTATCGATTCGTCTCGTAGTACCGGCCGCCACGGTTGTACCGATAGTTCGGAGCCGTGTAGAAGTATGGATCGTTGTTGTAATCGTGGCGGTCGTTCTGGAGGCGCATTTGCTGCTGACGCACGTGCTCCGAATACTGTTGCTGATAACGGTACTGCGCCATGCGTCCTTGTTGCTGAAGCGCTGCTACATGCTGCTGTTCGACACGCTGCCCCTGATCTAGATGTTGGCGATACTGCGTCAGCTGCTGCTGTTGCTGCTTAATAAGCTCCTGCTGGCGCTGTTGTGGGAGACGGCCTGGCGCCACCTGTTGCTGTTGGGCCCGCTGTTGTTGCGGTTGTTGCTGGGCGCGCTGTTGCTGCTGTTTATTTTGGTTTAGCTGCTGCTGTTGCTGCTGCGCACGCTGTTGCTGATCCTGATCTCGCTGCTGTTGTTGCTGCTGGGCGCGCTGTTGCTGCTGTTTATTTTGGTTTAGTTGCCGTTGCTGCTGCGCGCGCTGTTGTTGCTGTTTATTTTGGTCTAGCTGCTGCTGTTGCTGCTGCGCCCGCTGTTGCTGATCCTGGTCTCGCTGCTGTTGTTGCTGCTGCGCCCGCTGTTGCTGCTGATTCTGGCCTTGCACCACTCGTTGCTGTTGGGCGCGCTGTTGCTGCGGTTTTTGCTGCGCCTGCGGTTGCTGCTTTTTTTTCAGTTTCTGGTCTTGCTGCGGTTGTTGCTGGCCGTTGCTCGGTATGCTCATCCCCACAAACAACACCGAGCTGACTATAGCCGCCGCCGCCATCCGGTTCAAAATATTGACATTCACGGCACACCTCCTTAGTAATCCGGTCGCTCCATGGGCTGTCGCTCACAATGAGAGGCCACGCTGAGCATAACAAATGGGATGAGAGACAGAACCACTTTCTTCTTTTGATATCCGCCTCCCACCAGATCCCGGCTAGCAACTCGGAGTACAATTCTTATACCCTAAGGTCATTGAGCGTGTCTGTTCAGCATGGCTCACGTATATGGTCTGAATTGCTCACCGTGTTGTTGAAGGGGAACTACCGTTTAGGGGCAGGAACCGAGGTGGTGCTGCCCAAGAGGATCGACGACTGGTCGCTGACAGGCAGGCAGCAGCGGCTGGCCTTTTCTGTCAGTGAGCCGTAGTAGCCCTTTCGGGAAGGCTGACCTCGCCACGCACTGCATTGGCTGCGCCCACTTGATACTCGGGCCAAGGTGTAACCCGACACGAGTTTTGACATCAAGTGGATACAGATCGGAGCTGTGGTGTTTCGCAAGAATTGTAGTGGCTCACCGGCTGGGCGCGGGGAGAGAGGATTCCCGGCGTTTTCCAGTGAAATCCAACGCGAAAGAAGGGTTGGAAGATGTGCCGGTAATTGAGAAGGGAATCACCGTAACGGACTTCTGTTTCAGGAACGGACCGACTGCCTTCAGTACCAGTGCTTTGAATCCCGACGTGGTGTCGGATAACTTTCCGTTGGTGTACAAAATTCCATGGAGATCAACTTTTCGGTCCACCACGTTGTAGGTGCCTTGAAGCTGCGCGCGCGTGCCTGGAGCGCTGAAGGAGACGTTGGACAGAGTTGCGACGCCATTTTTCACCGAGACCTGCCCCTTAAACTTCGAGAGCACCGTTTCCGGGTCTTCGGCTTGCTGCTTCTTGTTCTCGCCGCGCGCACTCTGCGTCAATGCATTTACTGGCTGCTGGACGTCTGGGTTCGCGAAGCGTCCGCTGCCAATGCCGCAGCTGCCTGCAAGATCCAGCTTCCTCAAGAATCCCGGAGGCCCCGGCGGCACTTGTACTTTCGCACGCAGGTTGATACTGCCGGTCATCGACGCGCGTTTCTCGTCCGTAAAGAGGGACAACAAATCCTCAATGCGGCCTCCATTCACGGCCATCTCCAGCCGAATTGTTTTTCCGTGCTGGCCGGGGTGCCCAACTACGCTGCCATTCGACGTCAGAGTGGTTCGCAGAAAGTGCGAGTCCACGTTCTGAAGATACGTGTCTCCATTCGTTCCGTCCACAACCGCCTGGAATTTCGAAATCAGGTGAACGGTGTGGCTGTTTCCGGATACGCGGAAGTCGGGCACGTCGATTTCGCCATTCGCATCGATATGGCCGATGGTGCCGCTAAACTTGCCTTGGGACGATAGGGTACCTGAGATACCCTCGAACACAGCCAGGTCCGCGTGCTCATAAGTGTAGGAGCCAGTCACCGAAGTACTGCCGGGGTCATCCTCATTCCAGGGGCCGATCTCACCATCCGACCGGATTTCCCCTGGCGGCTCGGTATTTAACAACGCTACATGGTAGGGGATGGACCTGTTCTCACCGACCTGGTCCAATGTCAACCGATGAACCTGCAGCTTGAAGGGTTCATGGTCCGGCTGCCGGGGCATAAACTCCAACAGGGCGCCATCCGTGGTGATCTCGCCAATCGTGACCGAAGCGCCCGAGGTGCTGGTCGTCAACGGCATAACATTAGGCGGCTGGCCGCTCGGACCCCGCGGCGGTATTAACACGTGCAACCCCTTCACCTGGACCTCATCCACGCGCTTGTGAATCCGGAAAAGGCCATTGTAGCTTCCTCGAATGATCAGCGTCTGGACCGTGATCAACGGTGGCAGGTCCTTGCGTTTCCGGTGCAGGAAACTGACCCCTTCAGCCACGCACCCCGGTGGAAAGTAGGTTTTGCGGAAGCCACGGATTTTGACGGTTCGGGCGAATCGGTCCTGCAGCGCTTTGGTGACAGCCTGTTGCGTGTATGGCCAGTTCCAGGCCAACACGATCAGCACGATGCCTGCGATGACTATGAGCGACGCTCCTATGATCAGCCACCAGCGTCCAGGCGCCCGCCGCTGTCCCGGCGTGTGGACCTCACCCGCGCCGCCGCGTGTAGAAATCTTGGAACACTCCCCAGTCACTTATATAACGCTCCAATGTATTTAGACTTATACGGAATTCCCCATCATTATCAGGTGTATCGCCATTTGAACGGGAATAGTCTTCAGGTCAATCAGCTCGGAATTCGCCGTAGTCTGTTGAGTGTCCACGGCGTCCTCCTCTCCTCGTCGCCAAATAGGCGGGAGAAATCTTAAGACCCAATGTCCTTATATCCTGTGGGGAGTGTACGTGTCAGCTCAGTATTGGTCGTATGTTTGGTCAAAGGTGCTCATCGCAGTTGATGAGGGGAAAACCACAGTTTGGGAGAGGGGGAATCGGCGTACAGCCGTCGGGCAGGATAGGAAGACGTCAACGACGCCCAGAGGCTCTCCCAAGATCCGACCCGTCGGCTGACGGGTTGATCGGTTCGGAGAAGATCTGGGAGCGTGGCGCAGCCCTGACGTCTCGGCTCCAGTCGTTTGAAACGGCAGTGCTGGCGCCAGGCGAGAACCAGACCAAACCAGTCAGCGGAACTGCCAAACGAGCCGCACTTGCCACCTAACTGTGGCCACGGTGATCCGAGCTTGACACGCGAGGATGGCGGGCATATGGTTTTGCCCAAAGATAAAGTTGAAATCGGAAATTCCGGTTTAGAATAGATCTGTACCACTCTTAACCTTGGCTGAAATCGGCCACTTCATTGGCTGAAATCGGCCAGGACAACCAGTTTGGCCTTCCAGCACCCAGACGAATGCCCTGGCCTCCCCTCCTTTTATCAAGCAGATAGAAAGATTTAACAGTTTCCAGGTTTGGCAGGCGTCTTGCTTCTTCAGGTGTGGACGAAAGCCCGGAGCTCGAATCTGCAAGATCGGGCGAGGTGCGTTATGAAAAACCGAACTCTTTTGATCACGCTAGGAATTCTCACACTGGTGCTGCTTGGGCCGCAGAGGGTGAAGGCTCAAGATGAGCCCGCGCCCGGAGAGGCGAGCATCGCTAAAGATGAGTCCGCGCCCGGAGTGGCGCGCATCAGTGTAATCCAGGGTGAAGTTTCCACCATGCGCGGCGATTCCAAGGACTGGGTGGCGACCACGGTGAACGCTCCCGTGGCGCAGGGCGACAGCATTGCGACCGGCCCAGGTTCCCGCACGGAACTTCAACTCGACTACGCCAACGTCCTGCGTCTGGACCAGGCCACCGAAGCCAAGGTGGCGGAACTGACCCGCACGCGCATCCAGATCCAGGTGCCTTCGGGGCTGGTGGACTTCGCGGTTTTCAAAGGCACCGAGGCGGACGTTGAAATCGACACGCCCAACATGGCCATTCACCCCCTGGGCGAGGGTGTTTATCGCATCCAGGTGAATTCGGCGGAGGATACTCAGCTGACGGTCCGCAAGGGCCAGGCGGAAGTTACCACTCCGCAGGGCAGTACGAACGTCGACAAGGGTCAGGTCATTTATGTGAAGGGTACGGACAATCCTGAGTATCGGCTGGCGCAAGCCGAAGGCAAAGACGACTGGGATCGCTGGAATGACGATCGCGATCACACCATCACCGACGCGCAAGCCTGGCAACACACCAATCGCTATTACACGGGATCGGAAGATCTCGATCGCTACGGCCACTGGGATCAGGTACCGGGCTACGACTGGTGCTGGACGCCTTACGTTAACGCCGGCTGGGTGCCCTACCGTGACGGGCGCTGGGTGTCGGATCCCTACTACGGATGGACGTGGGTGGGTTACGAGCCCTGGGGCTGGGCGCCGTACCACTACGGCCGCTGGTTCTCTTATGGCAGCAACTGGTGCTGGTGGCCAGGAGTGGGGTTCTATGGCCCGCGCCCGATCTGGGGACCGGGCTATGTCTCCTTCTTCGGCTTTGGCGGCCGCCATGGAGGCTTCGGATTGGGCTTTGGATTCGACTCGATCGGCTGGTGCCCGTTGGGCCCGCGTGACCGCTTTAACCCCTGGTGGGGACGCGGCCGAGGCTTCAACAGTATAAACATCACCAACATTAACGATGTTCGTACGGGGAGGTTCAACGGCCCTGCCGGACGAACCTACGGGTCGAACCTGCAGGGGATCATGACTAATGCGCACTTGCGGGGCGCGATCACGACGGTTTCCTCGCAGAACTTTGCGAACGGACGCATTGCGCACAACCTCCAGCCCGTGAACGAAAACATGCTGCGGCAGGGGAGCCTGATGCAGGGCACGCTGCCCGTCACTCCCACCAAGGCCAGCCGGCAGCCGGTGAACCGGCCCGTGAACCGCGCGGCCTTGCCGACCGCAGCGGCGAATAACCAGCATTTCTTTACCAGAAGCGCGGGGCCTGCTTCACGCGCTTCCTTACCTGCGGGGCAGATGAATCCCATGGCAAATGGTCAGCGAGCAGGTGCTAACGTGCCGGCGCGTGCCGGTTCGATGGCGCCCGCGACGCGTCCGGGCATGGTCGGTACACGACAGAACACCGCAATCGGTGCCCAGGCCGCGAGGCCCGTGACAGGACAGCCTGGAACGCAGGCCGGCTGGCAGCGGTTTGGTGGCGGCAACCAGATCACCCGCTCACCCGCGGCTATGAATAGGCCAGGTGCTGGCGGGCAACAAAAGGCTGCGCCCGCTCCGCAGAACGCGCAACCACGCCAATTGACTCCGGCGCCGCAAGGCAACCAGGGCGGCTGGCAGCGCTTCGGCTCACAAGCCGCTCCGGGCGCGGGACGGACTGCTCCAATGGGAACGGCGTCGCCCAGAACAGTTGCTCCGCAGAGCGTGCAACCGCGCCAGGCGACGCCGCAGGGTAATCAAGGCGGCTGGCAGCGGTTCAGCTCGCAGCCTGCCCGCGCCAACCGTGGTGCAGGGGTCGCCGCCCCCCAAGGCCAAGGTGGATGGAACCGCTCTGAGCCTCGGCCAAGTGGTGGTTGGAGTTCTCCCGCGCCACGTGGGGGAGGATCAGCTTACGGCGGATCGCGAGCTCCACTGCAACTGAGGCACCCCATCGTTCGTGAGCGCTCTGGATCGGGCGGCGGATACGGTGGTGGTGGCCGTGTTTACTCCGCACCCTCAGGCGGTGGCCGTAGCTACTCAGCCCCCTCCGGTGGCGGTCGTGGCTACTCGGCGCCGTCGGGCGGCGGCGGACGCGGGTACTCCGCACCCTCAGGCGGAAGCCACGGCGGAGGCGGGGGTGGCGGTCGCAGCGGATCCCCCGGCGGGTCTCGCGGCGGAGGCGGTGGTGGCAGTCACAGCGGATCCTCCGGCGGGTCTCACGGCGGTAGGCACTAGAGAGGGAAAATGACTCCCGACTATGACTTGTCGAACCTGCCGACCTCTCAGGCCGACCTGTGGATGCACCTCCAGGTCGATGGCATCCTCGGCCAGATCCTGGCTGATCAGGCCGAGCGCCTGGGATTCCCACTCGCTCTAGGGGCTGGATGTGTTGCAAACCCTTGGAACCGCTGGATCGGAGCGCTATGTCCTGGGGTCAGTGGTTCTTTCGACTATTAGTGATCGTAGGTACAGAGGCGAGATTTCGAAGTTTGCAACACGTCCCTTTCAACTCCCAGGGGGTAAACACAACCATGCGAAAGAATCTAACTGAGCTCACGCTTATCATTCTCGTTTTAACTTGTCTTGCTTATCCCATCCAAGCCGGCACGCGACTTCGAGTTGGGGCGGGCACTAAGCTACCCGTGCGCCTTGAACGCAGCGTCGGCACCAAAGATTTTTACAAGTGGAGCTCGTTCGGTCCCGTGCGAACCGTTTCCGGCACGCTGGTGCAGGACATCGTTGCGCTGGACGGGCAAGTGGCGCTACCGGCAGGCACAAAGATCAGCGTTGCGGTGCTCGAGAGCAAACGCGCCGGACACCTGGTGGGTCGATCGAGGCTGCGGCTGGGCCTTTACTCGGTGACGACGCCGAACGGTGAAGTGATTCCGGTTGACGGGTATCCCACAACTTTGAATCACCGCAAGGTTGACCGCGAGGGCACAGCGCGCGGACATCGGGGACTGGTGAAGGATGCTGCTGTGGACATGGCGTCAGTGACTACGGGCGCCGGGGTTGGCTTCGCGGTGGCCGGGCCGATTGGCGCCGCAGTGGGCGGCGGAGGTGGTCTATTGATTGCCGCTGTGTGGACAGTGGTGCGGCGCGGCTCGGACCTTGTAGTTCCTGCCGGCACGGTCGTGGAATTTGTAATTGGCCGGCCGGTGTCCTTCGTCCCCACAGGTGAGGTGGTTGATGACGGGTCCAAGCTTCAAGCGTCCCGATGGGGCCGCGGCGAAGTGATCCCGCCTGCGGACGACTTGCTGGCGATGGCGGACCAGCTCAACACCGATCCCGATAAAGTGCTCGAACAATTGAAGGAAATCAGATTCAAAGAGCGTCCCGGCGTGGATCGGACGTTCGCGAAATATCTGGAAGCGATGGCGCGGTACCAGAAAGGCGACCACAGTAAGGAAACGCTCAAGCTAATGCGTGAGGCTTATCGCGAGGGCCAAACCTCGCCGCTCACAGCGCCGGCGCGAGCCGAAATGGCTCGCAACCTGGTGGTGATGATTCGCGGCATAGAGACGGATTGGGAGCGCGACCCGCTCCTGAACGATCCGCAGGTGCAGGCGGCGCTGGTGGAGGAACTGCAATGAAGCGCGCGTTAATCCTTGTCCTGTTTTGCTGCGCGATGGTGAGTCTGGCGCTCGCGCAGCAGCCCGCGTCCACCGGGGTGCCGGCCGCACCTCCCCCTCCGGAGACGGCAGCGTCCGGAACGGTGGGCGCAACGCCGACCGAGAGCGCGGACACAACAACGCCAGGCACGTTGGGCAAGACGCCCTCCGTTGTCGCGGACACCCAGGGGGCGCGCGAACTGCCGTTGGATTCAGAAACATTCGACGTGCGCGTGCATCGCCGCGTCACGGAGTACAGCCAACGTCACCAACAGCGCGAGCGTCACATGTCCTCGTATGACCAAGTCAGTGTGGGGGACCCGGGACTCGAGCGCTTCGCCGACCCACGCAAAGTGCAAGTGGAGTTGAGCGACGAACTCGATCGCGAGCGGACCAGCGAAGAGCTTGGCGCTGACTACGCGGAACAGGCGCACGACGTTCAGAGCAAGGCGCAGGCGCTGCAGGAGTTCGTTGCCAAACGGCGGCAGACGCTCGACGAGTTGAACAAACACGATGGCGCCTTACGCCGCCACGACCTCGAAGTGGCGCTGGCCAACCTCGCCCGCCAGCCCTTGTCGCCGGAGACGCTGGCGGCCATGCGCGAACTCGATCGGCGGCTGTCGGAGACCGATCGCAACGAAAAAGACCTGCCGGCCCAATTGTCACAGAACCAGCAGGAAACTGCGGACGCGGCGGAAGAACTCGCCAAGCTCCAGGCCCTGCAGCAAGCTTACGAGAAAGAGGCGAAAACCTTCACGGCGGACGCGCTCTCCGCGCGCCAGAACCGCCTGCGCCTCGCGAGCAAGCTGGAATACTTCGTCGTCCGCGCCCAGGCGGAAGATACGCTGGAGCAAGGCCGGAAAGCGCTGGAGACCGTGGAGCACCTATCGCCCAGCTCCCAAGTTGAAAACCTGCTCAGGGGTCCGGGGTCGACCACCAAGTCGGACGCCCACTTGGAACAGATGCGAGACTGCATCAACAAATCAGGCGATGTGCAAGCTTGTCGCCAAGCAACGCACCGGGAGTAACCTATGCGCACCAGACAGTCAAAACGAAATATCTATTCTCCAGCTTCGCGAAACCTTTTTCCCTTGGCCGCTGCCACTGCTCTACTGCTCGCGCTTGCCCCGATCGCGCGCGCGCAGAGCGTCGATTTCGATCCGGCGGCGCTAGGCAAACAGCGCGCCGCGATTTTCCTGAAGGCTACCCACGCGCCGATCGCAGACCTGGAAAACGATGTGAACCATCTTGCCGTGCTGTCAGAGACGTGCCGGGCCGAATCTGGCGCCAAAGCCTGCGGGTTGTCGGACAAACCACTCGAGTCAAACAAACTGGAAGACCGCTATGCCTACTACGTCAGGAGGCCGGTGGAAGCACACGCTAGCGGGCGGCAAGCCAAAATCGACAGACACAATTGGGAAGCGCCAACCGCGACTCCTTCTCGATGAGATGGTCCAGGCAACATCCTGCCCAGTTGAAAGAAGGGGATGACACTCGCGTGAAGACCATCACTACGTCCATCTGTCTGGTCACTTCGTGCGCAGGATTGGTTTTCCTGGGATCCGCCACACTGCGAGGCGCGCCTCAGCCAGGACCGAGAGCCCGCCCCTCCGTGCCTTCCAGGCGCCCCAAGGCAACGAAGCCCACCTGGCATTCCGGGCCCGCTTCGTCGCCGCTGGAGACGGAGTTCGTGCCACCGACTCCTCCACCCGCACCGCCCGTAACGTCACCCATCCTCGACGCTTATGCAGAACGGAAAAAGTCGGCGGCTGCGAACCCGCAGGCCGCACCTCCTGCGCGTTCGGTTCGCGCCACGAAAGGCACTCCTGCGGCTGCCGTTGAGGAAGCGTCCACGGCAAACGCTGATCAGCCCGACTACTCAAACTCTCCTGATCCTGAGGCCCAGCGCATCCAGGATGAGCTCCAGCGCCTGCACGATGACAGCGAGGCGCGTCAGGCCTTTTACGATGACCTTCGCCGCACCGTGCAACAGGTCCGTGCCGCCGTCAGGAGTTCTGACTCATCGGAAGAGAACACGGTCTCGCCGGAGCAGGCCGTTCGGCCGCCACGGCCGGCGGAAACTCCGCTCCCTCAAACTCGCAGCCATGATTCTTACTCGCATCCATCCAGTGAGGATCCTAAACCTCGCGAGTCCGAATCCGCAGACCCTGACAATCCGCAAGCATCGTTGACCCCAGGTGGTGGCGGCATCGACCGCGCAGCATACCTGATGGTTGTGCGCTGGGCGAAAGCGAATGGAACGCCCGTGCCATTGGCCCTCGGCGTGACGTGGATGGAGTCGCACCTGAATACTAAATCGGCGCGTGGGGCCGCGGGCGAAGCGGGGATGTTTCAGATTATGCCGACGCGGTGCACGCTGGAAGGTTGGCCCGCCAGGCGCCTGAGCGAGCCGGAATTCAACGCCTGGATGGGAACGATGCTGCTGGCGCGCTACTACCAGGAAGAGGGGAGCGTGGCGCGCGCTGCCGCGAAGTACGTCGCGGGCCCCGGGGTCTTCAACAAGAAATATTCCAAGGACGTGTGGGCCTACATTAATTGGTATGCGACTACGGTGGACAGCTATGCCAGCTACTTTTCCCGCTACCCAAGCTGAGAGCTGGGCGGACGCCATTACGCTTCGACCCGCC
>Ga0315279_10007824_pt1 | contig 13105 bp, 8 predicted proteins | sample YL17G06_20_MG_FD_203694 | JGI IMG/M metagenome (GOLD analysis project Ga0315279, IMG submission 203694) | Sediment microbial communities from Yellowstone Lake, YNP, Wyoming, USA - YL17G06_20 | ecosystem: Environmental > Aquatic > Freshwater > Lake > Sediment | place: USA: Wyoming | collected... | reverse complement strand
TGCAAGGTTTATTGAGCTTATGAAGTCGATCCCTTGACCTGCTCCCAATGCGGTGGCGAGATGAAGGTCATCGCTTTCCTCACCGATTTCTCTGTGGTCGATAGCATTATCAACTACCTCAAGCTGACCTTTGTCGCAGCGAAGCCGCCCCCGCCTCGGACCGCCTATCAGGAATTATTGATGGCCGCCGAGGCCGGCAGTGAATATTTCTCATGATCTTCTCTTTCCCCGGGAGGAGAGGTCTGTCGGATTTCCGGCGCTTTTGAGTGTCCCTGCAGCTTCCTGGCCCGCCTTCCGCTATTTTGAGCTCACCTTGACGTCCGATCACGCTGCGATTTATCATCCCTAACGATGGGACGAGTCAAAATTGGCGCATGAACGCTCCTCTAGCCGGCGCTGCAGAAAAGGAAATTATTATCCCTTCGTTATTCTTGATTAGACCGCGAGCTCTCTATTGCATCGTTTTAATTATTTCTTTATAATTGTTTTGCTTTTATTAGCGAGGAGGGCAAATGAAAAAGAAATTATTGGCACCGGTGTTGGTTCTCTGTTTGTTATCTGCAAGTTGTGCCACGATTATCAAGGGAAATTCGAGCAAGGTCGATCTTAATTCAGACCCGCAAGGCGCCAAGGTTTTTGTTAATGGTAATTTTATGGGTGAAACTCCGATTAGGATCAAACTCGAATCAAAGGGTAACTATTTTCTTGAATTCAAAAAAGAGGGATTTAAAACAAAATCCTTCAACATTACAAATCATGTTGGCGCAGGCTGGATAATTCTAGATGTTCTTTTCGGGTTAATTCCCGTTCTTGTCGATGCAGCGACCGGATCATGGTATGATCTCGATCAAAATAACATTAACGCGATTCTTGAAAAACAACAGCCGAGACCAACTATTTACTAGTTTTACATTAAAAACAAATCTTTTTATTATCTGAAAGAGGAAGGCTATAAAGCCATTCGCCTGCTCGTTATAATTTAAAAAAGTGTTCCCCGCTTTGCTCCCAGCTTCGCGGCTTCCAGATATTTGATTCTGGCCATGAGAATTATTGCCGCCTTCCGCTATTTTGAGCTCAAATTGACATCCGATCACGCTGCGATTTATCTTCCCTAACGAGGGGACGAGTCAAAATTGGCGCATGAACGCTCCTCTAGCCGGCGCCGCAGAAAAGGAAATTATTATCCCTCCGTCTGTTTTCGAGATCGGGCATCGGACCGTAGATCCGAATGCGGGCGGCTTAATTTGCCTCGCTCACATGGGGAAAGGATTTGCGGCCGATTTCAAGGGATTGACATAGCCCTCGGGGGGGATTATGATTTTCTTAACGATAAGGTTTATTGATTCGAGGCTTGGGGAGGGGGAAGTCGTACAAACCGAAAAAAGAAATTCTTATTCCCAGCCTGAGGGGAGGGTTTGTTATGGGATACCAAAAAAAATGCCTTTTATTGATCTTATTATCCATATTATTTTTTCCAATTAAAGAAGCCATCGGCCAGAGAGGTCGAGGAAATTCTCTGAGTAATGAACTCAGCCTAATTGGTCAAGTGGGGGGACCGACGACATGTTTGGCTTTAAGCGGAAGCCATGCTTATTTAGGAGTCGGCCTGAAAATAATAGTATTGGATATATCAAACCCCGCGGCACCTAAGGAAGTCGGGGCCACGGAAGCACTGCCCGATTTCGTCACGGAAGTTAAAACAGATGGAAATAAGGCTTTTGTGACAGCGGGGGGGGCGGGTCTATATCTTTTTGATATCTCCAATCCCGCAAGTCCCCAAAAACTAAGTTCGTATGATTCCATAGGATTTTCCGAAAATGTATTGATCTCAGGGAACAGAGCTTATTTATCGGATGGATGGGCCGGGATTCAAATACTTAATATTTCAGATAAATCAAAGCCTGCGGAAATAAGCTCTATCCAAACACTCGGCTATGCTTTTGATGTGACTCTGATTGGCCAATATTTGTATGTGGCTTCTGGGGGGGCTGGATTAAGAGTGGTCGATGTTTCAAATCCTTTAACCCCAGTAGAAATATCGTCTTTTGATACTCCAGGCTATTCCTATGGAATCGCGTCCGAAGGGGAAAAGGTTTATATCGCGGATGGCTGGGAAGGAATTCGGATCGTGGATGTGTCCGATCCGGAGATTCCTGTGGAGGTCGGATTCTATAAAACTCCCGGCTGGGCTTTTGATGTCGAGGTCTCTGGGAATTTCGCCTATGTCGCGGATTCTTTCGGAGGCTTGAGAATCTTAGACGTCTCCAATTCTTCTCAGCCGAAAGAGATTGGAGCCTATGAGGTCGGGGGATGGAAAAACGTAAAGAAATTGGCTGTGAGATCTGACCTCGCATTCATAACAGATCGATATTCTGGATTACGAGTCGTTAATATCTCTAATAGAAGAGAGCCAAAAACACTTTCCTCGTTCGGGCTGATGGGCGAAGCTCGCGACGTGGCGATCATGGGCAACTTCGCTTATGTCGCGGCAGGTTATAACGGTCTCCAAATCATCGATATTTCCGATCCCTATCATCCAAAATTGATCGGGTCCTATATCACTCAATCGTTTTCTCTTAGCGCGGCCGCATCGGGTAATTATGCTTATTTAGCAACGGGGCCTGATTCGGATGATCGTGGGTTGCATATCGTAAATATATCCGATCCGGCGAAGCCCAAGATGGAAGGATTCTATCCGATATCCCCAGGCGGCGAACATGGAGGCGCCGTCCGTGACATGACCATTAAGGGAGGTATAGCTTATATCGCCGATGAGGCCGGTCTGCTCATGATTGATGTAAATAATCCATCTGCTCCAGCCTTCTCGGGGTTTATTCGCCTCGTTGATGATTTTGGCCATGCGGCGAGCAGTGTGGCCGTTAACAAAAAAATGGCTTATGTGGGCAGGGCAGATTCACTTAAAATCGTCGATGTCTCTAATCCCCAAGCCCCCATTCTCGTCGGAAGCTTCAACATCACAGGACAAACTGAAGGAATCGATAGTTTTGAGGATAAAGTTTATATCGCCGGCGGATGGTCAGGATTACGGATCATCGACGTTTCCACGGCAAATCAGCCTAAAGAAATCGGATTCTATGATACGCGGGGTTGGGCGTTCCACGTAACGGTTTATGGGGCCCTTTGTTATATAGCGGATGGCAGCGGAGGAATCGAAATCGTCGACGTCTCGAATCCGGCCAATCCGATCCTTGTTGGATTTTATAATACGCCGGGTTTTGCTTACAGCGTGATAGAGGCTAATCAGGTCATCTTCGTGGCCGATGGTGAGGACGGGCTGGTGCTCTTGAAAAAGAATTCAACATCAGGGATAGCCAAAGTCGGACAAAGCATACAGCAAAAATTCAATAGACAATCCGATTATCCATCTGGATTAAATGATTTCTCCAAATCAGATTTAGTCCGCGCAAGACAATCCTCTTTTACCGCAATAGATCGGATTCCATCTCAAGAACCCCTAAATCGAAGATCAGATTTATCGGCACCCCCATCAACCCCAGGAATAAAATCCGGATTCATCTCTTCCACGGCTGCTTTTTCTTCCCAGTCCGCTTCTTCGCTGGTTGTAACGAATAATCAAGACAGCGGTTCGGGAACGCTTCGGCGCTGCTTAGAAGAGGCCGTTTCAGGAAGCACAATCACTTTTGATTCTTCTTTCTTTTCCCCGGATCATCCGATAACGATCCAGCCTCTTAGTCCGCTTCCGACTCTCACCCAGGGCAAGGTCACGATTGATGCCAGCAACGCCGGAGTCATCCTCGAGGGAAGTCGATTGCGGGGAGAAGCAAGCGGGCTCGTCGTAGCGTCCGATGAGAATAGGATCAAAGGATTGCAGATTTTTCACTTTCCCAAATATGGATTACTAATTTCCAATGGCGCCATGAACAATCAAATCGGCGGGAATCCGATGTCGGGCCATGGGCCATCGGGAGAGGGAAATGTGATCAGCTGCAATGGACGTGAAAACATCTCTATCGAAGGCACAGGGACCTCGAACAATAGAATCCTTGGAAATAAAATCGGGACGGATCCTTCCGGTTCCATTGGCCTTATCAATGGAGGCGCAGGAATCAGGCTGGCTAGCGGAACCCAGCATAACATGATCGGCGGAAATTCGCCCGAGGAACGAAACATCATATCCGGCGATGGCTGTACTGGGATCCATATGATCGGGGCTGGCACCATGCATAATATCGTGACGGGCAATTATATTGGAACAGACAAGAGCGGAACAGTCTTGGGGGGCAGAAAAGGCACGGCTATCAATATTACGGACGGCGCTTCTTATAATCAAATCGGAGGTCTGACCGCGGCAGAGAGAAATATTATAAGCGGGGGGGGAGAATTCACGCTTTCGATTTCTGGGGCGCAAAGTTCGGGGAATCGAATTATTAATAATTATATCGGGACGGACGTGACCGGCACAAAGATTCTGGGAAACGATCAGGATGGAATTCGAATTGAGATGGGCACCTTCAACAATCTCGTTCAGAATAATGTCATCTGTGGCTGCCGTCGTCATGCGATCACCATCGATTGTAAAGGGACGTCTTACAATGTTTTTATAGGCAATTTGATCGGCACGGACGCCAGCGGCACACTTTCGCTCGGCAACGGCGAGTCTGGGATTTGTACAGCGGAGGGACCATCATTCAACAGGATAGGAGGAACGCGGCCGGGTGAAGGCAACATTATAAGCGGAAATTCCCAAGGCATAGCTTTAGGAGGAGGAATTGGAAACCTGGTTTTGGGGAATACCATCGGGCTGGACATCACGGGGACAAAAAAAATCCCTAATTCGCAAGGCGGCATCGGCATAGTGGATGATGCGGGCCGGAGCTTTATAGGCGGCGCGACGGCCGGAGAGCGAAACATCATCAGCGGCAATAGTTCAGGAATTAGCCTGGGGTCAGGAACGGATTTCAATGTCATTACGGGCAATTACATAGGAGTCGATGCCAGTGGAAACACGCTCTTGTGGAATACTACGGATCCGGGGATCGGAATCCAATACGATACGGAAAACAATGTCATTCAAGGCAATCTCATATCCGGAAGCACCGGGGCTTATGTTTCCGGACAAAAAAACATCGTAACGGGGAACACGTTTTTCAAAGCGAATAAGGGCTTGGATATCGAAGCAGATAACAATTTGATTTATCGGAATAAATTTATCGAAAACCAAACCCAAGCGAGGAATATTGGCAATAGCTCCTGGTATTGGAAGACTGTCGGTAATTATTGGAGTGACTACAAAGGCTCTGATTCAAACAACGATGGGATAGGCGATACGCCTTACACACTATCGCCAAATGGAGTTGATAAGTACCCACTCATAAGACCTTCAAACACGCTAACATTGTTGGAAGTTCCCCAGACAGGGGGGAGTATTAAAGCTTCGCCCTCTAAGTCCGGATATGACTATGGAGAAAATGTCAAACTTAAAGCCATTGCCGCCAACGAGAATAAATTCTCCTTTTGGACAGGAGACGTGGCCGACGTCGTCAATCCGATCATCGTGAGTATGATTAGAAATACAACAATCACTGCGAATTTCAATTCCCTGGAAGGGGAGAATCCCGTGATTTCCCTTTTCCCGAAATTTTTGAACTTCGGCGCTTCGGCAAACAGTCCTCCTAGCCCCCAGCATTTCATAATCACAAACACCGGAGGAGGGATTCTCGATTGGACGCTTGACAAAAAAGCTGCGTGGCTCTCATGCGATCCTGTTGCAGGTTCAGAGAATGCCATTATTACTGTTTCTATCAATCCTTCCGGGCTTTTCCCAGGAATCTACATAGCGGCTGTTAACGTATTGTCCGCATCCGCCATCAACTCGCCCAAGGCCATGAATGTCATATTAAAGGTTTATAGAAAGGGATCGACAAGCGGTCCCTTCGGTTTTATTGATACGCCCCTCGATGGGACGGTCGGGATTATGGGATCGATTCCGATTACTGGTTGGGCCCTGGACGATATCGAGATAACAAAGGTGGAGATAAAGCGGGATCCTTCTCTAGGCGATCGAGCGTCGGCCATCGGTCCGGATGGATTGGTTTATATCGGAGATGCAATGTTCGTCGAATGGGCCCGCCCGGATGTGGAGCGAGATTATCCGAACTATCCCTTGAACTCTAGGGCAGGTTGGGGTTATTTATTGTTGACGAATTTGCTGCCCGGGTATGAAAACGGAACGTACAAGATTCATGCGTTCGCTCATGATATGGAAGGGAACGCCACGCTCCTGGGGACAAAGACGATCACCTGCGACAATGCCCATGCCGTTCAGCCGTTTGGGGCGATCGATGCGCCCGCCCAGGGAAGCGATGCTTCGGGGACTCCGTTCCTGAACTTCGGTTGGGTATTGACGCCGTGGCCGAAGACCGTGCCGAAAGACGGATCGACAATCACGGTCTGGGTGGATGGCGTGCAGGCGGGGGTCTTGAAGGATGCCCCGAACGTCTATAGCCGGTATCGGGAGGATGTGGCGACGGCGTTTCCGGGTTTAAACAACTCATCTGGATCCGGTGGAGCCTATTTCCTGGATACGACGAAGTACACGAACGGGGTGCACACGATCTCTTGGATTGCTTCGGATGATGCGGGAGCGGCTGATACGATTGGAAGCCGGTATTTCAATATCGACAACACGGGCGCGGCTCAGCTGGCAACGGCTATAACAAAGGAGAATAACAAGCTGACTTATGAAGAAGTAATGAACGTGACGTGTCTATTCGAACCATTGACGGTTAAGAAAGGGTTTGATTTTAAGAGAGAAGCGGAAGCGTTAGCCCCGGACAATTACGGCGTCTACCACATCAAAATTCCTGAAGTGAACCGAGTGGAGATTGATTTGAAGAGCGCGGGAGAGACTTTGGCGGCAAAGTTCGGGCCAGAGCGATATCAGGCCTATATGATCGTCGGAGATGAACTGCGACCGCTTCCCCTCGGCTCGACTCTCGACTATTCTACTGGCCGATTCTCCTGGATGCCGGGGCCTGGATTCCTGGGAACATATGATCTTGTTTTCATTAAAGAAGACGGATCGGGCATGACGAAAAGAATCCCGATCAAGGTGACGATCAAGCCGAAGTTCGAGAAATAAAAAAGATCGGCTTATTAGCCTCGCGCTTTAATCGCGATCACCATCCCTGGCAAGTCGGAGAGGGAAAGGAGATGCGGATGAAAAAATGTGCTTTTTTTCAGCCAAGACATTTTCAGATAAAATGTAAAATAGTTAAGGGAACGATTAACAGTTCACAGCTCAAGTGTTGGTCAGATTCTATCTCACAAAATCTCGACAGAATTCATCAGATGATTCGTCAAAAAGATCTTAGATCTGCAATAAAGTTATATCAAAACATAATCGGTCGATCTAATCATGGATTCCCATGCTAAAAGCAGAAAGATTCATGTTGCTCAGAAGAGGAAATATTCTTGTTGCCTAGACACAGGGCCACAAATGCTTGACTGTACCAAAATTTTCTTGTTATATTATTATAAATAAAGTGCTTTCTAGTTTGCATGGATCTCCTCATGCAGTAAGGCAAAGGGTTGAAGCTAGGACAAACGAAGGGGAAGCAATTTAAAGCCATTTCTCTCTATATTGGCGGAGGGATCGCTGCATCGATATTCCTTTCTTGGAGCATGAGCACAACGGTTGATGGACAAGGAACGATTTCGGGCGTCGTTCTCAATGATCATGAATCCGTGACGGGAGCAGTTGTTCGAATTCAAACGACAAATATTTCCGCCTTGACCGACCATGCCGGGAGATTTATATTAACTGGAACCCCAACGGGGAAGAGTGTGGCGTTAACAGCTTATGCTCCGGGATTCTACATCACCGGTCCCGTCAAAGTAACGAGCGGCGCAACAGATGTATCGTTGTTCTTAACGAGGCATCCATCAGAAGATAACCCGTCCTATCAATGGGTCAGCGCATTTCGCGTGGCCGGTGAAGCTGGGAACTGCGAGAACTGCCATAGCGATCCTCATGATCCGAACTCTAGGTTGCCCTTTGATGAATGGAGACACGACGCTCATGGAACTTCGGCGACCAATCCCAGGTTTCTGTCCATGTACAACGGGACCGACCTCAGCGGAACGTACCGTAGCCCGATGACACACTACGTCGTGAATAGAGACTACGGACGGTTCCCTCGCCCTCCTGATCCAAATGCACCCTATTACGGTCCCGGCTACTTACTCGATTCGCATGGTGGTCCGGGAGATTGTGCTGCTTGCCATGTTCCTGCGGCCGCTGTGAATGCACCATACGGGACAGATCCGAATGGAAAGAGCCTCGCGCACCGAGAGGGCATTGCCTGCGACTTGTGTCATAAACTATGGGCCGTCAGACTCGATCCCGCTACCGGCTTGCCTCGTCCTAACATGCCGGGCGTTCTGTCCATGGAGTTCCGTCGTCCGTCCGAGGGGCATCAACTTTTCCTCGGACCTTTTGATGATGTCGCCCCGGGTGAGGACACCTATTCGCCCCTTCAAAAGCAAAGCCAGATTTGCGCTCCTTGCCACGTCGGCGATTTCTGGGGAGTTCAGGTCTATAACTCCTTTGGCGAATGGCTTTCCAGCCCCTACGCCGATCCAGAGAAGGGACAGACCTGTCAGGATTGCCATATGCCTCGCCGCGGAGCGCGTCGTATTGCCCTGCTCGAGAAGGGCGGCCTGCAGAGAGATGTCAGCACGGTGTTCAGCCATCTTATGCCCGGGGCCGCCGATGAAGCGTTATTGCGCGACACCGCGAAGGTAGAGATGGACGCTCGCATCCGTGAGGGTCGTATCCTAGTCGAAGTCCGGGTGACCAATGAAAAAGCGGGTCATCATATCCCGACGGACCATCCGGCGCGCAATATTCTTCTCTTGGTGACGGCGACCGATGCGCGGCGAACCGAGCTGGAGCACCTGGGAACCCAACGAATCCCGGACTGGGGCGGCAAGGGCGATGACGCCGACGACTACGCTGGCCGGCCCGGTAAAGGCTACGCCAAGATCCTCGAAGAGCTATGGACGGAGGTAGCACCGACAGCTGCATACTGGCGACAGACCGTGTTGCGAGCCGACACGAGAATCCCGGCCAAGGGTGTTGACATCACTCATTACGAGTTCCGTAGGCCGAGCGATGGCGGTCCTGTGGTGGTCAAGGCGAGGCTAATTTTTAGGCGGGCGTTCAAGGTGCTGGCGGACCAGAAATCCTGGAAGGTGCCGGACATTCTGATGAATGAAACGACTCTCACGATTTCTTCGATGCCTAAGATCCTATAGACGAGGCGCCGGCTCGGACGTCTATGGCCGGCGGCGAAAAGGGGCATCGAATAGAAGGAGGCTGAGATGTTTAGACGACACGCCGACGACTCCACGCATGGGTCACTGTCAAAGCTCGCTGGATTCGTGTTATTCGGGGCGGTTTCCATCATTCTCGTTTTCCTGTTTGGGTTGACCGCTCTTACATCGTCCAACAACGAGCCGAATCAATTTTCGGGCAGTCCGCTCATAGGCAAGACCTGGGTGCGCACGGGGGGACCGATGGGAGGCCGGGGCTATGACATCCGGATGCGCCCAGACAATCCGGACGTCCTTTACGTCACCGACCAGTTTACCGGCGTCCACAAGAGCTCCGATGGAGGGCTTAATTGGGTGCCTATCAATGAAGGAATCGATGCGCGCGCCGGGTCATCGGGCGACGCGATCCCTACGTTCTGTCTGACTATCGATCCGAACAACTACGATATCATCTGGACTGGCACCTTGGGATTTCGCGGCGTTTATCGTTCCCAAGATGGAGGACGCACATGGGAGAAACGCACCAACGGTATCGTGGAGAATACGCAACTGACCCTTCGCGGCTTCGCGATTGAACCCGGCAACTCCAATGTCGTCTATGCCGCCGGTGACATCGACCTGGGAAAAAGACTGTGGTACAACGCGACGAAGGGCGTCGTCTACAAGACCATCGATGCCGGCTTGAATTGGACGGCGATCTGGCGCGGCGACAATGTGGCCCGCTACGTCTTGATCGATCCGACGAATGTCAACACGCTCTATGTGTCGACAGGGATCTGGGATCGAGAGGCCGCGAACTCGAATTTGGCTGCCAACGAGCCTGGCGGCGTAGGCATCTTGAAATCGACGGATGGCGGCGTAACGTGGAGAACCATCAACACGGGGCTGAACAACCTCTATGTCGGTTCGCTGTTCATGCATCCGACCAATCCGAACATTCTCCTGGCCGGAGTCGGCTTTGGATTTTATTTTGTCGGGAACGGGGCCTACTTGACCACGGACGGCGGTGAACATTGGGATCATGTATTGCCAACGAACGAATTAATCACATCGGTCGAGATCTCCTCGAAGGATCCCAATGTCATGTGGGCGGGAGGCATCGGATTCTATCAAAGTGTCGATGGGGGAAAGAATTGGACACGATACTGGGGACAGAATGGATTTTGGGGGCCCCCTGGAGTCCGTCTCGGCAACCCGATCGACTTTCAGGCTGATCCGCGCAACCCCCTTCGCATTTTTACCAACAACTACGACGGCGGTAACGTGTTGTCTGAGGACGGCGGCCGGACCTGGATCGAGTCTTCGAGAGGCTACGTCGGTTCCGCCGTCACCGCCTTGACCGTCCTTGCCCAGGACCCTTCCGTCGTCTACGCGAGCGAGAAGGGTGGCCCATACGCCAGTGTCAATGGCGGCAGGACATGGTACGGCATCAACAATATCAGGGGGGCAATCCCGCCTTGCAATGCCGCAAAGATCATTATCGATCCAAGCGATTCGGATCATCTCGTGATGAGCTCAGGCAACGACGCGAGAGTCTTTGAGAGTCATGACCAAGGAAAAACCTGGGACATCATCGTTGACTACCGGGACGAACTCTGGGCCAAACACGGCTCGGGCGCGACCGAGGGGATGTTGGCCATCGCTTATGCGCCGTCGCGAGCCAACAAAGTCTATGGCGGCTTCGGTTGGTATGTCTGCGGACAACACTATCCCGAAGGCATGGTCAAAACGCCGATCGTGAGTTTCTTGATCTCTGAAGACGCGGGCCATACGTGGATGCGTCGGACCGGAACGGCCCTTGACGGCTGGTCGGTCTCCGACATCGTCGTTCACCCCACAAACGCCGACCAGGCGTGGGCGTCCACGGCGGGCGCAGGAGTTTTTCGCACTTTCGATGGGGGGACGACCTGGCAATCGGTGTCGATCGGTTTGGGCACGCTGGTCGTGGCGGGCCTGGCGATGAATCCTCAGAATCCGAAGGTGTTGTATGCGGGCACCGTCCGCTTCGGCATGTTTAAGACTGAGGATGGTGGCGTTACCTGGCGGCAGGTCACCGCAGGCCTCAATCCCAACGAAAACATCATTTCCATCGTGATCGATCCCGCCCGTCCCAATGTCGTCTACGCCGGGAGCGAACTCAGCGGCGTCTATGTCAGCGAAGATGCGGGCACATCGTGGCGTTTGATTAACGACGGCCTCCGGACGCGGGCGGTTCATGCCCTGGCCATTTCCCAAGATGGTCAGGTCCTTTATGCGGGCACCGACGGCGAAGGCGTCTTCCGATTAGGAGACGTGCCCGTGCCAAAATATACGCTGATGATCGCGGCAAAAACGGGAGGAACAACGAATCCATCCCCCGGAAGCTTTCAATATGACGAAAACTCTGTGGTTTCAATCATCGCTATTCCCCAGGCCAATTATTCGTTCAACGGATGGACGGGCGATGTCGCCAGTTCCCATAACAATGACAACCCTCTGAACGTGACGATGGATTCGGATAAATCCATCACGGCAAATTTTCTGAGAATCATCTACGAACCAATGAATGTCACCGGAAAAAAATATCTCAATCGTTCTTTCTCACAGGTTCAGTATATTAACGTCATCAAATGGGAAGAGAATCCGAATAACGGTAATATTATTAAATATAGGATCTATTCGATCGAAGGAACAAATCAGACTTTACTTGCAGAAATGGGTTCAAATGTTTTTGAATTTCAACAAAAAAATGTCCAAAGGGATAAAACCTATAGCTACAAACTAGCGGCCGTTAATGATGAGGGGAGAGAAGGCAATCCAATCTTTATATCGATTCGCTAATCGGCTGGACAAACTCTCTTTGAATAGTTCCCACGGAAACGTTGGCTATTTGTTTAAACAATGATGGGCCGCCCCAGAGATTCAGCCAATCCTTCGCAGGCGTATTTTCTCTCTATAAATCAGCTCCTGAAGGAGCTTGCGCTTGAACTTGAAGAAGAGACGCAGCATCTTGGGGATCGTGAAGACGACCTAGCGGTGGGGGACATCGAGGAGGAGCGTCTCCCGCATCCACTCGCCCCATTAGCTCCTGGGGGAGTTATGCCGCTATGCCGTCCGGGCGCTTCTCTTCTATTTTCAGGCCGCGGCGGGGACGGCGCTTGAGCCCGGGATTGTCGCCGTTATCCAGACCTTCGGGGACCGGATCAACCTTCGTCCGCACCTCCACTGCCTGGTGACTGAGGGCGGGACGGATAAGAAGGGAGCTTTCCATAAAGTCCCCCGATTCAACGACGACCGTCTGACCGAGGTCTTCGCCCGGGAAGTTCTAGGATTTCTCGTCGGGCGGGAGCTTCTCAGCCCGGAATGGGAGGAGAGAATTCTCTTCTGGCAGCATAGGGGGTTCTCAGTCCACAGCCGCGTGTGGGCCAAGACCAAGGAGGAAGCCGAACGGGTGGGCAAGTCCATGATTCGCCCGTTGCTCTCCCTGGAGCGTCTCCCTTTCGAGGAGAAAGAGGGCAAAGTGAGCTACCGGTATGGGAAAGAAGCTGAAGAGGTGGAGCGGATGGATTATACTGAGCTTTGTCGCAGCGAAGCCGCCCCCGCCTCGGATCGCCTATCAGGAATTATTGATGGCCGCCGAGGCCGGCAGTGAATATTTCTCGTGATCTTCTCTTTCCCCGCGACGAGAGGAAGGATATTCCATTCATCGGCGTGTCCGTTAACCATCCGGATGATCGCCGGGATCCCGGTCGGCGTAGTAGGTTGTCATCAACGCCGTCCAGTCATTTTCCGTTTTGATATTGACGCA
>Ga0315279_10007823_pt1 | contig 13106 bp, 10 predicted proteins | sample YL17G06_20_MG_FD_203694 | JGI IMG/M metagenome (GOLD analysis project Ga0315279, IMG submission 203694) | Sediment microbial communities from Yellowstone Lake, YNP, Wyoming, USA - YL17G06_20 | ecosystem: Environmental > Aquatic > Freshwater > Lake > Sediment | place: USA: Wyoming | collected... | reverse complement strand
GGCGGCAATAGAAGCAGGTGTCGTCGCCGCGGAAGACCATCATCACCACGCGCTCGCCGATGCGCGCCTTGTGCGACGGATCGCCGACCTCCACGATCTCGCCCGCGACCTCGTGCCCCGGGACCATCCGCTTGGGGTTCGGCTTCTGCACGCCCAGCGTGTGCTGCGACCAGGGGTTCTCGCCCTGCAGGTAGCGCACGTCGCTGCCGCAGATGCCGCAGGCGCGCACGCGCACCATCACCTGGTCGCGCTGCAGCGCCGGTTCCGGGATGTCCCGGACGGCGACCTTGCCGTCGCTCATGACCACGGCTTTCAAGTGCTCCTCCTCACTGCGGCCCGCGTTCGCTTCCGGGCCGACTCGTCGCGCCGAGACAATTGCTCGCCGCGCCCTTCGGCGGGAAGTACGCGACGATCCCGTCTCCCCCCTGTAGCGACGACAACCCAAGGGCGTCGTGAAGGACACGATCCACGGCGTACATGTCGGCGCGAGTGAGCATGCTGCCGTGGGCGATGATGATCCCGACGTCGTTGCTTTCGACCTGCGCCAGGGCGGGGCCGTATTCCGCCCGCAGCTCATCCAAGCTGCGCCGCAGCGCGCCCCAGCGCGTCAGCGCCAGCACCGGCTCGCCGGGGGGCGTCATGCCCTGGGGTTGAAGCTCACGCAGCAGGGCGTTGCCGCGCACTAACGCCAGCGCGTGCGGCGGCCGGCGCGACACCAGGCCCGCGATGATGGGTTTGTGATGCACGGTCTGGTAGTACATGTAAATCGCGTGGTCTCCGAAGAGCGGCACCTCCGCCACCGCGAAGCGGCTTTCGCAGCGGGCGAGCCGGCGATAGAATCCGGGCACGCGCACGTCTCGCATCGGGTACGGCACCGGCATGAATTCGAACAAGATTGCGCCCGCCGCCAAGCCCGCTATCGCCCAGCGCCACCTCCTGGTCAGGCCCTGCGTGACGACCGCCAAGCCGGCCGCGGCCAGCACCGCCAGGCACAGCATCGCCGGCAGCGCCGCGCGCGTGGGCACCGCGGCCAGCCGCGTTATCGGCGCGTACTGCCACAGCCACAGATACGGCAGCGGCACCTGGGTCAGGGTGGCCAGAAAGTTGCTGCCGGCCACAATCTTCATTGCCAACTGCGACATCAGCCCCGCGCTGATCGGCAGATCGAAGCCATTGCCCGGCAGGCCGCCCGCCAGCAGCAGCGTGAGCGCGTTGAACTGCGTGCGGTCACCGATGCGCAGATGCGGCCCCAGCGCCAGCACCAGGAAGAACACCGCCCCCGCGATCCAGGGCGCGACCTGTTCGCGGAGTTTACCCTGAGCCAGACCAGACTCTTCGCTTCGCTCAGAGTGACAAGCGGCGAAGGGCTCAAGGCAAGCCCGCCGTCTGCGGTAGGCGACCCCCGTCAGTGCCAGCGCGATGACGACCACCCCAAGGTACAGCGTGGCCTCCGCGCGGCTGTGGCTGAGGTCGTGCAGCACCCGCGCGCCCATCCGGCCCAGCACCGGATTGGTGAACGCGGGCGTGAGGTACAGCCCCGCCTGTCCGCCCAGGGCCGACGCACGCCACAGCGGCTGCTGCATGTAGCCGGTGTGGGCGCGCTCGACCAGCATCGGCCACAGCAGCGGCCACAAGGCGCCCACCGTCAGCGCGATCACGCCCGCCGCTGCGAGCAGCGCCCCTGCCGCCCGGCGCGGTCGGGCGGCGATCTCCCACACGACGAAGATGCCCAGCAGCATTCCGGCGTAGAGGAAGTAATACCATTCACAGAGGCCGACCAGGGCCCACGAGGCGGCGGCGCCGAGGAGGTAACGCAGGCGGCGCTCGCGCAGCCCGCGCAGCACGAAGTAGGCAAAGGGCGCAAGCCACTCGGCGGCGATGAGGTTCTGGTGCGCGAGCGCGTGGGTGGTCATGTAGGGGCAAAAGCCGAAGGCCAGCCCGGCCACCGCTCCCGCCGCCGTGCTGCCGGTCACGTAGCGAGCCAAGAGGAAGGCGCCCCAGGCGCTGGCCGCCAACGACAGCAACAGCAAGAGGTTGTACGTCTGGATGAGGCTCATAACGTTTTGCAGCAGCGCCGCCGCGGCCGAATGCAGCGGCACCAGGGTGTGGTAGCGCAGGCTCACTTCCTCGGGCCAGAACAGGTAGCGGGTAGTCATGACATGCAGGCCCGGGTGCGTGAGCGCCTCCCTCACCCACCAGTAGTCCCAGAGGAATACGTAGCCGTCCTGCTCCAGGCCCTCGACCTCGGCGCCCGGGATGTGCGTCGAGAAATGCAAAGCGAGCGGCATGGTGACGGCGAGCGCCACCAGCACATAGGCCGCGAGCATGGCCAATGCAAGCAGGCGGCTGCGAAGAGCGTTCACCGGTTGAGCATTCCCGGCAGGGGATTGTGCGTTCCGCTTCGCTGCACCCGGAATGACGGATTCGACAGCGAGCGGAATGTCGTCTCCGTCTGTCGAGCAGACGCCTGGAGAGGAACGGACCACCATCGTCCCCGCGAGGCGGTCGTGCCAGCCGCGGCGGCGCTCGTCCCACAACATCGCGGCGAACCCGATCTTCAGGGGGGCGGATGCTATCAGGAACGCCGGGACGCGCGCCAGCGCGCGCGGCCAGGAGAGCTTGCCGCCGTCGGCCGCGACCACGCGAATGCCGCAGATCCACTTGCCCACGGTCATGCCCCATACCGCCCAACCCACCGCCATGTACGCCAGGGCGCTGGCGAAGCCGATGAGCGCCAGCGGCAGGGCGGCCGCACGCTCGGCGTCGAGCCCCACTGCGAGCGCGAAGAGCAGGGAAGCCCACAACAGGAGGATGACGGTATCGAGCGCCGACGCCGCGAGCCGGCGCCAGGGGGCAGCCGGCCTGGGGCCGCGTGCGGGAGCACTTGAATCCGGCTGCGTGCGCTCGTCCATTGCGCGGCTTGACCTAGGGCGACAGCAGAGGAGTGATCTCGGTTTCCACCTGGCGCAGGAGGCGGTCGCGCGCGTCGGCGCGGGGGGATTCCACGATGACGCGCAGGATGGGCTCGGTATTGGAGGCGCGCACCTGGCACCAGGTGCCGTCGGCGAAGGTCACCTTCAGGCCATCGAACTCCGACATGGCCTGGCCGGCAAACAGGCGCCTGACGCGCGCGAGCGCCTCCTCGACGCGATCCGCGGGCAGGCCCTGGAGCTTGGCCTTGACCATGTGGTACTGCGGCAGCCGGTCGCGCAGCTCGGACAGTGGCTCGCCGCGCGCCGCGACGTATTCCAGCACCAGCGCGATGCCGATGAGGCTGTCGCGGCCGTAGCACACCGGCGGATAGATGACCCCGCCATTGCCCTCGCCGCCGAAGACGGTCTGCCCGCGCTCCACCAGCTCGATCATGGTCAGGGACAGGTTGACCTCTCCCACCTTGGCCACGCGCAGCTCCACACCCTGGGCCGCGCACAGGTCGTCTATCATGCGGCTGGTCGAGCTGTTCTTGACCACCACCGGCGACGAATCAGCGAAGCGATGGAGCAGGTGATCGACGGCGAAGGCGAGGGTGCACTCCTCGCCGATGGCCTCCCCCTTTTCCGATACCAGCGCGAGCCGGTCGGCGTCCAGGTCCTGCGCAATGCCGAGGTCGCATGCGCTGTCAGTCACCGCGGCGCACAGCGCGCCGAGATTAACGGGGATGGGCTCGGAATCGCGCTCGGCGCGCACGGGAGTCACCTGGCAGCCCAGCTCCTGCAAGAGTTGGGCCGTCACTTCCTCGCCCGCACCCCGGCACGAGTCAACCGCGACCTTGAAGCGGCGCGCGCGAATCGCCCCCGCGTCAACGTGGCGCAGCACGCGGCGCAGATGGGCGTCGAGGGCGGCCCGGTGGCGGTCCGTAACCGCGTGCCGCGCCGCCGGCTGCAGGGGCACGGCATGCTTTGCCCCCGCGCCCGCGGTGCGCGACAACGCGAACAGGTGGCGCGTCTGCTCGCCGTCGAGGACGATGTGGTGCGGGCCGATGAGGAACTTGAAGCCGTTCCACTGCGCGGGGTTGTGGCTGGCGGTGATGATGATCGCGGCCTGGGCGCCGAGCTCGGCCATCGCGACCTGCACGGTGGGGCTCGGCACCACTCCCACGTCGAGCAGCAAGCACGGCCGCCGAGTGAGGCCCGCGATGACCGCGGGCAGCAGCTCGTCGCCGGAGGGGCGGGTGTCGCGGCCGATGATAACGACCGGATCGGGGAAATGCTCGTTGGCAAGGCGCGCGAAGGCTTCGGCGAACTGAGCGGCTACGGGCAGCGTCAGCGACTCGCCGAAAATGCCGCGCACGCCTGAATAGCTTATGCGAAGACTGGATCCTTCGGATTGCGGGGGCATGTGTGCCTCGAAGGCGACCGCGCGGCGTCATTATAGTTCCGCCGCAGGTGCGTGTCAAACGTCCTGATCGGGGGATCATGATTGGGGGATGATCGGGGGATGGGCCGCCGTGCCTTTGTCATTCCGAGCCCTTCGCGCATGTCATTCCGAGCCCTTCGCGCGTGTCATCCAGAGCGAAGCGAAGGATCTTGGTGGCGCGCTCTGGGTAAACTCCGCGAGGAATCTTGGCATGGCTTGACCGTTACCAAGACCCCTCGCTAGCGCTCGGGGTGACAACGCAAGTGTTCTGAGCGGAGCGGCGAGCACCAGCGAGCCGCGAACTCGCAGGATCGCGCCATTGCTGGCATGTCCCGCCTTCGGCGCTCGATTCAGAGCCGGCCTCGAGCGCCGGTCGTCAGGCGCGGCGGCTGTGCTCAACGTGCGTGTTAGAGCTTCTTCGCGATGCGCTTGCCCGCCAGGCGCACGTAGGGCGGCAAGTCGCCGCCGATGAGCGGGCGCGCGTACTCGAGGAAGGTCTCGGTTACGAAGTTGCCGCGCTGGTTGATGAACTCGGGCGGCACCGGCTTCTCGGCATTCGCCACTTCCTCCAGTGGCGCCAGGCCGGTGCTGACGCGGTAGGGCGAGTTCGACTCGCGCACCAGCGTGATCATGAAGCCGCTGACGCCCTCGACGGCCGAGGTGACCGCCTGCGCGCCGACCATGTACGCTTCCTCCATATCCACCGACGAGGCGGCGAGGATGGACATGCGCTGGATGGTGCCGGGCTTGTCGAAGCGCGCCTTGATCTTGAGGTTGGCGGCGATGGCGGCGCACAGGAAATCGGCGACCCCGCCGAGCTGCTTGTGGCCGAAGGCGTCGGTGTCCACCGCGCGCTCGGAGGCGACGAGCGTCTGGCCCTTCTCGTCCTTGAGGCCCTCGCACACGGTCACGACGCAGTAGCCCAGCCGGTCGAAGACGGCCTTGACGTCCTCGAGGAACATCTCCATGTCGAGCGAGCGCTCCGGCAGGTAGATGAGGTGCGGCGCGTCGTCGGGGCCCTGCTTGGCCAGCGCGGTGGAGGCGGTGATCCAGCCGGTGTTGCGGCCCATGGTCTCGATGAGCTTGACGTTGTCCACCACGCCGATGGCCTCGGTGTCGCGGCCGGCGTCGCGGGTGGCGATGGCGTTGAAGCGCGCGACGCTGCCGTAACCCGGGCAGTGATCGGTGTAGGCGAGGTCGTTGTCGATGGTCTTGGGCACCGCCATGGCGCGCATCTCGTAGCCCGCCTCGTGGGCGAGCTTGGCGACATTGTGACATGTGTCGGCGGAGTCATTGCCGCCGTTATAGATGAAGTAGCGGACGTTGTGCGCCTGCAGGATCTTGAGGATGCGCTCGTAGTCCGCCGGCTTGAGCTTGGTGCGGCAGGCGCCGAGCGCGGCGCTGGGCGTGGAGCGCAGGCCCTCGACGGTCTCGGCCTTTTCCGCTCGCAGGTCGATCAGGTCCTCTTTCAGCACGCCCTCGATGCCGTGCACCATGCCGTAGATGTCCCGGATGGCGTCGAGCTTCAGCGCCGTTTGGATGACCCCGGCGAGGCTGTTGTTGATGACCGCCGTCGGGCCTCCGGACTGGCCGACGATGAGATTGCCCTTGAGCTCAGGCATGATGTTCCTCCTCTTCGCCGTCGCGAGCTAGGAAGCGCCGCCTGGCTTCCGGAAGGATTCGCTCAAGGCACCCATGCAGCATGTGGAAGTCCAAGCTTCGCGCCTCGCCCGGCGCATCGCGCGCCTCGAAAATGACCCCATCGGGGGCAAACAACCCGTGAACCAACCAGGACCGCAGTTCTTCGTACGCTATCGCCGCGAGACTGCCCCGCCACAACTCTCTGCTCAGACTCTCAAGTTCCTCCGCTGTGATGCTGGGCCGCAGCAGGTCGATGATCTCGTCCCGCGAGCGCAGACGCCCTTCAACTCCACTTAGGAGCGGCTCGATCTTCGGCGCCAGCGCTTTGAACGACTTCAAGTGACCAAGGGCGCGGAGCAACCAGCTCGGGGAGATGTCCGCCAGTGCCGTCTCTCCGCCGTGCTGCACCAGCACACTGATGAACCGGCGCTTGCTGTCGGTGTATCCGCATCCCCAGCCCCAATATGCGAGGCCGTCAATGTAGCACAAACACAGAAGCAGGGCCTCATTCGTGTGGTCAGAATCGTACAACTCCTTGAGGAAGTCGCACCTGCGTTTGGCGCGGTCGAAAGCATATCCGTAGACCCGCAGTCGCCCCGCACGGTTCTGATTGGCGTCTGGCTTTTCTGCAGACATCTGCTTGCCCGGCTTGGCCGAAGCGACCATTCCTTCACTTGTCAGGGCAGGAGGCAAGCTCCTGCCCTACGGTGCCTCCTGTCATCCTGAACGAGCGCAGCGAATGAAGGATCCCCCTTGGCGGGTGCACCGGCCTGGCGAGATCCCCTCGGCTCCGCTCGGGGCAGGCTCTTCGCGGAGTTTACCCCTTCGTTTCACTCAGGACAAGCTCTGAGCGGGGCAAAATTCCTCGCGGAGTTTACCCAGAGCGCGCCACCAAGATCCTTCGCTTCGCTCTGGATGACACGCGCGAAGGGCTCGGAATGACAGCGCGGCGCTACCCCAACCACTTAGTGAGAGCGTCGAGGTTGTGGTCGCGCTTGCTCATCAGCGCCTCGACCGCCTGCTCGGCGCTGATCTCGTCGTGGATGATCTCGTTTATGGCGAGCGCCACCGCGAGCGGGTCGTCCGGCCCCGGGTAAGTGACGTTGCGGCCGACCAGGGCGCCGCGGACGGTTCGGCCCGCGCGGATGCCGGTGGCGAACTCCTGCAGCGTGCCGGTGGGATCGCCGCGCGACTCGCCGCCGAGCATGAGTATGGGGCAGGTGGTGGCGCGGGCGACGCGCTCGAAGTCATCGCAGTAGGGGATCTTGAGCCAGGTCAGGCGCGAGGTCTCGCCGAGCGCGGTGGCCACGCCGATGGCCTTGACCAGGTCGTCGGCGTTCTTCTGGGCCTTCCACTTGCCGCCGTCCTGCTTGACCACCAGCGCCTCGACAAAGATGGGGATGCCGAGCGCGACGCAGTCATTGACGGCCCGGGCGGTGGCATCGAGGGTGAGGTTGACGTCGGGATCCTCGAGCGCGAGGCGGAACATGACCTTGGCGCCGTCGAGGTTGAGGTCGGCGATGCTCTCGGCGCTGAAGCAGGTGTAGCGGTCATCCAGCTCCCAGGCGCTGCCGGCCAGCCCGGAGCGGTTCATGGAGCCGAGGATGACGCGCTCGTCGAGGAAGCTGGGGCCGCCGTTCTCCTGCACCAGGTGGTCGACGATGAGCAGGTCCTCGATGATGTCGGTGGTGCCCATGACGCCGTCCATGCCGGGGCTGGTGACAACGCGCAGCGCGCGGCCGAGGTACTCCTGGCGATTGGCCATGCGCACCGGCTCGTCGCCGTAGCTGGTGACCATGCGCGCGGGATGGTCGGCGGCGAGGATGGTGAGCTTGCCGTCCAGGGTCAGGCAGACGCGGCGCTTGCGCGCCTGCGCCGCCTCGAGGATGACGTCGGGGCGCTCCACCCGCACCTCGTTGATCTCGTCGAAGATGTCGCGCGGAAAGAACTCCTCGTAATCGAACTCGTAGCCCTCAACGCTGTATGCCATGTTGCTCCTCCGTGTTGTCGCCTGGCGACGTTACTTGTTTGTGCCCGCCGATATGCGCGGATAGCACGGTAGCGCAGCCGTCCCGGCTGCGAACGTGATCGATTCATCTAACCACAGAGAACACAGAGATGCCTTTCTTTAGAGACTCTAACAAAACCCCTCAGCCCGCTTGGTGTCATTCTGAGCCCTTCGCGCGTGTCATCCAGAGCGAAGCGAAGGATCCTAGTGGCGCGCTCTGGGTAAACTCCGCGAGGAATCTTGCCCCCGCTGAGGGGCGCACACTCACAGCAAGACCCTTCGCAGAGTTTACCCTGAGCGAAGTCGAAGGGCTCAGGGTGACAGAAAGGCGACGTTTTGTTTGGGCGCTCTTAGAATGTCGCATTTCCCGCTCTGCGATCTCTGTGCTCTCTGCGGTTAATCTTCGTCCGCATCTGTCCGCGGCTACTTCTTGTGCTTGAGCACCTCGCGCGCGGCGGCCACGATGTGGCGCGCGGTGCAGCCGAACTCGTCGAGCAGCTCCTCCGGTTCGCCCGACTCGCCGAAGCGGTCCTGGATGCCGACGAAGCGCATGGGCACCGGGCATTCCACCGCCACCACCTCGGCGACCGCGCTGCCGAAGCCGCCCATGACCTGGTGCTCCTCGGCGGCGACGATGGCGCCGGTCTCGGCGGCGGCCTTGGCGATGCCCGCGCGGTCGATCGGCTTCACGGTATGCAAGTTGACGACCCGGGCGCTGACCTTATCTTCCCGCGCGAGGGTTTCCGCGGCCTTGAGCGCCTCGGCGACCATGTACCCGCAGGCGATGATGGCGAGATCGCTGCCGGGGCGGAAGGTCTCGGCCTTGCCCAGGGTGAAGGGCGTCCGCTCGTCGCTGATGACGGGGATGGGCTCGCGGCCGAAGCGCAGGTAGGCGGGGCCGTGCATCTTGCCGATGGCGACGGTGGCCTTGCGCGTCTCGATCGCATCGCACGGCACAACCACGGTCATGTTGGGCAGGCAGCGCATGAGGGCGATGTCCTCCAGCGCCTGGTGGGTGGCGCCGTCGGGGCCGACGGAGATGCCGCCGTGGGCGCCGCCGAGCTTGACGTTGAGGTTGGCGTAGCACACGGTGGTGCGTACCTGGTCCCACGCGCGGCCGGCGACGAAAACGCCGTAGGTGCACACGAACGGGATCTTGCCCAGCAGGCTCAGCCCGGCGGCGACGTTGACCATGTTGGCCTCGGCGATGCCGATGCTGAAGAAACGCTCGGGGAATTTCTCCTGGAACCAGTTGGCGCGCGTGGAGGCGGTCAGGTCCGCCCCCAGCACCACCACCCGCTCGTCCGCCTGCCCCAGGTCCACCAGGCCCAGGCCGTAGCCGTCGCGTGAGGGTTTCATCTCCGGCATGTCATGTCACTCCACAGAGTTGTCATAATCCACAGATTTCGCAGATTGCGCAGATTTATTGTTGCTTAGCACAAAACGGCGGTACTCCAGCGAGGCCGCGCCGAAATTCAAGAGCAAACCCACCTCAAGGCCGGTCGCTTTGAGGTAGTTTATCACTTGAGCTTCTTCTACCTCGCTGATGCGACGCAAGGCCTTAAGTTCCACGATAACGGAATCGAAACACACGAAGTCAGCACGATAGGAAACGTCAAGGCATCGGCCCTTGTACGTGACCGGCAGATCCACTTCTTGCCCGAGTGGGATCCCGCGCTCCGCGAATTCCAGCGCCAATGCCGTGTGATAGACCGGTTCCAGAAACCCGCGTCCCAGTATTCGGTGGACCTCGATTGCCGCGCCGATGATTGCATAGGTCCTCGGATCGCGCCTGTCCCGCCCAGGAATCTGCGTAATCTGCGTCATCTGCGGTTCAACCGTCTCTACCCGTCCGCCTTTTCGAGCTGCTCCGCGCTGGGCTTGACCTCGAGTTCCTTGAGCGCCAGGGCGAGCTGCTCGTCGTTGGGCGGGATGCCGTGCCACTCCGCCTTGTTCTCCATGAAACTGACGCCCTTGCCCTTGACGGTGTGGGCGATGACGACCGTGGGGGCGCCGCAGTTGCACTCCGCCTGGTCGAGGGCGGCCATCAGCTCCTCGAGGTTGTGGCCGTCGCACTCGATGACGTTCCAGCCGAAGGAGGCCCACTTCTCGCAGTAAGGCTCCAGGCGCATGACCTTTTCGGTGTCGCCGTCGATCTGCAGGCGGTTGCGGTCAACGATGCCGCAGAGGTTGTCGAGGTTATAGTGAGCGGCCGACATCGCCGCCTCCCAGACCTGGCCCTCGTCGGTCTCGCCGTCGCCCATGAAGCAGTAGACGCGGAGGTCTTTCTTGTCCATCTTGGCGGCGAGGGCCATGCCCACGCTGATGCTCAACCCTTGCCCCAACGAGCCGCTCGAGGTCTCCAGGCCCGGCAGCTTGAGCATGTGCGGGTGCCCCTGCAGGCGCGAGCCAAGTTTGCGCAGGGTGGTGAGCTCCTCGACCGGCAGGTAACCCGCGTGGGCCATCACGGTGTAGAGCGCCGGGCACACGTGCCCCTTGGACAGCAGGAAGCGGTCGCGCTGCTCCCAGCCGGGGTTGCTGGGGTCGTGGCGGAGCTTGTAGAAGTACAGCGCCGCCAGGATCTCGACCGACGACAGGCTGCCGCCGGAATGGCCCGACCCGGCCGCGTTGAGCGAGACCAGGATGTCCTTGCGAATGCGCCGGCACAGATCATTGAGCTCGCCGATGTCGGGCCGCTGCTTGGTTTGGCTCATCACCTCTTACCTCACGGATTATGGTAGGCCAGGCGTCTCGCCTGGCGCCCCGCAATAGCAGGCCGCAGCCGGCGGGAATCCGTGGCTGCGGCGTTATGTCCTTCGGCGGGGCGCCGCGATTATCCCTGCCCCAGGCGCGCCCAGGCTTCGCGCAGCACGCGCTTGGCGTTGGCGATGACCAACTCGGGCTTCTCGCCCGGCAGGGGCTTGACCTCGAAGCTGACCACCGGGCGCGCGGTGGGGACGTTCTTCTTGAAGTAGCCGGCGTAGATGAGCGCCTCGATAAACCGGGCGACCTGGGGGACGTCGTTCTCGCCGCCGGGGATACCGAAGCGCGGGTGCTGGTCGCCGTAGGCGGGGTGCTCGCGCTCGCTGGTGAGGCAGTTGCCGATGTGGACGTGAATGAGATGATCGATGGCCGCGATCACCATGTCATGCGGGTTTTCTCCGAGCAGCGGCTGGTGGCTGAGATCGATGGTGAGGCCGATGTTGCTGTAGTGCTCTTTGACCGCCGACGCCACCTGCGCGGCGAGCGCGGTGGGGCCGATGAGGCAGCGCTTGTCGATGGTGCGGTCGAAGTTCTCGAGCGAGACGGCGAGCTGGTAGTCCTCGCCCTTCTCCTGCGCGTAGGCGCAGATCTGCTTGAGCGAATCCACCAGCAGGTCCAGCGCGCGCTCGCGGTCGGCGTCACCGGGGTCGGGGCCGCTCAGCACCGCCAGGATGCGCGCGCCCATCTCGTAGGCCATGTCCACCGAGAGCTTGCACTCGTCGATCGCCTTCTTGCGGCCGGCCTCGCCGCGGTCATTGAGGCTCAGCTTCTGGCCGAGCAGGGGCGGCTGGCCGGCGAAGATGACGTCGACGTGGGCGGTGTCCAGCATCTGGCGGGCCTGGCGGCGCATCTCGGGGTCCTTGATGCGCGTGATCTCGATGGCGGTGAAGAAATCGTCACGCAGCAGGTATTCCAGGCTCTCCAGCACCACCGCCCCGTCGCCCTTAGCGGCCTCGGGGTAGGCCATGGGATGGATGATGCCGATGTGGCACAGGGACTCGATATCGTCAGCCATGATCAGCCCTCCAGTTCGCGTACCCAGGCATGGTCGGGGTCGTCGTGCGGGCGCATGATGCGCTCCGGCCCCGCCAGCATCCACAGGTAGTAAACCCGATAGCCGGGCGCGGCGGCGACGGGATGGTAGCCGCAGGGTATGACCGCCGCGTCGCCGTCGCGAATGGCGTACACCTCGTCCAGACCGTCGGCGCCGTAGATGCGCTGGATGCCGAAGCCCTGCGCGGGGTGCACGCGGAAGTAGTAGATCTCCTCCAGCTTGACCTCGTCGGGCGGGGCGGCGACGTCATGCTTGTGCGGGGGATAGCTCGACCAGGCGCCGGGCTCGTTGTAGGTCTCACCCACGAGCAGGCGCTGGGCGCGGACGTTGTCGCCGATGATATCCTGCACCTCGCGCTTCCAGTTGTGGGCGCCGACGGTGCGCGACTTGACCTCGTCGGGCGGCACCACCTGCGGCAGCCCGCCGGATTCGGCGACGGCCTTGCACACGGCTATCTGCACTCCACCATCGAGGGCTTTCACCGCAACGGGGCGGCCGGGCGGCAGGTAAACCGCGGTGGCCTTGCCCTCGAAGACGTCGCCGCGCGAGCCCAGGCTCTCCCACAGCTCGTCGCCGCTTGCGATGTCACACTCCCCGCCGAGGATGACCAGCGCCGCCTCGTAGCCGCCGGTGTCGCCCTCCCAGGTGTCGGTTTCGTTCAAGCGCAGGAGGTCGAATTCGAGGTATTCCAGGCCGGCCTTTTCGCGCGGGATGACGTTGACCAGGCCCGCTCGCGGCGGAACGCGGTGCAGCAGGTTCAATGCAGCCTCCGTGGATGGCGACCCAACAAATGGAAGCCGGCCCCGGGGACCGACCGCCGTATGCTACCATAGCGAAAAACCCGTGTCAACCGAAGCGGTGACACCGGGGGACACGGGTGTGCGAGGCGTCCGCGACGCTTGCGTAGGATATCGAGGCCGGCGCGGGCGCGCGTGTGATGCGCCTGCGCGACACCCCGGGGCTCCCGGTGGCGGGCGTCGGCCGACGCGCTTTGCCTAGAGCACCGTGATCGCGCCCACCGGCACCGGCGGCGTCAACGTCTCGCCTTCCGCCAATTGCGCGAAAATCCGGTACGGGCCGGGCATCAAGCTGTGCGGGAGCACAACGCTGAAGCTCTGCCGGTAATGCCAGCCCTCCCGATTCCCGGGAGCCGCCACACCAAAGAGCACCGGCAGCGGCCGAACCAGACGCAGACGGGTCAAGGCCAGGCGCGGGTTGACCTTGGCCAGGTCCCCAGCCACAGCATGATCGAAAGTGAAAGCCAGAACGCAATCCGGCCGGCCG
>Ga0315279_10007822_pt1 | contig 13106 bp, 10 predicted proteins | sample YL17G06_20_MG_FD_203694 | JGI IMG/M metagenome (GOLD analysis project Ga0315279, IMG submission 203694) | Sediment microbial communities from Yellowstone Lake, YNP, Wyoming, USA - YL17G06_20 | ecosystem: Environmental > Aquatic > Freshwater > Lake > Sediment | place: USA: Wyoming | collected... | reverse complement strand
TCTTAATTGGGGATGTTGGAGTAGTTGAAAGCTGGGAAGAAGCACACCATTGGATGAAGGAAGATGGAGGGTTTGGAACGCTCGTCACCTTGGAAGGGGATGTCTTGAAGCGTTCTGGAGTGATGTCTGGAGGTAGCCGAGATCAAGGGCTTGGCCTTTTAGAAAGGCGAAGGGAGATCAGAGATTTAGAACGAAGAGTCAAAGAAGCAGAGGAAGAATGCCGAAAAGCCTATGATGAAGAGGAATGCCTCCAAAAGGAGATCAGCGAGAAGGAGAGCCTTCTGGAGGGGAGAAGGAAGGAGATTCAGGGAAAAGAGATCGAAATTCTCCATCAAGAAAGAGATTTGGAAGGATTGAAAAAGGAGATCTCCCAATTTCAGCAGAGAATGGAAGTTCTCCAGTTTGAAGGCCAAGAACTTGAAGAGGAGAAGCAGGATATTGCAAAGGAAATGGGAACTGTCTCGGCCCAAATGGAGGAAGGAGAGGCTATCAAGCAGGAGAAGGAGAAAGAACTTCAGTCATCGAAAAAGAAAGTAGAGGAGGTTAGGGAAGGGACAGAGGAACTGGGAGGAAAGATCACGGAAAAGAAAGTTTATCTCGCCTCCCTCGAGGAGAAACAGAAGGGGCTGGAAGGTCAGATCCAAAATCTCTCCGAAGGCCAGAGGAGCCTGAGGGGCCAGGTTCTAAAAAAGGTGAAAGGGATCAGGGAATGCCGGGAAGAAGCGGCTTCCCTTCGTGAAAAAATCCAACAATGGGAAAAGGAGTTAGAAGACAGCCTTAAAGAATACCGCCTAAAAGAAGAAGCCCTTTCGACTCAGAAAGAGAAGGTGGAAACTCTCTCTAACGAGTGGAAAGAAGTAGAGGCTTCCTCCAAATACATGCGTCGAGAGTTGGAGGATATAAGGCAGAAAATCCACGAGGAAGAGATCTTGACCTCAGAGGTTCAATTGAAACTCTCTCACCTTCAGGAGTCGATGAAAGAACGATATGGTGCCACACTTTCCAGCTCGATCGGAGCTTCCCCTGTAGAATTCCCGAAAGAGGAGATGTCAGAACGGTTAGCAGAGCTAAAAAGTGCTTTGGAGGGATTTGGAGAGGTCAACCTGATGGCCATTGAGGAATATCAAGAGTTGAAACAGCGACACGATTTTCTGACAGAGCAACAGACCGATCTTCATCAAGCCCTCGATACCCTGAGAAAGGCGATCCTCCGGATCAATCGGACAACGATGAAGCGATTTTTAGAGACCTTTCATCTGGTCAACGAGAAGTTTAAAGAGGTTTTTGGAAGGCTTTTCAAGGGTGGGCAGGCGAGCCTTCTCCTCTTGGACGAACAGGATCCCTCCACCACTGGGATCGATATCATTGCCCAACCTCCCGGGAAAAAGCTCCAGAATATTGACCTCCTCTCCGGAGGTGAGAAGGCATTAGTTGCCACGGCTTTACTCTTTGGGCTCTTCATGATCAAGCCCACGCCGTTCTGTTTGCTCGATGAGGTCGATGCACCCTTAGATGATGCGAACATCAATCGATTCATCGAATTGATCAAAGAGTTTTCGAAAAAATCTCAATTCCTCATCATCACTCATAATAAAAATACCATGGAAGCTGCCAAAACACTCTACGGGATCACCATGGAAACCCCTGGAGTTTCGAAGGTCGTCTCAGTCAGATTGAATTAAGTTGAACTAATTTTTAATGTTGGAATTTTTTACTCGCAAAATTTTTTTGGAAGAAAAAAATGCCTTCAGCACTCTTTCATATTCCCTATCGAAACTTCTAAGGGTTCGAAGGTTGAAAAGTCACGTAAAATCAAACAGATATATTGTGTGAAATTTTTTACTTGCAATTATTTTTTAGATATGTAGAATAAACCCTGTCGTGGGGGTTCTCCTTCTAAATGTCTACCTTTAGGGTAGATCATCTGTTGATTTCAGAAACATATCCATAAAGGCACTACAGTTAAAGCTTTCATGAAAGGAGGTGCGGCGTCAGGAACCTAAACAAGAGATAGCAAGAGGTGGGAGGAGTATTTAAAAAAAGAGTTTTTTGATGCATGGGTGTAAAACCTAAGAGTTTAAATAAAGAAGATCAGGAGGGGAATGTTATGAAAAAGTTATTTATTTTTGCAGTTATTTTAGGGATGATTTGTATTGGCTTGGTGGGGAGTGGAGGGGCTCAACCTATTAGAGTGGGATCCGTCATCAATCTCACCGGTCCGTCCTCTTCCTGGGGCCAATACCATGCCAAAGGTGAACAAGACTACTTTAAATATGTCAATGAGGTGAAGGGGGGAATTGCCGGTAGAAAAATCGATGTAACCATCGTCGATCATGCCTACAAAGTCCCTGAGGCAGTTAAATTTACCAAAAAGTTTTGTGAAGAGAAGATGGATATCATCTCCAACTGGGATGCAGGGTCAGGTATCCAGACAAAGCCAATTCTCCAGGAATACAAAATACCTGGCCTCAATTATTCTACCTTTCAAGCGATTCTCAATCCTCCGATCGATTATGTCTATCTGCCGTTTGGTAGCTATATTTTGGACTCCCAGGCTGTCCTGGAGTATATCAAGGCCATCCATAAGGGGAAAGATGCACCCAAGGTCGGTCTGTTGACCTTTAATAATGCCTATGGGAAGTCGATCCATGAACCGAGTAAAGCATATGCCGCAAAAAACAATGTCAACCTCGTAAGTATAGAAGAGTTCCCTATGGGGACAGTTGATCTGAGCACTGAGGCGCTTCGTCTTAAAGGTAAAGGGGCGGAATATGTCTTCATGCAGTGCCTTCCAGATGCTATTATGACGGCCCTAAAATCTGCTGATCGTGTCAATTTCAGCGTGCCTTTCTTTGGAACATGGACCTCCACAGACCCAGATGTCTGGGGGCTTGGAAAAGGTGTGATCCGAGACCGACTCTTCATGCAATTCTGTGGGGTACTCCCTCAGGATAAGACACCTGGAATCGAGATCATGGAGAAATTGTGGACGAGGTATAAGACGGTGAGTAAGTTTGATGCCTCTTACTGGGAAGGTGTTGTCGTTGCCATGATTATGGAAAGGGCCTTCCATCGGGCAAGTGGATTATTCGGGAAGGTTAATGCAGAGACGATCAATAAGGCCTTGGAGACATTCCAGAATGAGGATTTTGGAGGGCTTGTCCCTTATGTTTCCTATAGTAAGACCAACCATGAGGGCTCATTTAAGGCAAGGATTGTTAAGATTAACGAGGACGCTACCTATGCACCCATGTCGAATTTCTTCGTTCCTGGAAAAGGAGAAGTTAAGGTTTTAAAGGCTCCCGAAATAAAGAAATAAAATAGCTTTAGCTTTGAAGGGAAAATAGATGAAGGCATTTCGAGGTCAACCAAGTATCTATACATCCGCTCAGCTAAGGGACCAGCGGGCTGAGTTGGATGTAAAGAAAGTTTATCTGAACTTTGGGGGTGTGATGGCACTCCATGATGTTGATCTCACCGTTCACACGGGAGAATTGGTAAGCGTCATTGGCCCCAATGGTGCAGGGAAGACGAGTCTCATGAACTGTATTACGGGTTATTACCACCCACAAAAGGGGCAGATCCTATTCAATGGAGAAGAAGTCACAGGCCTACACCCCCATGAGATCACAAAGAAAGGGATTGGAAGGACATATCAGAACATTGAACTTTTTCCGGGAATAACCGTTTTAGCCAATATGCTTTTGGCGCGACACCTTTACTGTGACTATGGTATTGGCAAGGCTGCCCTCTTCTCTTCATCGGTTCGAAAGAAGGAGGTTTATCACCGTCAGGTCTTGGAGGAGCTCATCGATTTTCTGGAGATGCAACCGATCCGTAAGAAACCGGTTGGGTCCTTACCTTACGGGTTGCGGAAGAGGGTTGAGCTAGGCCGCGCCTTAGCCTTGGAACCAAAACTTTTAGTACTCGATGAGCCCTTTGCCGGGATGACGCTTGAGGAAAAGGAAGATATGGTCCGTTTTTTACTTGAGTTAAACTCGGCATGGGGCCAAACCATAATTCTGGTTGAACATGATATGTCTGTGGTCATGAGTATCTCGCAGCGAATTATGGTCTTGAATTTCGGAGAAAAGATAGCAGAAGGCACTCCTGAGGTGATTCAAAATCACCCAGAGGTGATCAAAGCCTATCTGGGTGAAACAACCAAATTCTAATCCCCCTCTCCCCCCTTATTAAAGGGGGGTTGGGGGGGATTAACTGGAATATTGGAATAATGGTCAAAAGCGGAAAGCTTCTGCTCAAGATGGAATAAAAACCCAATATTCCAGCATTCCATGATTCCAATTTAGAGCGAAGCGGAGCTGAGTTTATATGGAGTTTAGAAAAATAGAACGTTTCGACCAAGAGACCGTTTCATCCTTAACCCAATATACACTTCCTCAGATATTATTCAAACAGGCAGAAAAATTGGGGGCAGAGAAGATTGCCATTCGGGAAAAGATGTATGGGATATGGCTGGCCTATACCTGGCAGGATTATTTCCGTTATACAAAGAATGTGGCATTAGGTTTTTTAGCCCTTGGTCTCAAGCGGGGTGAAAATATTGGGATCATCACCGACAATCATCCAGAATGGCTCTTCAGTGAATTAGGGGCTCAGGCAATTGGTTCCATTACAGTGAATTTATTTACCTCCTCGGTTGCCAAAGAGCTGGCGACGATGATGAATCGCTTTCAAGCAACCTTTGTGGTCGTTCAGGATCAGGAACAGGTCGATAAGCTCTTAGAAGTCAAGGAGCAACTTCCTCATGTTCGGAAGGTCATCTATATTGATCCCACGGGTATGAGAACGTATATCAACAACCCATGGTTGATGAGTTTTCAGGAACTCCTAAAGATAGGTGAGAATCTTGATAAAGAGCAGCCTCATCGCTTTGAAGAGGAGTTATGGCAGGGAAAGCCGAATGAGGTTGCCTTAATGATCATGACTTCTGGGACAACAGGGATACCCAAGCTGGCAATGATCTCCCATCAAAGTTTCACTGAGATTGCTAAAAAATGGGTTGAGACTGCCCCCATTGGCGTAGGTGATAATTGGATTTCGATTACTCCCACGGCGTGGATTGTAGACCAGATGTGGGGGGTGGGAGTGTCACCCCTAACAGGGATGGCTATGAACTTTCCTGAAACGTTGGAAACCCAGGCGGAGGATTTCCGGGAAATTGGACCGGTTGTCATCATCACCTCTTCACGATTCTGGGAAGACCTCGCCTCTAAAATTAGAGTGAAGATCGCCGATGCGGGTTGGATTAAGCGCAAACTTTTTGCCTTAGGCGAAAAAATTGGAGGGGCAGTGGTTGACAGGGAATCTAAAAAGAAACCGGTTCCTAAATCTTTACAGTTACTTCACCGGTTGGCGGCGAGAATTGTCTATCGCCCCCTACTGGATCGAGTGGGCTGTGCACAAATCCGTTCTGCTGTGACAGGTGGACATCCCATCAGCCCGGATGTCATACGGTTCTTCCGGGCAAAAGGGTTAAACCTCAAACATGCTTATGGCCTCACCGAGGGCGGTGGAGTGTTTCAGGTACAGCCCGATCACGAGGTGAAGCCAGAGACCGTTGGCAAACCCTTGCCAAGGACAGAGATCAAGATTGCAGAAGACCAGGAGGTCTTGGTCAAAACCCCTTCCAACTTTGTTGGCTATTACCAGGATCCTGAGGCGACCCAAAAGGCTCTTCGTGATGGCTGGCTTCATACGGGTGACGCAGGCTATATCGATGATGATGGTCACCTCCTGATCATCGGCCGTAAAGAAGAGATCATGCGCACCAAAGGGGGCGAAGCTATTTCCTCGGACTTTATCGAGACGAGGCTAAAATTCAGCCCCTATATCAAAGAAGCAGTGGTCTGGGGTGAAGGCCGTGATTATATCACAGGTTTTATCAATATTGATCTTGGGAATGTGGGCAATTGGGCAGAGGATCGAATGATTCCATATACAACCTATAATGATCTGTCCCAGCAGCCACCCGTTGAAGAATTGATTCTTGGTGAAGTCCGCCTTGTGAATACGCAATTGCCAAAGCCAATGAGGCTTCGTAAAATTATTTTATTATACAAACTCCTCGACGCCGATGATGAAGAACTGACAAGAACAGGGAAGGTGCGAAGAAAATTTGTTTACGAACAATACATCAAATTGATCGAGGCGATGTATAGTGATCAAAAAGAATTAGAGGTGACAGGTAAAGTGCGCTACCGGGACGGGCAAATAGGCACCATTGAGACGAAAGTGAAGATCCTGACAGTTGAATAAAAGCTTCATTGCAAAATACAAATTGTAAAATGCAAAATGCAAATTTTGTTCATTCTTGCTAACTGCTAAATTTTCATTTTGCAATTTTCAATGATCTTTAACCGGGAGGTTTTCATTTATGGAATTTTTTCTTCAACTTTTATTTCAGGGTATATCCATTGGATTTCTCTATGCACTTGCAGCCTTGGGCTTTGTCATGATTTTCAAATCCTCGAGCGTCCTAAATTTCGCCCATGGCGAATTATTGGCAATCGGGGCCTTTATTTTCCTTGTCTTAGCTGCTTGGGCCAAGTTGCCCATCCCTGTCGCCTTTTTGCTTACACTGATAGGAAGCTTCGCGATGGGGTTTATTATTGAACGCCTCTTCCTTCGTCCTCTGATCGGGGAAGCCCTCATCGAGGTCATCATGCTGACGGTTGGATTGGCCGCTATGTTCAAGGGATTGATGCTCTTCATCTTCGGTGGAAATTTACACAGCTATCCAGAATTCCTTCCTAAAAATCTTACAATCCAGTTGGGTACCATCAATATTCCACCGGTCTATGTGGCCACGTTTATTATCGGTCTGATTTTCCTTGTGATCTTTGGATTGTTCTTCAAATACTCCTCTCAGGGAATTTATATGAGGTCCGTGGCGGACAACCAGCCTGCTGCTCTCTCCTTAGGGGTTCACGTGAGAAGGGTCTTTGCCCTTTCTTGGGCCATTGCAGCCCTGGTTTGTGGGATGAGCGGAATTATTCTGGGTATTATTAACGGAATCAATGTCCACAACCTTAGCCACATAGGTCTCAAGGTCTTTCCAGTTGTTATCTTAGGAGGGTTGGAGAGCATTGGTGGAGCCATTATCGGTGGAATCATCATCGGAATGCTTGAAACCTTTACGGGTGGATATGTCTCCACTTCACTTCGGGAAGTAGTCCCTTATATTGTCCTTGTTCTCATCCTATTAGTGAAACCATATGGGCTATTTGGCTTGGTGGAAATTGAGCGTGTCTGAAAAAAAAACAATAGGGTGATGGGGAGAAGGGGAGATAGGGAGATGAAAGAACGATGAACGTTAGACGATGAACGATAAACAAACCGTTCATAGTTACGAGGTTGGAAAATGCGAAACTTGAAATTTCATCCCTGTGGAAAGTTTAATGAACGATACGATGAAGAACTAACCATCTTTGGGACAGATTTTGGTAGGCTATGGATGTGGATCGGACTTTTCCTCCTTTTTGTAATTATCCCTCTCATTAGCAGTCATTATGTCCTGTATGTGGTCAACCACATCGGAATCGCGGCGATTGCTGCCATTGGGCTCAATATTCTCATTGGATTTACCGGTCAGATCTCTCTGGGACATGGTGCTTTTTTCGGAGTAGGGGCCTATTCCGCTGCCATTCTTGCAACCGCTGTAGGGTTTCCTTTTTGGCTTTCCGTTCTTTCAGCAGGCCTGATTACCGCCTTAGTGGGAATGATTTTCGGAATTCCCTCAGTTCGCCTCAAACATCTTTATCTCACCATTGCCACGCTGGCAGGTCAGTTCATTATTCAATACCTCTTGGTGACTTGGGTGAGCCTTACCAAGGGAGCTGAAGGCATCTTCCTTCCTCGCGCGACCTTCTTTGGACTCAATCTTAAGACCGATCGCGCTTTCTTCTATGTGATATTTATCTGTTTCGTCGTCATGACTTGGATGGCTGTCAACCTGATTCGCACACGGTATGGCCGTGCCTTTATTGCTATCCGCGATAATGACCGGGCTGCTGAGGGTATGGGCATTCCCATTTTTAAATACAAACTACTCTCTTTTGCGATCAGTTCTTTCTATGCCGGCTTTGCCGGAGGCCTGGCCGCTTACTATATCGGCAGTATCACACCAGAACCTTATACCCTCTTCCTCTCTGTAGAATATATTGCGATGATTATCATCGGAGGCTTGGGGAGTATCCCTGGCGCTGTGTTTGGAGCAATATTCATCACTGTTTTAAATGAAGTATTAAGTGGAGCAACGCAATTCTTTATGAATATCGGTTCACTCAGCAAGATTGCTCTCCAGATTGCACCTCTTCGTGAGTTCATCTTTGGATTGGCCATAGTGCTCTTCATTATTTTTGAGCCCAAGGGACTGGCAGAGGTGTGGCGCATCATCCGGTCCGGCTTTAGACTCTGGCCATTTTCTTATTAATACCCCTAACCTTCCCTTTGAGGGGGAGGTCGCTGACGCCCCATAACTTTAGCGACGGAGCGGTAGGGAGAGGGGTGAGGGAATTATGGAAGACAATATAATACTTCAAGTCAATAATATCAGTGTCGTTTACTCGGATGTCATCCAAGTACTCAAGGGAGTCTCTCTCCTCGTTAAGAAACAACAGATTGTCTCGCTACTCGGTAGCAATGGGGCAGGGAAGACGACCACTTTGAAGGCCATTTCAGGATTGCTCAAACCGGAGAACGGTAAGGTGACGGAAGGCTCCATTGAATATGAAGGCAAGGGAATTCATAATTCATCCCCGGAAACCATTACCCGCCTTGGAATCATTCAGGTCCTGGAAGGTCGTCAGCCCTTTAAATATCTGACCGTAGAAGAAAACCTCAGGGTGGGGACAGCTACCCGTTGGGGGAAGCCCTATAAGAAAGATCTCGAATTGGTCTACCATTACTTTGAGCCTTTGGTCGCCAGAAAGAATCGATTGGCTGGATATTGCAGTGGTGGCGAATTGCAGATGCTCGTTATGGGGCGAGCCCTGATGGCCCATCCCCAACTATTGCTATTAGACGAACCCTCATTGGGTTTGGCACCCTTTCTGGTGAGAGAAATTTTTGAAATCGTGAAAAGAATCAATGAAGAACAGAAGACCACCATCATGCTGGTTGAACAGAATGCCAACATGGCACTCCTGATCGCCCACTACGGGTATGTCATGGAGAACGGTAAGATTGTGATGGAAGAGGCTGCTGCCAATCTAAGGGAAAATCCGGATGTGAAGGAATTTTACCTTGGCACGGCATCCTCAGGTGCGCTCAAGTCCTATAAAGACGTGAAGTCCTACAAACGACGCAAACGCTGGCTATAAACAGCATAGCGCACAGCACAGAGGGCATAGCGAAAAAGGATTTAATGCTATGCTCTTTGTGTTTACAAGAGAATTTATAGTACTCTTATTTATTCATTTTTTTACGAGTCACGAGACACGGACACGAGTCACGTTTTTATGAGGAAGGTTTCTATGGGAACTTTAGACATTCATATAGGAGAAATGTTAGCAAGAAATGCAAGATTGTATCCAAACGATGTGGCTCTGATTGAAAGAATACCAAGCGAGAATAAGAGAACGGAGATCACATGGAAACAGTTTGATGAGCTGGCCAACCGATTTGCAAATGTCCTTATAAAAAAAGGGATAAAAAAAGGGGATAAAGTCGTCCACCTCATGATGAACTCGACCGATTGGCTGGTTGCCTATTTCGGGATCATCCGCATAGGGGCATGGGCAGTCCCTCTCAATTTTCGTTTTACAGGTAATGATATTAAATATTGTTGTGATGTAGCCGAACCTCAATGTATCGTTTTTGGTGAGGAGTTTATCGATCGTATCAATGCAATAAAGGATAACCTGCTTACTGTAAAACACTACATATTCGTTGGAAAAGAGACTCCAAGTTATGCGGAACGATTTGATAGATTACTTGAAAAGGCCTCTTCAAATCCCCCCAACATTCAAATTATTTACGACGACCCATGCGGCCTCTATTTCACCTCTGGCACCACGGGTACACCCAAACCTATCCTTTTGACCCATAAAAACATGATGTGTGCCTGTATTACAGAGAATGCCCATCATTATCAGACCAGAAAGGATAATTTTATCCTGATCCCTCCCCTTTATCATACCGGAGCAAAGATGCATTGGTTCGGAAGCTTCTTGGTGGGTGGACGCACTGTCATCCTAAAAGGGATTTCACCCGAATGGGTTCTTGAAGCAGTCAGTGAAGAAAAGGGTACGATCGTTTGGCTTCTTGTCCCATGGGCTCAGGACATACTTCTAAAGCTTGATAGTGGAGAGATTAAATTAAAAGACTATGAGCTCAGTCAATGGAGGCTCATGCATATTGGTGCACAGCCGGTCCCTCCTTCACTGGTCAAACATTGGAAAGAGTACTTTCCAAATATGGCCTATGATACCAATTATGGTTTGAGCGAATCGACTGGTCCGGGCTGTGTCCACCTTGGGATAGAAAATGAACATAAGGTTGGAGCGATTGGACTTCCGGGGTTCAACTGGGAAACCCGGATTGTGAATGAGGAAGGAAATACAGTCAAACAGGGAGAAGTGGGAGAGCTGGCTGTCCGTGGCGATGGGGTGATGAGAGAATACTATAAAAATCCAGAGGCGACAGCAAAAGCCCTTAGGAATGGATGGTTATACACAGGGGATATGGCAAAACAGGATGAAGATGGTTTTATCTTTCTGGTTGATAGAAAAAAGGACCTCATTATCTGTGGGGGGGAAAATGTGTTTCCGGTAGAGGTGGAAGACTTCCTTCATACCCTTCCAGGCGTAAAGGATGTGGCGGCCATTGGTTACCCTGATGAACGTTTAGGTGAAGTGGTCACCGTTGTCATTGATGTCGTGCCAGGTAAAGTGCTGACAGAAGAGGATGTCCTAAAATATTGCGAGAAATTGCCAAAGTATAAGAGACCTCGGAAGGTTTTCTTCGGTGAGGTTCCTCGCAATCCAACAGGGAAAATAGAAAAACCAAAACTTAGAAAGAAATATATGGGGATAGAAGAATCCTTTAAGGTGTAATAATCCCCCTCTCTCCCTGAAGCTGTGAAGAAATTGCTTTCGTCAACCTTTGTCCCGAAAGGACGAGTGGATTTCCAAAGCTTTAGAATGCGCTCGTTGAGGTTAAGGGTCACCCGCCACGGCAATAAAGATATGTGGTTAAGCGAGCTTACGGCACAGTGGTTCAATTTCCAAAGGTTGCGCTCCAAAGCTTCTCCAATCCACCCGTCCTTTCCGTTTGAACCATCTGCTCGATTTTTTCACAGCTTCAGGGGAAGAGGGGGGATTTGAAAAGTAGCAGTTGGAAAGTGGTAAAGATTCGACCCTATTCCTGCCGTCGATCCACTTGTTTGTGACCATCATTTTCTCCGGCCAGTCGGAATCTGCATGGTCCGGTAGTTGTCTTCAATCACATACCATCCCAGGTGCTCCCAGAAACGACGCCCCCAAACGTTTTTATCCAAGACAAATGTGTTACATTTTTTGATGCCCTGGTTCGCAAGGCTCGAAAGACACTTGTTCACAAGCGCTCGGGCGATGCCTTGGTCTCTGAACTCCCGCTTTACCGCAAGATGACGTAGGATGCCTCTTCTCCCCTCATGACCACAAAGCACTGTGCCGACGATCCGGTCGTCGCTGCAGGCGACGAAGCAGAGCCCCTGATTCCGCCGCAGGTAGATTTCAATATCCTCTCGACTATCGGACTCCTCAAGGGTCAGACCTTCGGTCTGCTCCCAAAGACGATAAACATCCTCGTAGTCATCAATTCTCATTTCGCGAATCATGTAGTTCATCTTCTGTGTCACAAACATTCTTTTTTATATTACTGTAACAATTTGTGGTAATGGTATGCCCAATGAAGAAATCTATACTTTTTTGTTGGATATGTCAAACAATGCCCTTATTCCAGCAGTAATGAGATTGGCCAGATCGGTTTTTTATTCCAGTTTGAGGAGGGTTGGGATTTGTGTTATTTATACAAACGAATAATACAAATGATACGGAATTTGACGAATGATATTGAATCTTGTTAGGAAATTCGATTAATTCGCTGTCATTTGTTTCATTCGCTTGGAGGTAAGATGGTTTTTGTGTTGGGTATCGATATTGGTTCAGCCTCATCAAAAGGAATTGGCCTGGGGGGTTACCTCCATGATAGGGAAACTTTGGGTTCTTTTGAGTGTCCCTCTGGAGGAGATTTCAAGCTGACAGCCGAGAGGATTAAGAATGAGCTACTTTGCCAGGCTGGGTTATCAGCAGGTGATATTTCACGGACTGTTGCTGCCGGATATGGATCGAAATTGGTGACCTTCGCCGACGAAGTGAAGCTTGATATTGTCTGCCATGCTAAGGGCGTCTCTTCTCTTCTCCCCTCTGTGAGGACCGTCATTGACGTAGGGGATCTTTATACGAAGGTCCTCCGCATCGACGGTAAAGGAAGTATGCACAATTTTTTGTTGAGCGGAAAGTGTGCCGGAGGCAGTGGCAGAATTCTACAGGTCATTGCCAAGGTTCTTCAAATCAAGGTGGAGGAGATAGGTAAGCTGTCTTTAAAATCGAAAAAGAGAGTCGAGTTTAACACCGGATGTGCTGTTTTTTCGGAGTCAGAGGCGATCTCCCGACTCTCCCAAGAAGTCACAAAGGAAGACCTTCTGGCAGGCATACATAGAGCTCTTGCGGCCCAGATCAACAGCCTGGTGGAGAGAATGGGGGTTGAAGAGGATGTGGCCATGGTGGGTGGGGGTGCGAGAGATGTGGGCCTCGTCCAAGCCTTAAAGAAGATCAGAGGTCAGGATATTATTGTACCAGCAAGGCCACATTTGACTGCTGCCTTGGGTGCTGCGATTATCGCCATGGAAAAGTTAAGACCCAAAAATAGACATTGAAAAAGATGAACCTAAAAAATCCCCTACCCTGGCGGGAGGGAAGCTGTGAAAAAATCCAAGACTCAAAGCCAGGACGGGGGGATATCGGAAAAAATGTAGAGCGGTTACCTTTTCCAGTTTTATTCACAAAGACGGAAAGACCATGTAAAATAGATAACTTAAA
>Ga0315279_10007820_pt1 | contig 13107 bp, 10 predicted proteins | sample YL17G06_20_MG_FD_203694 | JGI IMG/M metagenome (GOLD analysis project Ga0315279, IMG submission 203694) | Sediment microbial communities from Yellowstone Lake, YNP, Wyoming, USA - YL17G06_20 | ecosystem: Environmental > Aquatic > Freshwater > Lake > Sediment | place: USA: Wyoming | collected... | reverse complement strand
CGGCACGCTCCACTCCTTCCGCGAACTGGGGCCGGAGCGCGAGGCGTTCTGCGAGGCCATCGGGCTGACGTCGGTGGCGCACGACCCGCTGAAGGAGTTGGCCACCAAGAAGGTTGGTGACCACCCCATAAGCCGCTTCTGGCCTGACGATTTCAAGACGCTGGGCGACGAACTGTACCAGAATGTGAAGTTCTGGCCGAACGCGACCGCGCTGATGAGCGCGTACAGCACGGTCTCCAAGAAGGACCATGTCGTCACCTGGGTGAACCAGTACGGCAAGGCGCGCGTCGCCGGCACGTCGCTGGGGCATGACAAGAAGACGGCCGGCCAGGAATGCTACCAGAAGCTGCTGGCCAACTGCCTCCTCTGGATTTGCGGCAAGCTTGGCGACGACGGCAATCCCAAGCCGGGTTACGCGGGGCAGGCCAAGCCATAGGGGGCATTCTGCCACGCCGCTTCCTCTTCGTCCGCGCATCCAAGGGCCAATAGCTTCATTGCGTGCTTAGAGAGGCAAGACGAAGCGGAGAGTGCTTCAATCATCGTCCTCTTCTGAGTACTCCGCGGTCTGCCCCTCAAGGTTGAGTCGCTGGCACAGGTTGGCAACATGGGCTCGGAGAAGTGCGCCCAATTCGTCTTTAGGCCGGTAGCGCGGAGCATGCATTGAGACGACGCGGCCTGGCCCCAGGAATTCCAGCAGCGCCCGCTTTGCCTTTGTTTCGTCGGTCGGGTCGAAGACTCCAAAGCAAATGCTGTGATGCGCCTTCAGCAGGGAAAAGCATGGAATATCAGTTAGCCCGTCGCCAACATACACCATGTTCGTAAAGGGGATCCTGCGGCGTGATTTCCGTATGTCTTTGTTGACCAGGTATGGATTCTTGCTGCTCTGGGCCGCCGTTATCCCTTTGTTTATCTCGAACAGATAGCGGGTTTTCTCAGTAAAGTTAATGGCCCTCTTGATATTGGCGAGGGCCGGAGGATCACCAACTTCTTCAAGCTGACATCCGTAGACGCCTGCAAAATGATCGCGGATTATTGAGCTGCCCTCAATTACGGCCTGCAACCCGCCAGATATGACGTAGTACTCGACATTTACGTTCGCCATCTCCTTGGCCAAAGCTCGCAGCTCCACGAATAACTGCGGCAATCCTTCGTGGAACCGCTGATCCAGTGAAGCGCCAAACTCCCGTAGTTTGGCGTTGCTGAGGACCCCAAGTGGCTTACCAGGCCCCACATTATCCAGCAGTAGCCGGAGGAAGCCGAGCGTGGGATCATAACCTCTTCCGATGAGTTCCTTGAGGTCCTTGTTCCAAAACCTTTGCGGATCGATTCCGCAGTTTCTCAGAAGCAACGTAGTAGAATCGGGAACGAGCGTGTCATCAAAATCGAAAATCAGAGCTATCGTGTTGGCTACCGCCACAACACACCCCCCGCACTCAGCTACTTCCTCGAACAGCCCTTGTGTTTTCCGGCCGTCTTCGACGACTCCGCCAATACCTGGCGAGCGGTAGTTGTGAACGCCACGACAATCTCGGTGTTCTTGGCGACTCTCTCAACGTCGAGGGGGAGAGTCATCTGAGATCCTGATTCCTTCTTCGCCGTCGCCTCGTGCATGTTGCCTCCAATGCTGACTGTCTGCACCAGTACGTTACACGGCACGTTCTCTTGTTGCAAGAGCCGGCTGCGAGGTTATTCATTACCAGTCCCAAATGGAGCGGGCCATGTTTCAGTGCATCCCGATTCTTCTCTTCCTGCTGAGCGCTTTGGCAATTACCACGGCCCACGGCGCCGAGGAATGGCCCGCCTTCCCCGTCGAATGGCGCGCCGGCGGACCTTCGCCGGCGGATATGTCCTTTCTCCTCGACGCGCCCGCCGGGAAGGACGGCTTAGTGGCTGTGAAGGACGGGCACCTCGTCCGACCGGACGGGCGGCGGCTGCGGATCTGGGGCATCAACGCCACGGGGAAGGCCGGCTTGCCGGCACAAGAGGCGGCGCCGGTGATCGCAGCGCGGCTGGCGGCGCTCGGGATCAACTGTGTGCGCTTCCATTTCCTCGATCAAACCGGCACGCTCATCGCCAAAGACCGCAATGACACGCGCGCGCTCGATCCCCAGGCGCTGGAACGGCTCGACCGTTTCGTGGCCGAGCTGAAACAGCGCGGTATCTACAGTGACTTGAACCTCAACGTCTACCGCACCTACAAAGCGGGCGACGGCGTGCGCGAGTTCGAGGCGCTCGGCATCGGCAAGGGCGCAACCTACTTCGACGAGCGGCTCCTCGAATTGCAGCACGAGTACGCCAGGCAATTGCTCACGCACGTCAACCCCCTCACCGGCCACGCCTACTGTGACGAGCCGGCGGTGGCGGTGATCGAGTTCGTGAACGAGAACTCGCTGGTCGAGGCCTGGCACGAAAACCGGCTCAACGGCACACAGACGAAGCCCGCCAACGGCACCTGGCACGACATTCCGCCCAGCTATGCCGCGGCGTTGACGGAGAAGTTCAACGCCTGGCTGACCGGCCATTTCCCCGCCGAGACACTCGCGCGCTGGCGCCGCGAAGCCGGCGTGGCCGCCGAGGCGCCGCTGCCGCGCTTGCGCAGGGAGGACTTCGCCAAGGCGGCGAAAGACCGCTTCGAGGCCGAGGCCGCGTTCTACGTCGAGATCGAGCGCGATTACTTCCGCGACCTGGCGAAGTTTCTGCGCGAGCAACTTGGCGCGAAGAGCCTGCTCATCGGCAACAGCGACCACGGCCACGGCCGCTCCGGCTATCCGCTGGCCGCATCGCTGGCCCAACTGGACATCGTGGACGGGCACGTCTATTGGCAGCACCCGCGTTATCTCACTGATCCTGCGAGCGGCAAGCGCACCGGTTTCAGCATCCCCAACACGCCGATGGTGGACGACCCGGCGCACTCCACCCCAGTGCAGCTTTCGCGCACGGCCGTGGCCGGCAAACCGTACACCGTCTCCGAGGCCAACCATCCGTTTCCCAGCGAGTACGCCTGCGAAGGCGTGCCGATTCTGGCGGCGTACGCGGCCCTGCAGGACTGGGACGGCATCTTCTGGTACACGCTGGCGCACCAGGACGTCACCACGATGGGCAAAGCCGGCCTTGCGCATTTCGATTTCGCCAAAGACCCGGTGAAGCTCAGCCAACTCGCGGCCGGCGCGCTCATGTTTCTGCGCAGCGACGTGCAGGCCGCGCGGCGCGTCGTCACGCGCAGTTACAGCCGCGAACAGGTGCTCGAAAGCCTGCGGCTGCCGAACGCCGCACAGCCCTACTTCACGCCGGGCTTTCCGTTGACGCTGCCGCTCGTCCACGGTGTGCGAGTCGCCTCGTTCGACGGCCCGCCCACCGGAGCGTTCGAGCCGGAGGCGACGGCCAATATCCTCGCGGATACTGGGGAGTTGACTTGGCGCGGCGCAGGCAAAGGCAGCGGCCTGGTGGTCGTGGACACACCCCGGTCACAGGCGTTGATCGGCTGCGTGGGGTCCGCAGCCACAAAGAACCTGCACGCGGAAATGCAGACGAAGTTTTGTGCGCTTACGCTCGGCGCACTCGACAATCAGCCGCTCAGCGCGGCCTCGCGATTGCTGCTCACTGCGGGCGCGCGGGTGGCCAACACCGGCATGGAGTGGAACGACAAACGCACGACGCTGGACAAATGGGGCGCCGTGCCGGCGCGCATCGAGCCGGTGGCCGGCAATGTCACGCTTGCCGGGCTCGACACAGCCCGGAGTGTCACTGCGCAGCCGCTCGACGGCGCCGGGCAACCGCTGGGCCAGCCTGTGCCGTTGCAGCAGGTTGCCGGCGGCTGGGCGCTGCAGCTCGGCGAGCCGCCCACGACATGGTTCGTCCTGTCAGTGAATCGCTGACCCGCGCGCGGCTTCAGGCCATGACGGTCTTGGCGTGGTTCTGCGCGTGGCCTAGAAGGTGGTTACGCTTGGCGGAATGTGAGACGGGCAGGACCTTGTGGGGGCCCGCCTTCTTCTTCACGGTAGGCTTGTGCTTCCTGGGTGTTGCGTGTGTCTTGCTCATCGCCACCGGCTTTGCGACTGTCTTGCCGGCTGCGGGCTTGTGGCGGTGATGTTTGCCTGAGGCCAACGCGGTGGATGCCGTGCCCAAGGTGATGGCTGCGCACAGTGCCGGAATCAAAATCCATTTCGCGACTGACATAGTTCCCCCCTTATGGTTGTCTGCCCGTCTCCCGTCGGGCAGCAGAGAGGATATATCGGCAGATTCCAGGCAGGGCTTTACGGTTTAGTTCGTCCCAGCCTTTGCTCCGCGGCGGCGAGGGCCCGCAAAAGCGCGCGGGCCTTGTTCATGGTCTCATCATATTCACGCTCAGGCACGGAGTCGGCCACTATCCCGGCGCCGGCTTGCAGGTAAGCATCATAGCCGCCGCTGGGGCGGGCTTGCATGACGAACGTGCGGATGGCGATGCAGGTGTTCAGGTTGCCCTTGAAGTCCATCACCCCCACAGCCCCGGCATAAGGTCCGCGGCGGTCCGGCTCCAGCTCATCTATGATCTCCATGGCGCGGATCTTAGGCGCCCCGGACACCGTGCCCGCGGGCAGGCAGGCGCGCAGCACCGCAAAGGCGTTCAGGCCCGGACGAATGCGCCCGGATACATTCGAAACGATGTGCATCACGTGCGAATACTGCTCGACTGTCATCTGCTCGTCCACCTTCACGCTGCCGAACTGCGCCACGCGGCCGACGTCATTGCGCCCCAAGTCCAGCAGCATGACATGCTCAGCGCGCTCTTTGGGATCGGCCAGAAGTTCCTGAGCCAGCCGCGCGTCTTCAGCCGGGTCCTGGCCCCGGGGCCGAGTGCCGGCGATGGGCCGCACGGTAATAATGCCATTCTGCACTCGCACCATCACCTCGGGCGAACTGCCTACTAGATGAAGATCCCCGGACTGGAGATAGAACATGTATGGCGAGGGGTTGATCGCGCGCAGGTTGCGGTAGACCTCGAACGGCGCGGCCCTGGTGTGCCGGGAGAGGCGCTGCGAGAGCACCACTTGGATGATGTCGCCGGCTTTGATGTACTCCTTGGCCTTAGCCACGGCGGCCATGTAGCCGGCGCGGTCGAAGTTGCCGCGGATGCCGGTGGCCTTCTTGGGCGGAACCGGCAACAATTCGTCGAGCGGCTCTGTTATGGGCGCTCGCAGCCTGCGCACGACCTGCTCCAACGCGGCGGTCGCGGCCTTGTAGGCCGCGGCCGGGCTGGGGGCAGCGGATGGGTCCGCATGATGCACCACGCTGATGGTGTTCACCACGTGATCAAAGGCCACAATGGTCTTGTAAATGGGCACAAGCATCTCGGGGACATTGGGAATGCCCTCCTTCCGCGGCGCGCAGGCCGCGAGGCGCGGTTCGATCAGGCGGATGATGTCGTAACCCAAGTACCCGACGGCTCCCCCGGCGAAGGGCGGAACTGCAGCCGCGCCCATGTCCACGACGGCGCAGTTCTCCGCGAGATACCGGTCCAGCGCGGCCAGCGGGTCGCCGGCATGGCGCGTGGCCTTGCCGCCGGGCCGTTCGAGGACATAGCCTGGTTCAGGGAAGACGTGGCCGCGGAAAATGACCTCCGGCGCGCTGCCGACGAAGCTGTACCGCCCGATCCGCTCGCCCCGCTCAACCGACTCCAGCAGGAAAGCGTGCGTGCTCTTCCCCATCCGGCGAAAGACGGCCACAGGGGTAAGGCCGTCAGCCAGGAAGCTCCGGGTGACCGGGATAAGCCGCCGCGGACCCTTTGCATGTTTTGCGGCAAGCTGGAGGAACGTTTTCAGGTCAGGCGTCAAGCTCATCTCAGCGTTTCCTCTTCTTCTCGGTCTCAACGGGCTCCATCAATTGCGCGGAAGGGGTGCGCGGGAGCACGCCCTCCAGTATCTTGCCAATGATCCCTTTCACATCATGCAGCAGGCACGCGGACGCCACAGCCACCAGCACATGCTGCCAGTTGCTCTCGCCGTACCACAGATCCGGCGGCGGGGATTTGAGGAGGGAGTGCTTGATGATATCCTCATGGCAGTCCGCGCTGACCAGCACCTCCTGGAGCTGCTGGTGCAGTTCCGGTTCCAGTTCGTCCACTTCCGCGGCGGTCAGCTTGCGCTCCCGCGGCGTGTGGTTTTCAAGGAACAGATTGGCTTCCCTGTATACCAGCATCAGCCATTGTTTGCGGTCCATGAGCCGGCCTGGCCTTTCTTTATCGCTTCCCGCAGTATATGGAATCTCGACAGGAGTTGAAACGGAGATTGAAGGACGTTTGAGTTTCTCTGTTGACTTTTGCTGCTTACTGAGGAAGACACTACTCTCTCGTCAATGGCGGCTGGGGAGACAACGGCTCTCGCGCACGGCCAGGCGGGGGGTGAAAGGAAAGACTGATGGGGAAGAAGGGCTTTCGTGTACGGCAGTACAGAAGCGGCGATTTCGAGGCCCTGAAGTCTATCTGGGACGCCTGTGACATGCAGCTCGATGAAACCGATTCGGCGCAGGCCATCGCCAGGAACCTGCGGCGCTTCAGAAGCGGCTTTCGCATCTTCGTGATTGAAGCAACTCGCGCCGCTTGCGGCAAAGGGCGTTGTCTGGCAGGCGGAGCGATCATAACCTTCGATGGCCACCGCGCTTATGTTTACCACCTCGTCGTTCACCCCGACTTCCGGGATGCGGGTCTGGGGCGCGTGTTATTGGAGATTTGTCAACGACAGGCCACGAGGTGGGGGGCGCGCCATTTGCGTCTTACATCCAGGACCGACGCCTCCCGCGCCAACGCGCGGCGGATGTATGAAGCCGCAGGATGGAAGGCACGCAAAGAGTTGTGGGTTTATTCGAGGGACCTCTGAACGGCAGGGCAGGCGTCCAGTGGGCCTTTGGCCGTCCTGGAGGCCCGCGCCGCCGTTCGTTAAGCCGTCAGCAGTACTTGCTTATCACGTTCTGGATCCTGTCCCTTGAGATGGGCTTTAGCACGTAATCATCGAAGGCCACCTGGTTCGCGGCAGGTGTCTTGGGCATGTAACGGGTCACAGCGACAACCGCTGTGCCATCCAGATTCCTGTCACTGCGCACTCGCCTGGCTGCCTCGAACCCATCCAGACCAGGCACACACAAGTCAGAGAGAATAAGCCGCGGGCGCTTGGCGGTTGCGAGCTCCAAGCCAGTCACACAGTCATAGGCTATCATCGGGCTAATGCCAAGTTGCTGGCACATGGTGGCGAGGTCACGCGCGGCTGCGTGATCGTCTTCGATTATGAGAACCGTGTCATTCTGTCGCATGTTCCACCGCCCTTCTCACCACAGGAGAACCTGAAGCAACGCCTGTGCCATTGCAGCGCCCCACCGGCAGCCCCCACCCTCTCTACACAGTTTGACGTTCCCAAGCCAGTGTGATTCGGGAATTTCCGTGAGAATCCGGGTTGTTTTCAAGCTGTGTCGCGCCCCGAATCAGGGGATTCTGAGTTCTGAGAATCGGACATTACTGTAAAAGATGAAAGAGGAAAGAGGAAAGAGAAGTGAGAAACGAGGAAGGTGACGGGACGAAAGCCTCCCTCGCTTCTCACTCCTCTATTCTCACTCCTGGCCTGCACCTGTGCGTTCGCAGTCGCCCAATTGGCCGCAGCGGGTCAGAATGGACAAAGCAGTGCTTTTTGCGCCAGCCCGCTGTGTTCCCCCTCCCCTTGCGGGAGGGGGTAGGGGCAGCAGCGGTAGTGCCGCAACGCGGGGCGGCTGTGTTCCCCCTCCCCTTGCGGGAGGGGGTAGGGGGAGGGCTTATTACGAACGACCCAAACGTTAGTTGTGGCCTGCCGTGGGCAGGTTAGAATGGGGCAGTCGTTGGTCTTGAGCCCCGCAGCCCGCGAGAGAGTGCGCGGCTGGGAGAAGAGCGATGGCACTGGTATGCTGGAAAGACGAGTATAGCGTTCACGTCCAGGACATTGACGAACAGCACAAGTGGTTCATTGCACTGATCAACAGGGTCGCAACCGCAAGGAGCGGAGACAGTGCCGCGTTGGGAGCCATTCTGGATGAGTTGCTCGACTACGCCATATTCCACTTCTCGACCGAGGAGCTCATTTGGGCGCAGTACGGCTGCCGAGAGCTAGGCGAACACAAGGAGAGCCACCGAAGGTTCGTCAGTAAGGTTGTGCTGGTCAAGGAGGACCTCAACAAGGGCAAGAATGTCCAGCCCAACGACGTAATGGACTGGACGGGCGCCTGGTTGCTGCGTCACATCCTCAAACGCGACCAGCAGCTCATTCCGTATGTGGGCGGTAAGAAGTACGAGTAGGCCGGATTTCTCAGCGCGGACGATGTAGAGTGAGCTTTCTTAACCGCAGATGAACGCAGATGAACACAGATAGGATGAAAGGAACTAGTCCTCTGTCTTTATCTGCGTCCATCTGATTCATCTGCGTTTATCTGCGGTTTCATCATCTGCTGCTCTGCGGTGAGGGTTCCGGGTTAGGCCGCACCGCCGGACCGCACCAAACTTGCGGCAGTGTGGCCCAATCCAAAATCCAAAATCCAAAATGGGCAGCCGGTGTATCTTCACACATGGGAGAGGGAATGTTCCGCATCTTCGGACGAGCCTCGCTCACGGCGCTGCGGCTGCTGTTCCGGGGCGACTTCCGCGCCTTCAAGGCCAAGCTGGCGAAAAAGCTCGGCCACCCGCCCAGCCTGCAGGAGCTGTACAACGACTGGCTTGAGCAGAACAAATTGAGCAGCACTCTGCGCACGCTCATGCAGGTCGAGGCAAAGGACATGGCGGACCCGCCGCGAATTTCCATCCTGCTGCCGCTTGCCGATGCGCAGGCGGAAGTTTTGCGCGGCCCGCTGAATACGATGCAGCGCCAGATCTACCCGCACTGGGAGCTGTGCGTCGCCAGTTACGGTGCGACGCCGGATGCCCCGCCGAACCCGCTGGAGAGCGCCGCTGCCAGCGACAAGCGCATCATCATTATTGCGGGCGCATACAGCGATGCTCCCGCGGCCCTCAACGCGGCGCTGCAGAAGGCCGCGGGTCAATACGTGGCGCTGCTGGACGCGGGAGACGAGCTGGCGGAAGAAGCGTTGTACAGGATGGTGCAAAGTATCAAGGGCAATCCCGCGCTCGACGCGCTCTACAGCGACGAAGACCAGCTTGACTCCAAGGGCCGGCGCTGCAAGCCGTTCTTCAAGCCGGATTGGTCGCCGGAATACTTTCTGGCTTTCCCTTACCTGGGCCGGCTGACGCTCTATCGCGCCTCGCTGGCGCGCGACGCGGGCGGCTTCCAGAGCGAGTGCGACATTGCACAGGCAGGTCTATGGTTGCGTCTTCTGGCGCGCGGGGCGCACGCCGGCCATGTGAAAAACGTGTTGTACCATAGGCGCGCTGCCGCACCCCTCACCCTACCCTCTCCCCAGGGGGGAGAGGGTAGGGTGAGGGGGGGGCAGCCCCTTCCCGACAGCGGCGGGACCGGCGGCCAGGAATTCCGCAAGGCCTTGCGCGCGTACCTGGAGGCTACCGGCCAGGAAGGAACGGTTGAGGCCGGCCCGGTGGAGGGAACGCAGCGCTTGCGCTGGGCCATCAAGGGCCAGCCCAAGGTGAGCATCATCATCCCCAGCCGCTGCCAGCCGCCAAAGGGCGGCGGCGCTCCCTATCTGGTGCGCTGTATCGAGAGCATCGTGCAGAAGAGCACCTACAAGGAATACGAGATTCTGGTCCTGGACCGCAAGGAAATGCCCAAGGCGCTCGAGAAGCAGCTCACGGAGCTCGGGGCACGCCGCGTAAAGTACCAGGAGCCCTTCAACTGGTCGCGCGTGAATAATCTGGGCGCCAAGCAGGCCGCGGGCAGCCACCTCTTGTTCCTCAATGACGGCGTTGAGGTCATCACGCCGGACTGGCTGCAATGCCTGCTGGAATACTCGCAGCAGGCCGAAATCGGCGCCGTGGGCGCGAAGCTGCTCTTCCCCGACGGCCGCCTCCAGCACGCCGGCGTCTTCATCCTGCGTGGCAGTCCCGGGCACCCGTACTATGGCGCGCCTGGGGACGGGCCGGGCTATTTCCACAGCAACGTCGTGCCGCGCAACTACAGCGCGGTAACCGGCGCCTGCCTTATGACGCGGGCGGAGGTGTTCGGGGCCATGGGCGGGTTTGATGAGACCTTCTTCTTGAACTACAACGATGTGGATTACTGTCTGAAAGTCGTGCGCAGCGGGCGGCGCGTGGTCTGCACGCCGTTCGCGCAATTGCTGCACCATGAAGCGGTCAGCAAGCCCGGCGTTTTCGGCTCCGAATTGGCGCAATTCAAGAAGCGCTGGCCGGAATGGTGCGAGGAAGACCCGTACTTCAGCAATCAGGCGCTGGAGTTCGCGGAAGCCTGAACGGATTGCGGATTTCGGATTGCGGATCTCGTAACCGTTCAGCCTCTCCACAGCAGGGAGCGTCAAGTCCGTGTTGGTCCGTGTTCGTCCGTGTTGGTCCGTGTTCGTCGGCCCCCCTGAACGGTTGCCGGATTTCGAATTTCGGCGGCGTGGCAATGCCAAGAGCCAAGAGCCAAGAGCTAAGAGCCAAGAGCGTGGAAAGGGTCCTCCGCGTGTTCTGTGCCTTTTTGTGCCGTGGATTGTCTAGCTTCCTTTTGGCTCGTTGTTAATATGCGGAAATGCAAGTCGCATGCCCGAAGTGTGCCGCTCAGATAGCCATTTCGCCGGCTGACGTCAGGCCGGATGCTGCGAGGCTGCACCCGCTCACCTGTTCCGCCTGCGGGCAGCAGTTCGATGGACGCCTGGCGCTTGCCACCTCCGCGCCGAACGAGCAGCCCGGCCCTTCCGGCACGCCTCTTGAGCCTATGTCGCCCGCGGATGCGGCGGCGGAATTCGCCAGGCAGAAAATCGGGCCCGTTGAAGAAAAGCCGGCCCGGCGCTTGCCCAAGAAGATCGGCGCCTACGACGTGCTGGCGGAAATCAACCGCGGCGGCATGGGCGTCGTCTACAAGGCGGTGGACCCGGAACTGCGGCGCCAGGTGGCCATAAAGGTGCTGTTGGCCGGTGAGGGCGCGAAAGATGAGGACCTCAAGCGGTTCAAGCGCGAGGCGCAGGCCACCGCGCGCCTGCAGCATCCCAACATCGTCCAGATTTATGCGGTCGGCGAACACGAGGGCATGCCGTACCTGGTGATGGACTTTATTGAAGGCAAGACAGCCAAGCAGCTCAAGGAAGCGGGCCGCATGACTCCGCGCCTGGCGCTCTCCATTATCGAGGGCGTGGCCGAGGGACTCCACCACGCTCACGTGAACGGCGTCATCCACCGCGACGTCAAGCCGGCCAATATCATCGTGGACCGAAGCGAACGCGCGCAATTGATGGACTTTGGTCTGGCCCGCCGCGTGGACGAAGACCTGGAGGTAACGCAATCCGGGACCACCATGGGCACGCCCTCTTACATGGCGCCGGAACAGGCTGAGGGCCGGCTGGAAGACGTGGACGCGCAGAGCGACGTGTACTCGGCTGGCGCCTGCCTCTACGAACTCTTGACGGGCCGCCCGCCCTTTGAGGCTGCCACCGTCATGGCGACGCTGCGGCAGGTGCTGGAAGAAAGCCCCGTCCCGCCGCGGCGCCGCAACCCCAAAATCCACCGCGACGTGGAAACCATCTGTCTGAGGTGTCTGGAAAAGAACAAGAAGAACCGCTACGCCTCGGCCCTGCAGCTTGCGGAAGACATTCGCCGCTTCAATGCGGGCGAGGCCATCAGCGCCAAGCCGTTGGGGCTTCTGGCGCGGTCCTGGCGCAAGGCCTGGCGCCACAGGGAGGTTTCGCTGGCTCTGGCAGCCGTGGCTTTCACCTTGCTGGCCGCGCTGCTCTACTCCCTCAACCAAGCCCGCCGCGCGGCGCGGCAGCACATCGCGGAGCGGCAGCTCACCCTCCACAATACTCTGGCCGCGGGCCAGAAGAAGCTGGCGCAAGCCATGAACGGCATGGCCACGCTCAATGACGCCGAGCCCGGCGGTTTCGAGCAGAACGCGGCTCGCGCACGCACATTGATCGCGGAGGCCAGCGCGGCTTTCAGGCAGGCTGAAGGCATTGCCCCGGATAACGCGGATGTCAGGCGCGCGCTGGAGGCCCTGAAAAAACTCGACAACCAACTGGAAGTGGAACGCTTTGTCCACAAGGCCCGCCTCTTCCTCTATCCCGCCCAGGGGCCACCAGGCAACGCGCCAGTGCCGCCCAACTACGCGGGGGCCGAGTTTGCCGCGCAGGAAGCGGTGGACCGCGATCCGGAGAACACGAACACGGAAGCCAGGAACTTGCTGCGTCTGGCCATCGGCATCCGAGCGGTGAGCATTGACACAAACGGGGAGGCGGACGGTATAACAATATTTGCCAAGCGCATCGCGGGAATTCCGGGGTCTGACACCAATTTCCGGCAGTTTGGAAATTGGCTGTCTGTCCCCGAAATTCCACTGGGCCGCACACCTGCCCAAGGCAAAGAGCTGGATCCCGGCCTGTATCTCATTTCCTTCCAGCGCGCCAATCTCCCGGTGCAGCAAGCCACGCTCTCCGTCACGCGCGATGCCAGGGAGGAAGACCTGCGGCTCAGAGTCACAATCAATACGCCGGAGGAAAACATGGTGCTGATCCGCGCGGGCAATGTGGCCCTGCCGCAGTTGGGCATCGTGAGCGTGCAGGCGTTTGCGATTGACCGCTTCGAGTACCCCAACAAAGCGGGCACGGCGCCGCTGACCGGCCTTTCGCTGCTCGAGGCGCAAAACCACTGCAAGCAGCACGACAAGACACTGTGCACTTCCGCCCAGTGGCTGCGCGCCTGCATGGGCGATGAGGAAAGGCGCTACCCTTACGGCAAAGCCTACCTGAGCCAGACTTGCGCCACCGGCTTTGATTTCGAGGCACAGAAACGGCCGTTGCCCAGCGGTTTGTTCGCGCGCTGCCGCACGCCGGAAGGCGTCTACGACATGTCGGGGAACGTCGCCGAGTGGACCCAGAGCGAGCAGGAGGAAAAGATTTTCGGCGGAGACTGGACCAGCCCCACGCGCTTCGCGGATTTGACCGTCAGTTGCCGCGCGCGCTCGTCCCCCGATGAAGTCAACGCCAACCTATTGGGCTTCCGTT
>Ga0315279_10007819_pt1 | contig 13107 bp, 12 predicted proteins | sample YL17G06_20_MG_FD_203694 | JGI IMG/M metagenome (GOLD analysis project Ga0315279, IMG submission 203694) | Sediment microbial communities from Yellowstone Lake, YNP, Wyoming, USA - YL17G06_20 | ecosystem: Environmental > Aquatic > Freshwater > Lake > Sediment | place: USA: Wyoming | collected... | reverse complement strand
CAGATTTAGAGAGACTTTTGAACTATAAAAATGTATTTTCAAGGGATTAGCCAACAAAAATAATCATTATCTTGTTAAAGGTTCTATGATTAAAATTTTCTTTAACTCTGGAAATTTAGAGATGATTGCGTTAATTCCTCAAGTGAAATTTTTCTTTGTCAACAAAAAATATTACAAGGTGCATTAATGATTGTAGAAAAAACTCAGGAAACCTGCGAATCATTTTCTCGCTTCCTGAGCCACCTTTGTCGTCTTTATTGATGGTGCCGAGGGCTCGTCTTGTAACAGAAGGCAGACAGTTGAAATATATATTGAAAATTAAAACAAAGACTAAAGGAAGAAGGAGAGTGAATATCTATATAAAATCGTAGTGAATTAAAAAATAGATGCAGTTAACCTCGACTTCCCTTTATTTAGATAAGTTTCAATCATATTAACTAGAACTCTGTCGTATAAACTTTTCGGGTGATTCCTTTCTAAAATTTATCTAACCCATTTTAGGGTATTTATTCCTTTGCAATCTGTGACTTTCCGATTACACTTTAATAATAGGATCGTCCAAGTGCAGGATTAGCACAAAAGCATGATAAATAATAAAAAAAGAGATTAATATGCTTTGTTAATTTTCAGAAATTCACTATGGCCTAGAATACGGAATATTTGAAAATCTGCGAAGATAAGAAAAATCAGCTTCCTCTTACCCTGAAGCACGAAAGTTCACGGACATCGGATAATTCCCTTTGCCCAAAGACAGTCTCCGCAGGATGGGGTGTTGCCAAAGCAATCTGAATCAGTTGTTTGAACCAAATCACAAGAATCTCTAAGTGGACAATCAGTACAAAATGGAAAGAGTGCATTTCCTACTATATATCTAAATAAAGTATATTCACTGCTATTCCAGATTTCGTAAAGGGGTTCTTTGAAAACATTGCCAAAAGAGTGTGCATTAACCTGTTTTTCTCTTCCAAAGATGTACTCCGTATAGCTATGCAATAATCGGTAGCAGGGGGCAACTTCCCCGTCAGCTCTTACTACGGTTGCACTCTGTTCGATGAATTGGCATTTTCTTTCCGTTAAAAGTTCAAATTTTGGGAAAAGTATTTTAAGTTTGTATTTACCTCCCTGGTTATTCATCTTATCTATAAAGGCGTTGTAGTCAAACGAACCATTGTAAAGAATCTCGTTAGAAAGTTCCTTGCTGAATGGCATAATATTTGAAATGATGACTAATGTTACTTCAAGTTTTGACGCAAGAGGCAGTATATCAGAAAGTAAGTCCAGATTGCTTTTCATTGCAACTACTTCAATTTCAATACTCGGATTATGAGCATTTAGCCTTTTTTTAATTTCCTGAAGATACATTACGTTATCCTCAATTTTATTAAAATCAGTGCCTCTTATATCCTCATAGCCCTTTGGGTCAGGTGCATCGATTGAAACAATGATGTTGTCAACGCCCAACCTTACAATTTCCTCGGCGCATTTATTGAGAAGAGTTCCGTTTGTTCCAAACTCTATGCGAACCCCCAATTCTTTTGTCTTTCTTATAATGTCAATTATTTTCGAATGGACCAATGGCTCCCCAATACCGCCAAGATATACAGTCTCAAGGGCTGGGAACTCTTTTAGCTGCTCAAGGATGTTTAGATATCTGTCAAAGTCCATTTCTAGGACTTTATCATTCCAGAATCTTCTAAAACACATTTTGCAGTTTAAATTACATTTACTTGTAATCTCTATATAAACTTTTTTTAGTTTCCTATTGTCAGGTATTTTTACTGTAAAATTCCCAAACGTTAACTCATCCTGCCCCATAATTTCCTTACAATCTCCTTTTCTCAATGCAATTAAAGAGCTCCCCACTTCATCGTAGAATGACTCATGCAAATATAGGGATTATTCCCAAATATCCGTATAGAAACCTCCCACTCAAAGGCGTTACTTCTCGCAAGTCCTGTAATAAAGGCTTATTAAAGTTTAGCTTAAATTTTGCTATATTACGTGGAATTTTCATACGCGGAAATCGCAAAAAAGACTTCCCTTTTTAATAAGGAAGGCTAAAACTTAACTATTCTCAAAAGTTTTATTCATTTTCATTATATCTTTCCTTCTTTATTGCTTCCTGTAAAGTAATCAAATTAAGTACGGCAAAATAGCAACGATAAATTATTTGCTTAACCAAATCTTTATAAACATCAGGAGGAAGTTCGCCAAATATCTGATCACACCCCTTAAACATTCCTTGCAGGATGGTCTTTGCCTCTTCTAATTTTTTTAAGTCTTCTTGTGATACACTATGTTCTGCTTTTTTCATACCTTATGTTCCTATCCCTTCCATTGGATTCTATGCTTGATACATTTTCTACCTATATTCCCATCACAACTTGACACTAAGCCTACTCGTAGCTATACCTTGCCTTGATTAGCCTCCTGCTACAGGAGGAAAGATAGAGATCACGTCACCCTCTTTAAGCATGGTATCTCCTTTATTTAAAACTTCTACATTTTTGCCATTAAGAAGATAAGTAAAGTCATACATAAGGTTTAAATTTTGATCAACAATCGCACCCTTGAAAATAGGGAACTTTGCAACTAATTTTGTTATAGCTTCAGAGATTGTTTTGGCGTCAATTTCTATTTTTTCCTCTTTAACTTTTTCAATCATCGTTTCGTATAATCTAATTCTAACACGAGCCATATACTACAGCCTCCTTCCCGATAATAATATTGCAGTCCTAGCAATTCTTTTCCCCAGGTTTTCACAACTTTCCATAGCACTTTTGTCTTCATTGACAGCATCCCTTATCGACCCATCTTTACCCATTTGCCAACCAGCAGTTCCTATATATCCATTTGCATGTCCTTCTGGCCCAACTGCAACAAACCCATTTAAAATTAGAAATTGCAACATAGTTGTAAGTGAAATCTCCTGACCACCATTTCTATCGTATCCGACAGTGACTGCCCCCGCCGCAGTCCTACTCCAATCAGGAAGATCATAAGGGAAATCCGCAATCCATGTTTTTTTTAAGAGCGAGGTAAATCTTTCCATAAAAGCTCTCATCTCAGAGTTTACGTTAAAAAAATAGACAGGTGATCCCAAAACGAGTCCATTAGGCACAGGATCAATAATATGCTTAACTATATCAAGCCAATCATCCTTTAATATACAGTATGACTTGTTTATTACGCATCCATCACAATCTAGGCAAGGTAGTATTTTTTTTCCATAAAAAGACACATAATCCAATTCAGCTTCGTAACCTCTTCGTTCACACTCAATCTTTGTTGCATCTAAAACTTTCTTCACAAGTATCTCTGTATTTCCATGTCGTCTTGGGCTTGAATTTATACCCACAAAACGTAATTTATCCATAATATTATCTTATCCTTCTCTTACTTCTTCATCTACATCCTTGTATTCAATAGCTCCTCTATAACATACTTTAACACATTCCGGTTCGCCACCACACAGATCACACATATGAAGTTCTACTTTGCGAGTTTTAGGAACTTCAATTGCAAATATGGCATTATATGGACATGCACTTATACAAGCTTTACACATAATGCACTTATCTTGGTCAATCTTTATTGCTCCTGTATTTTCATCTTTTGATATTGCATTCGTAGGACAAACCTCCATACATGGTGCATCGTCGCACTGTCTACAGATAGCTAACTCATTAATTGCTAAAGATTCGTCACTTTTAATTCTCACAGAAGATAATTCCTCTGAAAATACACCATAGTGCTTAAAAGAACAGGCTAGTTCGCATAGATGACAACCTACACATTCTTCTGAGTTAACAATGATTTTCTTCATTGCTCACCTCCTACCGGTAATTTAACATTGTTAAGAGCAACAGGTATAAATTCATCAAGGTCAAGATTTCTAAGTGTCCTTATAGTCGGCCATCCCGTGGCCAAATCCCATTCATGAAGTCTGTAATATTCATCTTTCATTTTATCTAAAACTTCTTTGCTGTCTATTGAGGTAATATGTATTGTCCCATCTTTATCTCTATAAATTTTCGGGAAATCTTCTTTCGTTTCGGGAATGCGCTTTGCAATTGGAGACGTATCTTTTATCGTTACAGTTTTTACCTCATTCATAAATCTGAAAGGAAGAATGTCATCTTCGCGCGTAATTCCTAGCATTACATTATAAAGTCTTTGTAATGTTATTATTCTTCTTCCAACTTCCATAATTTCGTTCAAAGAGATCTCAATACCTGTTGCTGCTGAAAATAACTCAGCTAAATCTTCCTCACCCATCCAAAACTGTGCAGTTGTAGAAAAGGCGCACATACCCATGCAGTCAGAAACTGCATATATATCCTCATGCCATCTTACTATCTCTGCTCTCTTATCCGTTGTGAATGCATACGCAAATTCTTCACTGCCTGTTATATGTGAAATTATACGCTCTGATTCGCTATCGCCACCAAATTCTGCTAAACATTCAGTATGTAAGTGATCAGGACCTCTTGGGTTAACTGCAAAGGCTAAAGCATACCCCATTGCAAACCTTGAATCGACAGATGATTGTTCAAGCCCTCTTGATTGTATTGCCCACTTATAAGAGTCAGATCCTAACTTTTCTGATGCTTTTCTAGTCCCTTCAGAAAGTATTTTTCCTATTCCATTTCTGTATGCGATTTTTTTAATGAGAGTTATTACCGTCTCTTCTTTTCCCCAACTTAAGTCAAGACCATCCGACAGTTTATCAGTAATCGCTCCTTTTTGCTTACTTTCAAAAAGCCATTGTATACAACTTCCTGTTGAAATTGTGTCAAGTCCAAGAACACTACACATTTCCGCAGCTTTTACAACTGCTTCAGGGCTAATCTTAAGGGGCCCAAAAGCAGCTATGGTTTCGTATTCTGGCCCTCCTGTATAAGTTCCTTTATAAGGTCCATCTTCAATAGTCACAAACCTATGACACCCTATTGGACATGAGTAACAGCCAATTCTTCTCTTTAAGAGACCGCTGTTTACCAAATAATTTCCAGTCAGAGTTTTTAATATCTCTTTAGGCGCATAGTTATCTTGAAAATTTCTAAAATGACAAGCAGTAAAAAGGTTTAATGCATCTGATTCCGGAGATGTTCCAAAATCAGAAATAACTCTTACCCCTGGGGCAGTAAACAATTTTTCTGTTACTGTTTTTACAACTTTATTGAACCTCTCTGGCTCTGCAACTTCTACAGGAAGAGAGCCTCTGGCGGCTATTGCTTTTAATTTTTTGTTTCCAAACAAAGCACCTATCCCACCCCTAGCAGCAGAGTTATAAATTGAAACTTGAAGTGAAGCATACATTACTTCGTTCTCGCCCGCAGGCCCAATACAAACAATTTGAACTTCAGCATTGTCAAGCTCTTCCCTTATAATCCTGTTCGTCTCTCGTACGTCTTTTCCCCAAAGATGAGAGGCATTCTTTATCTCCACCTTATCATCATGTATATTGATATATACTGGTTTCTCAGCCTTACCTTCTACTATCAATAAGTCAATCCCAGATCGTTTTAACTGATTGCCAAAATACCCTCCTACGTTTGCCTTAAAAAAACGGCCAGTAACAGGGCTTTTAAAAACTACTGACATTCTTCCAGATGAGGGAACACTAGTTCCAGTAAGGCTACCAGGAGCAAATATTATTGGTGAATCTTCAACAAAAGGACCATATCTTTTCATAAGGAAATAGGTTGCGATACCCAATCCTCCAACATACTTTTTAAGGAATGTTTCATCCTTGATTTCTTCTCCTTTAATTTCTCCAGTACTCAAATTAACAGTTAATACATTAATTGAATGCAAAGGTAACATTTATACACCTCCATTATAAAATTTTTATAAACACGTAAATGCTTTTTACAAAAAAATAGTTTAAGTTCATTTATAGCCTTTTATGCATACAAAAATAATATTATTAGATTTTTGCTCTGCCCTTTTGTCCCAATAGTACTGAAAGGAAAATAGCAATCACTACAACAAAGCCTTTTGTTATATATTGGAAATAATATTGGACGTTAAGCATAGTGAGCCCATTACCCAACATGGCTATCATAAATGCCCCTACGAATACCCCAAGAGCTGTAGGTTCTCCATTACCAAACATTGTAGTACTAAGAAAGCATACTGCTATTACATCAAGTAAATAATCTTCCCCTGCGAGAGGTTGCGCAGATCCAAGTCTTGAGGTAAGCAATATCGCGGCAATGGCAACACAAAACCCCAATACTAAATAAGCCAAAACCTTGTATTTCTTAACATCAATCCCAGCGTAAATTGATGCAACCATGTTCCCACCCATTGCATAAAGCCTCCTTCCGAAGGCTGTCTTTCTCGTTATAAATATAAACAGTAAAAGCACTATAAGCATAATTATTACTGGAAAAGGTACTGGGCCAACATACCCCTGACCTATAAATTTGAAAAAGGCAGGCATATTATTAGGGAAAAATATTGGATTCCCTTTAGTCAACATCATTTTAAATCCGTATACAATAGAGCCTACAGAAAATGTCGCAATAAAATCTGGTAACCCAAAATAAGCTGTTAGGACTCCGTTTACAAGCCCTACAAGGGGTCCGCAAGCTATTGATATAATCAATGCAAACCATATATTATTTGTATTAATGAAAACTAAAGCAAACATCATACTTACCAAACCAACTGAGTTTCCTATCGACATGTCGAAACCGCCTGAGCCCATAACTAGTATAAAGCCTAATGCAATTATTGTAAGCATACTCATTTGTCTTAGGAGCATAAATATGTTCATTGCACTGAAAAAATTATTAATCGTGATTGAGAAAATTACAAATATTATAAGTGTACTTAAAGCTGTTGCGTATTTCGCCAAAAATTCTTTAATAATATTTTTTTTCATTGTAAAGTACCCCCACTTAACACAGCAGACATTATCTTATTAGCTACATTTTCTTCTTCAGATCTAAACTCTCCGACAATTTCACCATTGCGCATAACAAGTATTCTATCACATAAGTTTATTAGTTCAGGCAAATAGGAAGATAGAAATAAAATCGATTTGCCCTGTTTAGCAAGCTCAACAAACAAATTATATATATCTTCCTTTGCTTTTATGTCTATACCTTTTGTTGGTTCGTCGAAGAGGCCAAGGTAAAAATCGCCACTCAACCACCTTGCAATTACAACTTTTTGTTGATTACCCCCACTTAAGAAATCAACTGCTTGACATGGGCCTTTCGTTTTTATTGACAATCTATTTATATACTGCCTTGTTATGTTGATCTCGCTTTCATTATTTATGATACCAAAACTACACCATCTTTTTAAATAGGCAAGGGTCATGTTTTCTGAAACCGAGTAATTAAGTATCAAGCCTTCGGTACGTCTTTCCTCGGGAATAAATGCTATTCCGTTATCTATTGACCTTTGTGGTGACGGAATATATTTGCTATTACGAAAAATTATTTTCCCACTTTTTATCTTTTCAAGACCATATATTGCCTTTGCAAGTTCAGTTTTACCTGCACCTACTACTCCTGCAATGCCAAGTATTTCCCCTTTACGTATTTTAAAACTGATATTTTTTAACTTTTCGGTAGACAAATTCTCAACATCAAGCATAATTTCATCTGATAGCAACGAGCCTTTTTGATTGTTTTTGTTCTTTAGTTCATGACCTATCATGCTTGAGATAATTTTATTAACTGTTACATTGCTTTTTTCAAATGTTCCAATTTTATTTCCATCCCTGAAGACTGTTATCCTATCAGATATATGCATTACTTCATCAATATCATGCGATACAAAAAGAATACTTAGTCCTTTCTCCTTTAAAACCTCTATAATCTCGAACAATTTGTTTATTTCCTTTAGTCCCAAGGAAGTGGTTGGTTCGTCAAATATTAAAATTTTAGCTTGACGCACAAGAGCTCTACTTATTTCTATAATCTTTTTCTCTAGAACACTTAACAAATAAGAAGGAGCGTCTACATTAAGATCAATTCCCAATTCCTTAATTACCGATTTTGCCATTTCTCTCATTTTTCTATCATCTGTATACTTTATACCAAACTTTTTTTTCACTTCCTCGGAACCAATAAATATACTCTGGTATACATTGTAAAAAGGTACAATATTAATCTCTTGTTGTACTGTCCGGATTCCAACTTCTTCGCTTTGTTTTACATTCGTGAAAGAAACGGGAGAGCCATTTAAATAAGTCACACCTTTGCTTGGCAAGTATAAACCAGATAATATTTTAATAAATGTAGACTTTCCAGCCCCGTTCTCCCCAACTAAAGAATGTACTTCTCCTTTCTTTATGTCAAAATTTATATCTTTTAAAACATATACACCATTGAATTCTTTGCTAATTCCTTTGGTTATAAGAAAACTTTCATTTGATTCAACGTTTTTATTTTCTATCATTTCTCCACTTTTCACCACATATCCTCCGTTATAAACTAATTGGACACTCACTTATTATTTAAAAATTCAACAGGTTGATAACGTAGTTCGGGATGACCGTATCTGTCACAAGAAAAAGCTTTTCTGCCAATTTCGGTTTTCAAGGTCTCTCTTAACCTTTGGTTGCAGGGTATCGTAACAATTGCAATTCTCTTATCTTTTTTAAGATCAGTACTCATAATGCCTCTCCCGTTTTCAGGGTCAAGCATACAGGCTAGATCTGGTAGAATGCATTTTACTTGTTCATCTATCCAGACTACCATAGTTTCATTTTTTAAAACCATTTTGCATTCTCTTCCTTTAAATTCATTAATTCCGTCAACTAAAACGTTTACAAGATAAAATCCACCCTTGTCCTCACCCTGCAATGAATTAACAATGCCTTCAAATATTTTTATTCCATTGAACCTATTTGTAAAAGCAATTACAGGGTCGACCCCTTCTACCTTAGCTTCAGTTATTGTTCTACCAATTTTTATTGCAGTAGTAATAACACCTGGGATACAGCTGTTTTTAAGTTGTTTTCCAGTCATAGGGTAGTGAGCATTTGCACCTAGACCTCCTCCTTTAGTGACAACAAACCTACCTATTTCATCAGCATAAGTAGGTTCTTTTGAATCCATTACAATTAAAGTATTCCCAGCGTTATCAATTAAAGGCATTGGAGTAAGTGAAATACCGTGACCAATGAAGCTTGTCATTTGAGTTTCAGGAGCTGCCCTTCCAAGTGCATCTGCATTTATCATCGGTATATCCATTCTTGCGGCAAGAGACATAATAATAGGAGTGTTTAAACCACCCGCCTCAAATGGAATAATGTAATCCAGTTTTTTTCCAAAGAGTTTTTCCATTTCTTTGAATGCTTTAATTAAGATGAAGCCTTTCTCCCAATCTGAGACAAGATCCTTATACGATAGTTTATCTAATGATTTTACAGAACCCATTATTCCACCACTACAAATGAAAGCATCGTCTTCAACATCATCAGGATCGATAATTTTATATTCTCTTCCCTTTGCGTAATCATTTTCTATTATTGCTCTGCCCCATTCTGGATCACCTCCACCACCCGTCCCAAGAATTCCTAAACCAATCATAAGGTTATCTACATCTTCCTTCTTTAGCGTGAATTTAGACATAAAATCTCTCCTTCTTATTATCACTTTTCTAAAATTATTTCCGTTTTTTCTTTTAAGATTTGACTAATTGTGTTAATTCTTTAATATTGTTACACTCTTCGGTATTTCTTGTACAGGAGAAATCTCTTACAAATAAGAGGAAAAATTTTAAGTTATAAGGGTTAGAGATTCCCCCTGTGAATTATTAATTAATAAATTTATCTAAGAACCGGCAGGAATATTATCTTTAGTTATTGGCTGCCCAGGAACATAGATAATACGCTCAGGTATTTTATTCCCTTTCAATAACTCAAAAACAGCATCAACAGTCTCTCTGGCTATTCTGTCAGGGTCTTGGGCTTCAGTGAATTTAAACGAAGCATCTGGAAGTTGCATTGCCTTGTACGCTTCCGGATCTCCATCAATCCCAACAATAGAAATATATTTTTGAAGACCTAATTCGCGTACTGCTTGGTCAGCAGCAACGCCAGCTCCATCGAAAGGCGCAAATACACCTACAATATCTCCTGGCTTGGAATGTGCTTGAAGAACTGCTTCCATTTTAGCTTTTACATCAGGTAAAAAATCTGGCCATGCATATACAAAACTTGCCACTATCTGCACATTTGGATAATTCCCTAAAACATCATGAAGTGCTGAAATCCTTGTTCTTATCATGGCTCCAAGATCGTTATATATCATAACAATATTTCCTTTTCCCCCTATAGAATCCATTAATTTTTGAGCTGATTCCTTGCCAAGTTGGTAATTATCAGAAGTAGCCCATACATCAACAAAATCTGCATCTCCTCCATCCATCGAACCTATAATGATGCCTTTTTTCTTTGCTTCTTGCAATGGCGCTGCTGCCTCAGCTATATCTCCTTCTTCAATTATTATTGCATCTACCCCTTGAGCAATCATATTTTCAATTGCTGTTATTCTTGCTGACACATTGTCACTAACAGTCGCAATAACCTCTCCACCGTTTTTTGTAATCTCATCAGTCATTGAGGCTTTTCCGATTCTTGCAAAAAAGTTTGCTTGGCCAAAATTATCTATGCCAATCTTAAATACTTTACTCTTCTGCGAAGAAGTACCTTGAGAACATCCTGAAAAAATTACAGACATAATCATTAAAGCAACTACTAACAAACTAATTTTCTTCTTCATGCTTTTTCTCCTTTAAATTTTTTAAATTTAAATAATTGAGGGATTTAACCTCATAGAAAATAATCCCATTTCAAATAAATGTTTAGATGCAACCTCAAATAAATTCCCGCAATAGTTCTTTACAACAAAGTCCCTTTTTCCAGCGAACACCTGCTTAGCACAATAAATATCAATTCTGTTTTTTTTCAACAATGCTCTCCTTGTATTAAAAGGCTCTCTTGCAAAAAGCTAAATGATAATTTCAAGAGACACCTTCTCTTTGCAACAAAAAAGTTAGGTTAGAAATAGAAGGATGGATGTTAAAAGAAACCGATTTTCTTTGACCAACTGAATCAATTACTGCATTTGAACAATCAACATTCCACTCTTTCCATTTTCTTAGAATGTTTTCTCCAAAATGATCTTTACAAAGTTTTGTAATGTACTTTGCAGAATATCCAAGTTTTGCTAATTGAAGCACTACATTAGAAGTATCTCCACCTATTGTCATTCGAAAATACGGATTGCTTTTTCCTTTCTCCTTTACATGGTAAAAACCTATTAAAGGTTCTCCAAAAGCAGCGATTACTGCTGTCGATGAACTAACAGAATTTATTACCGTTTCGAGGACCTTTTCTCTCTCTTTTAAACCCATAAGCGGGCCTGACCCGTATGTTCCGCAAACAAAAACTCCGTTTACACCTCCCTTTTCTACAAATTTTACAAGATTCTTCATCCTTTCATGATCGAAATTACCATTTTGATCATATGTAGTAACTAGCGGTGGGATTACACCACTAATTTTTTTCTTCATTACTTTGCCTCCTATATTATTAAAATTTTAAATAAGATAAAGATTGTCTTGCTTTCAGAAGATTATTTAGACCCGTATTGCCTTTCCTTATTGCAAGGGAAGTAAAGAGGGTATCAATTACTGCAAGCTGAACAATCCTTGAAACCATGGCATCAGTTCTATAATTCATTTCCTCACTAACGGTTGTGATGCACACATCCGCAATCTTTCCAAGAGGGGAGTCAGCAAAGCCAGTAAGAGCAATAACTTTGGCAAGTGGTTTGGCTTGTTTTGCTTGAACAACTACATCCCTACTCTCTCCAGAGTAAGAAATTGCAAAAATAAGGTCATTTTTTTCAAGGTTTGCTGTTAAAATAGAACTCACATGGGCATCTGTGGTAAAATGACAATCAAATCCCAAAAAGGAAAAATAAAAATGAGCATACATAGCAATAGCTGCAGAGGAAGCAAATCCAATTAAAATTATCCTTTTGGATTTTTCGATTAATTCAACTGCATCATTAAGAACTTTAGAATCTATAAAGTTCATATTATCATTAAAAACCTTTATAGAGCCAGAAAATATTTTGTTTTTTATGGTCTCAATACCGTCATCAATTTTAATATCCTCATATACATGGTAAAATGTGTTACCTGAGATCTCGGCTGCCAAGCTTACTTTAAAATCAGAGAAAGATTCAAATCCTAGACTCCGATAAAAGTGTACAACTGAAGCTTCACTCTTTGCCCCTGCTTCCTGGGCAATCTGACTAATAGACATCTTTATTGCCTTTGATGGATTGTTGAGGATGATTTTTCCAATCTTTTGCTGAATATTAGGAAGAGAATTATAGTTTCGTGATAGTTGTTGTAAAATAGGCGCTCTCTTTTTTAAAATAATTTTTTTATTTTTATCCATTTTTTCTCCATAAAATAAAAAAACTTTTTTATATTATAACTAATAATTAAATTTTTTACAAGCCAAGGTATGAGTTACATAGATACGAGACTCTGGATAATATTTTAACAAAATCAATGGTGGACAAATTATTTTCTATTGCCTCACTAAAAACCTATTCTAAAAATTCAAAACATTTGATAAAAATCTTTGAACTTTATTCCTTTGGAACCTGCTGAACAGATTGCAGGTTACAGAAGAATAAATCTGTGTTCTTCTCAACAGATTATTTTTCCTTTCAATTTGTTCAAGTTTCTCGTTTAAAAATCTTTTTATCGCATTTACTCTTTTCTAATCGCACTCTTTTTCAGCGATTCTACCTTGCTTCCACGGAAAAATCTTTCGCCCCCCCATGCATATTTTACTCTTTTCTAATCGCCGTCCTTGCAATTCTATATGAGGAAGGGTTGATCGTAAAATGTGCACGTTTCCCAACCTCAAAAACTTGTCCTGAACTTGTTTCAGGAAAATCTAACACTTGGAGGTGCATAGATGACTGTAGTAGAAAATCCAGGAAGTCTGGGAATGATTTTCGCCATGCCTGGCGACAAGACAAGGAGCGAAAGTATTATGAACATTAGACCCACTGCAGCTGACCAGGACTTGTATGACATTGGACTTGC
>Ga0315279_10007817_pt1 | contig 13110 bp, 15 predicted proteins | sample YL17G06_20_MG_FD_203694 | JGI IMG/M metagenome (GOLD analysis project Ga0315279, IMG submission 203694) | Sediment microbial communities from Yellowstone Lake, YNP, Wyoming, USA - YL17G06_20 | ecosystem: Environmental > Aquatic > Freshwater > Lake > Sediment | place: USA: Wyoming | collected... | reverse complement strand
GACAGGGATCCTTGCCGGGGGAATCTTGCTGGCGCCCCCATTATCGGTCGGAGACCGCGGTAAACCCCCCGTTTTTTTGGATTTCATTGGCTGGATACAAAAAAGGAAATAAGATCCTGCGAGACGTCAGGTGTTTGTACTCTTCATTCACCCGACCCTGTACACCACGTCACCTTCATGGACATTTTGGGACACCTTCATCCCGATGTCCTGCCCTTTTACGGCGTTAGCGATGGTCTGGTGCTCGACCTGCATCGAGGTCACGGTCTGGTGAAAGTCCGTGTGCGTCCCCTTGATATGAATCTCGTCACCGTTCGCAAGGTCGTCCTCCAGCATGATCACCGCAACACCGATCTTCGGGAAATAGTGCGTTACCGTTCCAACCATGTCTCCCATAGTGCCCTCCCCATAAAAAGAGTAATGCCCATCACTCTCTGATAAATCTTGTTCCTGATATTGTTCCAGGTCCGGCGCCTGGCAGGTGCCGCTCACTGCGCTTCTGGAGATACACGGGTCAGTGCGAAGGACCGTTTCGTTCAATGAAAACACCCAGCCGGAGCGGCAACCGTACCATCATCCGGAACCTCTCGCCTCCCATATCCCCTGCATTGGGCACTCACGGAACCTCTCTCCCACCCGTGCGCTGCCGGTACCGTTGTTAATTCAATCCATTTAACCTGCATTAATAATTTTAAATATGTTGAGGGACAACAAAACTGGTCAGATACCATGGACAAGACCGTTTGCATAACCAGCCAGTGTGATGCGTATCAGCCTCAGTACAATGGATTTTTATCCGCATGCCGGTTGTGTAACAAAGAGATCATCCGGGTAAAAAGTTGTCCGAAAAATATACATTCTCATTGAAAGCACGCCGTGGAACGGTAACCGGACAGGTCCTTATAATATTTTTACGAAATACTTCGCGAACAAGTACATCCCCGAGATAATAAGGAAACATCCGCTTGTCAGAGATACAACAAGAACCACCCGTGAGGGGAGGTGCTTTTTCCCCCGTGAGGCCAGAAACGATATCCCCCCGTACCAGAGGAAAATCGACGCGAGAATTCCCATCGTCCAGCCATATAACCCGACAGTTCCCGACAGGTCATGAGCTAACATTACACTCGGCAGGCCAATCACTGCCCACCAGAGAAAAAACTGCGGATTGGAGGCACTCACAATAAGGCCACCAAGAAAGGGATGGCTGTACTGCGGGAGGTGGCCACCTGATACGATGGTCTGGTTATCATACGGGGAGTGCAGTGATAGTGCCACTCCAAGGGCAATGAGGGATAATCCACCCACCAGCCCGATGTACACGCTGAAGGCCGGTGACCCAAAGAGTGTTGTGATCCCCGTTGTCATGATGAGGATTGCCATAATTACCCCGACAAGAGCATGTGCAATGATAGCAAAAAAACCGCTTTTCAACCCATTTGTCAATGACTGTTGCATAACATAGACCAATACTGGTCCTGGAAATGTAACTCCTGATAAGCCCACCATGAAACCGAGAGCAATGGTCTCTATCAGGCCAAGCATATAAAAAAGGTGTTCTGTATTACTATTTCAGGCATGGGTGACAACAGCCTGAAGTCGATTCCAGGATTGTCGTAACTTCAGCCGGGAAAGAACGGGAAGACCGCAGGTTTCTGGCTGTGAAAATTCCGAGGGATCAAACGCCGAAGAATCGGATTTCTACAAATTGAAGGTCCAAGCCATGAAACTCGAGAAAATCCTTGATTATCGCTTTTGAGTGATTGGGGAAAATCCCCGATTTTCGATGAAGGGAGTTGGAGAAAATCGCTGATTTTTGACTTTTGGACCCGCGTTATTGACTGCATGGTCAGGACCAGGAAATGCACAGAAGTATTCGGGATAAAAGATAGGAAGTACGAATAGAGCGGGCAGGCGATACTTCTTCAACGATCTCTTTATTTTTCAGCCTTATTGTATTCTCACCACTCATCACACAAAGAAATAAATCGCCAGCGGCAAAAATTGCCGTGATTGCAGCAGCTGCAGGGAACTACCTGTCCAAAGGTTCGTACAGGCGGGCATAACCTGCATCATTTTTTATGTTCTGATACTCTTTCACGGTGCGGGATCGCAGAAGATCCATCCATACAGGAGTACCTTTTCAACATCTGGTATCCTGAATGTCTGGCGGGTTTGTGCTGTGATGTTATATATTTCTAACATATATACAAATTATGGGGCTGAATCCTCATGAACAGGGAAACATCGGAAAATACAACCATGATATTTGTTAGAAATATCTCACACAATCGTCTCCTCTCCAGCTGGCAATCACCATTACTAACCCAGTTCCCGATCTCAGGTGCGGGTGTCCAAAGGTTGCCTTCCCAATAACGGGTTCCTGAACGTATCCACTTTACCCTGATCGCAACCGCCATCATATTTTCCGAAGTTCTTTTGGCTGATGATGCCGCACACCATACAGGAACATATCCATGCCGTTCGATCCCGCTCAGGTCTATTCCCCTGCAGAGGACACATTTCTCCTGCTGAAAGCCGCCCGGCATGAGGCGAGACCTTCGGATCGTGCGATTGAGATCGGAAGCGGGAACGGGCTTATCGCGGCAGCGCTTGCAGAGATCGCGGAATCGGTTGTTGCGACAGACATCAGTCCCCATGCCGTCGCCCATGCCCATGCGTTGGGCATTGACGTGATCAGGACCGATCTCTGTGCCGGACTTTCAGGCTCCTTCACCCTTATCGTGTTCAACCCCCCGTACCTTCCCACGCAGCCGGACGAACGGATCGGGGACTGGCTTGAATATGCACTGGACGGCGGTGTGAGCGGGAGGGCGGTGATTGAACGGTTTGCCGCCGATGCCGGGCGGGTGCTGGCACCGGCGGGACGCATTCTTCTCCTGATCTCCTCATTGACCGGCCTTGCGGAGGTGTCCGGCCTCTTTCTTTCGAACGGGTATTCGGTAACCGTGGTACAAGAGCAGCGTGTGGAAGATGAGACCCTGTACGTGCTCAGGATTGCATGAGTGACCGCGAATCAAATTCCGGGTACCCTTTACACAATCAGCCGGCGCTGCATCAGGTTGATCGCAAGGACGCAGAGAATGACCGTCACCGCACCAACCCAGACAAGGTGGAGGAGGATAGTCCATGAAAGGGTCGCGAGCGTGAACATCCGGAAGACCGCCACAATATGGGTGAGGGGGAGGAGTATTAGGGCAACATACCCGAAGATCGGGGGAAGAAGTGCCAACGGGAAGAAGGTGCCGGCAAAGAGCGACATCGGCGTAATGAACAGAAATGAGGGGTAGTTGAGTGCATCGATGCTCGGCGTAATTGAGGTAAAGCACATCGCGAGTGCGGCAAACAGGAGCCCCCCGAGGAACGCGACAGGGATAACAAGCAGCGAGGAAGGAAGCGACAGGACACCGAACAGGGAAAGAACACACAGCATGATGACGGCATACATGATGCTTTTTGTCGCACCCCAGAGCAGTTCGCCGGCGATCACATCCTCAATCGACAATGGGGTTGCGATCATTGCATCGAATGCCTTCTGATAGTACATCCTGACATAGGAGCCGTAGGTGCACTCAAAGAAGGCGGAGTTCATCACCGCAATGGCAAGAATCGCCGGGGCGATGTAATTGACGTAGGGAATGCCATCGATTTCCCTGACATAGGTCCCGATGCCGACACCGATCGCGAGAAGATACAGGAACGCTTCCACAAACGGGGGGAAGAAGTTCACCTGCCAGGTCTTTGCAAAGACCAGCAGGTTCCTGCGCCAGACATGCCATGCCCGCGGGGTGATGCGGGGTATGGAGAACAAGTCCATCACGGTCAATCCCGTAACCTCCGCCCTGTCAGTTTTAAAAACACATCTTCGAGCGTTGCGGGTCGGGTGAGCATCTTTTTCGGTCTGCAACGCTCGAGCAGGATGCGGGCCAGCTCGTGTGCACTGGTCGTTGACACCAGCACGGCGTCACCGGCAATCTCGAAAGGGACGTCCAATTCCCGCAGGCAAGCGATGACAGTGTCGGTTTTATCCACCTCCACCACCTCCTCACCCGCATGCCGCCGGACAAGGTCGGCAGGCGCCCCCTCCTCAAGAATCCTGCCATTGTCCATGATAACGAGCCGGTCGCAGAGGCGGGCAGCTTCATCGAGGTAATGCGTGGTGAGGACGATCGTGCTCCCCTGCGCCTGCAGCATCTTTAAGCGTTCCCAGACGAGGTGCCGCGCCTGAGGGTCGAGGCCGATCGTAGGCTCGTCAAGGATCAGGAGCTCCGGGCTGTTCACCAGTGCACGGGCAAGGATCAGCCGCCGCTTCATCCCCCCGGATAATTTTTCGATTGCCACGTTTCGCTTCTCCTCAAGCTGGACGAAAGCAAGGAGCTCATCGGTCCGCTGGCGTGCCAGCGGTGCGGGAATGTCGAAGTAGCGTGCATAGGTGAGCAGGTTGCCCTCGCAGGTGAAGTCAGGATCGAGGTTTGTCTCCTGCGGGACGACCCCGATACGCTGTTTAATCTCCGCGGGGTATTTTTCAGGATCGAGATCAAAGACGCGGAGGGTGCCTGCGGAACGGGGTGAGACACACTGGACCATCTTCATCGTGGTGGTTTTGCCCGCCCCGTTCGGGCCAAGGAACCCGAAGATCTCCCCTTTTTTGACCGAGAAGCTCACATCGTCCACTGCCGTGACGGTACCGTACAATTTCGTCAGGTTCCGGGCAGTTATCACCAGTGCCATGATCGCGCCTCACCGTTTCTTTGAAAGTCGTGTGATCGCCTGCTGTGCTGCCTCGCGGACATCGGAGAACCGGTCCTGCAGGAGCGCCCGGATCGGACCGATCGCGTGCGGGTCACCCACGGCAGCAAGTGTCTCGATCGCCCCGACCCGGATCCGCATATCATGGTCGTGTAAACATGCGATCAGGGGGGAGACAGCGGACCGGTCCTTGATCTTCCCGAGTGCAACCATCGCAGCGAGGCGGGTCTCCTGATCTGTATCCCTGAGCAGGGCAAGGAGCGCCGGTACCGCACCTGCATCCCCGATCTTACCCAGCGCGAGCGCCGCTTCACGGCGGACCCTCTTCTGGTCGTCTTTTAACGATGAGATGAGTACCTGTTGTGCATCCGCTGATCCCGATCTCCCCAGTGCCTTTGCAGCGGCTGCACGGACTGATGCACGGTGGTCGGTGAGATCCTTGAGGAACTTTGAGGTATCGGTCATGGCAGGGGATGCATCCTATGAGCGTTCACAGACCCCGAACGAGGCAAATGCTTCGATAACCTTTATTGTCTCGTCTTTGGAGAACCGTTCCGTGATCAGCCGGAGCAGTGAATCGAGGTCCTCCTCGGGCAGGCAGCCAAGGCTCTCCTCCCCCCTGATGATCAAATCAGTGATATAGCGCAGTTCATCATCAGTCAATCTGCCAACACGCTCTGCAAAATCGCGTTCATCCGCCGAAAAATGGTTTGAGACCGGAGGAAGGATCGAATGGAACTGGTGACCTGATCCGGAGCAGGTAAATCCCTCGCATTCGGGGGCGAGCTTTTGTAAGATTTCAATATCCCGATCTGAGAGTTCGCGTGGCATTGTTGTCGTATCCGGATAATGGTTACTTCGGAGGTTTTGGGATAAATGTCCGTGATGGGCAGCGGTCGCTGTCCCGGTCCGCCGGCGCATCCCCGTTGATCCGGCATTCTCCGGTGTCCCTGGTTTTTGGTTTGTAACTGATACAGTCCTTGCAGCAGGGCATTGCATGAGTGTTGGGCAGTGTCTGGTATCAATTTTTGTATCGTATTTGGTGTATGATGACCTTTCCCTTATCGGGAAGCATAGCAAGGAAAAAATCCATCATACCCCGTTCAGGCACTCCCAAAAGAAGGGAAAAAAGGAGGATAGGTATGATCAGAAGTATCTGCCGAGCCAGTTGCGGATCTTTGCCACGATCCCATCAGGCTCCTTTTTTGCCTTGGTGAGGGTCTCGGGACCACGCTGGCGGAACGTCCTCTGGGGCGTGGGTTCCGGACGCGGTGGAATGTCGCGGAGCGTTCCGCGGGATTCCTGTGGCTCCGGCTCAAAGCCCCACGAGAACCCTACTTTATAGGCGTTCTCGTTGCGGCGGATCCAGTCAGCTGCGGCAAGATAACTCCTGTCCTCTGCCTTCTTGACCGTGTCATTAAAATCGAGGGTGAAATGAACCTCCCGCTGGAGGGCGACCAGTTCTTCATATACCTTCTGTGGGACGCGAATCTTCTCCCGGCTCATAGTTCTTCATATACGATTTGAGGGGATACGATATTTAATGATTGCCCTCAAATTCGACCACAATTGGAAGAACAAGGCTGGATTTTTTTGGGTTTGAACCTTCTGGCGATTGTTTTGGCCATCCACGGGATTGCGCCAAGAATTTTTGAAAAGAAGCGTATACATTCGTAAATCAGCCAGATCCGATCTGTGTGATGATAGCCGGAAGGCACGCAGGTCTGAGGGAACTCTTCATATCTTCCTGACCACGCATCCGTTATCGTATCAGGAACGTAAGTATCCCGGTGTGTTCTTTACCATCGAAGATGTTGTGACGATGGGGGAGCGGGATATTTATTGTGGTGAGGCGACAGGTCTCTGCCTTCTCCGTGTTTTTGAATCATTCTCCCTGAACGAAAAAAAATTTAAAAACAATATGCTGCTATGGGGATTTGAACCCCAGTCGCGAGCGTGAGAGGCTCGCATGATTGGCCGGTCTACACTATAGCAGCAATCTTGCTCATCTAGGTGGGTGGTTCGTGCACTTAAAGGTTGTTTTACGGGAGAAATTGGGCGGTAACCCCTGCCTTTTTCCCCCACAGCCCGATTATACGGATGAAACCTTCGGATCCCATACCTCCAACCCCTTTAATATTCCAGACGACAATAACTGGAGACGAGTTGAAATACAAGCGGTCATGAACTGACCGGATTGTTTTTCCGGGTGTCCTGATGAGTGGTCTTGAGGATCAGATTCACGAGCTGGAGGATGAACTCCAGCGCACGCCCTACAACAAGGCCACCTCGAAACACATCGGAAGGATAAAAGCAAAGATCGCACGGCTCCGGGACGAGGCGGTCACCCGTGCGATGAAAGCCGGCGGGGGCGGTGAGGGTTTCACGGTCAAGAAGTCCGGGGATGCAACCGCCGTGCTTGTCGGGTTTCCTTCGACCGGAAAGAGTACACTCCTCAACCAGCTGACCGGGACGCAGAGTGCCGTTGCAGCGTACTCGTTCACCACGCTCACCGTTGTCCCCGGTGCCCTTGAGTACAAGGGTGCAAAGATCCAGATCCTCGATATTCCCGGTATGATCGCCGGCGCCGCGATGGGCAAGGGCAGGGGCAAAGAGGTTATCGGTGTCGTGCGCAGCGCCGATATCATCATTATCCTCGTCGATGTCTTCAACCAGCAGCATGTGGATGTGTTGTTCAAGGAGCTGTATGATGCCGGCATCCGGATCAACTGCAGAAAACCCGACATCACGATAAAAAAGACGTCCCACGGGGGTGTCCGTTTGTCTGCCGTCGGGACGCTCGATCTCGACATCAACGAGGTACGGTCGATCCTTGCCGAGAGCAAGATGATGAACGCCGATGTCCTGATCCGTGGCAATGCGACGCAGGAGGATGTTATCGACGCGGTGCAGGGCAACCGGATCTTTGTCCCTGCTTTTATCGCTGTGAACAAGGTCGACCTTGTCGAACAGGAAACCTCAGACATGATCGATCGCGACCTCACAAAGCGGTTTAATCACCATCCTCTCATGATCTCTGCCCAGGCAGGGTATCACATGGATGAACTCAAGGATGCAATCTATGATTCGCTCGGGTTCATCCGTGTCTTTTTAAAACCCCATGGTGATGAGGCGGATCTTGAGGAACCTCTTATTGTACGAAAGGGGAGCAATGTGCAGGACGTCTGCACCAAGCTTCACCGGGATTTCGTTCAGCGGTTCCGCTACGCCCGCATCTGGGGGAGATCAGTCAAGCACCCAGGACAGCGTGTCGGGCTCCCGCACAAGCTCAGGGATGGCGATCTGCTGACAATAATCATCGAGCATTAACTTCACGAAGTCCTCCCTATATATCGCCAGAGATCGCTTTTGAGATCACATCAACCGGTGCATCCGTTTTAATTCCGTAGCCGGAATAATGCGTCCGTGTTGCGGCAAATCCTGCCCCACGCAATCGTTCAAGTACGGTTCCGATCTCCGGTGGTGATACTTTAAGCCATTTTGATACTGCATGGTAGTCATAATGACTGCTGGTATCCAGTTCCTCATTACAGGTTTCCATGAGTTTTGCCAGGTCCTTTTTCGTCCCAAGCTCCATGCCCTCGAGATGCTCCCGCATCCGAATCAGTAGGGTTCGATCGTTGATGCTGCCCAGCCAGAGCGGACCGATCGGAACAAGCGATTCTCCACAATGGGGGCATGCTGTTCTTTCCGGAATAATCCCCGGAAATTCCTGGCGGCAGGGGCATGTTGGGCACTGCAATACAAACCCAATCCGGGCAAGTGTCCGATCCGCCGCCCGTGCCCCGTCAACGAGCCTGAGGTGGAGCCGGAAGAAATGCTCACGGGAAAAGCACAACAGCGGTTCGACCCCCCGGTCGTATTTGATGACCTCGCGGGCGACAAAGGCAAGCAACGTACGCAACCCGACCTCAGCATGGTATTCGGTGTTCATCGGGCGGGTAAAGTACCGGCGCATCCCGGCTCTCAGGTGTGCCCCGCAGAGGGGTGCCGTATCGGTGGCAGTGACAAAGAGGTAGCGTCCCGCACCCCGTGCCCCGGCATCGACAAACGGCGCGGGAGTGCCGAACGGGTCGAGGTCGACGGCATCGAAACGGCGCTCGGAGAGCAGGGCGCGGGCGTCCCGTTGGAGCAGTTCGATCGTGCATCCGGTGGATGCGATGTTCTTTTCGATCAGATCAATTGCCCGCAGGTCGCGGTCATTGATGGTGACCGGGATCCCGCACTCGTGTGCAACCCGTAATCCCCTCACGCCGGTCGCTCCCATCGCATCGAGATACTCCTTCGGCGTTGGGTCCACGCTGGAGCAGAACAGCACTGTCGCGTCGCGGTTCAGTTCCATCCTCCGGTTGTAAAAGACCGCAGCCGTGCCGGGCGGAAAGTCCGTGTCCGCATCCTGCACAGGCACAAACAATATCGTGCTGCCTTCTTTTACTTCAACGAGCTCCATTACGAGAGGATTGTTCAATCTCACAAAACTTATACATATTCCTCGTCAATTGTATGGAGAGGGCGAGTGGCTTAGCCCGGACATAGCGTCAGCCTCCTAAGCTGAATGCCGGGGGTTCAAATCCCCCCTCGCCCGTCAATCAGCAATTCCTGATTTATTTTAATAGGTGAGCGATCAGATAGGAGATTGCCCCATGAATATTCGTGGTTTTTATTTGATAACCCGTCCGGTAAACTCGATTGTCTCCGGTCTTGCAGCCGCCCTTGGCTACCTCATCGCAACGGGAACCCTTGTTCCCGGGGTTCTTCTTCTCATTATCATCGTTGCCCTGATTACCGCTGCCGGCAATGTCATCAATGATTATTTCGATGCAGGGATCGACGCGATCAACCGGCCGTCACGCCCGATCCCCTCCGGTACTGTAAGTCCGGGCTCTGCCCGCTTGTATGCCACCACCCTCTTTCTTGCTGGCATCATCCTCTCTCTGTTCACCAATAATGGAATCTGCATTCTCATCGCAGCTTTCAACTCGCTCCTCCTCGTTGGGTACGCGGCAAATCTCAAAAGAATCCCTTTTATCGGCAATATTACTGTCTCCTACCTTTCAGCGAGTAGCTTTCTTTTTGGCGGAGCCTTCAGCGGAGGAGGAGGCCTTTTTTGGAACCTGCCGCTTGCCCTCATCACGTTCCTTGCGATGATTGCCCGTGAACTGCTCAAGGACGCCGAGGACGTGGAAGGTGATGCTGCGGGTGGCGCCCGCACGCTTCCTTTGCATATCGGCATCAGGAACACCAGCCGGCTTGCATTCGCCTTTGCGTTGCTGGCGGTCTGCGCAAGCCTGATCCCTGGCCTCTGGTGGGGAAGCTGGTACATTCTCGGCATCGGGATTGTTGACCTTGTCATTCTCGTTGCAGTCTCCCGTGCCTTCCCGTGCACGACACCCGGCTGCGTGAAGGCGTCACAGGCGACCATGTTCCTGAAAGCCGGCATGTTTGCATCACTTGTGGTCTTCACCCTTGCTGCGTTGCGTTTGTAATCCGGTGAACCGACAGGCATCACCGAGCAACAGATTTATCCCGCTCCCGTGCCTCAACTACCCTGAGGGGAAATGGCAAAAGTAATCCAGAAGGGCGATACGTTCTTTGCAGAAAAAGGGGCGTATTTTGACGGCAATGTGAAGATTGACGGGAATTTCATCGTGCCGGCACACACGCATTTCTGGGGAAGGCTTGTTGTCAGCGGCAGGCTTGAACTGGGTCCGCGATCGAGCGTCGCACTCGGCATCAATTGCGGGAGCGCTATCATCGGGAGCAGTGCAAGGATCAAGGGACCGATTGTCGCAACCGGGGATGTCTCCATCCTCGATAATGCAATTGTGCACTCAGTCCTTGCGGAAGGAAAGGTGATACTGCGTCAGGGGGTCCGCGTGGGTGATGTGACCGCACAAGACGCCCTGATTATCCACGGCAGGATCAAGAGCGGCAAATTAATTGGCAAGAGCGTGAAGGTCCTCGGGGACTAGCGACGGGTCAATACCGAGTGTTGCAATCTCGTATACGTCCGCCCAGTCGACCAGCGTTTCGACACAGCCCTCTTTTGCAGTGACAACCCCCATTGCCACAAGACCCATTTTGTCCGCCATATCGATGCCCTCTTTCACCTCGGTGAGGCAACCGATGCCGATGATTGCCTTCGGGCGGTATTTTTTCACCATACGCTTGATAAATGACGAACCGGGGACAACAAAGATGCGGTAGCCCATCTTTTCCAGCAGCGGGTGCATCTGCCCGATACTGCACTGCCCGCAGCTCCGGCACCTGAGTCCTTCAGGAGTGAGGTGAGCAGGGCACCGTGCCGAACGCAGGCACTGGGGGAGAAAGATCGCCCTGTCAGTGACCGGCACCCTCTCGAATGCGTTCGTGCTCATTGTGTTGTGGAGCTTGATGAAGAACGCGAGCATCTCGCGGTCTTCAAGGCCGAGGAGGTGGAAAATTGCCTTCGCCAGCCCCTCCATAAAGACGAGTCCAGCGCGAAGGAATCCGGGGAAATAGAGCCGCCCTTTTTTAATAGAGTACAGGGAGATCGCGACAAGGACAAACGAGAGCAGCAGCATCCCGAGTATGATGACGACGGTAACCATGCCGATGATTGCCATCAGCCCCTGGTATGATCCAAGAGAAAAATCCATGCCGGTAAACCTCTCTAATTAACGTATTCCGTGGTCGGGCAGCCAAATCTTAAATCTTTCATATCGATTGGGGGGTGCAGCACGCCCTGCTCTGTTATGACAGCGGTGACAAGCTGCATCGGGGTTGCATCAAATGCCGGGTTGCGGACCTTCACTCCCTTAGGAACCGTGGTGCGTTTCCCGCAGGTGGCGACCTCGATCCGGTTGCGTTCCTCAATCACCACGTCCGTTTCCGAATGATCGGGGTCAAACGTGGAGAGCGGGGCGGCAACATAGAACGGGATCCCGTGATGGCGGGCGCAGACTGCGAGCATGTATGTACCGATCTTGTTAAAGACCGCGTCATGGGTGATCCGGTCCGCGCCAACGATGACCATGTCGATGGTCTCTTGTTTCATCAGGTGCGCCCCCATCGAATCGGTGATCACCGTCACGTCAATCCCCTCCTGTTCAAGTTCCCACGCGGTCAGACGGGCGCCCTGCAGGAGCGGGCGGGTCTCGCAGGCAATAACCCTCACGTCCTTCCCCTGCCGGACTGCAGAGCGGATGACGCCGAGTGCAGTGCCCCATGCCTTGCAGGCGAGCGCGCCGGCATTGCAATGGGTGAGCACAGTACAGGTGCCGGGCAACAGCGCTGCCCCATAACCACCGATCGCACGGCAGCACACCTCATCCTCGCGTGCGACCGCCTGCGCTTCGGAAAGTGCAATCCGCTTTGCGTCACTGATGGATTTTGCCTGTTCCATCGCTGCGAGCACCCGGTTTACTCCCCACGACAGGTTGATTGCAGTCGGGCGGGTCGCGGCAAGGAGATCACCGTGCCGGCGCACATCGGCAAGAAATGCCGCAAGACCTTTCTTTTTACAGGTCAACGCCGCGAGAGCCACACCGAATGCCCCGGCGACACCCAGTGCCGGGGCGCCACGGACCTGGAGACGACGGATTGCCGTAGCGAGCCGTTTTACGGTCCTGCACTCGGCGATGACAAGGTGCTCCGGAAGTTGCGTCTGGTCGATATAGCGGATGCACTCTTTTTTTGGGTCCCATGCAATAGTGTCCGGTATACTCACGCAGATCACGTCCTGATCGCATCGATGAACGCCAGCATCGCTGCAGAGCCTGCCTGCGCTACCGTATCCGGGATATCTTTGGGAGCTGTTGTCGTGCCGGCAACGTAGATACCCGGCTTGATTGTAACGACGGTCTCCACAGCATCATGAACCGACTTGACAAACCCGGTCTCCTCAAGGGGGATCCCAAGCCGTTCTGCAATTTTTCCCGTACCCTCTGCAGGGCCTATACCCACCGAGAGTACGACAAGATCGGGGTGCAGCACGAGGACCTCACCATTCTCGGTATTTTCGACCTGGACGATCATACCATCCCCGTCGGTCAGCACGTCTGACGGCATCCCATGTAAAAACCTGATCCCCATCGATTTCGCCCGCTCAAAATATTCTTCGTATCCCTTGCCATAGGCACGAATGTCGATATAGCAGACAAAGACCTCTGTTGTGGGATGTTTTTCCTTGATCAACATCGCGTTCTTGATTGCCTGCATACAGCAGACACAGGAGCAGTACGGGCGGTCAATGCTCATATCCCGGGAGCCGACACACTGGACAAAGAGGACACTCCCGGGGGTCGCCCCGTCGCTCAGCCGCATGACTTTGCCTCCTGT
>Ga0315279_10007815_pt1 | contig 13112 bp, 12 predicted proteins | sample YL17G06_20_MG_FD_203694 | JGI IMG/M metagenome (GOLD analysis project Ga0315279, IMG submission 203694) | Sediment microbial communities from Yellowstone Lake, YNP, Wyoming, USA - YL17G06_20 | ecosystem: Environmental > Aquatic > Freshwater > Lake > Sediment | place: USA: Wyoming | collected... | reverse complement strand
CTGCGATAGATATGCAATTCTGATATAATATTTAGAAGAGGCAATATGAAATTTGAATGGGACCCCAAGAAGGCGACTGCAAACGTTAAAAAACACGGGGTCACGTTTCAGGAAGCAGCGACAATCTTCGGTGATCCTTTGGCAATTACATTTGACGATCCAGATCATTCTATGAGCGAAAACCGATATATCACCTTTGGGCTGTCACTCCAGAAACGGCTAATCGTTGTCTCCCACACTGAACGTGGAGACCGAACGAGAATTATAAACGCGCGTCTCATGGACCGCAAGGAGAGAAGAATCTATGAAGAAGGCTAAAGTATCCGATGAACTCCGTCCCGAGTATAGGCGAGAAGATTTAGGCCAAGGAATCCGTGGCAAGTATTTTGAGTCCTACCGGAAAGGCAGCAACCTTGTACTTCTCAGTCCCGACGTGGCCAAAGTGTTTCCCACAGAGGAGGCTGTCAACGAAGTCCTGCGCTCTCTGATAGACCTTGCACAGAAATCAACAGGCCGAACAAAGCGCTGAACCAGATCGCCTATAAATCCGCCTCCCGGTTAGCTTACCGTTAGACTAATTTGAAGGATCTACTTCTATGACAAACATAAACAATTTGGAGCCACACAACACGGTACCTAAACCTTTCGTTTTTGTCCTAATACCCTTCGATCCGAGCTTCGATGATATTTATAAGTTTGGTATAAAAGGCGCCGCAGAGGATGTTGGCGCGTATGCAGAACGAGTTGATGAGCAAATCTTCCTGGAAGGAATACTTGACCGAAGGGGAGATGGCGTCAAATCTTTACGGGCTGTTGCCCAAACGCACCGTTTGGCCTTCGACAGGCTCAGGCCGAACGGTGGTGTGTTGAAATCGTACGACTTTTCCGTTCATGCTGAGCTTGTCGAAGCATAAAATACGATTTGGGCAACAGCCCGTTTATTCTTGACACAGCTGGTTGGAGGAAAGCTTCTATGCGGTTCCTCTGGAACCAAACTGAAAGTGAAGTCAAAGATAAAGATTTGATCCCAATTTTTCAATCCATTCCTCCACGGCCAAGGCCGTGGTCTCCTGCGTAGGCGGATGAAACCCTAAAGTTCCTCCGTAATCTCCTTCGAAATGCGGCAGGATATTCTATCGGAAAACGGTGGGGAACATACTTAAGATATTCAAATATCTTGACGCTTCTGTCATTTTTTGATAACGTTGTATTATTCCAGGAACACGGAGGTTACATGCCCCGGAGAGCCTGGACCGCATCATCCTTTTTTACCTTCTTCAGATATCCGCCAGGCTCTTTCGAGGAATTGCGGACATCCATGACTTTCACCAAAGAAAGACTTTTTATTTTAAGAGGTTAAGCAACAATCAGACATACAATAATAGGTAGAATTATCTTATCATAATATGATTTTTCTGCCTAATATCTGTTAGGTCAGAAAAAAAGAAGGAGGAAGATAACATGGCAGACAAACATCCGTACATAACAAGCGCTGGTGGTCTGATTCAGGTGATAAACCATCTCCGTGGTTCATTCCCTGCATTATTGACGGCAGACACATTGAAGAAGCTGGGCTACGCCCCGAAGAACGAGACATACATAATCAGTACACTGCGGTTCCTTGGCCTCATCGACAAGGATGGCAGCAAAACGGAAGCCGCAGGCCAAATATTTTCTCTGCATCAGGATAAAGACTTCCAGAAAGCTTTTGCGCAACTTGTAACAACGGGGTACAAGGAGCTCTTTGCGCTCCATGGTGAAAAGACCTGGGGTCTTGATTCATCCCAACTCATCACGTTCTTCCGACAGAACGACCAATCAAGTGCTATCGTTGGCCAGCGGCAAGCAAACACGTTTCTAACGTTGAGCGGCCTTTCGGGACATCATGAGCTACCAGAACTCAAAGGCACATCTAAAGCCGACATCGACACAAAGCCAAAGAAGAAGCGGGCAAAAGCGACTCCTCTGAAGGTCACAAAGGCACAGGAAAATTCAGAATTAAAGAAAGATGAAAATGGGGGTCCGAAAGCTCGCGATGTTGGCCTAACGGTACGTATTGAGATCAATCTACCAGCCGAGGGAACACAAGAGACCTACGACCGTATCTTCAAAAGTATAAAAGAGAATCTCCTGAATGGCTAACGCACGTCTGAATCGATTCGAGCGTATTGCCCGCCAAGCATATCGTTTTACTCAAGTTGAAGCGCGGGATCTCGGGATACAACATCCCTTTGAGCACCGGGATATCCATGATTCATTGCCACAAATCGTCCGAACACTCTTCGACAACGGTCACTACTCACAGGCAACATTCGAAGCATTTAAGTATCTGGACAAACTAATTCAGAAGATTGCAACCTCAACCGAATCAGGTTTCAAGCTCATGATGCAAGCATTCGCAGGAACGCCTCCAAGCGTAGTGCTCAATGCAAACACCACGTCAAGCGAACAAGATGAACAGAAGGGCTTCCAGTTTGTCTTCGCAGGTGCGATGTTGGCAATTCGCAATCCGAGAGGTCATGAATACTCCATAAACGACTCACCAGATCAATGTTTGGATCACCTCTCACTCGCTTCTCTTTTGCTTAGGAGGTTAGAACAGGCCGGATACACAGTGTAACAGACCCAACAACCTAATCCAGCGGACGGCTTACAGCCGCCGCTGATCAGCACGTGCTAATTTAAAATGAAAAATTCTGATCTGGAAGAAGTTAAACAGATAAACACATACGCCCATTCTGGGACGCAGATGTCCAGAGATCCTCGTGTCTGGCGATATATGGATCTGCTAAGTTTATTATACTTGCTTCAGAATAAAGAACTTCATTTTTCGCAGCTTCGAGATCTACAAGAATATGATCACAATGAAGGAACAGGAGGTTTATTGATCGATGTAGTGAATGACCCAATTCGGCCTTCGATTAATGTCTATCCATCCAATCCTGATCAAGAACTTCGTAACAAAGAAGAGATACAAAAGATTGAGGAGGAGTTGAAAATACCTTTATCAGAAAAATTGGCACGATACAAGAAACAGGTAAAAGACTGGGATCGAGAAAATGCCAATGTTTATATAAGTTGTTGGCATACTAATCCAATTGATTCAGATTTTATGTGGAGAGTTTACGCCAAACACGAATATGGTTTTGCGATAGTTTCCTCGGCACAAGATGTCGTTAGTTCTCTATTAGTCGACGGAATAGAGCCCGCAAAAATCGGATGGGGCTTTATCGTTTATCCCACTCAAGATGAACTGATAAGGGATCGATTAGATGAGTATTTTGGTAACTTTGCAGCCTTCATGATAAAGCACCCATCTTTTGCTCATGAAAATGAATTCAGAGTTTTTGTCAAGGCCCGGGAGCAGGTTGATAGTTGCGACATGAAAGTTAATCTTAACAAACTGATTCACGAGATAAGGCTTTCCCCTTTAGTACCGGGTTGGGCAGACGGTCCCTTGCTTAAGACTTTGAATCCGATCTGTGAGCAGAACGGCATCACTCTCATTAAGCCAAATAAGATAAATTTGAGGACCATTTAAGCTGACAATCGAGCCATCGCGAAAAGCGAGGAAACGGGGTCAAATCTTTATTCTTGACACAGCTCGTTGGAGGAAAGCTTCTATGCGGTTCCTCTGGAACCAAGCTGAAAGTGAAGTCAAAGATAAAGATTTGACCCCAATTTTTCAACACTCGTGTGAAATTGTTTGTTCAAGAGACCAATGGAGAGTTGTATTTTTCAATACCTGCCGACCAGAGAGGTATAGTCAATACCCTCTGTTTGACAATTTCCGTTAATGAGACTGATGGACAGATAATTTTTTCAACATCCTCCAATCCCAATGGTAAAATCGACACCAGCAACAGGAAATTCCCTCAAAAGATTAGTTACACGAAGGAAGCTGTTTTTGCTTGGTTAGGAGAAGAAGTACGTAACGCAAGGAATGAACCCCAATAGCCGACCGTTAAGGTTACTTCGCCATTCGTGTGGAAATGGGTGTGCAGACATGTTCTGCACACTCTTTTTTTGCTTTTTTCCGACCCAGCAAAATCAATCGGTAGACAAATTTTCTTCCTGAAGTCCTCAGTATCCGTATGGACCTGGTTCATGCAGTGTTTCAGGTGGAAAGCGTCAATTCATAAATGCCAAAATAATGGTCTTGTGGATTTATACACACGCAACATAACATTTCATTTTTAACAAATTATTTGAATGCAAAGATTCTAAAAATCTGCTAACTCACTGACTTCAATAGGGCTTCACCTTATGGAAGTGTGAGATTTCTGGAATCTCATTGACAAAAGGTACTCAAATTAGTAGGATTTTTAAGAAATTATAAATTGCAGCATAATAATTGTTGGGGAAAGAATTATGAATGCAGCCGAACACATCGTTGAGTGTTACTATCGCCTCGCTAAGAATTGTTTCACGCTAGATGACGTGAAGGTAATCGACGGTATCAATCGGCAGATAGACCTCCTCGCGGTCAATTTGCTGACAGGTGATCAGTATCATATCGAGGCCAGCGTCACGCACCGCACGGCTTGGGCCCCCGACGCAGAGAAGCTCGAAGCCGTGTTTTCGCACAAGTTCCTTGGCATTCCCAAGAAACGCGAAGGAAAGAAGACCGATTCTGCCCGAGGCGTGAACTACCGAAAGCAGATAGATGCCACTTATAAATCTGTCGGACTCGATCCGGGTAAGATTCAGCGCGTTTTTGTTTGCTGGATCATTAAAGACGAAAAGACCTGTGGCCAAGCGCTTAAGAAGTTTCAAGAAAAGCACGGAGTCAGCATGTCCGTCGTAAGCTTCAGGGACACCGTCCTTCCCGCTTTGCGCGATGCTGTAGGCACCACCAATTACGATGACGAAGTCTTACGGAGCTTCAGTTTTATCAAGGAGCAAGAGAAGCAGACAAAGAAAAAGAAGGCCCAACCAGACGGTTGAGCTAACCGCGACAACGTCCGGCAGCCCGCATTCGCGGGTTGACGATTGAGGCGCGGTCCCTCACCTTCGCGTTAGACGGCCATATTAGGTAATGTACCAATGAAGAAATTGGATAAATCACTTTCTAAGGAATATCCGCCGCTGAAGATCTATCTCGATGACCTGGAGCAAATTGAAGAGGTGCTGAGCGACGCATCAGAATCAATATCTATTGAAACCCAAGATTACAGCTTCGCTTCTATTGAAGATTTTGCTGGAAATTATAGCCAAAAACGAATAAACACCTTGCGCATCACAAGCACCAATCCTTATGTAACTGTCGAATTCAATCCTCTATCATGTAGACTCTATGTTTCTTCCAGTAGCACTAATGCATCTGGCATTTTCTATAAGTTAGATCAAATTATTCATAGGCATATTCTTCCAGTCCATTGGCTTTATAGTATTGGATTTTTACTGACACTAAGCGGCATTTTTCTCGTAAGTAGTCAGGTCGCCCTCAAACTGCCATCAGCTATATCTATTGCTATACCTTCTATATGTCCAGACAATGAAGGGGACGTTGGTTCTAAAACAACTTGACATTTAGAGTAGAAGGATCCAATGTGGCACTATGGCGAGACAACCGAGACTGGATGCACCCGGGGCTTTACATCATGTGTGGGCCGGGGCATCGAGCGGACGAGGATATTCCGCACGGATCAAGACCGGGAAGATTTCCTGAACAGGCTGGCGTAAGGGACATAGTTGAAAAATAGCACCTTACAGATATAGCGTTTGGTGCCAGGCACCGGTAATTCGGTATTACAAGACAAAGAAGAAAATAAATGACGATACCAAATGAAAAGATACAGAAGGTCATGGAGATTCTTACCGAATGGAATCCGCTCGGTCCACGAGCCAGTACTATCGGTGGTTTGGATAATTACAAAACGGAGGCTATAGACATTTTATTCAATCTCAATCTAAGTAAAAACAATCCGGCAGTCATTGTCCAACAAGTCACGAATAAAGGGGACGTAGGTTCTAAAACAACTTGACACTTAGAGCAGAAGGATGTAATGTGGCGGTATGGCGAGACAACCAAGACTGGATGCTCCTGGAGCGTTGCATCATATCATGGGCCGGGGCATCGAACGGACAAGAATATTCCGCACGGATCAAGACCGGGAAGATTTCCTGAACAGGCTGGCGGATTTGTGCATGGATGGGGGACTCATTGTATACGCTTGGTCCCTCATGCCCAACCACTTTCATTTATTGGTTCGGACCGGTAGGCAGTCTATTTCCAAGAGTATGCGAAAACTTCTCACAGGGTATGTGGTCAATTTTAACCTGCGGCATAAGAGGTATGGTCATCTCTTTCAGAACAGGTATAAATCCATCATTTGTGAAGATGACCCTTATCTGCTGGAATTGACGAGATATATTCATTTGAATCCATTGAGAGCGGGTATGGTCGGCGATCTGAAACAATTGAGCCATTATCGTTGGGCAGGTCACTCTGCAATTATGGGAAGGGTGAAGCGGGATTGGCAGGATATCGACACCATTGTCTCCTATTTTGGCAAGGGGCGGCGGGCTGTTGAGAAATATGAGCAGTATGTGAAGGAAGGGGTATCCCTTGGGAAGAGGCCGGAATTGGTAGGAGGAGGGTTAATACGGAGTTTAGGGGGATGGTCGCAGGTATTGTCTTTAAGGAGGAAGGGGGTCAAGGTTGCCTCGGATGAGAGGATTTTGGGGAGGGATGAATTTATTCAAAGGTTGATGTCTGAATCTGAGGAGAGAGAAAAGGAAACCCTGAGACTGTCCCGTAAAGTGCCTGATTTACTGAGCTTGGCAAAAAGAATCATTAGGGGAGAAGGTATACAGGAACCAGAATTACGTTCAGGGATACGAAAGAGGGAGGTGGTGAGAGCAAGGAGGCTATTTTGTCAGTTGGCGATAGGAAGGATGGGTTATCCTGGTGCAGAAGTGGCTCGTTTCCTTGGAGTGACGACCTCTTCAGTTAATCGGTAAGTGGGTGCTGGACCGCATTCCAATGGGACGTCTGGGTCAGCTCGACGAAGTGGCCGCGGCCGTAGTCTTTGTCGCGTCCGGAGCCGCATCGCTCATGACGGGAACCAGTCTCGTCATCGACGGCGGGTGGACCGCGCAGTAAGGAATCTGGCCGCAAGCGTCGTACCTCGCCTTGCCGGACCCCGGTCCGCCCATTTCCCACCGAAAAGTCACACTGATCCTTTTTACCTTTTTTCGTCTCCGATTGTTCTCAGGCTCCCGCTTACCACAACCACCAGCTTTTACTTAGTTCCTCAGCCACTTTTTCGCGCGCTCGCTGTTCACATTTTACTCTCTCCTTAATCAATCTCACTATGTCGCTATTCCCCTGCGGTAGGCGGGGCACAGTCTGCGAGGCAGTGGTTTGGTTGTTGTTTGGCTTATCCAACTGATCGACACCTTGACTCATCACGGCGCCGGTCACAATATTGCCACCAACAATTGCATTTATCGCGGTAAGACCAGTATTTTTGCCTACTTCGCGTATTAGTCGGGTCGACCGCGCGCCTATGTCGACAGCACCCTTTCCTCTGGCTTCATAGTCCGCTGTAATAAAGCCAAGCTCAGCAGCCCGGAGAGCTCCCATCTTGTTGATTTGTGCCAGTTGAGCGTCTTTTGCTGCAAGAATTTTATCCGTATCCGTTTTGATCCCAAGTAGATCGCGGATAGATTGCAGCCATGAAGTCCCCTCCAGATCAATGCTCTCCACCGGGTTATTCCCCACATACGCATACAAATTCGTCTGCCCCCCTGCAAAACCGATCGGGTCTCGCTGGATAAACCGCCCTGTGGCAGCATCGTAGTATCTGTTTTTCATGAAATAGAGATCGTTGCCCTCAGACATGACGCCATAAGCCCCTACATAGGTAAAAGGCGTGCTCACCGACCCGGTTTCATTCAGCACAGCCCCATCCGGAGAATAAGCAAACGCGCCCACTACTGTGCCGCTGGAATCGGTCAGTGCCAGAGTGTTGCCGGTCTTGTCCTGATGGTAAAAGACATAACCACCGGCAGTGGTACCGGAGGCCACAAGCCGGTTCCCGGCGTAGATATAATTGGCCGTTACCAGACCGCTTGCGTTGGTCTCGAATAAGAGCCGGCCCCAGGGGTCATGGTGGAAATTGCGCGTCACATCTGCAGTCTGAGCTTTTACACGATTTCCCAAGCCGTCATAAGAATAGGTTGTTGTAGTACCGCCAAGGGTAATCGATGTAGGCCGGTTTTGATTATCATAGGCTGCGCTAAAGGTCGTTGCGCCGGTGATAGCAGTCAGATTGCCGTCGGTGTCGTAGGTATAGTTGTCCCCACCCCACGTTAAAACACCATCGGCGTTGTTATACGTGGCTGTTACAGTCGAACTGGTATTGGCTGGGTTCAGTGGCAAGATCCCGCTTTCGCCGATCACTAAACCGGCGTCGTCCCGGGTGTAGGTCAGGTCTGCGATGACAGTGGCCCCTTTTTCATGCGACAGGCCGGTAAGCTGACCGGCTGCATCGTATCCGTACGTGCTCTGCACGCTGTTGGAGCGAGTTTCAGCGGCCAGGCGGCCTGTTGAACTATAGTTAAGGGCAACCGAACTAACACCAAAGCTTACTCCACTAGTCCGGTTTCGCGAGTCATAAGAATAGCTAACCACCAGTACGCCCGGATAGCTGATGGAACTCACGTTGCCTGCGTCATCGTAAGTAATGGCGAGGCCCAGACCGTCAGGATAATGTATATTAGTCACCTGTCCGGCAGCGTCGCGGGTAAACGTTTTTACACCAGTGCTATCAGTCACAGCGGTGAGTTGGCCAGCTGAATTCCAGCCGTAAGTCGCGACTGTCACACCATCGTGCTTTATTTCTGTATTGCGGCCATCATTATCGTAGAAAGCGGAAACTGTCTTACCCCGTGCGTTGGTCACACTGGATAGCCGGCCCAGATTGTCATAGCTATTGGTTGTTGTAACATTGCCCAGGGGGTCGGATATTGATAATAGAAATCCGCGGTTATCATAGGACATTGTCGTTGCGTTCCCCCGGGCATTGGTAATCGACGACGGGCTTCCGTCTGCATTACGGCTGAAGAGAATGGTCTTGCCAAGAGGATCGGTTATAGATGCGATTCGATGTGCGGCGTCATAACCTAAGGCCGCAGACCTTCCAAGCGGGTCCGTCGTTGATGTAATGAAGCCATCGCTGTTGTAAACAGAGCTTGAGGATTTCGCTAGTGGATTGGTAATCTTTGTGACATGCAGCAGGTTATCGCGCTCAAGTGTGGTCGTATTTCCGCCGCCGTCAGTAGCGGACATCAGCGCATTGCAGGCATAACTGTACTGGTCTTTGTTGTTATCAGGATAGGTCATGCTGGTCAGCAGCCGGTTTGGGTCGTAACTGAAGCCTGTCGTGTTGCCTTTCGGATCTGTTATTGATACAAGCTCAAGCCCATAGGCATCAAAGCCGTAACTTGTGGTCTTGTTCAGGGGATCGGTGATGCCGATGATGTTGCCGTTGCTGTCATATGTCGATGCCGCCGAACTGCCGTCAGGTTTTGTCACCTGTGTAACAAGGCCTTTGTTGTCTACAGTAAATGTTGTAGTCCGTCCGAGGGGTGAGGTCGCGGCTGTCAGATTGTTGCTGGCGTTATAAGTGAATGTCCAGATATTTCCCAGCGGGTCAGTCTTTTTTGTCAGGTTCCAGTTGGTGTCATATTCGAAGGTGGTTATCTTGCCTGCCGAATCGGTGAGTTTCGTGAGGTTGCCGTTGGCATCGTATTCATAGCTGGTGATCCTGCCCTGCTTGTCAGTTGTCGCGGAGGGCAGCCAATTGTTATTGAATGCCGTGCTTGTTGACTTGTTCAATGGATCGGTGACCGATGTTGTCAGACCGCTGGAACTGGCATAGGTCCTGATCCCCCCGCCGGGTTCGGTGACCTTTGTGCCACCTGCGGCTAGCAACTCATAGTTAGTGACCTTTCCCATGGCATCGGTGACCGATGAAACCCGTCTGTTATTGTTGACATCGGTGGAGTATGTGAAGCCTGTTGTCTTTCCCGCGGCTGTCATCGACGTGATGCGCCTATTGGTATCGTACGCATAGGTAATGACATTGCCGGCCAGGTCCACGTTCCTAATAAGATTGCCTGCGGCGTCGTATTCGAAAGTGGCGGTCTGGCTGTTAAACGTCGATATCCGGGTGCAGTGATTGCCTGCGTCATAACTGAAGGTGGTTTCACGGTTCGATGCGTCGGTAAGTTTCGTGAGTCTGCCGTTCACATCATAGGTCAAGGCCAGTGTGTTGCCGTTTCTGTCTTTGATAGAGGTAAGGCGGTAGATTTTCTTTCCGGTAGTCGAATCGATGCTGACATAGTCATACCGGCTCGCCAGCTTGCTGTTTTTGTCCTCAAGGGTATAGTACCCAGTCCCTGTCGCTTCACTGATGAAGCCCGTAAGAGTCGGCTTTACTGAGTTGTCACTGTATGAATAGTTCTCAGTGATTGTTCCTGTTCCCTCTCCCTGAGTGGTGGATAGGTTATAGGTTAGCGTCTGGCCTGAGCCAAGCGCCACAGTGGCTGCCGTGCCGGATAATACCTTCAGCGTTGACTCGTATGAGAATGACCAGCCGTTTCCGAACATCCCGGTTGTGTTAGGCGCCAGGTTCCAGACCCGCCTGAGATTGACATCGTGGCCATAACTCTGCCAGGCAAGATCAGTGTCCTCAACGACGAGATTCAATAATGATGTGTTTACCGAATATACCGGCAGGCCAGGACACTGTGCCTTGCCGGCGCCGCCAGTATCGTAGTCGGTGAAGTCATTGTCAGAGGGCCCACCCATCTGGGAATCGGCCGATGGCGTAGGAGGTGGCGTCGAACCGTCGACAAAAATGTCGATGAGGGTGCTTCTTTCGATTCGGCCGATAATAGTCCAGCGATGAGCTAAAATCCGGATCTGACCCATGCTCGGAGGGAAATTAACCGCATTTTGATAGGTGGCGGACACCTGCAGCGTTCCCGGGCACGCATTGGCCATGCATGTTGCATCTTTCAAAACATAGCCCGCCGTCCCGCTATAGTTATCCTTATATTGAACGGCAATAACACGGTATTGATAGCCGATTTCCAACGGTATTTCAATGTTTAGGGTAATGGAGCTGCCGATCGGAGCCTTCCCAATGTAGGATATATTGCATTCACTGTAATTGCTGCTCTCAATCTCTATAAGATTTGCAACACCGGAAGCATCCCAAGCAATCGTGATGCCGTTACAGTCCGTTTCTATTGCAGATACATTACCCGCCACACCAAATGCCAATGTAAAGGCAACTGCCACAGATAAAATATATCCTAAACCCTTAGTTCTCATTTCTTGGTTCCTCCTGTATTTTTGGCTAAGCAGAGATAGGAAATTCAGTCCCGGTGCAATCCCTTCTCGTAGCATGCGCCAGTTGATGAGGCGCTGGCGCGGGCCTACCTTTTGTCTCGGACAACGACGATCTGCTTTCTCTGTTATTGACAGCCCGCCGTCGTAAACCATCCCGACTGAGCCCCCACATCATGTAACCCCCCGGCATCCAGGAAGTAAACTATGGTTATCGGTGGAGACACCGAGGTAAATATTGGTGCCAGAGTAGTAGCGGTAATAGTAGGGACCCAGTGTCAGTGAAGCCGCGGCGGGCGAGAACAGCGATGGATAATTTCTCTCAGCCCAATTGAATAAACAGTCCGCGGGGTTAATGCTAAGAGCCCCCGTCACCTGCTGAAGCAGGTTCCCGTTATTATATGATAAGAACTCGCTTTGGGATGAGTCGAATATAACAAAAGAGAGGGTAGTGTGTCAAGAAACAAAACACAAGATATGGGGTGCTTTTTTCGCCGTCCGCAGAAGGGAATAAAGGGGACATCCTATATTGTTTTTGTCAAGAGAAAAAGTAAGAAAAAATAAAATCTTTAAAAACAATGAGTTGAAAACAGGTCCTCTTTTTGGAAACACCTCTCCTTCTGAATCCGTTCATGGATTCCTTTTTGGTTTCGACGAATCTCTCGCTCACGACGAACTCTGAATCTTAGCGTTATCATTATCCGGTGTGTCCCACTGAAGCGGGACCACCCAGCATCCTTTATCCAGATTCCAAAGTTCAGCGAGAGGCCCAGCATTGTCCCCCACGAGGTCCTTCACGGCCTCCACGTTGGTTCTCGGGCTCTCTCGTCGAAAATGGAAATGGTTTATCCGGCGTTTAGATAAGCCGGATCAAATGTCTCCTTTTTCTTCATTAAGGTCCAAGCAATCAGAAGCATCTTGGCTGATAGCTTCACTCGCATCTTCATATGAATCCCTTTTTCTCGCTCCCGGCCACGAAGCTTCGCTGTATAATAGCGCATAAAATTCTGATCCTTCGTCGAGGCAATCAGGGCCGCTTGAAACAGGGCATAGCGAAGATCAGCTTTCCCCCTCTTCGAGATCTCTGGAATCGCCTTGTCCGAATCCTTTCCACTTCGATCCGCACTGAGGTCTAATCCCCCCATCTTCAATACCTGTTTCCCATTCTGAAATCGATAGGGATCTCCTATCGCTCCCAATATCTTGGCTGACACATCAGGACCAAACCCAGGAATTGTCAAGATGTAGTGGTACTCTGGAAACTGTTCGCACAGCTCCTCGATTTTGTCTTCCGTCTCCTTGATCATCTCTCGGATCTGCCTCAACCCCTCCACCATCACCCTTGCCTCATGGTCCACTCCAGGCACGTCCTCACAACCAATCGACTCCCCCGCTTTCTCCCAGACCTCCTCTAACCGCCGCCTCTGCTCCATAGTGATCCGTCGGGATATCACCCGCTGGATAAAGGGCTCAACGTCTAATTGAGTTATTTGAGAGGCGGGCAAACACCACCTCACGATCGACAATCCCTCCGCCCCCAACCGCTCATAGTCCCGATCCATCTCCGGAAAATACTGGGCAATCAATTGATTCCGAATCCGAACCCTGTAGCCATGCTCTTGCTTCTTGAGCCGTCTCTTCAACGACAGCAAACCCCGCAGTCCCCTTAACTCCGCCGATGGATGCTCATAATACAAACACTTCCCCTGCGAGATCAAATCCGCTACATTGGCCGAATCCTTCCCAT
>Ga0315279_10007814_pt1 | contig 13115 bp, 11 predicted proteins | sample YL17G06_20_MG_FD_203694 | JGI IMG/M metagenome (GOLD analysis project Ga0315279, IMG submission 203694) | Sediment microbial communities from Yellowstone Lake, YNP, Wyoming, USA - YL17G06_20 | ecosystem: Environmental > Aquatic > Freshwater > Lake > Sediment | place: USA: Wyoming | collected... | reverse complement strand
CCCGACTCGATCCTTCTCAAACCTGGCCCGCTGGATGCCCACGAGTGGGCGGCGATGAGGCGCCATCCTCTCATCAGCGCGGAGCTGATCGAGGGGCTGGAGTTCTACGCGCCGGTCGCAGATGCCGTGAAGCGGGAACACGAGCGTTGGAACGGCAGCGGGTACCCGAATGGCCTCAAAGGGGAGGAGATCCCTCGCATCGCCCGCGTCATCGCGGCGGCGGACATCTACAATGCCCTGATCACCGATCGACCCTACCGAAAGGCCTTCACTCCCGCTCAGGCAAGAAAGATCATTGAGGAAGCGCGGGGAACCGACCTTGATCCGGCCGTCGCGGACGCCCTGCTTGGCGTGCTAGACAGCGAGTGAGCGGCTCTCCCCATTGAAGGGCGTGCCTGCGGGAAGTAGACTCAGAGCAATCCCATGTTCCTCATCGTTGCCGTCATCCTCGGCGTGATCATCGGCTACTTGAGCGGAGGCCGGCTGTCCCGTCTTGCCCTGCTCAAGTTGAAGTTCCTTTGGCTTGTCCTGGTCGCGCTCCTGATCCAGTTCCTCATCTTTCCTCTCTTCACGGATCGCCCAATCCTGCCGTACGGGACTGCTCCGCTCCATCTTCTCTCCTACGCGCTCGTCTTCCTTTTCCTTGCGATGAACTTCCGCATTCTGCCACTCCTCGCGGTCGGGATCGGTGCTCTTCTGAACTTGCTTGTCATCTGCGTGAACGGCGGGTACATGCCCTCCTCGGCCACCGCCCTCTCTCGTTCCGGCGCCGCCGACGTGGCGCGGCTCCTGATCGAAAAGGGCACGTACGGGAACGTGAAGCTCATGGGAAAAGGGACGACTCTCGACGCCCTCGGCGATCTGCTTTACCTTCCCAAAGGGCTTCCCTTGGCCACGGTGTTCAGCGTGGGAGACCTCGTGATGGCCTTTGGCCTAGCCGGGCTTGTCTTTTGGGGGATGAGGCGCCGTGCGTGAAGACCTCTCTACTCTTCTCTCCCCAAGGTCTGTAGCCGTCGTGGGCGCGAGTCCCCGAGCGGGGTCGGTCGGCGGCGAGATCCTACGCAACATCGTGCGCAGCGGCTACGGCGGCTTGGTCTATCCGGTGAACCCGAAGCACGCGGCCGTCGAGGGTCTCCCCTGTTTCCCCGGCGTGGAGAGCCTCCCGGAGACAGTCGATCTCGTGGTCGTTGCGGTGAACAAGGACCTCGTCTTGGACGTCGTGCGGCGCTGCGGAGAGAGCGGCATTCGGAACGTCGTCGTCATCACAGCAGGATTCAAGGAGATCGGAGAAGAAGGAGAGGCGCGGGAGTCCGCGCTGAGGGACCTCGTGCGGCGCTACCAGCTGAATCTTGTCGGGCCAAACTGCATGGGGATCATCCACAACTCTTCCCTGACCCAGATGAACGCCTCTTTCTCGCGCTGGTTTCCCAAGAGCGGCAAGATCGCCTTCGTCTCCCAGAGCGGGTCCCTCGGGGAGACGGTGCTGGAGTTCTTCGAGGAGATGAAGTTGGGGGTCTCTCTCTTCGTCAACCTGGGCAACCGGGCGGGCCTCTCGGAGAACGACTTCCTCGACTACCTGGCCACGGACGAGGGAAGCGAGGTCGTCTTCCTCTATCTGGAGAGCTTCGCCGACCCAGGAGGGTTCCGCCGACTCGTGGAAGAGATCGGGGCGAGGAAGCCCGTGGTCGTGTTGAAGGCCGGTCGGACGAAGGCCGGAGCCGCGGCCGTTTCCTCTCACACCGGCTCGCTCGCGAGCGTCGACGCCACGGTGGACGCCTTCCTCGGCCAATCGGGTGCGATCCGCGTCTCGTCGATCCCGGAGCTCCTGCGGGCGCTCCCCGCCTTGGAGAGGAGGGCCATTCCGGCCGGGAGGAAGACGGTGATCCTGACCAACGCCGGCGGGGCGGGGATCATCGCCGCCGACGCCTGTGAGCGGGTCGGACTAGACGTGGAGCCACTTGCGCCGAACGTTCGAGAGAAGCTCGCGACCTTTCTTCCTGAGGAGGCGAGCCTCACGAACCCCATCGACATGATCGCGACGGCGAACTCCTCGCACTACGAGCAGGCCCTTCGTGCCGTCCTTCCTTCTTTCGACGCTGCGATCGTCATCTTCCGCCCGCCGCTCGTCCTCAGCGAACCCGCCGAGCGGGTCGCCGAGGCCATCCTGCGGGTCGTCGAGGAGATCCCGCACAAGCCGGTTCTCGTCTCCACGCTCAGCCATGGGGCCGCGGTTGCTTTGTTCTCCGAGCGCCTGACCCAGGCGAGGATTCCCGTCTACACGATGCCGGAGGAAGCCGTCGACGCGCTGGCGATCCTCCGTCGCTTTGGGGAGCGACGAGAGCGGGTGCGCCCGATGACGCACACGCCGAGCCCGAGCCGGGGGACGGCGGAAAGGGTCTTAAGGAAGGCGCTCGACGAGGGACGCTCTCTTCTCTCCTTTCAGGAGGGGGCAGAGGTGCTCTCGTGCTACGAGATTGAGGTCCCTCCGTTTGCCTACGTCGAGGGGGAGGCCGTCGCTCGGCCGTTCGTGAGTCAAGTGGGGTTTCCCGTTGTCGCCAAGGTCGACGCGCCGGGCCTCCTCCACCGCTCTGAGCACGGGGCGGTGATCACGGGCATCGCCAATTCGCACGAACTCGCCCGAGCCATTCGACGGTTGAAGGAACGGATCCAGGCAGAGCCGGCGCTGTTCGGGGGGAGAGTTCTCCTACAGCCGAGCCTCTCCGGCCGAGAGCTGATTCTGGGGATGAAGCGCGATCCGTCCTTTGGTCCTGTCCTTGCGTTCGGCCTCGGCGGGACGTGGGTCGAGGCCCTCAAGGATGTCTCCTTCGGCGTGGCGCCCCTGTCGCTCGACCAGGCGGAGCGGATGATCCGTTCGATCCGCGCGTTTCCGCTCCTCGGGCGCTTCCGCGGGCAGTCTCCCGTCGACCTCTCTGTGCTTGCCTTTCGCCTGGAACGCCTAGGACGGCTCTCCCTCGACCTCCCCTGGATCGATGAGGTGGACTTGAATCCGTTCATCGTCGGTGAACGGGCGGCCGCGGTGGACGTCTTGATCAAGCTCTCGGAGAAGTAGAGGGAGAAGGGGAGCTCGGTTTTTCTGGCCCATACCGGTTCGAACGGCAGCCGATCGGAAGCGAGACACGCTGCCAAGGAGGTTAGACAGCGCCCTTTGAACGCATCCGCTTGGGCGGTAAACCCAAGGCCGGCCGACACCGTGTCGCGGACTCGCCGTTTGTCCAGAGCCTATCTCACGGCGTCAAGCTCCCCTTGGCGTCTGGTGGTGATCTGGTTCACCACAAGGAGGACTGAAAAGAAGAAGCGCCCTCGAGCGCTCTCGCGGCACTTCTCCTGTAGCCAAGGCCGCAGTCTAGGGGCCGCTCCGAGGGTTGTCAAGGGGAGAGACTGTCTGCCTCTACCTGACTCGCATCAAGGGTAGAGGCGGTTGAGCTGCCTGGCGAACGGGACGGCCTCCCGAATGTGCGGGACTCCGCAGATCCAGGCAATGGTGCGATCCATTCCCAATCCGAATCCTGCATGCGGGACGGACCCGTAGCGGCGGAGGTCAAGGTACCACTCGTAGGGCGCCCTCGGTAGGTGGTTCTCATCGAGCTGACGCTCGAGGTCTTCGAGGGTGTCCACGCGTTGGCTTCCGCCGATCAGCTCGCCGTGGCCCTCGGGAGCGATCAGGTCAGCCGCGAGCACGCGCGACGGGTCGCGCGGGTCGCGCTTCATGTAGAATGGCTTCATCGAGGCGGGGAAGTACTCCACGAAGACCGGCTTCTGGAAGTGCTCGCCAAGAGTGGCTTCCTCGGGCACGCCGATGTCGTCTCCGAGGCTCAGCTCGTGCCCCGCGCCTCGCAGGAGTGAAACCGCCTCCGCGTAGCTCACCCGAGGGAAAGGCCGCGCGACCTCTTCGACGAGCCGCTCCGTGTCGCGCTGGAGGAGGTCGAGTTCGCGCTTTCTCTCTTTCGCGACCGTCTCGACGACGAAGGCGATGAGTTCCTCCTGGAGGCGAGTGTTCTCCAGGTGGTCACAGAACGCCATCTCTGCCTCGGCCATCCAGAACTCCGTCAAGTGCTTGCGCGTCTTTGACTTCTCGGCTCGGAAGACGGGGCCGATCCAGTAGACCTTCCCGAGGGCCATCGCGGTCGCCTCCAAGTAGAGCTGCCCGCTCTGTGAGAGGTAGGCCTTCTCTCCGAAGTAGTCGACCTCGAAGAGCGTGGTCGTCCCCTCGACCGACGCTCCGGTAAGGATAGGGGCCTCGGTCGCCACGAACCCCCGTTCGTGGAAGTAACCGCGCACGGCGCGGAAGACGGCGTCGCGGATTCGAAGGATCGGGACCTGCTTTCCGGTGCGGATCCACAGGTGGCGGTGGTCCATGAGAAACCCAGGAGAGTGCTCGGTCAGCTCGATCGGGAACGGGGCGGCCGGCTGATGGATGACGGTGAGCCCTGTGACGTCGAGTTCGCACCCGCCAGGAGCGCGAGGGTCCTCACGGATCTTCCCGGTGATGGCCAGCGACGTCTCTTGAGGAAGCGGGGCGGCTTGAGCGAACAGGTCGGGCGAGTTGGGCTTGGTGAGGACTCCTTGGATGATGCCCGTGCCGTCACGGACCTCGAGGAACAGGATCTTCCCGCTCGAACGCTTGTTGTACAGCCACCCGCGGAAGGTGACCTCCTCGCCCACAAACCTCTTGGCTTCCTCCACACTGATCGTGCGCATCGTCTCTCCTCGCGACGGTTTCGCACAGGGTAGAAGGTCGCTCCTACCTTTGCAAGGGGATCCCTTCTTCGACGGTGGCCTCGACCGGGAGAGGCGCCTCCTTGATCACGCGGTGCTTCCAGTTTCCGGTGAGGAAGAAACCGAGTGCCAGGACTGCCGTGCCGGCGTTCGAGAGGGGCATCGACCACCACACGCCGCTTGCGCCCATGTTCAGCGTGAATCCAAGGAGGTAGACGAGCGGGACGCGGAGCCCCCACAGTCGGAACAAGTCGAAGAACATCGAGTAGAACGTGTGTCCAGACCCCTGGTACGTGCCGATGATAACCTGCAGGATGGCCATGAATGGAAAGGCGAGTGCGGTCACCGAGAACATTGGCGCTCCGAGCTGGACCACTTCGGCGTCGGCGATGAAGAGACGAACCAGGGATCCGCGGAGCACGTAGACGAACGCGCTCGCCACGACGAGGAACCCAGCCGAGATGACCATTCCTGTCCACGCCGCGCGCTGTGCGCGGTCCGGTTTCTCCGCACCGAGGTTTTGGCCGACCATTGCGGCGGTGGCTTGGCCGAGGCCCATGGCCGGCATGAGGGCGACGGAGATGATCCGATTCCCGATCCCGAAGGCGCCGACGACGGCCGTCCCGAATCGGGCCAGCGTCCCCATCATCACGGCGAAGCCGAGGGCGGTCCCGGACTGGCCGACCGAGGAGGGAAGACCGATCGCCACGATCTCCTTCACCCTTTTCCAGCGCAGGCGAAGGTGGCGAGGGCGGATGTGGACTCTGAGTCTACCGGAGAAGAGCAGGTACATCCCCACGGCCGTGACGCCGGCCTGACAGAAGACCGAGGCGGCGGCCGCTCCGGCGACGCCCCAGCCGGGGAACGAACCGTGTTTGAAGATGAGCAGCCAATCGAGGCCCACGTTCGCTACCACGGAGAGACCCATCAGCACCATCGGGGTGAACGTGTCCCCGACCCCGTTTAGGAGAGCCGTCACGACGTAGGTCCCGAACAGGGCGGGGAGTCCGGCGTAGGTCACGCGGAGGTACGTGGTGGCGTCGCGGAGGAGGTCCGGGCCGGCTCCCATGAGAAGCATCAACGGACGTGCGGCCAGAACTCCCACCGCGGCGAGGGCCGCGGCGAGGATCGCCACGAACGCGACGACCTGGCCTGCCGCCTCGTTGGCTTCCTCGGGGCGCCGGGCTCCGGTGTACTGAGCGACGAGCGCCGTCCCCGCCACGGTCAATCCACCGCCGATTGACATCATCAGGAAGACAAGCGGCCACGAGATGGTGGGGGCGGCGACCGCCGACTTTCCGAGGCGGCCGAGCCACAGCATGTTGACAAAGCTGTACGAGGTCTGAAGAAGGTTTGCAAGAACAACCGGCCACGCCAGGCGGAAGAGGCTCCGGGTGATCGGTCCCGACGTCAGATCGGCTGTGCTGATCCTTTGGCGCTTCCCGAGCATGGCGGGATTGTACTCTGCGGGCAGCGCGCGGCTGTTGACGTTTGTCAACACGTTCAGTAGACTCCTCCCGTGGCGAAGGGACGTTTCGGCGCGATGGTCCGCAGGGCGAGACTTGAGTCCGGTCTCACCCTTCGTGAAGCCGCCGCGCGGGCTCGCCTGGACTACACCCGCCTCTCTCGGATCGAGCACGGCAGTCGGCCCGCGCCGGGGATGAACGAGATCCGCCTCCTCGCCGACCTCCTTCACCTTGACCTGGTCGATCTCGTTGTGGCGGCGGGGGTCTCGCGCGAGGTGATGGAGAATCTGGTGTGGTCGGAGCGGCTGCGTTTTGCCCTTGACGACCCGAGCGCTCAGACCTACCAACCGCGAGGCTCCCCGCTTCTTGCGAAGAACACTTTCTCGGTCACGGTGGAGGAAAGAGAGGAGGCCCTTTGTCGCGTTCGCCTGGGCGACGAGCGGCTCACGGTCGTCTCCTTCTCGGACGAAGAGGATCTCTTGATTGAGATTCCGCCCGAGGCGGTCGTCGTGTACAGGGACGCGCCGGAGACGAGCTGCGGAAGCGCGGAGAACGTCCTCCGAGCCGAGGTCCGCAAGTGCCGTCGCCTGGGGCAAGTCGTGAACCTCGTCCTTTCGTGCGCCGGATTCGAGTTGAACACACTCCACTCGGAGCGAGGGCTGACCGACTTCGGGATTGAGAAAGGGGATCGGGTGATCGCGGCGGTCCAGGCGACGGTGATCCGCACGTCCCCGTGTGAGGAGGAAGCAGGGCGATGAAGAGGCGAGTCGAGTTCGTTCTAGCGTTTGGGCTTGCTGTTGCGTTCTTTGTGGCGGCAGACGCGGGAGAGAGCGTTCTCATCCAGAAAGCGGACGTGGTCGTTGAAGCCGTACTTGTCTCGTATCCCCAGAGCGCTGGCACGGTCGCCTATCAGGGTCCCGCGTTTCAGGTGGGGGACGAGAACTGGAAGCCCGCTCACCGCTACACGGGCGTCGAGATCCGGGAGCTGCTCGCCGCGGTGGGAGGGATGGTTCCGGCGGACGTGCTGACGGTGGTCGCCGCGGACGGCTATTCTAAGCAGATCCCGTACGCCGTTCTCTCCGGCGAGACTCCCGCCGGCAGAGTCATCCTCGCCGTGACGCGGGATGGATCCGAGCCGGGCGTGTGGCAGGACGCGCCGGAGCTCGTCTTCCTTCCGCCAGACGAGCGGTTCAGCAACGACGACATGCACAAGGCGTTCGGCGAGGCTCTTGCCCACTTCTACGCCCCCGGCCAGCCCTCCACGACCGGCTTCCTCATGAATAACGTGGCCTGCCTCATCGTGAACTACGCCGGCGGCGCGCTCCCGACGAAGCCGACGCAGGGAGCGACTCCTCCAGCCGCCGGCGTTTCACTCAAGGTGGTCAAGGAAGGGACGGAGTCGATCTACATGCTGGCTGACCTGGAGGCGCTCGACACGATCACGGCGCCGGGGACGTTCACGACCTCGGCCGGCATGGACTACTCGGCGACCTACACGGGAGTCCCCCTGGCCACCTTGGTTGGAAACGCGCCCGCGGATGCGACCGTGCGCGTCACCGCCTCCGACGGCTACTCGATGAACTACGAGGCGGGGATGCTCCTCGGCCGCACGGAAGGGACGTGGATTCTCGCCTACAAGGAGAACGGGGCATCCATGCCTTCCGATCCAGGGCCGCTACGCGTCGTGTTCGTGGGAGAGACGAACCCCCACTTCCAGAGCTCTCTCTCTGCGAAGATGGTCGAGCGAATCGAGGTCCTGGGAACCTACGAGCCCTACTCGCTCGTCCTGACAGGCGTTGTGACGAGGACCTTCACGCGCGCCGAGCTCGAGGCAGGGCTCGGCTGCCCCTGCCATGCGGCGACGGTGACCGTGACGAGCAAGGGCGAGACGCACACCTACACGGGGCTTCCCTTGTGGCGGCTGGTCGCGTACGTGGATGACAACCGGTTCCCCGCTCCGGAACAGGGGATCCACTACGAAGACGGCGACTTCAACGACGCCCTCGCGCGGGCGGGCTACACGGTGACCCTTCTAGCTCAGGACGGCTACTTGCAGTCGGTGAGTTCGAGCCTGATCGCCCGTGACGACCGGTTCGTCGTGGCCTTCAAGCAGGACGGAGTCTTTCTCGACGCGAGCAGGGATGGGTACATGCGTTTCGTCTATGACGATTCGGTCGTGCTTTCAGAGGGAGTGACGTTGAAGAGCGTCAAGTTCCTCGCCGAGATCGATCTCGGGCTCTAGATGGCGGAGGGACGTAGCCCGCGCAAGAAGCCACTCCTCGACGTTCGCGAGATCGTGCTCGTCGCGCTTCTCGCCTCGGCGGGAGGGGTCCTCTCCACGTACGTCGGCTACATCGGGAACCTGATCAATCGCCTGTTCGGGCTCCCGTTCGGTGCAGGCCAGCTCATAGCAGGTCTGCACGTCCTTTGGCCGATCCTTGCGCGGGCGCTCACTGGCCGATTTGGGTCGGGAACCCTCACTGGCCTCGTCAAAGGCGCGGTGGAGTTCCTTTCCGGAGGAACGCACGGCGTGGTGATTGTCCTCGTCTCCCTCGTCGAGGGGATCCTCGTCGACCTCGGAATGGGGATCTCTCGCAGGCCGTCTCTTGCCGTGACCATGGTCGCCGGGGCCGTGGCTTCCGCGTCGAACGTGTTCCTATTCCAGGCGATCTACTTCACGGGCGTGCCGGTGGCCTTCCTCCTCGTCATGGCCGGCCTCTCGCTCGTCTCAGGCGCCGTCTGCGGAGGGTACCTGGCATGGGATCTTCGTCGATTCCTCATCGCCTCGCGGATCGCTCCCTCGTTCGACGCCGACGAGCCGAAGGCCCGCTCCACGTTTGGCCGGGGCCTCGTCGGCGTGCTCGCCGTCGTCCTTCTTCTTGGGGGCGGGGTCTACTACTACACGAGCGTCTTCGACCCATTTGCCGCTCCTGATCGGGCGAAAGTCCAAGGCGCCCTCGTCTCTCCGTTCGTCTTCCGCTACTCCGAGTGGGCGAAGGAGGCCGTGACGATCACCGCCGAGCTCCGGGGCACCGTCACCTACGTCCCGCCCCGGGAGTACGCGGGGGTCCCGCTCGCGCTCGTCTTGGAGCGGGCGAGGCCGAAGGCCGGGGCGACGGCGGTCGAGGTGATCGCGGAGGACGGCTACACGGCGAGCTTCGAGCTCGCGGCGATCGTCGGCGATCGAGGGGTCCTTCTGGCTCTCGAGGAGGGGCACCTGCGCCTAATCGGCGCCGGGTACGACGGAGCGCACTGGGTGGACCGGGTGACGCGAATTGCCGTGCGCTAGCTCGGGAGAGATCAGCGTCCAGTCTCTCACCGTCCGCTACCCGGACCGGGAGAGGCCGGCGCTTGACTCGGTGTCCGAGCGGATCCGACCGGGAGAGACGGTCGTCGTGACGGGTGCGTCCGGCAGCGGGAAGACGACGCTCTTTCGAGTCCTGGGTGGGTTCGTTCCGTCGATGATCCGCGCGAAGGTCGAGGGCGAAGTCCTGATCGACGGGATCTCGATCCTTACGAAGGACTCTCCGCGTCCGGCGGCCGGCGTGGGCCTCGTCCAGCAGGACCCGGACGCGCAGATCTGTACGCTCAGCGTTTGGGAAGAGGTCGCGTTCGGTCCGGAGAACCTCTGCCTCCCCCCGGAGGAGGTGACCGCGCGGGTCGCGGAGTCGCTCGCCTCCCTCGGCATCGCTCACCTCGCGGGACGGGAGACGACCCGCCTTTCGGGTGGGGAGAAGCAGCGCGTCGCGATCGCCTCGATCTTGGCGCTGCGGCCGCGGGTGATCCTGCTCGATGAGCCGACCGCGAACCTCGATCCGGGAGGGGCCAAGCAGGTCTTTGATCTCCTTCGGTCCCTCGGGGAGAGAGACGGGCGGACCCTCGTCTTGGCCGAGCACCGCCTTGCGCCTCTCCTGCCCCTCCACCCGCGTCTCCTTCTCCTCGAAGAAGGGAAGGTGTTGCTCCGGCGGCCGAGCGTTGCTTACTCCGACCTGGACTCCCTTGGTCTCCGTGCGCGATGGGAGATCCCCCGTCCAGTGGTCGTCCGCAGCGGTCCTCCCGCGCTCGTCCTCGAGGGCGTCTCGTTTGCGTACGGAGAGGCTCCGCTCCTCGATCGACTCACTCTGCGCCTCTGGCCGGGCGAGGTGCTGGGCGTGATCGGCCCGAACGGGAGCGGGAAGACGACTCTCCTGCGCCTCGCGGCGGGGCTCGAACGCCCGCAGGCCGGGCGGGTCCTTCGACCGAAGAGCCCAGTTCTCGGCTTCGTCTTCCAGCATCCTCACCAACAGATCTTCGAGAGGACCGTGCGCCGCGAGTTCTCCGTTGAGGACGAGATCGCCGGCGCCCGGCTGGCCGACCTCCTCCGTCGAGCGCGGCTCGACGGCCTCGAGGAGGCCCCTCCCCTTTCCCTCAGCTTGGGCGAGCAGCGACGGCTGACCGTGGCGACGGCCCTCTCACGCGGCCCGAACCTCCTTCTCCTCGACGAGCCGTTCATTGGGCAGGATCGGGAGAACGTGGTGTGGATCCTCTCTCAGATTCTTGCAGCCCGCGAGCGCGGAGCGGTCACGCTCCTTGTCTCGCACGACATTCCCTTGGTCGCGTCCCTGTGCGACCGACTTCTCTACCTGGGGGAGGAGGCGGTCGAGGGCGAGACGGCCGAGGTCTTCGACCACCTCGAGAGCACGCGAAGGGAGGCCTTCACGCCCGGCTACTGGGAGGGAGGTCTCCGATGATCGCATCGCTCGTTGCAGGACGGACGAGGGGCGGCCTCAGGCGAGCGACCCCCCTTGCGAACCTCCTCCTCCTCTTGGCGCTCCTCGCGGCCGTCCTCGCCTCACCGGGTATCTTCGTCAAGCTCGGGGCGCTTCTTCTCGTCCTCGGCCTTGCGGCGCTCTCCGGAGAGGCGCCGAGGACAGTCCTGCGTCGGGGCCGCTTTGTGTTTGGCTTCTCCCTATTCCTTCTGCTCATCCAGGTCCTTTCCGTGAGGGAGGGGGGCGTCCTCTTCTCCATCGGGGTGCCGGTGACCGATCGGGGTCTCCTCGCGGGCGCGGAGATGGCCCTGCGCTTCCTGGTCATCGTCCTCTCGAGCCTCCTCTTCATCACGGTCACCGACCCGGACCGGCTGGCGCGCGCGATCCTCGCCCTCGGGATCCCCTACCGCTACGGTTTCACCTTCGTTCTCGCGCTGCGCTTCGTTCCCTTCTTCCGCGAGGAATACCGCACGGTCCGCGAGGCGCAGCGGGTGCGCGGGGTCGACCGCCCGATCCGCAACCTCAAGTCCCTGCGGCGGTCGATCCGCTACACCGTCCTCCCGGTTCTGGTTGCGGGGCTCGCGCGAGTGGACACGGTCGCCGTCTCCATGAAGGGGCGGGGGTTCGACCTCCACGCGAAGCGGACGATCACGCGGAGGGAGCGCTGGCACCCGATCGACCTCGCCGTCGTGGGGCTTTCCCTTCTGTTGGTCGCGGTGACGGTCCTCGCACGGGAGCGAGGTTGGCAATGAGCGTCTTGGATCGGCGGCGGGCCTGCCTTGTCTCTTTTCTCGCCTTCTTCCTGGCCATCGTCGTCGCCGCGGGCCTGCGGGACGCGGCCGGGCGGCGCGGGGTGGGGGTCGTCCTGGAAGACGGCAAAGGCGGGGCCCGGACGATCCGCTTGGCGGCGATGAAGCGCCTTCCGTTTCTGACGCGCGCCGGGACCTACGAGAACCAGTTCGGCAATTGGCGGGATCCAGGGGTCTACACGGGAGTGCGGCTGACCGACCTGCTTGGGCTTGCGGCAGACTACGCGTCAATCCTCGTCGTGGCGCGGGACGGCTACTCTTTGGAGATCCCGCGGGAGCGCCTCGAGGATTCCGACTACCCGCTCGTCTTCGCCTACGCGTTCAACGGGGTTGAGGTCCCCGCGTGGACGGACGGCTTTCGCCTGGCCATCCTCCCCGAGGATGGCGCGGTCAGCAATGACGAGTACGGCGCCCCCTCCGCGGGGGCGTTCTGGGTGAGGCATGTGACAAAGATCACACTCAAGCCGCCTCCGGCGCCCTAGGCCTTCAACCCGGACGGCCGGTGCTCTCCGCTCGTCGGTATAATCACCTGGCGTTCTTCCCGAACGAGGAGGCGAAGGATGGTGCCAACGAAGCTTCTGCGCGGACGGCGCGTCCGGCTCGGGGCGATGACCCAGGATGACCTGGAGACCGTCGCTCGATGGTACGAGGACCCCGGTTTTCTCAGGTTCTACGACTCTCGGCCGGCCTACCCGAAGCCCAAGGAGTCACTGAAGAAGTGGCTTGAGGAGCGCCAGGACGCCTCCGACGAGTTTCTCTTTGCCGTCCGGCTCGTCCCGAGCGACGAGCTGATCGGCATGGTCTCGATCGACGACATTGAGTGGACGAATCGAATGGGCTGGCTCAGCGTCGGGATCGGGGATCCTGCGAACTGGAATCGCGGGTTCGGGAGCGAGGCCAGCGAGCTCCTGCTGGAGTTCGCCTTCTCGGAGCTGAACCTTCACCGTGTCACGCTCACGGTGTTCCGCTACAACGAACGGGCGATCGCCCTCTACGAGAGGCTTGGCTTCCAGCACGAGGGGACCTTCCGCGACTTCGGGGAGCGTGACGGGAAGCGCTACGACATGCTCCTCTACGGACTCCTCCGGCCCGAGTGGCTGGAGAAGCGCGGCCTGCGATCGCCGGAGTAGCGCGGCCGTCGCGGCGTCCCCACGCACAAGGGAGTTGTCCGAGGCCGACGTTCCACGAGCTTCCGCAAACCGCCGCGAAGGGCGCAGGGGTTCCCTTACGGCGGGAGGCTGGACGACTCAGCGTAGTCTGAGGAGAAACGGTCGAATGTCCCGTTCTTCCCCCTTGACTTGCCGGTGGACGGAGCACTACGCTTTGAACCGCCCGTCGTCTTGACGAGACGGCAG
>Ga0315279_10007813_pt1 | contig 13115 bp, 26 predicted proteins | sample YL17G06_20_MG_FD_203694 | JGI IMG/M metagenome (GOLD analysis project Ga0315279, IMG submission 203694) | Sediment microbial communities from Yellowstone Lake, YNP, Wyoming, USA - YL17G06_20 | ecosystem: Environmental > Aquatic > Freshwater > Lake > Sediment | place: USA: Wyoming | collected... | reverse complement strand
TCAATCCTGCCAAACCGAGGAACAGAACCTCTAGGATTTCGACTATCAAGCCCTAATCCTCTGTCTTTCTGTTTTCTGACTTGCTTAGAACTGTGAGACATACGGACCAGTAGGAAACAATCCAGATGATAGCCTACTGCCACAATTCCCCATAGATTTTATGGATTGAGACAGAAAGACAGCTTGATAGTATGCCAAAATATATATAACCTAAGTGAGAAAGGTGTGGGTAACGGAGTGTGACAGAATGGGAAGAAGACAGTTGAATAGAAAGACCGTGTTCGGTCTGCTAAGTTTGAATTGGGACAAGAAGAAGATTAAGAAAGAATGCAAGATTTCAGAAAGGACATACTTCCGAATTTTAGAACAGTACAAGGCCCTGCCACAAGAAGAAAAAGACAAGATTCGCAGAGAGGCCTCAAAAGAGGAAGATGCCAAGGCCCAGTTTGAAGACTACTCATTCGTGCAAAGATGGATTCAAACAATGCAAAGCGAAAGAGTGAAGTCATGGAGAGAAAGGCTTGCCCAATGCAGAAGAATATGGGTGATCTTACAAAAGAAGAACCCTGAGAACTGGACAGTTGACGACATAAAGCTCAGAGCAATCCCTGAACTCAGAAAGAAAGCGAGAAGTGTCTTCACCTACCTAGTGTCAGTGAGAAGTCTAAGGCCTGACTTCAAACCCAAGATTTCCACAAAGCGAGAAAAGTACGCCGTGAACCAAGCATGGAAGGTGAAATTTGAGAAACTTAACGAAAATGGCAGGCAACTTCTGAAAGTATTTCTAGCGACAGGAAACCTTCAAGCTCAAACATTGAAGCACACCCATATCACGCTAGGATGCCGAGAAGGTGAAAAGAATTACAAACTGTGCAAAAGAGGAGAGATCAAGGAAGGAGAGATCGGTGGCCTGCTCGGTCTAAGATGGGAAAAAGTCAACTGGAACAGCAGAAGAACAGATGTTTTCGAGAGTAAAACAGGTGGCGGTTTCGAGTGGCTTGACTGTCCGCTTGATTTGTTTGGCGATACTTGTTTCAACCTTCTGATGCAATACTGGGAGCAGAAAGGCAAGCCTGCAAGTGGCAGAATCTTCGACATTGATGTTGCTGAGCTGATGCGCATTTACAAGGAAGCATCTGAGGCTGTAGGCATGGAAATTAATCCTCACATGGCCCGAAAGATTCACGCTAGCCTATGCCATGATGCAGACATACCGCTTGAGATCGTGGCAGGTGACGCTCCTCAAGGCATGGTAGGTGTAGGATGGGAAGACTTGACAACCCTTAAGAAGTTCTACCTTGCATTCTCAAAGAAGAAACTGCAAACCGCAAAAGACCAATGCAGACAACTTTCACTTTAACCCTTCTCTCCACTCTTTCTTTACTACGCATCAAGCAACTATTTTTATAATTGGCAAGTTACAGCAGAAGTCATGGACTATCGACAGATTGTTCTCACTGCTACCTCAACAGCCAAAATAACCATCATTGAGGATAAGAAGAAACTTGTTTTCAACGTGAGATTCTGCCATAATTAATAAATGCATCTATGCCAATATTATTCTTAGAGAGGAAAGACAACATGAAAGTGAAATCCATCAAACCTGTTGACAGAGTACCAACAAGAGGAATATACACAAAGACAGCAAAAACAATAATCACAGAGTTTCAAAAAACGAACCATCCAAAAGCAGAAGTCAACATAGAAGAGGAAGAAAAAGGCGAAATTCTGAGACTGTATAACGCCATGAAGTCTTATCTGAGACGAGAAAAGCTGAAGATTGAATGCTCTGTAGATGTAAAACAGAAGAAACTCTATCTATACAAGGCCTAGATGTGAAGGAATTTGAGATGAGCTTTAAGCTGTTACTCGTCTGCTGCCTAATCATTGTATTGACAGCTGCGGTCACAGCACCTTTATACTTTTTATTCAAAGGCAAACCAGTCCTGCAGTACACTTACCAAATCGTAAACACCTATCCACATGACGAAAACGCTTTCACACAAGGACTAGTGTTTGAGAATGGAGTCCTGTATGAAGGCACTGGACGCTATGGAAATTCCACACTACGCTGTGTAGAGCTAGAAACTGGGAAAATCGTACAAACCTATGCTCTGTCAAAGGACTTCTTCGGTGAGGGAATCACAATTTTCAAGGACAAAATCATACAATTAACTTGGGTAGAGCACAAAGGTTTCATCTACAATAAAACTTCTTTTGAGCTGTTAGGAGAGTTTAACTATTCTACACAAGGATGGGGAATCACGAATGACGGCCATCGCCTAATAATGAGCGATGGGACAGAAAATCTCTACTTCCTAAACCCCGAAACCTTCGAGAAAATTGGACAGATTGAAGTGCAAGACAAAGGAAACCCTGTCATTGCGCTCAACGAACTTGAATACATCAAAGGCGATGTTTACGCTAACATTTGGAGACAAGAAAAAATCGTCATAATTAACCCTCAAAGTGGACAAGTCAAGGCATGGATAAATTTCACAGGAATCCAAAAGATGATGAACCGCGCAGGAAGCGATGTGCTTAACGGAATCGCCTATGATGCGCAGGAAGATAGACTCTTCATTACTGGGAAATGCTGGCCTCAACTTTTGGAAATCAAGTTAGTCGCTGTGCAATAGCTACTCTACTTCTCCGTGCTGCAGTTCCCAAAGCTCGTGACTGGCCCACGTCCAAAAGTCAACCTTGCGCTTGTGATAGTAAGGCTCATCCCAAACATCTGCAAAACTCAGACAGAAAGCAATGAAGACAAGCAACAGCAGCCAATGATACCATCTCATTTCGTGGTCAACTCCAAAAGGTTAAGCCGTCACCGTGAAACTCTGAAACAGCACCAACAACAGCCGACCATGTGAAGTTTGTTATTCTGCTGTTGTACGCATCACTTCCATAGTAGAGGCTTGTGAAGTAGTCGGTTTCCACTAGCTCACGGACACACCAATAATGAACAGTCCATGTAGCCGCATCAAGCTTCACACTGTCACTAGTGACAAAAGTTTCAATGAGGTTTCCGAGTGTCCCAGTCGTAGAACAAGCATAGACTTCAACCTTAACGATTTCAGCACTAGCTTGAACAGGACAATCCCAAGTGCCGTCTTTTTCGGCTGGTGGATTAGGTGGGTTCGGTGGAGCAGCAAGAGCAACACAGTTTGCACCGCTTATGCAGACCGCACCATTGTAAACCTTTATTCCTATTCTTGTTCTTAAAGTGCTGAGAGCATTTTTGACTTCTAATAGTGCCGTGTTAGATGTTTGAAGCGTCTCGTCATTGCGGAAAAACCTTGTTTCGACTGTCAATTTTCTAAGCCTCAGTCTTGTATTGAATGCACGTCTTAGCGTTTCCACCGAAACATAGAAACTCTAATGCCGTATTCGTATCGCATACAATCGGGTTAACAAGCGTTTGAACCATGACTCCTTTTGTTATTCGCCTTCCAAACTTGAAGGCCGCACCGTTCACCGTAGCGCTGAAATAATACGTTCCGTCAGCGTCAACTTCAAACCCATAACTGTAAACCTTGTGCTTCACGTTTGGAACAGCCGCTAGATACGATTGCAGAGCCACGTTTGAAGCAAAATCCAAGTCTTTCAAAAGCAAATCTTCACGTTCAGGTTTCACCAGAAGGTTTGTCCGTGTAAGTTGCGTTACTGGGTATAACGCTTTGAACGGAAAAAGGTATCCTTTAACATCATCCAAAAACAACGTCTTGTTGTTGTTAGCCGCGTCATTTGCAGGGTAAAACCCGAACCTGTCAATCCTTTTGCCGCTTGTCAAGTCTGAGCCTTTGACAGTAAATTCCTTCCAAACATCAGGCATGGTCATAGTCTGAGTAATAGTGTCTCCGCTTCCATCAATATTGTATCCTTTGAAAGTCATTTTTGTGCCGACATCACCCCACCAACGACATTTAAAGAAGGCGACATCATCAGTCAAGGGAAAAGGAAGCAACTGATCTATTTCAGGCGTTGCAAGAGGCGAATTGTCGGCGCACACATACTTAACGGAATAAAGACCATCGAAAGCCTTTTCAGTTGTGACAAAAATGTTGTCTGGCAAACTGAACTTTTGCCATCTTACTAATGTTCCAGTTTCAAAACTGCCATTTAAAACTAGCGGATTGGTTACGGTTACATCGAAAATGGTCTCAACTTGTTTCACGACATCTAGCTTGCTGCTCTGCGTCTCCCTCTCTGCCTTGGTCATCGGGCCTGTCGTTGCTGTTTCAGGCGTGTAGTAGATGCACAGCTGCGCATCGTAAGGGTTGAAAATCTTGCTTGGTGGCTGAACCTGAGTGCAAAAATGGTCTTTCAGAATTTCCTTGTGAAAGCTGCATCCTAAGCAGCTGCGAAGGTTTAGCTGTCCGACTTCTTGAGGCTGCAGAGATTTGATGAAATTGTTGAAAGCATCGATGAGGCTGCTCATTTTACCATTTCTGCCATGCGCCAGCAGCCGTTATTGTGCCTGTGCCTGCAGCTGTGGTTTTTCGGATTTGAACCTGCACGTTTCTGCCTTCGATTATGAAGGGTTTGGCTGGCTGCGCAGTGACGAGTGAAGCGCTCAGTCCTGTGTCTGATATTGTCAGATCGTAGTAGTACAGTGTTCCTGCTGTGGCTGCCAGAGACGCGGTTATGGTTATGCCATCAATCACGATGCGAACTTCCAATGTTTCCCCTGTTGTTGCGACTTTGCAGGCGATTTGAAGAAGTCGAGCGTTGATCTTTGTCGCTAGGACTGTGTACCATGTGTTTTGAACAGGTGTGATCTGCGAGAGTAGTGCATCTGCTTGATGTGTAGGTGGTGGTCTTGAAATGTCTAGGCTGCTCATGGTGTCATCCCTGCTCCGTATGCTTCAACGAGCGCTGCGTTGCCACCTACAGCGTTGCAGACTTGAATTTTGAAGTAGGCCCAACAATCGCTGCACTGGAAGGCTATGCTTGAAGCTGCTGCCAGAGTTGTTTCTGGCTGTATGGTTTCCCAGTTGCTCGGATCAATGCAGGCCTGAACGATGTATTTGAGCGCGTTGCTTGCGTGTCGGTTGATGATCTCCAGTAGTTTCTGCTTGTAGAATCTCGCATCGTATATCTTGCTCTCCATGTACGCATCTGTCACTACGTCAGGCTGCACTTTTGATTGTGTGGCTGAGTAGCTGCCGAAAAGCCTTCTGCGTTTCCATAGGGTTCTTTCTTTTGCTCCTTCTTCCGTGTCGTTGTCTTGTGGAATACTTAGCGCGTGTTCAAGCTGTCTTTTGAAACTCATTTTCTTCCTAGTCTCCTTGCGAGTTGAATCTGTCCTTTTCGGACAGCATCGTGAATCTTGCGTTTCCTGTCTTCAGGCAGGTTATCCCATGCCTGCTTACTGACCGCTGCCACTGTCAACACGGTAGCGAGCGCAGGGTTCATTCTTGTCTTCAGCGATTTCTTGACGCTTTTCTTGTGAGCCTTTGGATGCTTCCGCTTTCTGTGTCTTCGCAGTTTTGCCATGCGCGTCTCGAAGTTCGGGCCTGAAATTGCCTGTTTGCAGATGCTGCAGTGTATGGTTTTTGATTTCTTTTTTCCCATTAGTGAAACCTCTTCTTGGCGATTCTCGTACACCATCGCTTTCGCCTAGCGCTTTTAGGAGCGCCTATCTTTCCCCATTTCCTTCTAGGGTACTTTCCGCGATCTAGGTATCCTCGTCTTTTCTTCTTTTTTCCCATCCGAATCACCTCTTGGTGTCCTGACTGGCCTTCGTCAGTCTGTAGTTTCGCAGCAGGAAGATCACGAGCAGGAAGATGCCGACAAGTCCGAGAATCATCAGAATCTCGTTTGTGTACTTGTGGACGTTCTCAGCTGCCTTCTCGACTTTGCTTTCAGCTTTTTCAACTGCTTTTTCTGCCATGTTCTCACACTACCTGAGCTTTTGGCCTTGTTCCTGTTGCGAGTTTGGGCGTCACGCGGTCTAGCTGCGCTGCCTGTTGTTCCTGTGCAGGTGAAGGTGGTGCAGTCTGCGCGGTCTGAGCGATCTCCTGCTTTTTCTCAGCTGTTTGACTTGCAGGCTGCGTGTTCTGTTCAACGAATCTCTGCTCTGAGACAGACCTTCCAAACTCGCTGAACTCGTCTTTCAGGACTTCTGAAAGACCTTTCAACAACAAAATCACTGTTGCCATGTTTTCAACCTCTGAACATTTTTTCTATTTCTTTTGAAATCTCGAAACCTGAGCTTGATGGTTTTCCTTCGAGTGCTTTCACTCTGCTGTCCAAGTTTTGAATGAAGGTGTTGATGTTTCCCATGCGGTTCTCGATGTTTTTCAGCTGCGCGTCAAGCTGTCTGGCCTTCTCCGTCAGGTCAGATTCTACTTTTTGGGCCTTCTGCGCTGCCGAATCAACCTTTGCTATCATGCTTGAAACGTCTGTCTTCATTTTGCTCAGATCAGAATTGAAAGTTGAGACGTTGCTGCGAAACGTGTCTATCTCCTTTTGCGCTGCGTCCAGTGCAGGCTTGATCTCTCGGTTTATCCGATCTTTCACAGGCTGTATGATCTGAGTGTCAATTGTGTTTCGCATGGCGTTGACTTGGTTTTGAATTTCGGCTTTTGCCCAGTTGACAGTATCGTTGACTTGGCCAACGATTGACAGGCCCATAGAAACGCCAGTGTTGTAGTTGTGCTCTGATCTGTTCTCGTAAAGGAATTTGACTACGGAGATGAGAAGGTTTTGAACGTCTCCGACTGGCCACCAGTCAGGCAGGACAGAATCTATAAACTCGCACCATCCATCACAGGTGAAGAAAAACGCTGATTCGAAAGCCCATCCGAACAGATGGCTTACGTCATCGACAGCGTGCCAGCGTTTCGTGAAGTTCGCCCTGTGCACGTCACTGTCTTTTTGCGTCAGGTATTTTGTCACTATTGGCATAGAATCAGCCTCTTTTCAAAAAAGAAAGAAAAGGGGGGGTTTTGGCGAGGTCATTTCGGTTCACTTGTTGGCGTTTGAGGTTTCTGCGTGTACTGTATGCCCTTGTTCACTGCGTAGATCACTAGCGCTGTCAGCAGGCTTTGCCAGAATGGCATCCATAGTTGATCTGCTGTTGGCACAGCTTGAAACTGCACCATGTAGCCAGCGAAGTTTATGAGAAAGATCACTAGCCACGTCAGGAGTGCGCTCAGCTCTGCCTTCAGTTCGCTGCTGTTGGCTGTTACTACACCGAGAGCAAAGACCATTCTATCAGTCCACCATGCAGAATATGAAGATCACCAAAAGCGCAAGCGGAAAGCGGTACTTGTCGGGAATTTTGAGTTTGCCTCCGAGGTAGAAGATCGCTGCCGCAAGTCCTATGCCTAGGATTTCGCCTACGCTGATGCTGCCTGTGCTCTTCGATATGGTGTAGTGCTCGCCCAGTACGGTTTTGTTTAAAGCTCCCATGTCTTTTCACATCTCCTTAGAGAACGTACCTTTCGAGGACTTTCACGTTGATGTTTGTGCCTGCTGTTGGAATGTTCAGGATGCTCCTCAGGTTGGTGTACTTGTACGCTGGCAGTCCCATTGGGAAGTCAACGATGAACATGCCTGTTGCTGGCGCGCTCATGTACGCGTTCGTGTTGTTTTCCTTGATCTGAACCGTGCGCACTTTGTCTTTCAGGAAGACTCTGCCTTCCTTAGTGAACGCTTGGATTGACAGGTAGTCGAATTTGGTGTCTGAAAGCGTTACGCCATCAGCGCACTCGTATATGTAGCTGAAGATTTTGTAGGCTCTGTCATGCTCGTACTTCTGTTCGCCTGTGGCTGTTCCGAAAGCCTGAACGCCTGCGTAGGTTTCAATCAGAATCTTGGCGTTTGTCAGGTCTTGGTTCTTGTAGTCTGTCTCGAAAGTGGTTACGTCAACGCTGTTGTAGTACGTTGCTGCTGCTGCTATAAGGTCGATCTGAAGGCTGATGCTCGTGTACAGCCATGCTGGAAGTGGCCATGCTTCCTTCACTAGCTCGTCAGTGAAGAAAAGCGTGTAGAAGCCTGTGGTTGGAGTTCTAAAGTTGTTTTTGCGCATGACTTCCTTAGTCTGGATGCCAGTCATTTTCTTGTAGTACTTGTTGCCATCGCAGACGAAGCGCACTTCGCTGATCTCGTCAACGGCTGTCGTTCCTCTGGCGCCTGAGACTGTGCCTTTTGCGCAGTAGATGTGGATTTGGTGTATGAACTTGTCGTTTGGCACTTTTATGGTGGCTGTCTCTGCTACGTTTACGGTTGTGGATGCCCATAGGTCGAGTGGACGCTCGAACATGCTCTCGGTTTCAATGCCTCGCTGTTCGTAAATTTCCCATCCGAAGCTCATTTTTCTTGATTCCTCTAGTGTACTAGGTAAACTAGGTTTTGAATATAAACAAGGTGTAGACATGTCTCTATGCTTTAACGCCTGTTTCTAGGCGCTTTCTCCAATTCAATCAAAACAAGCTCTTTCAAAAGAGCATAGGGCGTGATGCGGTAGTGCTCGCATCTCTTGAGCAGCTGCTTAAACTCTTCTTCGTTCAGCCAAGTTTCCACTTTCTTCAACTAGATCACCTTTTTGACAGGCAGCTTCAGCCTTGGGATTGAACCGACACGGTAATAGAGAAACTGATACATGGGAAGGTCTTTCGCCTCATCTGCCACAGGCCCAACATACTTCCTGTAGTACTCCACGTCTCTAGGCTGAAAGTTTTGGAAAATGAAGTGGTGATCGCAGTTAGCGATGATGCTGCCATGCACTTCTGCAGGCCTTCTAGTTGTCACCCAGTAGGCCATGTGATAGCGCGATCTGCCTCGGTTGATGATCTCTTCAAGTTCAGGTGGCATTTGTTGAGGCGTGCAAAACTCTTCGATTTCTTCTACTGCAAAAATGATGTTTCCAATTTGGGTAAGTTTTCTGCACACGTCTAGGAAGGTTTCGAGCGCCTTGTATTTGGCAGGGTGGACGATTTGGCAGCCTTGCGGAGCTGTCCAGCGATGGACGACGCTAGCATCGAAGAGTATCCATCGAGCGCCTCTCAGCCTGATCTGATAGAGTAGATAGGCGAGCAGGTTGCTTTTGCCTCTTCCACCCATGCCTACGAAAAAACAGTTTTCATCGTAGGGCCTTTCAATGTAAATCTGGCTCATGGATTCGCCTTCAAGTCCTCAAGAGTGTATCCTATGTCAATCACGCAATCAATCAGTATGAACATTGTCAGAAGTAGCCAATCATAAGAAGTGTTGACGATATTCCACACTCTGAGATTTATAAAACTGAGTGAGAAGGCAGGTATTTTCAGAATCTTGTTTTTCCAATGTATTCTTATCATGCTCGTTTCAACGTCCTCGACAGATTTCTCGCTTTTTCTTCAGCCTCTTGAACTGAGTCACCTTTCAATCTCGCATCAATATAGCAGCAGAAGATAGCTGCAAATTTGAGAGTCTCACGCAAAATCAAGTCTACGTTACGCCTAGTCAGAACGCTCCCTGCCATTCTCCTTTTGTTTTTGGTTTCTCGATGCGTTTGAGCTTGTAGATGCCTACTATGACCTTGTGCGGAAGGTGGCATTCGCCTTCTGGCAGCGTACAAATGAGTCCGTCAGGATGCACAGGCACTCGTAGCTCCTTGAGTTTTGGCAGGGCCTTGTCAAGCGTCAGCAGCTTGACGCGTCTAAGGCGTACTCGTGGACTGCTCATGTTTCATGGCCTCGTCTGTGTAGATCACTGCGCCGAAGGAATAACCGAGAAACTTGGGACAACGATCACCTTCTCTTTTGTAGCGTCTAGCTTGCCACCCTCTGTATCCTTGACAACTTCTCCTAGCGATCTTGGTTGTGGCAGTTTGTTCAAGGTCATGCAGAATTTGCCTGTGTCGGTCTTGAAAAGCGCGATCTCAGCGTAAACGATGATGGGTTTCTCAAACATCATGTCAATTAGCTGTTCAGGGTTGAAGTCTCCCATCATGCCGTCAACGAGTTTCTCCATCAGTTTCGCTTTTGCCTTGCTCATCATGCTTTTTCACCTTCCTGTGCACCAGTCAAGAATGCTGGCGGTTTCGTGAAGGGCTTCTCTTTTGAGAGTGCTGGCTTTTCTTCTGACTTTTTTGGTGGCTGCTCCTCTTTCGGTTTCTCTTCCTCTTTCTGTTGGGCCTGCCTGCGTCTTTCTTCCTCTTCACGCTGCGCTGCGTCTTTCGCTCGTTTCTCTCTGTACGCGAGTAGGGTTCTTCCTGCGATGCTGCCGAAATGCAGAACGAGTGTTGTCTCGAAATAGTATTTGCCTAGTTGTGTGCCTGTCCATTTTGCGAGTGCGATGTCTAGGAGTACAAGGCTGTCGTCTGCCTCTTCATCGCTGAGGCCTGCGTCTTCGCTGAGTTTCAAAAGGGTTTCCGTGACTATTCCGAAAGTGCGTTTGATACTACGAGCAAGTATGGGCTTTAGCTGTGTGTGCTCGTCTTCGGTGATGCCTTCTTCAGCTGATGGCTTTTCCTTTTCAGCTTGTGGTCTAGGCTCAGGTAAGACTTCGCCTTCAGGCTGCGGTTCAGGTTCAGGCAGGATTTCCTTCTGTTCAGGCGTTCCTACCTTGATGATCGCTTCTTCTGCAGGTGGCAGCCTTGGCTTTTCGCCTTCAGGTGTCCATTGGCCTTTTGAGTAGAGCTTGCGCACGCGCTTGTTTACGAGGGTTCTGCTGCATTTTCGTCCATGCTTTTCGTCTAGGGCCTTGAGAATGTCCTGCCAATGCTCCTTAGCGTTTTCGGGACTTTTGTATTCCTTGATGAAGGCATCGAGCAGTTGACTCGTAGTGACTGGTCTTTTGGCTTGTGTTTCTTCAGTGCTCATTCTAGCATCAACTCCGACAGCTGCGCGTCTAGGCTTTTCATGGCGAAAGCGATTTTGAGAACCTTGTCTATGCTCACGTTTTTGCGTAGGATTTTCTCGATTTGTGTCTTTGCGCTATGGATTATCTCGTAGGTTTCCATAGAAACTTCGATAGTTGTCGTCTTCCCTGTTTTCTCAGTCATGGGTGAACAAGTCTCCTTTTTCCCATCGCAGCGTCAGGTTTTCAGCGTTGACATGGAATTTTTCCTGCATCAGCTGCTTGACTGCGCCTTCGACTTCCTGTTTTTTGGCGTAGAAATCAACGTAGATGATGTTTTGCCTGCTTTTTCTGTTGGCAAAAAGTGCGTCGCCTTGCAGGTGGATTTTGACTCTTTTGAAGCTGAGCGGACGCATGAGGACTTTGAAGATTCTTCGGGCCTGCATCACTGTTCCGTGACAGACGGTCTGCACAGGGTACTCGACTATCAAGTTGTCTGTGGCTGTCATACTTCGGTCACTTTTCCGCGCATTCTTAAGGCCAGTTGTTCAATGAAAATCTGATCTATTGGGTGTGGTGCTTCAACTATGGTTCTGACAGCGTACATTTTTCCATCGCAAAAGATGGTGCTTTTGAATTGCTTCATCGTCTCAGAACCTTTTCTGGTTCTCTGAGTCCTTGAATCGGTTTCGGGCCTTGCCTTATGTGCATCTGCATCTCTTGGTATGGTGGAAAAACGTCTGCTAGCAGCTGCTCGTCTGTAAGTTCAGGGTGATCTCGTTTGATGGCGAGGACTTGCTGGATGAGGAAGCGTTTGTGTGGAACGTGAAGCTCCTTGAGGACGTGGATTTTTTCGTCGTAGCTGAGTGCGCTCATGCTGGGTTCGCCTCGGGTGTTGAGTCTGAGGCTTCAGGTAGGGTCGGTGCTTGTTGGCAGTGTTTTATTGTCAGAATGAATTTTGCGCCTTCTGCTGTGTCGATTTGCTCTGCGGTTGCTGAGAGTGCTATGTCTGTGTCGTTGAGGACTTGGAGTTTTCCAAAGAATTTCTTTGTCGTTGAAGGCTGCAGGTGGTGTGTCTCGCTGCTCATGTTGGAGTCTCCTGTTTTGGCTCTTCCTGTGGTGCTTTCGCTACGAGTAGATGCTGGAAAACTACGCTGCCGTCTTCTGTTTGGAGTGAGAGAGAGTAGTCGGCTATTTTTCCCTCTTCGAGGTTTGACTGCATCATTTTTTCAAGGGTACTGATGACTTCCAAAGGCGATGCATCCTTTGGGTCAAACTCGATTAAAATTTTGGTCGTCATGTTTCGTTTCTCCTTTTTTGAGGGATGCTAGCCTCGGTATCCATCGCCTATGTCCAATGGGTCGTAGTCTGCGCCTTGATCTCCCCAGTCCACGCGGCCTTCAGAACGGTTTTGGCTTCGGATAGTCTGACGCTGCTTGAGTGCTTCTGTTTTGATGCGTTCCTTTTCCTTGAGGTATTCCAGTTGCTCTTGCCTTCGCCTTTCGCGCTTCTGAATGAGGAAAGTCTTGTAGTTCTCGCCACTGGGCGTGACGGTTGCGCGGATCAGGAAGCTCTCTTCAGCTTGCAGGCGCTCGCACAGTTTGCAGTGTTCTTTTTCGACTCTGCCGTCTCGCTGCACTCGGATCGCTGGCTTGAGAGAGAGACAGGTGTAGGTGGTTGTGTCTCCCAAAACGCGGAAGGGACAGGCCAAAGGCCCGATCTCGTCTGAGTTGGACGCTTGAACCGCATCAGGGTTTACAGAGAGGTTTTCAGAAGAGGCCCTTAGCCAATCTTCGAGTGCATGAACCAGTTTATCTCTGAACACGTCTGAAGTGAAACCTTGCGCTACGAGTTTTTTCTCTATTTGAAGCCACAAATCATCTGGCAGAACTGCACTGATTTGCAAGTTTCAAATCCCTCTAGCTCTATCTCTCTGTCATGCTATCAAATAAAAGACTTGTGGCTCATGGAAGCTGTCTTTCTGTCGAAAACCCTGAAAGAACCGCTTTTGAAGGTGCATACCGTGTATGCTCAAAAGCATATTTCATGATATTACCATCAGCATGGATGCCATAATACCATGCGTCCATCACAATAATACCATGCATAATAACGTGAAAAGCAGTTTTTTTAATTGGCATAGGTTTTGGCATTGATAACGCTGCCACTATACCATCCCAAACGATACAAAAACATTATCCAGATCAGGTTTGCGAAGGGGCTAAGAATCATGTACAGAGTGTTGGCTGATTCCCCGAAATAATACGCAACTACGTGAGCAAGCGCCGAGAAAAGGTAGTTCCAAGCTAAGCCGATCACATTAC
>Ga0315279_10007811_pt1 | contig 13118 bp, 7 predicted proteins | sample YL17G06_20_MG_FD_203694 | JGI IMG/M metagenome (GOLD analysis project Ga0315279, IMG submission 203694) | Sediment microbial communities from Yellowstone Lake, YNP, Wyoming, USA - YL17G06_20 | ecosystem: Environmental > Aquatic > Freshwater > Lake > Sediment | place: USA: Wyoming | collected... | reverse complement strand
ATATGCTCCCGAAGTTTACATTCCTGAAATTCTTGCCGGTAAGGTTGCTACTCCATCGGCAGGAGACCTGGTACTTGTAGCTTATGATTATTCAACAGGTGATCCCCTGGTTGATTTTGCTAATATCACTGATGTTCCATTCTGGCAGGAGAAATTTGACGGCAGTCTGGGTTCGTTTACGCCATATAACGTAATTGGCACTCAGGTTTGGGTTTCATCCTCTTATGGTCCTGACCAGTTTGCAAAAATGTCCGGATATTCAGGAGGTAATAAGGACAATGAAGACTGGCTCATTTCCGGGCCTATTGACCTTACAGATGTACCAGATGCCAGTTTCAATTTCCGCCAGACAGCCAAATTTATAAATGGTCTCTGGGATCAGCTCGGGGTACTTGTGTCATCCAATTGGGATGGGACCCAGGCAGGTATATCGACTGCTACATGGACCACCCTTAGCGGATATACCCTTCCTGCAGGCACTGATTATGTATTTGTCGAGTCAGGGAAGATCAATTTCTCTTCCTATTCAGATAAGACTATATATATTGCATTCAGATATCTTTCAACCACCACAAACGCAGCAACCTGGGAAGTTGACAGAGCAGAGCTTCTTGTCCCTGGAATTCCGGTAACAGGACTGGCACCGCAAACCTATAAGACCTTCTATGAATTCACAGGAAACGGATGGGTGAAAGCCGAAAAACTCTATTACCTGAACAGTGTTGATTACGATGCTATGGGCGCTCCCGGCGCATATGATAATTTCTCATCATCCGTTCCCCCGCAGGACTATCTGCCTGAACTACTTAAAGCGATGTATCCGCTTGCAGGGCAGGATTTTGAAGTAGTGCTTGTTTACAAATATTATGCAGCAACCACACTGATACTGGCCGACAGGTATAAGTTTGATAATGGCACCTGGGTATCAAGTTATAACTATATTCAGCCCAGAACTTCCCAGTTCCTCTATTCGACATCTGGATGGGTCTTTGATCCGACTTTGACATTTACAATGGTGGCGGCCGATTATCAGATTATTGTCAACTGGGTTAAAAATAATAAAGGAGCTTCTTATATCGACTCCTATGGGACACAGGAATTCTACACCGGTGCGGGATCATATTATGTTAACTTTGACCTTCGTGCGGGAAAGTGGGACAATGCGGCATTTGCAACCTGGCAGGAAGCAGTCGTGTACGCAATTGGTACAGTCCTGTTACCGGCCAGGTATCCTGATGCCGTCACCCAGGTTAACGGGATTGATGTAAACTATATTGTCAATTTTGCAACTTACAGCGGTTCTGCAGGAAGATACAGCGTCAAGTTCCAGTGCACGAAATCGGGTCCCGATCCGGAATTTACCCTGGTTGAAGGACCATATTAGTTCTCCGGTTTTTGGAAGAATGATTTATTAAGGAAGAGGATGCCGGAGATAGCATCCTCTTCCGGTTTTATTTGTTTTAGAAAAAAATTCTGAGGGCAGGATTCTTATCTGACCGGGTTTGCTGTGGCGCAAAATTTATAACCTTTTGCTGTAAAATATTTTGCACAGGTTTTTGTTATCTGTATATTCTGTTTTATGATTAACAGAAGATTTACAGGTACATAACACGAACAGTTAATAACTATCTTATCAAATGTTAATAAACTTAAAAATTTTGTCTTGCATGAGGAGTCACGCTTATCTAATTTAGCATTTACCCGCTATCAAAATCAGTGGCTGTTTAATCTCATCAAAATCAGAGAATAACAAAAATATATTTTAATATATGGGAGAGCTTTTTGTCCGGGATTCAGCAGTATCTTCAGAAAACACAACCAGTGAAAAGACACAACCGGTGGCAGAAAAAAAGGTGGAAAGGAAAGAGGCAGGTAAAGCCGTTAAAGGTACGGATGGTAAAGCTGTATACTCCCATGATGAGGCAGTTGATGCCAGCTGTCTGTATTTCAATGGCGATGAACTGGCTGCAAGAGTATGGGCAAATAAATACGCTTTAAAAGACTCATTCGGGAATCTTTATGAAAAAACTCCCGATGATATGCACCGGAGGATTGCAAGGGAGATACACAGAATAGAACTGAAATATATTAACCCGTTACCTGAAGAGCTGATCTATAATATTCTTAAGGATTTTAAATACATAGTACCACAGGGTGGCCCGATGACCGGTATTGGGAATGATTACCAGATCGCTTCACTTTCCAATTGCTTTGTGATAGGTAATGATGGTACTTCAGATTCATACGGAGGAATCATGAAGATAGACCAGGAACAGGTGCAGCTGATGAAGCGAAGAGGAGGCGTGGGTCACGATCTGTCACATATCCGGCCTAAAGGAACTCCTGTCCTCAATAGTGCTCTTACTTCAACAGGTGTGGTTCCTTTCATGGAGCGCTATTCCAATTCCACAAGAGAAGTGGCGCAGGATGGAAGAAGAGGAGCATTAATGCTCTCAATATCAGTCAAACACCCCGATTCCGGAAGATTTATTGATGCAAAACTCGAAAGCGGAAAGGTTACCGGAGCTAATGTCTCGGTAAAGCTGACTGATGAGTTCATGAAGGCCGTGGAAGAGAAAAAAATATTCAGACAGCAGTATCCAATTAATTCAGACAATCCTAAGTTTGTAAAGGATATAGATGCAGTTCAGTTGTGGAATAAAATTATCCATAATGCATGGAAATCAGCTGAACCCGGTGTTCTTTTCTGGGATACAATTATCAGGGAAAGTGTACCCGACTGCTACGCTGATCTGGGATACAGAACAGCATCAACAAATCCGTGCGGCGAAATTCCGCTCTGCCCCTACGACAGCTGCAGATTACTCGCAATTAATCTCTTCAGCTATGTGAATGATCCTTTCACCAAAAAAGCAAAATTTGACTTTGAGCTTTTCAGGGAGCATGTCGGGCTGGCTCAACGTGTGATGGATGATATTATTGATCTTGAGCTCGAAAAGATAGATGTCATCCTGGCAAAAATAGATACCGACCCCGAATCTGAAGAATTGAAAATGGTTGAAAGAAGCATGTGGGAGAACATACGTACCAGGTCAGAAGAGGGAAGAAGAACAGGAATTGGGATTACCGCTGAAGGAGATATGCTTGCTGCCCTCGGTTTAAGATATGGAAGCGATGGCGCAATAGATTTTTCAGTTGAAATACATAAAACACTTGCCCTTGAAGTTTATAAATCATCAACATATCTTGCTAAAGAACGAGGTCCGTTCAAGATTTATGATGCTGAGCGTGAAAAAAACAATCCTTTTATTCTCAGGATGAAGAAGGCTGACCCGGTAATGTACAATAACATGGTCAAATTTGGCCGCAGGAACATCGCCCTTCTTACAATAGCACCCACAGGTACAACCAGTCTGATGACTCAGACAACATCGGGTATTGAACCAATCTTCTCAACATTCTATAAACGCAGAAGAAAGGTAAATCCGAATGACAAAGATGTTACGGTTTCATTCAAGGATGAAGTCGGAGATTCGTGGGAAGAATATAATGTCTTCCATCATAAGTTTGTCGACTGGCTGAAGCTGAATAAATACGACCCTGATGAAGTGACAAGAATGAACGACCAGGAGATTGAGGCTATTATCGCAAAATCACCATATAATAAAGCAACAGCAAATGATGTAGACTGGGTTGCAAAAGTGAGAATGCAGGGAGCAATCCAGAAATGGGTCGACCATTCCATAAGTGTTACCATCAACCTTCCGTCAGAAGTGAAAGAGGAGATGGTGAGTGAGCTTTATCTCACAGCCTGGAAATCGGGATGCAAGGGAGCTACAGTCTACCGCGACGGATCGAGGAACGGTGTCCTGATAGCTACCGGAGGTAAGCAGGAAACCCGGATAGAAAGGCCAAAACGCCCCAAAGTCCTGGATTGTGATATTATTAAGTTCAACAATAACGAGGAAAAATGGATTGCATTTGTAGGACTGAAAGATGGCAGGCCATATGAGATATTTACCGGTCTTGCCGATGAGGAGATATTCCCTATACCCAAAACCATCGTTAAAGGTAAGATAATAAAGAACAGGGATGAGGAGGGAAATACCCGTTACGATTTCCAGTACACCGACAAATATGGTTATAAGAATACAATGGGAGGTCTTTCCCATATGTTTAAGCCCGAATTCTGGAATTATGCCAAGCTCATTTCAGGAGTTCTGAGATATGAAATGCCAATTGCTGATGTAGTCAACCTGATCCAGTCGCTGAAGCTCGACAGCGAATCGATCAATAACTGGAAAAACGGCGTTGAGAGAGCACTTAAGAGATACATTCCAAATGGCACTAAAGCAAAGGGAAAATGCGGTGAATGCGGATCGGATAACCTGGTATATGAGGAGGGTTGCCTGATTTGTAAGGACTGCGGATCATCAAAATGCGGGTGATCAAATTAAAAGGGGGCTAATGCCTCACTGCTCTGATCAGACCACGACGAAGATAGGGAGCTTTCATCTGCTTATCAAAATAATGGATCATATAACCTTTTGAGCAGGATACTTTAAAATCCCAATTCTGTAGTAATGCAGAAAAATCTTTCTCATCATTGTTTCTATGGTATGTACAAAGGGCGATTTTCACCGGCCTGCCCGATGAAAGTATCCCCTGGCAGCTTCTCATAACTTTTTCCTCAGCCCCGTCGACATCAATTTTAAGGAAATTTATCTCAGGTCTGCTCTTATAAAAAGTATCGAAGCTTAAATGCTTTTTGTCATCAAAATCAGCAACATGCTTATCAATGATCTCCACCTTTTCGGGCCAGGGGGCAAAAGTTGCCCTGAGGGCCTCGACCCATTCGCGGTCATATTCAAATATAAATACCTTCCTTACTGTTTCAATTACCGATAATGAAAAGTTACCTTCTGCCGCACCAATGTCTGCAACTACATCATTATTATTTACATTAAACCTGTCTGTGAGATATCTGTGAGGACTGTTCATATCCTGTTCTCTGAGGAGATCTGAAAAACCTTTCCTGATTCTTTTTTCACTCCACCTCTTTTTGAAATAGAGTTTTTTCCCATCAAGAAAAACATAGCGCATTCTATTTTCATTATCAAATAAAACTTCAATATTTTCAGGAGAATATAGATCTTGAAAGGGATAGGTAAATGTTGATAAAGCATTAGTTTTCAAATATTTGAGAACTTCTCTCTGCTCATCATTAACCTCTTCTCCAGGTAGTGAATTAAAATACTTCAGGATCTTTACCCTGAGATTTTTTTTCCGGATGATAGCCCTGAGGGGCTTTGGAACAATAATCCGGTATATGGTGAAGAGAATCTTATTCATTTAGGTGGTATAAAGCGGAACCAAAATATCTGTTCTACCGATTAAATCCAAATTTATGCTTAAAAATACTTATCTGGAATGAGTTGCATAAAATTTAACACCCGCTTTCCCACCTTTGCCCATGGGGAGGTCCGAACGTTAAAAAATAGCCCGGTGAGCCTGTCCCGATTTATCGGGAGCTATTTTAGCGGAGCCAGGTTGCAGGGTGGAAATAAGAAAACTCCCTTGTGGGAAACACAAAAGGAGTCATGATAAAAAATAAACTGACGCATTTTAAATCGGTCGTTCATTGCTTAATGGGACAGTAATTATATAACTCCTAATTCTTTTCCCACTTTTTCGAAGGCAGCAATTGCCTTGTCAAGGTGTTCTTTCTGATGAGCCGCTGAGAGCTGAACCCTTATCCTGGCTTCATTTTTTGGTACAACAGGATAGTAAAAGCCAATTACATAAATACCCTCTATAAGAAGCCTTGCTGCAAACTCCTGCGACAATTTTGCTTCATAGAGCATTACGGCACATATTGCTGATTTGGTTGGCTTTATATCGAAACCTGCTTCAGTCATCTTCATAATGAAATATTCAGCGTTCCAATGCAGCTTATCCTGAAGCTCATTTGTTTCAGTCATCATTTCTATCATCCTGATCCCTGCTGCTGCAACCATTGGAGGTATAGAATTAGAGAAAAGATATGGACGTGATCTCTGGCGTAGCATTTCAATTATCTCTTTCTTTCCTGTAGTAAAACCGCCTATTGCACCACCAAAAGCTTTTCCCAGTGTGCCGGTAATGATCTCAATTTTTCCTTTGAGGTTATGGAGCTCAGTCACTCCGCGTCCAGTTTTTCCGACCACTCCTGCAGAATGTGATTCATCGACCAATACCATTGCATCATACTTATTTGCTAGGTCGACAATCCTGTCGAGGGGAGCGACATTCCCATCCATCGAAAAAACGCCATCAGTCACTATGAGCCTGAATCGTTGCTCCTGGGCAAGTTGAAGCTGAGCTTCAAGATCATCCATATCTGCATTTTCATACCTGTACCTCTGGGCTTTACAGAGACGAACCCCGTCGATTATAGAGGCATGGTTCAAAGCATCAGAGATGATAGCGTCCTCGCTTGTGAGAAGTGGTTCAAAGACACCACCATTGGCATCAAAGCATGCTGCGTAAAGAATAGTGTCTTCGGAACCGAAAAAATCCGCAATTCTTTTCTCAAGGTTCTTGTGCAGGTCAGTTGTTCCGCAAATGAACCTCACAGATGACATACCGTAACCATGATCATCAAGAGAGTTTTTTGCAGCCTTAACAAGCTCGGAATTGTTTGAAAGACCAAGGTAATTATTGGCACAGAAATTCAAAACTTTCTGTCCGGTATTTAGCTCAATCTCAGCACCTTGTGGTGATACAATTATACGTTCATTTTTATAAAGACCGGCTTCCCTTATTTCATTCAGCTGGCTGCTGATATATTTTTGATAACTGGAATACATAAGAATTATTATTCATTAAAAAACGACTGCAAAGATGAGATTTTACAATGAATAATTAATGATGATAATCATCAATATTGATCAAAAGTTTTTTAGTTACACAGAGTTGCACAGAGAATTCACAGAGAGCCACAGTGCAGTATCTCTGTGTAACTCTGTGTCTCCTCTGTGTTTCTCAGTGAAACAAAAATTTAACTTAGAAATTCAACTATTAAAGGATATTCCAGGATGCTTAATCAAAGTCCATATTTTGCCACTATCTCTTCTTTTGTAAGACCCAGAATACCATATTTCTTTCCGACTTTGATAAAAGCAGCAAGGGCCTTATCGAGGTGATGTATCTCATGACCGGCAGATATTTGGGTCCTTATCCTTGCCTGTCCATTGGGTACTACCGGGAAGAAAAATCCAATGGCATAAATACCTTCAGCATAGAGATCTTTCGAAAAATCCTGGGATAGTTTTGCGTTGAAAAGCATCACCGGTACGATAGGACTGTCACCTTCCTTCAGAACAAAACCTGCTTCCGTTAATCCTTTTCTCCAGTAAGCAGAGTTTTTTTCGAGCTTATCGCGGCGTTCTGTACTTGAAGAGAGTATATCGAAGACCTTCAGAACTCCCGATACTATTACCGGTGCAATTGTGTTTGAGAACAAGTAAGGACGGGCTTTCTGCCTGCACATGGCCACAATCTCTTTTCTGCCGGAGACACAACCTCCTGATGCTCCTCCAAGGGCTTTGCCGAAGGTGGTCGTAATTATATCTATCTTACCGACCACGTCACAATGCTCATGCGTTCCTCTTCCGGTTCTGCCTATAAATCCGGTTGAATGTGAATCATCCACCAGGATCATCGCATCGTATTTCCCGCAGAGTTTTACCATTTCATCAAGTTTGGCAATATCGCCATCCATTGAAAAAACACCATCAGTTATTACCAGTTTGATTCTTTTATCGGCATGAAGCAACAATTTTTCTTCAAGGTGTTCCATGTTAGAGTGTTTGAAAGTATCATGCTGCGCGCTGCAAAGCCTCATACCATCTATAATTGATGCATGGACAAGCCTGTCGGAGATCATAACATCCTCACTGGTGAGAATGGCTTCAAAAACACCGGCATTGGCATCCATACATGAAGGAAACAGAATTGTATCTTCTGTCCCGAGAAATTCTGTGACCTTGTTCTCCAGCTCCCTGTGAATATCCTGAGTGCCACAGATGAAACGGACTGACGACATACCATAACCTCTGCTCTCCAGACCATCGTGGGCCGCTTTTATCACTTCCGGATGACTTGAAAGCCCGAGATAATTATTGGCGCACATATTAATAACTTTCTTAACATCTGCACCTGTTGGAAATTCGACTTCTATATCAGCGGCCTGAGGGGAATGGATGAACCTCTCTTCCTTATAGATCCCGGCATTACGGATATCTCCCAGCTGGGTCTGGTAAAGATTCCTGATCTTATCGCTAAAGCTCATAGTATTAATAATTAATTTATAATCAGATTATTATGAAGATGATTTGTCAGGTTAATTACAACCAGATAATCTGGAATCCGGGTATACACAATATTATGTTATTATAGTTATTTAAGGTGCTGATTCACCAGGGCAACAATGCTGTTAACAGAGTCAAATGCTTCCGGGGTTGCTTTATCAGGTGGAATCTTAATCTTGAATTTATTCTCCAGAAAAACCAGTAATGAGACCATGGAGAATGAATCGACATATCCGCTGGAGATAAGAGGTGTATCATATGTTATTTCCTCATCACCATCTTCCATATATTCTTTGATCACGTAATTCAAAACAAGATCTTTCATATCTTCCATAACGTCATGTGTTTAAAAATTAATATTTTATACAGAATGATTTCATTTCATTCGTTTTCAAGAGTTGAAATATCACCAATATCCTCTCCCCATTCCTTTGCATGAAGCAACCGTCTCATGATCTTACCGCTTCTTGTTTTCGGGAGCTTGTCCATATATTCTATAGCCTGGGGCATTGCCAGCGGTGAAAGCTTTTTCCTGATGTAGTTCATTATTTCCAGCTCAAGGTCAGGGCCGGGGGTGAATCCGGGTTTTAATGTAATAAACGCTTTTACCACCTCCATATTAACTTCATCGGGTTTGGCAACAACAGCCGATTCGCCAACTGCAGGATGTTCAAGCAGGGCTGATTCTACTTCAAAAGGACTCACCAGATGTCCTCCGGTATTTATTACATCATCATCTCTCCCTACGAACCAGAAATATCCATCATTATCTATGCTTGCCCTGTCACCGGAGAGATACCATCCATTTATAAATTTTTCTCTGTATTTCTCTTCATTATTCCAGTAGCTCCTCATCATTGACGGCCATCCTGGTTTGAATGCGATAAGTCCTATTTTCCCTGGCTCATTCACAGGTTCATGTGTTTTTGGATCGAGTACAACACCGGCAATTCCAGGGAAGGGTTTTCCCATAGATCCTGGTTTAACCTTCATACCCGGGAAATTAGTGATCATAATAGAGCCTGTTTCAGTCTGCCAGAATGTATCCAGAAAGTGTTTTCCAAACATTTTCTGCGACCAGATAACGGCTTCGGAATTCAAAGGTTCGCCTACGCTTGCAAGATGGCGCAGACTGGACAGGTCAAAGTTTTTAATTATCTCATCGCCAGCTTTCATCAGCGATCTTATCGCAGTAGGTGCTGAGTACCACATTGTGATCCTGTACTTTTCAATGAATTTATACCAGGCCTGTGCAGAGAAACCTGTATCAAGAACGCATTGGGTAATACCGAGGCTCCACGGGCCGATAATTCCATAAGAGGTGCCCGTTACCCATCCGGGGTCTGCTGTGCACCAATAAATATCATCATCCTGCAGATCGAGCACCCATTTTGTTGTCAGATATTGTGATATCAGTGAATAATGAACATGTTTTACCCCTTTTGGCTGGCCTGTTGTACCCGAGGTGTAGTGCAAAACAGAAGGTGACTCGGCCTTTGTCGCGTAGATATCAATATGTTCAACCGGTTTAGTCTCTTCGAGACTGAAGGCGACCTCTTTTATCTCGAGAGGCTTAACTTTGTTGTGATCCACTATGATTATGAATTCCAGGAAGGGGAGCCTGTCAAGGATCTTCCTGACTTTCAGCAGATGTTTTCTCTGTGTGATAATTGCACGGGTTTGCGCATTTTCCAGCCTTACAAAAAGAGATTCGTCACCGAAAGCTGAGAATAACGGTTGGACAATTGCACCTATTTTTAGAACCCCAAGAAAGGAAAGATACAACTCCGGTATTCTGTCCATGAAAAGGCAAACCCTGTCCTCATTCTTAATCCCTAAACTACGCAGGAACGAACCAATTGTATTACCGGCAAGACGAATATCATTAAAGGTATATTTTTTTTCAATGCCCCCGAACCCTTCATAATAAAGAGCAATCTTGTCTGCTTTTCCTTTCCGGCATATTCTGTCCGAGCAGTACCATCCTATGTTAATTACATCGCCATGCTTATACTCAAGCTCATTTTCAGAAACAGACCAGCTGAAGTCCTTAATTCTTTGCTCGTAAGAACCAATATTTGACATATTTCTGAGGGTATAATACTATTAACAATTACATCCAAGATAATGTAAATCTTTAAATAGTCAGCAAATTCATTTGATTTTTATCACTGATGTAAAAAAGTCTGTAAAGTCTGTACAGACTTTACAGACTTTACGGACTTTCGACTTATTTCTATTCCCAGCTGAGGATCACTTTTCCGCAGTTCCCCTCTTCCATTGCATTGAATCCCTTCTGGAAATCATCTATGTGGAATCGGTGAGTAATTACCGGATTAAGATCAATGCCTCCGATTATCATCATCTCCATCTTATACCAGGTTTCCCACATCTCTCTTCCATAGATTCCTTTAAGAGTTATTGCCTTGAAAATGATGTCATTCCATGGCACCTCAAAATTGGATGGTAATATACCGAGCAATGAAATGCTCGATCCGTTGTACATATTACTGATCATTTCGTTAAAGGCTTTCGGGGAGCCTGACATTTCAAGACCGACATCAAATCCCCTCATACCAAGCTTTTTAACAGCATCAGAGATTTTTTCGCCCTTTGATGGGTTAATAGTCATTGTTGCTCCCATTTTCCTTGCAATATCCAGGCGGTAATCACTCAGATCACTTGCTACTATGAACCTGGCACCTGCAAATTTTGCGACAGCAACCGCCATGCTCCCTATTAATCCGGCACCTGTAATTAAAACATCCTCTCCTAGGAGTGGAAATGAAAGGGCGGTATGAGTTGCATTACCGAAGGGATCCATTATCGAAGCCCATTCATCGGGTATCCGTTTATCAAGAGGAATTACATTAGTTGCCGGAACTTTTACATACTCAGCAAACGATCCGTCTATATGAACACCTATACCGACTGTGTTCTCACATACATGTTCTTTTCCCCTCCTGCAGTTACGACAATGGCCGCAGGCAAGATGCCCTTCACCTGTAACTCTTTCTCCGATTGAAAGATTTATTACGCCGGCACCCATCTTTTCAATATGACCCATATATTCATGCCCGATAATCATGGGTGTTTTAATAGTCCGCCGGGACCATGGATCCCATTCATAGATATGAAGATCTGTTCCACAGATGGCCGATTTTTTCACTTTTATTATAACATCATTGAGTCCGGGTTCAGGAACCGGTACTTCCTGCATCCAGAGTCCTTTTTCAGGTCTGGCTTTCACAAGGGCCTTCATCTTTTTCATATGATAATATTTTCCGGATAGTAATAGGAATTATTGCTCACTAAGTTAATACAAATCTGTAGTTCAAACACTGATTTTTTAAACACTGTTATATGTTACTGTCTTTCCTTATCTTTGCTAAGATTTAAATGTGATTTAGGAATATAAAGATGATCAGAGTAAGATTTGCGCCCAGCCCTACAGGTCCACTCCATATTGGAGGAGTAAGGACAGCGCTATATAATTATTTGTTTGCCAGGAAGAATGACGGATCTTTTATTCTCAGGATTGAAGATACCGATCAGGCCAGATTTGTGGAAGGGGCAGAAGAATATATAATGGAAGCCCTTGAATGGTGCGGAATAAAGGTTGATGAAGGGATCAGGGAGGGAGGCAATTGGGGACCATACAGGCAGAGCGACAGAAAAGAGCTTTATAGACAATATGCTGATACTCTTGTAAATAAAGGAGATGCCTATTATGCATTCGACACTCCGGAAGCGCTCGAAAAACTACGTACTGACTATGAAAAAGAGAGAGATACCTTTATATATAATAGTTCAGTAAAGGATGGACTATGTAATTCCCTCTCAATGGAAGAATCAGAATGGAAGACAAGGCTTGAGAAAGGTGAACCATATGTGGTCCGTTATCGTATGCCGCTTAATGAGAATATTCACTTTGATGACATAATCCGGGGACATATAGTTGTGAACTCATCCACTCTCGATGATAAGGTTCTCTTCAAATCGGATGGGATGCCGACATATCACCTCGCCAATATTGTAGATGATCATCTGATGGAGATCACACATGTAATCCGGGGTGAAGAGTGGTTACCTTCTCTTCCTCTGCATTTTATGCTCTACAGGTCATTCGGTTGGGATACCCCTGAATTTGCACATCTTCCGTTATTGCTGAAACCCGATGGTAAAGGAAAACTAAGCAAGCGTGACGGTGATAAGATGGGATTCCCTGTGTTCCCGCTCTACTGGCCTTATGGTGAAACTGCAAGAGGTTACAGGGAGGATGGATATTATCCCGAAGCTTTTGTCAATATGCTTGCACTCCTCGGCTGGAACCCGGGAACCGAAAAAGAAATATTTTCAATGGATGAGCTTATTGACGCTTTTTCAATAGAAAGAGTACATAAGTCAGGTTCCCGTTTCGACCCGGAAAAAGCAAAATGGTTCAATCATCATTATCTCCAGACCAGAACTAACACTCAGTTAGCCTTTGAGTTCAGGGAAGATCTGAGAGCACGTGGGTATCACATTGATATAACAGAACTTGAAGTTTTGGTCGGTATGGTAAAAGAAAGAGTCAACTTTGTCAAGGAACTATGGAATGAAACCGATTTCTTTTTCAAAGCACCCGAAACATTTGACCAGGAAGTTATAAAAAAACAATGGAAAGAAGATAGTCCAAATCTTCTCTCCGAACTAAAAAATATTCTGGAAAATATTGAAGATTTTTCACCTGCTGTTACAGAAAGGATCATTAAAGGCTGGATAGAGGAAAGGGGATACAATATTGGCAGCGTCATGAATGTTTTC
>Ga0315279_10007810_pt1 | contig 13118 bp, 6 predicted proteins | sample YL17G06_20_MG_FD_203694 | JGI IMG/M metagenome (GOLD analysis project Ga0315279, IMG submission 203694) | Sediment microbial communities from Yellowstone Lake, YNP, Wyoming, USA - YL17G06_20 | ecosystem: Environmental > Aquatic > Freshwater > Lake > Sediment | place: USA: Wyoming | collected... | reverse complement strand
TTTTGATATGGGAAGTACCAAGACAATCACTAAAATCAAACTGTTTCAAGTCGCAGGCTACAGATGGGGTGAAAGTTCAGGTCTCACCGTGTATGTGGGTGACGACCCCGCAAATCTTGGCGCCTCAGTTTGGGACGGAACATTAAACGCTGACGGTTGGCAAGAGAGTGGAGCTTTCAGCAAGGATGGCCGATACATCAAGTTGGTCACCAAACTTGGCGCTAACTATGAGCGTATGTACGAGTTTCAGGCCCTTGCAGCAACACCTGCTCCGCCACCGGCAGCTGGGATTTTGGTGCAGGTGATGTAGATGACTAAGAAACGCATTGTGGCTACGATTGATGACAAATTATTCAGTGAAATAAAAAACATTCATGAGGCTGAAGTGAAGTCAGCGGAGGAAAAGGATCGAACGATGCCTCGTTGGAGCAACACCGTTGAAATGTTGCTCCGCAAAGGCGCAAAAGCCTACAAATTAAGCTCCATTGGGTCCTGTTAACTTGGTGGGTGATTGTTCCAAACCCCTCGGGCACTTACACTGCAAAAGTAGTTGGAACAGACGAGGGAGATTATAATCTTACAGTAAGCAAAATTGAAAATGGCAAAATCCTAGAATCAAATTCCTACAAAGGACCGATAATCCCTGGCCAGACAGTGGAGTACAAGATTGCTTACCATGGTCCAGGAATATTCGGAATACCTTGGTTGAGCTTGCCAATCCTTGGCATTCTTCTTGCTCTAGTACTCTTTGTTGTATTCGCCTCATTAGTAATAGCTCGAAGGCATGGACTGCTAGCAAGAAAACGTAATTACCCTGCAAGATAACAAGGCAATGTGATCAGCACTTAGCCCGCGCACGAATCAGACTTCTGCTCATCAGAGTCTGAACTGTGGACCATTCTTGTTTTTTTGTGGCTTGCATTGTCGTTAATTCCCTCAAAAGGACACTCACGAAAATCTTATATGATGATCTCAGCAGAACTAGATTTGGGGAAAAAGATTGGGTGCACAGAATTATGCTGAGTGGGCTTTCGACGTTCTGAAGATGGATAGCAAATATAGTCCGTATCTGGATCAGCTGATCACACCATCCAACGATGCTGCTAGAAGAAAAGCAGAAGTGTCATCAGCTGTGGGCAGCGTGGTGGGTCACGTCTTAGGCGTGGGATGGAAAACCAGCTACCTGACAAGCGCGGGTATTTCCTTTAAAGAACAAAGCCCTATATGGATGATGACTTTCAAGGACCACAAAGAACCAAACAAAACCAAAATCTGCTTTTATTTCCCAGTCAGCGGCTACATGGTTGACAGAGACTTTCGAAAAATGGAAATTAAGCCCAGAAAGGAAGGGATGATAAGCAGGAGAATTGTTGGCGTGAAATTCAATCTCGAATGTTTTGGGAAAGAGAATATGGAAAATGACCCTGAATTAGGAGATGAGCTGCTTAGACTTTTCACAACCCAAAGATTGTGCGACATCTCGGATTGGACTCAAAGCCCCATAACCGCTGAAATTGAAAAGAAAGGCAACGGTGCCCTTGGAAAGATAGAAGTGGGTATAGAGTCTCTAAATAATGAAGGTCTAAAGACTCTCTTCGATGCCGCAAGCAGAATGGCCACAATTATGACATCAACAATTAAATCTCGAGGCAGACCGCCCCAAGAAACGTTGGCATCTCAAGCCCAGCCCGCACCGCCGCCTATGGAAGAGGCCCCTTACATCTCTAAAATCGATGAAAGCATCTCATGGTCTTCAACTTGGGGAAAGCTCTGTGACCTATTCATTCGGAAGGAAGGACGACAAACCTTTGAGAAGGAATATTCAACAGAGATGAACAAAGCTTACGGAAAAGGCATATTGCATGTTGTTCCATCATTATTTGATTCTCTTGACTTAGCATGCAAAGATCAGAGGCAGGTTCTCAGTTTCGTGGATACCACGAGCTATTGGGCACTTGGATATCTGGTTTCTCAAGGTCCACTTCGGACCAGCCAAGAGACACGAATAGGTGTGAAGGAATTTACCAAACAATTCGTACCGCCGTCCATTAAGGACACCCCGACAACATGGCCCCCCTCAGCCAAATCAGACGAAAAAGAGCCTGTTCTGAGCAAGGAAGGGGCTCCTAGTTTCATGGTTCAGTCAAGACTCGCAGACCTATCCTACAAGATCTTTGAGTGCGCAAATGAAGACAGAGCAAAGCAAACGATGAAACTTAATACTGAGATAATAGGGCAAATGTTCGCCCCAAGCGGACGCCTAGCTGAAACAATGGTCAAAATGCTTCCTTCTATCAGAAAAGAATACCTCGAACAGGCAACAGGTACAATCAACGTAGAAGAGGAAAACGTCTTGGTCTCGCGAAGAGTTATGCCAAGAGTATATCTTAACGTACAAGGTCCTGACGAGAACAAAGGCGGGTTCGCTCTAGACTACCTAATGATGTGGCAGCATAGAAGCCTACTATTCAGCGTTTATGAGCCCAATGTCATAAGAATATGGAAGGGCCAAACACGAATGGCTTACGACAAGAATGAGAATGTTGAATACGATGCTCAAGTTCTGAGGAATTCCCTGACAACTTTCCAGAGTAACCAGCTGTTCGAAAAGGGTCTTACTATGCTGAAAAACTTCGCTGAGAATAAGCAATTCCTACTGCATGGGTCAAACTAGCAACCCGCCTCTATTAGCAAAGCGCGCGCAAAGACCGAACTCATGAGGCCTCTCCAGGTTTGGTGTCAATAGAGGAATTCTCCACAAAGACTAAATTCGGAACAATCTTCATATGTAACTTTGGAAGGCGATTTGTTGAGAAAGCAAGCTGCTGGAGCGCTGCTGACTCTTCTCTTGGTGAGTGTTTTTGCCAAAACAGCCATTGTTTGCCCAGCAGGTGCAAGCACAGAGTCTTATTCCTTTGCAGTCGAATGGAATGGTGTATTATACCTAGTTGCTGTGGAAAGCAATTCAACGGTTTCCGATTTCGGATTCATCCAAGCGGCAAAAAGCCTCTTTTTCAATGTTACTGGTGCGGCAGGAGTTATCGGCTTCTGCAATGTGACTATTCCGAAAAGCCTGATGTGGGGAGGAAGCTGGACAGTCTTGATCGACGACGCTTTGACGGATTTCATCGTTGAAGAAAATGTCACTCACACTACGCTTTCCTTCACATATGTTCATAGCTCTCACAGGATTCAAATAATAGCTTCCAGTGTCATTGGCCCCACTTCAATCTACATTAGGGCTGATGGAAGCGTTGATCCCACAACGGCACCGATTTACCGTGAAGGAGACCATTATACACTAATTGGGAATGTCGTAAGCGACTTAGATGGGATCATAATCGAGAAAGATAACGTGACAATTGATGGATCTGGCTACACAATCCAAGGCACAGGATACTACTACACTGGAATCACTATTTCGTACAGGAATAACGTGACAATTGAGAACGCGAGAATAACAAACTTCAACACGGGCATCTTGGTCAGCGGCTGGAATGCCACCAATAACAACCTTCTGAACAACAGCTTCAGAGACAACAACATTGGTTTGGCACTTGTCGAGTCTTCTATTAGCAATAGAATTGTCGGGAATACGTTCAATAACGATAGTCTTATCGTTGATTATTCTCATGGGAATGTCGTAAGTGACAATTTTGTGAATGGTAAGCCTCTGGTTTATCTTGAGGATGCTTCAGATCTCGCTATTGAAGATGCAGGGACGGCGGTGCTTGTCAACTGCTATGGAATTACATTGGAAAACCTCAATTTCTCTAGCGCTGACGTGGGCATAGAGCTATGGAATACAAATAGCACGAGAATTTCAGGTAATATTCTGACAGCAAACTGGGGATATGGCATATTGCTCGCTGGAGCTTCGAGCAATAACAGTGTATCAGTAAACAATATATCAAAAAGCTGGGGCGGCATTGCACTCGTTGAGTCATCCAGCAACAATAACATTTCAAGCAACAACGTAACGGGTAACAAGTACGGCATCATGTTTCAAGACTCTTCGCATAACAGAATCTTCCATAACAACTTCGTCAGCAACACTTTCCAGAGCTTCTCACAGGAGAATCCAGCGAATATCTGGGATGCTAGTTATCCTTCTGGCGGAAACTACTGGAGTGACTACGTTGACGCAGACATGTTTAGTGGTCCATACCAAAACGAAACGGGAAGCGACGGAATATGGGACTCTCCATACGTGATTGATGAGCACAACCGTGATAACTATCCACTAGTTAATCCATACACATTGTATACTACACCGACCGTGGTGGAATGGAACAAAACTTACGGCACAATAAACGATGACTGGGCTTTCTGTCTCTTACAGACAAGCGATGGTGGCTTTGTGATGGCAGGTCCATGGAACTATTCCAACTATCCCATAGGACTTGGTTTTGTAAAAACCTACCCGAATGGAAACTTGCAATGGACTAGAAACTTCGAAGTCGGCTCGGCTTCTTTGTCTGAGCGATGTGCTCTTTTCGAGACAGAGGAAGGGGCGCTCGTCTTTGGATCCAGTATTAACTTGACAGGAAACCTCGATATCTGGCTTGTCAAAATTGATGAGGAAGGGCAGCCAATTTGGAATCATACCTATGGTGGCGCCGGAGACGAAGTGTTTATGTCTGCTGTTCAGACGGATGACGGTTTTCTATTGATAGCATGGAATTATACAGTTGGGGGAGAAACGTGGCTTGTCAAGACGGATGCGCAGGGTAACGTGGAATGGGAGAAGACTTACGAAGATTGGATAGGTAGTTGCGGTGTTAAAACTGTTGACGACGGATTCGCTCTGATTGGTGTTGCTTTCCAGTCTAACAGCAGTGACATTAGTATTCTACTTCTAAAGATGGATGCTGGTGGTAACGTTTTGTGGAACCAGACACTCCTACATTACCAGACTCCGACATCATGGGCAACTGTGCCTCATCTCTTGCAAGTAGTTGACGGGGGATTTGTACTGGTCGGCACTCAAAGCGAGAATGGCGACTCAAACATTTTGCTAGTTAAAACGGATGAAGGCGGCAACATTGAATGGAACAAAACTTACAATAACAATGGATGGGAAATCGGACTTTCGATTACAGAAGTAATTGGCGGTTTTGCCGTTTTAGGTTACACCAATTCTTCAACGGCTAGAGGTTTAAGTGATGTTTGGCTTGTCAGAACTGATTTGTCTGGCAACGTCCTCTGGGACTCCACTTACGGTGGAGAGGGCGCAGATTTTGGATATTCCATAATTACAACTAATGATCGTGAACTTGCATTTGCAGGTGGAACCAATTCCTCCGGTTATGGAGGGATTGATTTCTGGTTGGTCAAATTGTCGCCTGAAATTCAAGACGATGAGCCGCCAGTTATCAAGAACGTTCGTCACGAACCACTGTATCCAATGGAGAACGATACAATCTACTTCTATGCTGATGTAACCGATAACGTGGCTGTCGCTAGTGTTCAGCTAAACTACACTTTAGACGGTGGAGCTACATGGTCACTGCAGGATATGACGTTGATGGGAGGCAACACTTACTCGACATCGATGGGACCCCTCAACCAATTTCAGATTATGGGTTTCTACGTTATAGTTTATGATACTTCAGGAAACAAGGCTTACGGTTCTGAAATAGTGCCGCCTTTGCCTGAACCGCCGAAAGTAGCTCCTATAGTGGTTTCAGATGAGTCTCCTAACCCATTGCCGAACGGAGACGATGTCAGTTATAACGTGACTGATGGTGGAACAGAAATATACGTAAACGTGACTGAGCTGGGCATTTATGATCCGGACTTATGGTATAACATCAGTTACTCCATAGACGGCGGCCTCACGTGGATAAGTCAACACATGATCCAAGTCAGTGATTATGTATGGAAATACTGGATAAATGCCACAACAAACATACTTTTTAAGATAGTGGCTGGTGACGGAACCGTTGAAAGCCGAGTTTATTGGATTATAGTTGGACCATGGAAATACCCCATATACCTATACTTTTCTGAAGGCGAACAATACTTCCCAGTCAAAGGTTTAGATTTCGACGGCGACTCAGACATAAGCAACAATTGGATATCGTATCAGGATGATTGGATACAATTCAAAGAGCAGTTAATGAACAACGACATAGACGGCGATGGAATACCTGATGTTTGGTCCTATTCAAATATGAATCCTAAAAGTCTTGACGACGGATGTTTGGTGATACAATATTGGATATACTATTCATTCAATAGATATCCGATAATAGGTGAGGTCATACGGGGCGACCACGAGCACGACTTCGAATCAATTTTCCTATGGATAGATGTTGCAACTGGCAACATCAAGAAAGTAGCGTTAAGTCAACATTCTTGGGTGAACCACTACACTTTCTCTTCTCCGCCAAAACGGCTTAACATAGCTGTGGAAGAAGGTGGACACGGAATGGTGTTGCTCAGTGACACTGACAATGATGAATTACCTGAGGATTACGACGACATACCTGGTTACGATGTTTGGCAGCCAGAAGGTGGAGGAACCGTAATAAGGGGAAAATGGACAAACCAGTCCATAATGGCATCGGTATATCCGTGGGTGATTTTTGATACACGCATATCGCCCTCGCAACTACATTTATTTGGGGATTCCAGCATTTTGACGACAGGCCTGTCCCTCCGTGCAATATCACCTTTGTTGCCCAGCGTCGTTGATGACATACCAGAATACTACGGTGGGCTAACTGACCTTCTTGGAAGCACCACTGTTCTAAAAACTAGCTTTGGAGCAACAATTCCCTTGTTAGATGGAAAAATGCTCGTTTTTCAAGTGACCGCTCCCTGGTATAGGCAGGAATTCCAAAATCCCTCAAAAATGTGGAATAAGGTGTCATGCATTGTGTATACGTCCAAAGTTTTCGTCTACCATGCGATACCCTTCATTGGAGGAGGTATTCTCAACTACTTCATAGAGGCTTCGTTTAAGGGTTTGATACTTGCTTCAGTAGCGGAAAGTCTTACCAAAGGAATAATAGCTGTATACTTCGACCCCGTCATTGGATCCGTGTCAGATGATCAAGGCAGAGTTCTTGGTTACGTTGACGGAGAAATCGTTAGCGATATACCAGGCAGCTTTGTGTTCGCAACTCGCAGCATGACTAACGGTCTCTACGACTTGTTTTTCATCGCGACGAACTCCACAAGTAGTTATACCTATCAAGTTGAAGGAGGAGGACTAGGAACTTACAACATGACTGTCTCTTTGACTGATGATGACGGACAAGAGCTTAATTTTAGAGCAATCGAAATCCCTGTCGGAAAAGGGTCAGTTCATAGATACATGATTAATTGGACATTGTTAAAAGAGAATGACGTTGGCGTCAAAGTTTGGGTTGACCAAGACGGAGACGGGGTTTTTGAGCATGAATTCTTTTCTGACATGGAACTTCTAGCCAGCGAGTTCGAAGAACAAACCGCCGACAACGTTGCTCCATCAATAACTATAATCTCCCCAAAAAATGAGACCTACGCAACTACCTCGGTTCCGCTTATCTTCACCCTAAGCGAGCCAACTAGTTGGGTGGGCTACAGTTTGGATGGAGCAGAAAATGTTACCATCACTGGAAACACGACTTTAGCCGGTCTTCTTGAAGGATTACATTACGTTATTGTTTATGCAAACGGCACAGCCGGCAACATGGGTTCTTCGGACGTCGTTTACTTCACAATTGATGTTACTCCCCCAAGCATAGAAAATGTGTCTCAAACCCCCCCTGAAGAAAATGTGTTACCAGACGACGAAGTCAAAGTCAATGCCACTATAACCGACATCATAAGCGGAGTGAAGAAAGTGATTCTAAACTACACCTATACTAATAACACTGGAACATGGAGCAGCATTGTTAACATGACAAATCTTGAAGGAAACATTTGGAACGTCACGATACCCGCTTTTCCATATGGCACCAGTGTAACATATGCCCTCATAGCAGAAGACAATGCTGGAAACGCTATCAGTAGTGAAGAATTAGGATACGAATGTCAATATCAAGTAATCCCAGAATTCCCATCAATAATCATTCTGCCAATATTCATGGTAGCGACGCTAATCGCAATCATAATCTGCAACAAGAAACGTATTGGCATTACCTAGAGGATAGTTCCACATAACCTCTAAGTTCCTGAACGAATTCTAGCATGCGCGCGCTACCTAGAATTCTCCCGTACCACTGTTAGAAGATTGTTTTTAGCGGTCACTTGCCTTTGCAGAAGATCATGATTTCCTCATTATACGCAGACATAGATAAATCTTAGCAAATGGTCAAAAGTTCAGTAGATCGCGCGCTAAATTCTTGGACGCTCAAGCAGAACTCCATTAATGCAAATTCAAAGTCATAACAGGGCCGTAAAAAGAAGCGGATTCTGTCCAATTTGCAGAAGAGCAAGAAGCAGGAATGAAACCCAAGCGCACTCAAAGAATAGCAATGAGAGATAACTTAACCTTCTTGGGTTGTTATTAAACAATTCTCCGCTCGCTACCAACGAGTTTTCTCTTGTAGACTATTACTGCAACAAGTGTTGCCACCATGGATAGTGGCAGAATTAGGATCGGCGAGTATTCTGGAACGATCGGGCTTACAGTCAGAGTTACGGGTGATGAACTCGTATCGTTAAGCATCTGCCAATTGTTGACTGTGAAATTCGCGGTCTGCATCGAGCCTAGCTGTATGTTTGAAGCTTGAAAGATGAAATGATTTTGTAGAGTGGCGTAGAAAATAGTCGTGTTAATATTGAGCACCCAAGCTCCTGAGCTTACCAACAGACCAGAATTCGAAGGTGTTACATTGTAGTTAAGGGACCCTTGCGTTGGTGTAGCGCTAAGAAGATAGCCATAGCCGCTAAGCTCTCCCGATTCATTATTCACATGGCCTATGAGTATCGTAGATTGATCAGGAGCTGGGTCAGAAACAGTGAAAGGAATGTCTTCGGGGATAGCGTAAACCTGAACGTTTCCTTCTTCTATCCCGGCACTGCTCGGGATGCCGCATATGAAAGTCTGTGAATTTCCCGCTGCTATGAAATAATCTCTCAAATCTCCAGAGTATACTGTCACCGTTTTATCAGCTATCACTATATTGTAGCCCGTAACAGAGAAGTTCAGCCAATTATGCCACCACCAATATGTCCCGAAGTACCACCATGGTCCTGATGCCCAAGAAACCTGAATCATTTCTGGTGTTACAACTTCGAACATGTCAAACCTGAAACCAGCAGCAGTGTATGAGAAGGTCTCTGTAAAGGGATCATATTTTGCGTTTTCCGCTTGTTGAGGGACGTTGGGGTCCGACACTTTGATAATGGCTGTTCCGTTTGGAAGATGCTCAATATTGTATGCGACGATAGCGTGGTAAACGTCTCCTTCAGTCGAATCGATGCCATGCATTAACAAGAGTACTGGAGTTCCGCTTTCCAATGTCTCCAGAAGTTTGTCGTACTCTGCCTTTTCAGAAGAAGGAGGATCAAACCAATTGTTCGGATCATAGACTTGATGGAACATAACAGCCAGAGACACATTGTTCAACACGTTATGATTCGTTGGCAACTTTAAATTGGAAGTCCAAGTCGCCGGTGGACTCTGCGCAGGATAGTACGGGTACGTAATATCGCCCAACACGTAATGCATAAAGTAGAGAATTTCAGTGCTACTCAAGCCGTAACAGTTTCCGCCCGACCAAACGGATGCATAATTAATCTGACTGTACGAATCCCGACTCGGGACCCACCACGCGAGCGAAGGACTTATTTCTCCAACCAACCACTCCGCAATTGCTTGATACCACTTGCCATTTCCGTCCCCTGGGTAAGTATCTCCTTGTACAAAAAGTAGACCCCATCCGTGAACGAGAGTTGCTGCAAAGGGAGGGAATGATCCCTCACTGTAAATCGGCTGTGCAGTTGTATCATTATCTCCCCTTAATACTATCTGCGCATCTGGATTTGTCAGTACAAGTGCTCCTCCTGCACGTATCGTTAATTCATCAACTCCAAGACTCTTTGCCCTAATCGCTATAGGATGCTCAGTAAAATTATGCAATAACGGTTGAAAGTCTACTCCTGTGTTGTCGGTTGAATCATTTAAATAGGGACCTAAAACAATGCCAAAGGGTTCTATTAGTTGATTCAAGTTGGCACCCCAAATGGAATTTCCACTTTCGCCTCCAACAAAGACAGAGCCTCCGCCTGAAAGAAATTGGCGAATAATACTGATTTCTCCGCTTGAATAGCTCTGCTCTGGACTTAATAATATTAAGAAATCGTATTTCTCAAGGACTTCTTTGCTCAGAGGCTCAGAGCACTCACCAATAATTACATGAATGCTGATAGGTGGATCTACTTCTTCAGTTTTCACAGTTACTTCTAACGTCCACATTCCTTTTGCAGGATTGTGGAAATGAAAAAACCATGTTTTATCAATGAAAATCGTATCGTTTTCCACTTCTACTATAGTATCGTTTGGGAATTTCACTTCAGCCGCCATTCTTCCCCAAGGTCCGTTATACTTGATTTCAAAGCCGAGAACTGGTATGGTCCCATTTACATCAAAAACTGTTTCTATTGATTCGTTAACGTCTGAAAAAGTTTCATTCATTAACGTATGAGTATGGTTAAAGGTAAGAACTGACGATTCTGTAAATATTCCCTGATAATCCTCAATACCAAAGGGATGAGTGGCATGAGTGGCATCTATCAATGGTTTGCAATCGCTCGTGCTAGGCAGAGTGGTAACTCCCAGGCTTCGAAGTTCTAAATCCTCGATTAGAGAACCGTTAAAATATGAAGAGTATTTAACAAAGTTTTTCGCTTCTGGGCTGAACCAAACATAGTCAACATAACCCTCTAACCCCTGAGTCATTGTTCGAACCTCTACCACTAGGGTCCAAAAGATGCCTGCGCTCAAGCTGATAGTATCTTCACGTGTAACTACGCAACGTTCCTCAAGCAAGTAACTGCCACTCTCTACGCTCCCATTTCTGTATGTAGTTACTCCTGAAAGACTAACCGAATTCATCCATTCCTTTCCAACATAGATTGGAAAATCGTAGTTCTTATAGCCCGGATCAAAAAGAACTTCCACTGTCTTATCCTCGTATATTCTCCGGCTTTTCATATCGATCCACTGTATTGTTCTCCATTCAGTGATGTTTGTAGTCGCTTCACCGTTCCGAAAGATTTCGTCCGCTATGATGTAAAAGCTCTGTTCCCCAATTTCTTCGATGTCTATAATCCTTTTTTTCCACAAATAATCATCCCTAGTTCCATTCCAATAATAACGCGTATAGTTGTACACCCATGATTCATTGACAAACAATCGAGGGCGACGAATCATAGACGTATAGTTATCACTATTACCTGTTTGGGCAACATATTGCATGTCTTCCAAGCCATAACTTCTGGCGCTGTTATTCATTATTGATTGGTTGAACGCTGAAAATTGAAACATGATGTTGATTAAAAATACAGCAGAAATCACTCTGGAAAACATCTTCATAACTGGTTACCTTCAATCTCACAAGCAGTGAAAAGTCCTATATCTCCTTTTTGCAAATCAGCCATAGAAAAAAGCTCTATTTGACAGTTCGACAGAATTTCGTTCTAACATCGTCAACCTCTAGATTGATTGGGTAGAAATTCCACCAAGTTGGTCATTCCTTAGCAGTTTAACAGGCTTGAACTCCTCACATTCCCGCGCGCTAGCTGCTGCCAAGAAGTTGGGCTGGATTGAAATCTCGGCGTTTCTACACTTTTTTGGCGAACATTTTTCAAGCATGTTGGGTGCTATATCTTAATGGAAGACTCTTCTATCACTCTTCTTAAGCAACTGATTGATTATTGGCTATTGGGAAAAGCTGGAAAACCAGACTGAGAGTGGACTTTTCGGGAGAAGTCTCCAGTCTTAGCCTTATTTATAGGATAACAGTGCATGTTGTCCTATTTTGTTGAATTAGCCTTAAATGGGCTTCTTTTCAGGTTCTATGTGTATTAGGGTAGAGGCTCAAATCGTGGTTTCTGTTACGCCTGAGTCAGTTCGCGAACGCATCAACGTTTCTGCAGCTGAGTGCCCAGATGATGTAGTGAACCGCTTCATAACTGACGCTACCGAAACAATCGAAGTCGAGACTGGCCTCACGATTGATCCTGTTAACTGTACGGCTGCCGAGGCTGTTGCCATCCGCAACCTAGCGGCAATCTACTGCGCATGCAGAATCACGGGCGGCTCCGCTTCTGGACTCAGTTTCAGGGTTGGAGACCTCGCCGTCAACGAGTCGGCCAGCTCTTCGCCTTCAGGATTAAGCAGCAACAATCTGCAGTTTTTGATGAATGAAGCCACGAAAATCATCGAGAAGCTGAACCAAGCCGATTTCAGGGCGGTGGTCGCCTAGTGGGCGCCGTTCCAGACGCCTATTACGAGTTTGTGATGTATTATGCGCCTTGGTTTTATGTTGTAACAACGGCCATGGCTACTGACTCGCCTACTGAACAGAAGGATGTCACGGTTACGGATGGCACTGAGTTTAGCGCTGGCATGCCTGTTGAAATCAAGGATTCCGCTCACAGCGAATGGAATGAAGTTGATTCTGTTGCTGACAATGTTGTGACCATGAAAAGCAACCTGGGCTATACTTACTATGTTGCGAAGGGCGGAACAGTCGACCATGGAGACAAGGTTTGTGGGAAAGGCGCTTTTCCAGCTGCTTTCGCCATCGAATTCCTATGTGAGGCTTATGCTGCGGGCCAATTCCAGGCACGTGAAGATGAGATTCTTGCGAAAATCGTGGCGCTTGCTGATTGGTTGCTTACGCAGCAGTGCGGCGACAATCTGAAGAAGGCGTATGGCGGCTTCAAGAGCAGTGAAACGTCGACGCAATACTACAGCGTTGATGCGGGTCGTGTTATTCCTGCATTGCTGAAGGCCTACGCGTTGACTGATGATGCAGACTATTTGAATGCTGCGAAGCTTGCGAGAAAGCATTCCTTTTGATGTTCCTTTTCAACAGTTGGATGAGCCTTCGGCTCTCGCTGAGCGGGTGATTGCGATGTTGAAGGGCATTTACGACGGAAAGGATTCTTCTCAG
>Ga0315279_10007809_pt1 | contig 13119 bp, 8 predicted proteins | sample YL17G06_20_MG_FD_203694 | JGI IMG/M metagenome (GOLD analysis project Ga0315279, IMG submission 203694) | Sediment microbial communities from Yellowstone Lake, YNP, Wyoming, USA - YL17G06_20 | ecosystem: Environmental > Aquatic > Freshwater > Lake > Sediment | place: USA: Wyoming | collected... | reverse complement strand
TAACAGACAAGCATATGGGGGCTGCATTGTGCTGGGTTGCTACAATAAGATTAACCTTTGTAGTTTTTCCATCAGCATCAGCCTCATAGTGGTGGATTAAAGTCCCACGTGCTGCCTCGACACAACCGATACCGACCTTACCCAATTTGAGGGCCATATTACGTATGTCCTTGCTGGTCAGCAAAGGATCACTAGCAATCCTCTGCATATGTTCTGCTGCCTGGAGAGCTTCAATCAACCTTGCCCAATGGTAAGCGAGAGTATGGTGGCTCGGCTTACCGCCCAGTATATCAAACATCGCCTCATATTCCCTTTGCGCCAGCGGGGTGTACATGCTATCAGCTACATTCAGCCTGGCCAGCGGCCCTACGCGGTATAATGAAGTACCTTCATTATCATTCAGACCATTCCAGCCGATTTGCTTAAGGTGAGTCAACCTTATATAAGTCCATGGTTCCACCCACTCACCTATGTAATCAACATAATCGTGACAATCAAATAGAGCATACTCCTTACCTTTAGGATCGACCACCCTGCACTTGCCTTCGTAAAAATTTACCCGGTTATTATCATCGACTAGCCCCATATAGTAGGTGTTTAGTTTGTAGGCGTCATTCAGGACAATATTCAGGTACTCCTTGTTATCCAAGACAACCTGTTTGAATAACTCCAAAGAAAACTGGCAAAATTCGACACAAAAATCGGCAGTCTCCCGTATCCATTTCCTGTCCTCCTCTGTGATTCCCATGGAGACTCCACCAGGCAAGCCACCTTCGGGATGGGCAGGCTTACTGGCAATGTGCCGGATTATTTCACGGCATCTCTTTCTTGCTTCTATGACCTTGCCGCCGATTTCCAATCCAACCTTGTGCACCACACCGATAATATTCCGTTCTACCGGATCAGCACTCGGTCCAAGCACAAAGTCAGGAGCTGAAAGTATATAGAAATGTAGCAAATGGTCTTCCACCATGAATGCGTTGTAATGAAGCTGTCTTATCAACTTGGCGGTGGGTGTTGGCTCTACCCCATAAAGATCATCCAGCGCTTTCACCGATGCCATATTATGGGGAGTCGGACAAACGCCACAGATATTGGGCATAATCCGCGGCAACTCCTCCACAGGTCTACCCAGACAAAAGATTTCAAACCCTCTGAGCTCCACCACCTGCCAGTAGGCATCTTCCACATTGCCCTTATCGTCCAGGAAAATCTCGATTTTCCCATGTCCCTCAAGTCTGGTTATTGGATTTATCGTTATCCTTTCGGTCACGTTACACCTCTTTCCTATCTAATCTACTTCTCAGCCTTCTTTTTCTGAAATATGGAAGCAGGGAGTGAGAATCGATACAGATATCCCACAGGATCAATAAACTGGTTCACAATTCTCGTTATGTCTTCATCGCTCTCTGCATCTAGAATTGATGCCATGGCGGGGATGAATTTAGCGCCAGCATCCTGCACTCCCTCCACGGGGCCAAAGCACCCCCGGCACGGGATATTGATATTCATGCAGGCTTCCCCGCAGCCATCACGAGTGGCAGGTCCCAGACAGATTATCCCCTGAGCCAAAAAACAAGTATCGGGGTCTGCTTCCACCTCATGAATCCTCCTGATTTCTCTAATGGATATTCTATCTGGCTTCGATTTGTTGCGCTTACAGCTATCACACAAGGCTCTATTAGGTGCTAAAGTTGAGCCTTTCGGAGGAAGTTTATTTTCGAGAACCGCGCTTGCGGCATACATCACCAAATATGGGGGCGGAGGGCATCCGGGCAGGTAGTAATCGACATCAATGATGTCATTCAGGGCGTGGACACGGTCATAGAATTCGGGTAGAGTGAGCTCTTTCCCATTGACACGAGAGACTGTTTGGGGATAGTTGCCATTGGGGTTAACTACAGTTGGGGCATCGCGATAGACCCAGTTGAAGATGTCTTCCTTTGTACTAAGATTGGCCAATCCAGCTGTTCCTCCAAGGCAGGCACAGGCACCGAAGGCAAGAATCAGTTGCGATTTCTCCCTTAGCAGCTTCGCTATCTCTTCTTGTTCGGAGTTTCTGACATTTCCATTGACCACACTCAACACAATTTCACCATTCTTCATCTTTCTGATACTGTCATACTTGAAGTCCATCGCCACCGGCCACAGAATTATGTCAACTGCATCTGCCACGCGAAGGAGTACTTCATTTATATCGACCACCGCCTCGTCGCAACCACCACATGAACCCAACCAGCAAATCGCAATCTTTGGTTTAGCCATCTTATTTCCCCCCTATAGCTTTAACTGCCCCATTGGGCTTCCTTTCTTTCACTGGACCCTTCTTCGGCGGACCCAGTCTTGCCAGTTCCCTTCTCATCTCTTCTACTAACTTCGGAATGCTCTCTCCTTCGGGGTCAGCAGATAGCACTATCCTAATCCTTTCCTTCTCTATGCCCACGGACTCCAACAGCCTGCGAATCAAATACACTCTCTTTTTTGCCTCGTAGTTGCCGTCTTGATAATGACAGTCCCCTTCCGGGCAACCAAGTATCAAAATTCCATCGGCCCCTGCACTGAATGCATCAAGCATATGGGTGGCATCAATTTTTCCCGTGCAAATAAGTGGTACCCAGTTATCTATCTTCCTTGACAGTGCGTCCTCGTCTGTCAGATAACCCCAGCTGAATTTGCAGGAAAAACACACTACTTTGGGTTCGTAATCGCTCAATGTCATCCTCCTGAACAAAATTTCGGTCTGAACACTATGCCAAAGACGAGTAAAGCGTGGCTATTCTCTCCGATGTAGCATCATCAACCATTCTTCTTGCTTCAGATGGGCAAGCCGCAACGCACATGCCGCAGGACTTGCACCTGAACATATCGGTTTCGGATACGATTTTGCCGCCATAGCTAATTAGGTGAGCGGAATAATAGTTACAGACGTAAACGCAATGCCCACAGCCGCTACACCTTGTCACATCTACCTCCACCGGACTCAAAGACTTCTGAAAACCGATTGAGACGCAGGCTTTGCAAGACAGGCATGGACCACAAGTGACACATCTTCTTGCTTCCGCTATCGCCTCTTTTAGAGTAAAGCCTTGCTCAAAAATCTTAAAGTGCATTCTATCTTCCGGTGGCATCCAAGGCACCCGAGGCTCACGCTTATAGTCTCTCCTCACGGGAATTTGATACCCCTCATAGTCCCTTCTTCGCCCTTCCTTCATGTCCACCCCCCTCAGATATCTATCAATCGACTCAGCAACCACAAGTCCCTCACCCATAGCTTCGACCATAAAGCCCACTCTTCTGACATCACCACCTATGAACACCCAGGGCTTGTTCCTGCTCTGCAATGTCAGATGGTCAACATCAAATCTGCCCTGTTCATCCAGAAGGCCTTCCTTCTGAAGCATGGACCTATCAGGAGCCTGGCCCACTGTGATTATGAGCACGTCGCCCTCTAGCCCTATGCAATCAGCACAATCAAATTTTGGATTGAACCCTTCTTCGTTAAACACGCTAACGCACGCCGGACAGTTAATCCCCTTGAATCTGCCATTCTGTCCGATAATTTTTCTCACACCACGGCTATAGATTATCCTTATGCCCTCTTCCCAGGCCCCTCGGATTTCGTCCTCGTCAGCAGGTATACCATCTCTATGGTCCTTGTCCTCCCGTTCCAGAGCTACGACAGTCACCTTTCCCCCCTGCCTCTTGACTGACCTGGCCACATCAAAGGCTACATTTCCGCCACCTGTGACTATCACCCTTTTGCCCTTGAAATAATCCGCTGCAATATTATTGTGGCTGACTTCGTATAAATAAGTGTGACCATACATAACACCGGCCAGATCCTGCCCCTCCAAAGACTGCCTCTCAAAAGTCAGGACTCTGGGATATGGCAACCCGGTTGCGAGGAAAGCTGCCTTGAAGCCCTCCTTCTTCAATCTCTCCAGTGTCAACTCCCCCGCCCCTAGCTTGCTGTTATACCTGAGATCTATACCGGCGATTCTCACGAGGTTCTCGACTGTGGTCTGAAGAATATCCTTAGGCAAGCGATAATCCGGTACCAGCCATAGTGCTCCACCAAGCCGGTCAGAAGCCTCGATCATCGTTACGCTATATCCCTTCTTACCCAAATGGTAGGCACACATCAGCCCCCCCGGCCCGCCACCTATGACAGCCACCTTTTCCTTGTCTTTAACTATCTTAAATTCCCCCAGTTCCCTGAGATGTTCAGTATATACATCCGACAAAAATCGCTTGAGCAGCCTCCTCTTGATTGCGCCGCCCTTTCCGAGATAGTTGCACTCCAATTCGCAAATGCCGCAGATGTAGCCACAAATATTAAAGAAGGGATTCTTATCATAGAGATAATCACCAATCTGCAATATGCCCTCCCTCGCCAAATCCGGGTCATCTGGGAGAAGGGAAATAAGTACGTTTGTCCGTTGGATATCTTCGTTTATCGGGCATTTGATCTGACAAGGGGGAAGGCATTGCCTTACTGCCGGTTCGACATGTGCAACTCCTGTGGCTTCAGTTTTCCACATCCTTAACCTCCTGTTATATATTGAGATTCCAGAACCTGTATGCTGGACATAAGCTTAACAACAACTCACCGCTACAATTCTACAGACGTATAATGGTAGGTTTTCACTAACTCTTGTCTCATTATGTGACGCATTGCGAACAAACCAAGGAATTATAACTACTTTCGGTCAGAGAAACAAGCGATTATGCTCGATTAACTCTGTTTGCATTTCGTGGAGTTATGGTGATATAATTGGTCGGTTTTTTGGGGTGCATCCGGCTAACCTAGATATGAAACCTGGCCATTTAAAGGCAAAGCCTCTAAAACTGATGAACTCCGCGATGCGGTTGACACATCGTTACTGGACCATTGTATGAGACAAAAACTACCCATGTCTCGGGAGGTGACATGCATCAAACAGGGAAAACTGAACCAACCAAGGGGAAGGCAAGTAAAAGCATAGACAGTAAGACTTCCCGGCAAATCAAGAAAATAATTGAAGCTACGGATGGACAAGCAGGAGCTCCAATCCGGGTATTGCAAAGGGTGCAGGGACTTATTGGCTATCTACCGCGTGAAGCCATAGAAACAGTATCCAGGGAAATGAGAATTCCCCTAAGTGAGCTATACGGAATAACGAGCTTCTATTCCTTCTTCTCGATGGTGCCAAAGGGTAAGTATGTGATTCAGGTATGCTTGGGCACCAGTTGTTACGTCAAGGGGGGACAGAAAATACTCGATAGTCTGAATAAGGACTTCGGCCTTGAGTCCGGGGGCACTACACCCGATGGCAAATTCTCTTTACAGACAGTACGGTGCATCGGTTGTTGCGGTCTGTCTCCGGTATTAGCCATCAATGAGAATGTACACAGGAAAGTGAAGCCCAGCAAGCTGAAAGAGATCCTGAGTTCGTATCAATAGGAGAGTACAATGAAACGACTTGCGTCGGCAGAGGAATTAACGAGGCTTAGAGACGAAATAGGCGAGAGACTGTCACAACGAGATAAGAAGACCCAAGTAAAGGTCCATCTTGGAACATGTGGTATATCTTCAGGCGCAAAAAAGGTTCTTGAAGCTTTCCAACGAGAAGTCGAAGGCCGTAAACTGTCAGATGTCGCCGTATTAAAGGCAGCCTGTATTGGTTTGTGCGACCGGGAGCCCACAGTCACAATTATCCATCCCACAACAGGCAAGACCACTTATTACGAGCTCTCCGAGGATAAAGTCCCACAAGTCGTCGAGCAGCACCTTATCAAAGGCAGGGTAGTGGATGAATGGAAGTTAAACCCCGATGACCCCTTGCTCAAGCTGCAAGAAATACGGGTAATGCATAACCAGGATCTCGATCCGATGAGCATCGAAGAATATATCGCCAGAGACGGCTATAGAGCGCTGGCCAAAGTCTTGACCAATATGAAACCAGAGGAAGTTATTGCAGAGATAGGAAAGGCTGGCCTAAGAGGGCGAGGAGGGGCGGGCTTCCCCACAGCCACAAAGTGGACCTTTGTCCGCAATGCTCCGGGCGACGAAAAATATGTTGTCTGCAACGGTGACGAAGGTGACCCCGGTGCCTATATGAACCGCGCTGTTCTCGAAGGCAACCCACACTCAATAGTCGAGGGCATGGCCATAGGCGCCTATGCCATAGGCAATGTGCGCCAGGGGTATGCATACGTCCGTGCTGAATATCCCCTTGCTATCGAAACACTAAATCACGCTATAAATCAAGCCCGAGAATACGGCCTTCTGGGCAAAAACATACTGGGCACCAGCTTTGAGTTCGACCTGGATATATTCCCCGGGGCAGGAGCCTTTGTCTGTGGCGAAGAAACAGCCCTTTTGATCTCAATCGAAGGAAAACGAGGAAACCCTCGCCAGCGACCACCTTTCCCTGCCAACAAAGGGCTTTTCGGCAAGCCTACCACACTCAACAACGTGGAGACTTGGTCCAACGTGCCCCAGATAATCTGGAAAGGGGCCGAATGGTTTGGCAGCGTCGGCACCAGCACCAGCAAAGGCACAAAGACTTTGTGCTTGGTAGGGAAGGTGAACAACACCGGGCTGATCGAAGTCCCCCTCGGTACAAGCCTGGGGAAGATTGTATTTGATATCGGTGGCGGCATACCGAACGGAAAGAAATATAAGGCAGTGCAGATAGGTGGCCCATCAGGCGGCGTTATCCCTATTGAGCACTTGAATACCCCTGTCGACTATGAGGCTGTCACTGCGCTGGGAGCCATCATGGGCTCAGGTGGACTCGTTGTCATGGATGAAGATAGCTGCATGGTCGATGTCGCCAAATTCTTTCTCCAATTCACCAAAGATGAATCTTGCGGCAAATGCACTCCCTGCCGTGCCGGAATACCCAAGATGCTTGAGCTCTTGACCAAGATAACCGACGGCAAAGGCGCGTTGGAAGACCTCGCTATATTGGAAGAGCTGGCTGAAATGCTCGGCTCGGCCTCTATCTGCGGCCTGGGACAAACAGCACCTAATCCGGTACTGACCACACTTCGGCATTTCAGAGAGGAATATGAAGCACATATCATAGACAAAAGTTGCCCGGCTGTGGTCTGCCAGGCTTTATTCAAGGCACCATGTCAACATACATGTCCTGTCGGCCTGGATGTACCGGGATATGTTGCCCTCATAAAGGCAGGCCAATTTGAGAAAGCCTACAACATTATTATGCAACGGCTTCCATTCCCATTGAGTGTTGGTCGCGTATGTCACCACCCTTGCGAAGGCAAATGCCGACGCGCTCAAATCGAAGAACCCATTGCAATCAGGCACCTGAAAAGGTTTGCTGCTGACTACGCATTTGAGCACGGTCTTGAATATATCCCTCCAATACAAGGAAGGAGAAAAGAAAAGGTAGCCGTCATTGGCGCCGGTCCAGCAGGGCTATCAGCAGCCTGGGATCTTACCAGAGAAGGCTTCCAGGTTACCGTATTTGAATCCCTACCCGTGGCCGGTGGAATGCTCGCAGTAGGCATACCTGAATATCGTCTCCCCAAGAACGTGCTTAATAGAGAGATCGAAACAATCAAGAAGCTCGGAGTCGATATAAGACTTAACACACCCATAAACGATGTCGAATCACTGCTCAAAGACGGTTACCAGGCGGTATTTATCGCCACAGGGGCCCATAAAGGTGACAAGATGGGAATACCAGGCGAAGACCTGAACGGAGTCTTTGATGCTATTGACTTCTTGAGAGAGGTAAATCTGGGCAAAGATATTGAGGTGGGACAAAAGGTGGCTGTCGTCGGAGGTGGCAACTCAGCCGTAGATGCCGCCAGGGTAGCGCTGCGGAAGGGCGCTGAAGAGGTGCACATACTGTATCGGAGAGAGAGGCGAGATATGCCGGCAATAGCGGAGGAGATCGAGGCTGCTGAAGAGGAAGGTATCCACTTCCATTGCTTAACAGCGCCGGTAACGGTCGTGGGCCATGGCGGCAAAGTCACAGGAGTCGAGTGCGTCCGCATGGAACTAAAGGAATTTGACAAGAGCGGCAGAAGGACGCCCCACCAGACCCAGGATTCGGAATACACCATGCAGGTGGATACGCTTATCAAGGCTACCGGACAGAGACCCGATACTTCGTTCCTCGGAGGTGACGGGATAGGCATAGCCAAAGGAGGGACGATAGTAGCCGATCCCAGAACCTTGGCCACCGGTCGGAAAGGAGTCTTCGCCGGCGGAGATGTACTTACAGGCGCAGCCACCGTAATCGAAGCAATAGCCGCAGGACAGAGGGCAGCGTGCTCAATACGGCGCTATCTCCAGGGACAAGAGCTCACGCCGCTGGTCGAACGCAATGGACACGAACCCATAGAGGTCCCCTCTGTGACGCCCACTGAAGAACAGCTTGAAGAAAAGCATCGGCTAAGAATTGCCCACATCGCTCTCGCTGACAAGAAAACTTCCTTTAAGGAGGTAGTCCTGCCCTACAGCACCAAACAAGCAACGGAGGAAGCCGGCAGATGCCTGCGGTGTGATCTCGAGGTAGGAGAATAGACATGAAAGAGATAACGCTCACAATCAACGGCAAGAAGGTCAAAGGCAGCGAAGGCAATACTGTTCTTGAGGTATGCGAGGCTAACGATATATACGTTCCGACTTTGTGCCACCTGAAAGGACTCACCGATCTCGGTGCCTGCCGCATGTGTGTGGTTGACATCGAGAAGGAAAGGCGCCCTGTACCTGCATGCACCTATCCGGCACGAGATGGATTGGTGGTACAGACACACAATGAGAAACTGGAGAAATATCGCCGGCTGATTTTGGAATTGATGTTTACTGAACGCAACCATTTGTGCGCTCAGTGCGTGGCCAGCGGCGATTGCGAACTGCAGAGTCTTGCTTACAAGTACCAAATGGACCATGCTCGCTATCCATATTCATGGCCTGCTTTGCCCGTAGACTCCGTAAACGATTACCTGGTTATCGACCATAATCGCTGTATTTTGTGCGGCAGATGCATCCGCACTTGCGATGAAATTGTAGGCGTGCACACACTGGACTTCGGTTATCGGGGTTGGAAAGATATGGTCGTTGCCGACCTTAATCAACCTTTGGGAGCATCATCCTGCATTTCCTGCGGAGCATGTTTCCAGGTCTGCCCCACAGGCGCCATATTTTCCAAGAACAGTGCCTACAAAGGAAAACCTCAAGAATGCCAGAAGGTAAGGAGCGTATGTCCAATATGTGGCGTTGGCTGCGAAATTGAAGCGCTAGTTAAGGATAATAGACTTGTGAGAATTGACAGCGCTGACATTACTGACAAGCGCGGCATACTCTGTCATAAAGGACGATTCGCTCCATTGTACAACACAAGTGAACGAGTCAAGGCAGCACTGGTAAAAAATAGCCGCGGTGAGCTCGAGCCACGGCCATTACCTGAAGCCATAGACATAGTAGCCAGGAGGCTGGCCGAACTGAAAGCCCAATACGGAGATAAAAGCATAGCCGGCATAGCTTCGAGTCAGGTTGACAACGAGTCCCTCAAGGCTTTCAAGGAATTCATAAGCGGAACCATCGGCAGTGAGTTAATCGATACATTAGACGGAGATATCTACAGAACCATCAGCAAGGGCATAAACGATTACGATTCTCAGGGAGGGTTGAATATCGAAACCTCGCTGGAAGATATACTTGAGGCTGATTGCATAATTGTAGTAGGAGCCAATCCTCTCGAAAGCCATCCTGTGGCTGGTTCTTATATCGCCAGAGCGGCAAGGCAGAACAAGGCAAGGCTCATCGTCATCGACCCATCTCGAAATGTTTTCCCTTACCATGCTGCACTGTGGTTACAGCCAGAGAAAGACAAGGAAGCGATGGCCCTGGACATCCTATCCAAAGCCGTCATAGATAAAGGCGTCAAGAGAGACTCTGCCCGGACGAACGAAATAGCAGCATCTCTCAAGCACATTAATGTGAAGAAAAGCACCGAGCAAGCTGGGATAGGCACTCATGACCTGCTTGAGGCTGCAGATATGCTCAGCAAGGCCAAGCACAGCATCATAATCTACGGGGAAGGCATTCTGCGACACAAGAATCCCGGACTGATAACATCCCTTCTCAATTTGGCGACTGTCGTCAGCAGTCAAGACAAAGAGAAACCACGAATTATTTCTCTAAAACCCAAGGGAAATAGCCGTGGCGCCTGGGATATGGGAATAGCCCATTTGTCACGCTCCATTCTGAAAAACCTGACCAGAAACAAGGTAAGGGCTTTGTACCTACTTCTGTCTGATGACTACATCGCCGCATCGGAATTGCCAAACCTTAGCAAAGGATTGGAATTCATAGTCATTCAGTCAAGTTATCTCTCATCTGCAACATCGAAAGCTAACGTGGTATTGCCATCGCCAATCTGGCCAGAGACGGGGAAAGAATACATTACACTGGATGGCATAGCCAAATCGACCTCGCGCCTGATTAAACCACCCGATGGCACCAGGTCAGATGCAGAGATCTTGCGCGAGATTTCCAAACAGATGAACAAATAGCAATCGAGAACAAGGAGGACTGGATAACATGGCAAAGGTCAAGGTAGCTACGGTCTGGTTGGAAGCTTGTGCTGGTTGTCATATGTCATTCCTGGATATCGATGAGGCGATAATCGATTTGGCCAATGTCGTCGAATTCACCAGGACCCCTATAACAGACATAAAGGAGTTCCCTCAAGTAGATGTCGGCATTGTAGAAGGCTCTGTCGGCAACACCGAAGAGGAAGAGGTGCTCAAGGAACTCAGGGCCCACTGCAAGATTCTTATGGCCTGGGGAGATTGTGCCTGCTTCGGTGGGGTATGTGCCATGCGCAGCAGCTTCAACAAAGAAGAGGTTCTCAAACGTGGTTATATCGAAACTGAAAGTACCTACCAGGGCAAAATACCCTGCCCGCCTGGTGTCCCGGCACTCCTTGACCAGGTGAAACCAGCGAATCATGTAGTAAAGGTGGATTGCTATGTTCCAGGCTGTCCACCAGAAGCTGGAGTCATTCTATATGCCTTAAAGGAGCTGCTAGCAGGCAGAATCCCGGTCCTGCCCAGCGAGATGATGCGCTTTGACTGAAAGAGGTGAATACATGGCTACTGAAGTTAGCAAGACTATCGAAATAAATCCGGTTAGCCGAATCGAAGGACACGGCAAGGTAACAATACAACTGGACGATTCGGGTAATGTAACTGACGCCAAATTCCACGTAACACAGTTTCGAGGCTTTGAAAAGTTCTGCGAAGGCAGAGTTTTCTGGGAGATGCCAGTAATAACGCCGAGAATCTGCGGCATCTGCCCGGTGAGTCATCACCTGGGCGCGGCCAAGGCCGGCGATGCAATTCTAGGAGTCGAGTTGACCCGCCCTGCCAAACTCTTGCGTGAATTGATGCACATGGGGCAGACTCTTCAATCCCACGCCCTCCACTTCTTCCACCTTGCCAGCCCGGATTTGCTTCTTGGCATGGATGCCGACCCGGCAAGAAGAAATGTCATTGGTTTAATTGCTGAGAATCCTGAGCTCGCCGTCAAAGGCGTAAAACTCCGCAGCTTTGGTCAGACAATAATTCAGAACCTGGGTGGTAAGAAAGTCCACCCTAACGGCGCTGTCCCCGGCGGCATGAACACAGCTCTATCCACCGCTGACAGAGACCATTTCCTGAAGCAGATTAGTTGGGCTATCGCCGATGCTCAGGCCGCTATAGGCATAATTAAGAGTTACTATGAAAAACACAATGAATTTGTATGCACCTGCGCCAGCTTTCCCACAGGCTATCTTGGGCTGGTGGATGAAAACAACAACCTGGAGCTCTATGATGGCAAATTGAGGTTAATTGACCAGAAAGGAAAGGTTCTGGAAAACCAGTTCAATCCGTCTGATTACCTGGATATCATAAGTGAATACGTGGAAGACTGGTCCTATCTCAAGTTCCCGTTTTACAAGAAGATGGGCTACCCCGAGGGTATTTACCGGACAGGACCGCTAGCCCGGCTCAACGTCAGCCAGGGAATATCCACTCCTCTAGCCAATGCTCAGCTCAAGAACTTCAAGAAACTGGGCAATAACGGCATAGTAGAAGGTTCACTATATTATCATTACGCCCGCCTCATAGAACTGCTCTATTCCATCGAAAGGATCCAGCAGCTACTGGAGGACAAGGATATCTGCTCGACTGACCTCATAGTCACTTCAAACAAGTACAATGAGCAGGGCGTTGGCGTGCTCGAAGCACCGAGGGGCACTCTATTCCATCACTACTGGGTAGACGACACCGGCAAAATCAAGAAAGTCAACCTCATAGTAGCCACAGGCCACAACAACGCTGCTATGAACAAAGCGGTATATGAAGTAGCCAAAACGTACATAAAGAACAACAAGATAACCGAAGGCATACTCAACCGGGTTGAGGTGGCTATCCGCTGCTATGACCCATGTCTATCCTGCTCAACACACGCTCTAGGTCAAATGTCCTTGAACATGCGGGTGATAGCACCTGACGGTCAGACAATAGAAGAAATAACGAGCTAGACCCTGACATAAACCACACAATTGTGCCGTCAGACCTTGCACATTTAGCCATTTACCCGTTAAAATGCTTAACGTTGCCCCCATCGTCTAGCGGCCTAGGACATCAGCCTTTCAAGCTGAAGATCAGGGGTCCGAATCCCCTTGGGGGCACTTCTTGCGTTAATCTATCTTTTAATCGATGAAGCAGAAGCACTTGCCATCTTCCAGAAGGTCGGTGCCAAGAAGGATGCGGAGAAGGTGCTGCGGAAGAAGGAGATGCTGAGGGCCTAAGCCCACTACCCGTTCACCTTGTTAATAGTCAAAAATACTAATTTGTGATATAATCGCTAATTAGATTTTTAGGTGTATTAAATGCCGGTCAACCTTAATGCAACAGATGTTGTCAAATCCTTCAAGAACCGTCTTTCTTTGTTGGGATTCATCCCACATCAGGACCATGCTGATATTTCTCAACGATTAGATGTTCTAGTCGATATTAGTAATGGCATTAAAAAGAAAAGGCCATATACACGCCTTGCAAAGACTGAAGCTGCCCACTGGCTCTGGGAGAAGTTACTTTTTTCTTCGC
>Ga0315279_10007807_pt1 | contig 13124 bp, 9 predicted proteins | sample YL17G06_20_MG_FD_203694 | JGI IMG/M metagenome (GOLD analysis project Ga0315279, IMG submission 203694) | Sediment microbial communities from Yellowstone Lake, YNP, Wyoming, USA - YL17G06_20 | ecosystem: Environmental > Aquatic > Freshwater > Lake > Sediment | place: USA: Wyoming | collected... | reverse complement strand
GTCGCGCCGGACACCCCAGGCTGTAGCCCCGGTGGCGGCGACCACCGCCACGCCGTGAGGCCGGTAGATGCCGGCGCGGGCGAAGACCACCTGCCTCTCCCCGTAATAGTGATAGCTGGTATGGGGGAGGATAGAGCCCAGCAGCTCGGGTCCGAAGCGGGGACCGACCAATGCCGAAGCGAAATGGGTTATGCTGTCGCCCGGTATGCCCGCCTGCTGGATTGCCCCCGATACGGCGGCAAGCACCGCCTGCTCGGCTGCCTGGCGCGAGGTAAAGTTCGTATTGACATCAGCGGAATCGGAGATCTGGATGCAATGCCCTTCGAAATCCAGGATGGCGGCCTGGCTGCGCGTGCCGCCGCCTTCCAGCGCAAGTAAGAAATTACCCGGCGCGTTCAACTCAAGCCTCGTTCACGGTTGAGGAATCGTCAGGGTTGGGGGGTGTGCTACCCGCCTCACGGTCGTGGCTGCGGAAATCGATCCGCCTTGGAGGGGTGAGCTCCTGTTTCACTTTTCGGCGTAGCTTTTCGCTCAATGGCTCGCTGGTCTGGATGGATATCTTCCTCGCCTGTAGCTCGAACCACAGATCGGTCAGCAGCGTCTGGCCTTCCTGGATCACCGCAAACTCGCGGCTGGGCCCATCATCCCCATCCAGGATCTGTTCCACTTTATCCAGCATGCCCAATACCAGGGCAATCTGCGCCCATAATAGCTGGATGCGGTCTGTCTCCTGGATGCGGGCGGGCAGCGATTGCAGCACTTCCAGGCCGCGCCGGTATTGCCGCATATCCACCAGCATATGGAGGTATTCGACCGCCAATGCCGGCTGCAAAACGTCGCTCTGACCGGCTAGCTGCCAGGCCTTCTCGTAGAGCTGGAGTGCTTGTGCGGTTTGCTTCTGCCGCAGGCGCAGGACCGCCAGGTTGCGGTAGGCGCAGGCCGAGGGCTTAACCCGGATAGACTCGTCCCACGCCGAGGCGGCGCCTTCCTCCTCCAGGTTCTCCATGCGCATCACACCCAGGTGCAGCAGGGCAAAGCCGTTGCGGCTGCGTTTCTCATCCAGACTGTGTTCCAGCAAGACCCGCCATTCGGGCTGGGTCATCCACTCGCCAGGGGCTTCTGCAGGATCGGCATCCGGCAAGGCGCCCCCCTCCAGCAGGTGCAGCCATTTCTCTTGTTCCATACCCAGGCTGGATGACGGAAAAACAAATGCTGCTGGCAGGAGCGTGGCCGCGGGATCTCTCTGCCTGCGGATCAATTCCAAAGCGCCCCAGCCAGAGCCCGCCTGTAAAATATCCTGTGAGGGGATATCGGCGCGCGAACGGTACGTCTCTTCCAGATCGTAGATTTTTCGAGGTGAAATCTTGCCTTTCAACGCGGCCTCAACAGCCTGTGTGGCGCGCTCCCAATCCGGGCTGTGGGCTTCGCCGGAGTCTGCCTCCAGGTACCCGAAAACCTGCGTCCAGTCCCAGGCGGCGCGCCCCGGCATGACCAGCCCGTGCACCTGGGTGGGAGCCAGGCCGGCCTGGATCTCGATGTAGGCCTGCCCGGGCTGGGAGAGGAATTCCTGCCAATGCCGTCCACCAGCATGGCTGCCCCAGCAGAACATCTTGCGGTACTTCAAACGGCGGGTCGAGGCCTCGATCAGCCCGCGACCTTCGCCATCTAAAGCCGCCTCCCAGGGCACCTCCGCCTGGTCACACTGGAAGAAAAATTCACTAGCGAAGGGGAAATTCATGGAATAGGTGCCGTCCACTCCCTTTATGGAGGGCAAGTTTGGCAATGCAGCGTATCCAAAGCCTGACCCTTGTTCGTTGAAATTGATGTAGATGGCATTCAAGGTCGGGGCCAACACACGCACATCCGGCGCTTCATTGACAGCGATGTTGGTCCACCAGTACATCGAAGTGTCAACCGGGTTGGGGTTCAACACGCGGGTGTAAGCCACCAGGAATGGGAAACCAGGCGGGAGATAGAAGTCAATCTGCCAGAACAGGCATTTGCAACGCTCGAACTCGTACAGGCGCAGCCCAGGTTCTCCCTGTGCGCCCTGGATGGCGCTGGCGAACAGGGGCGAGCAGGTGGTGAAGGTGTGTCCCAGCTGCCCGATGTTCCATTCGATGCCGCCGGAGAACCAGGCATTGCGGATCGCCAGGTTGGCAGGCTGAAAGACCGGGTTGCGGTGCAGCAGCTCGCGTTGGATGGGTTTGTGGAACAGTGAGATCAACCTGCCGCCAATTTCTGGTAAAAAAGTAGCCTTCAGGGTTTCATTTTCCAGCACGATGGAATGAAAGGTCAGCGGCTTGCGCTGGCGTGAATACTGGTCCTGCATGCGGTAGGGCAGCACGCGGAAGCCGGTCTCCCAGCCCAGGTATTCCAGTTTGGTTTGGGGGAAACTGTCTGTCACACGTACTGTGCGGTTCACAGCTGGGTCGCGGAAGAAAGGCAGGGGGTTCTCCTCACCCAGAGGAGCACCAGAGATGGATAGATTTTCAAGGCGTAATTCGGTCATGAGGGGTTAGCAAGATGAATTCCCGAATTATGAGTGTGGGCGGTGGAGCGGTGTTCTGCACCGCCGCCGCCCACACACTTATTAATTCAAATTTTAAACGTTGGGACTCGGTTTAGCCCTTCAATGCTCCAACCGTGAGTCCGCGCTGGATCTGGTTCTGGAAGATAACGTACACGATCATGGTGGGCAGCATGACGATGACGATGGCGGCGAACAACCCGCTCCAGTCACTCTGGTAGCGCTGCTGATGTTCCAGAAATGCCAAACCCTGGGAGAGGACATATTTGCTTCGGCTGGTAAGCAGCACCAGTGGCAGGATGTATTGGTTCCACATCCCCAGGAAGTTGAAGATGCCCATGCTCACCAGACCATTTTGGGCCAGCGGGATCACAATCCAGAAGAACAACTGGAAATTGTTCGCGCCATCCATAATTCCCGCTTCCAGAAGCTCCGAAGGCAAGGTTTTCATGTATCCGGTCATAAAGAAAACCGTAAACGGCAGGGAGTAGGCAATATATACCAGGATCAGCCCTAAGTGGGAGTCGAGGATCTTCAACGACTGGAGCAAGAAGAAGAGTGGCACCAGCGCCAGCGCCACCGGGAAGATCATCCCCCCCAGGAAAGCATAGAAAATAATCCGGTTGCCGGGAAATTTATATCGCGCCAACACGTAGCCGGTCATGGCGGAGAACAGCAAGGTGAAGAAGATCGCCGGGATGATCACGATCATGCTATTTAAGAAATATTGGCCGATCATCGCCTTACTGAAGGCGCGCACGAAGTTGTCGAGGATCAATTTGGCTGGCGGTTGCCAGGGACTGAAGAATATCTCTTTATCGGTTTTGAACGAGCTGAAGATTACCCACAGCATTGGGAAGATAACCACCAACGACCAGAAACCCAGAAAAATATAGATAATGGTGGTGATTACTTTACCGGTAATGGAATTAATCAATGTACGGTTCATGGCATCTCTCTCTCGGGTACTAATATTCCACCGATTCACGGCGTGTCAATCGCAGGGTCAGCGCGGATAATGTGAGCATTAACAGGAATAGCGATACCGCGATCGCGGTGGCATAGCCGAACCGGCTGGCCTCGAAAGCCTGTTCGTACAGGTAAGTTGCCAGCACATCGGACGGGCGGGTTTGCGTCGATCCGCTAACCACCATCACGCGGGTGAGGTTAAACATATCAAACGCGGCCAGCCCTGCAAAAACCATCGCCATCTGCATGGTGTCCCACAGCAGCGGGATGGTGATGTGCCAGAACTGGTGCCAGCGCGTGGCGCCGTCGATCACCGCGGCTTCGTAGAAGGTTTGCGGGATAGACTCCATGGCGGCTAAGAACAGCACCATGTAAAACCCCACCGATTGCCAGACCACTACCGCCCCGATGGAAAACATCACCGTGCGGGAGTCCCCGATCCACACCGGAATACCTTCGAAACCGAACAACCGGAAGAAAGGCTCGGCGTGGATTCCATGTAGAATCGAGGTCAGGATGCCAATGGTGGGATGGTAAACGTAGCTAAAAAGCACACCGATCGAAATGATGGAAATCACCTGGGGAAAGAAGAAAGTGACCCGGAAGAATTTATTAAATTTAATCCGCTGGCTGATCATGAAGGCCAGGAACAGGCTGATCAGAATAATGACGATCGGCATTGCTAGCAGGTATTCGATATTGTGCTTTAGCGCGTTCCAGAAGAATTCGTCTTTCACCATGCGAATGTAGTTCTGCAGCCCGATAAAGGGCTGGTACTTGCTGACCCCTTTCCAGAGAGTCAGCGAGTTGTACATCGAACGCCCATAAGGATAGATCACGAACACCATGTACAGGATAATTGAAGGAGCCAGGAAAGGAATAATAACGCGGTATTTATGCTTGTACATAGGATTACCTTTCGACCGGTCCGGTTGCTGGGGAGAATTGGAATATCCGGGATAGGGAATGGCGATCCCTATCCCGGTTAAATCGTTTGAACGAAGGCGACTACTTGGTGCGGGTGAACTTAGTTATCTGTGGATCAGCTTTCACCTTGTCAGCTTGCTTCTGAATCGCTTCAATGTATTGATCGGGTGTGACCTTACCGGTCAATAATTCACCTGTCTTGGCAGAAGCAAAGTCTCCCAGGTCAGCTTTGTACCAACTTTCGTAGTTCATCCAGGGGAAAGTCTTCCCTGCGCAGGTTTCAGCCAGCTTGACGGCTGATTCCATGCCAGCGCTGACCGTGACGCCCTCCGTACCGCCAAAGACGGGCATCATCGAGCTGACGTTCACGGCGAAGTACTTGGCGCTGTCCTTCGACATCAAGCAGCGCAGGTATTCCATGCCAGCGATGGTGTTCTTAGCCTTGGATGGGACGATGAAGGGTTCACCGCCTGCCGCCAGGCAGCCATTGCCCGACCCTGGAACCTGGTTGATCACCATGTCGAAGCCTGCCGGGGTGGTGGTCTTCATCTCGTTCTCCAGCCAGGTACCGCACGGGATGAAAACAGCTTTGCCTTTCAGCCATTCCGCCTGCGATTCGGTGTGGTTGAGACCTTCGGTGCCTTCCATGATGTATTTATTTTCATACAGCTGGTACATCTCTTTGACCGAGTTGACGACCGCATCGTTGGTCCAGGCCTTATCCACCAGGTTGTCGATGTCGATCAATACCTGCATGCCGCCCTTCTTGAAGATCATGGCATACAAACAGCCAAAGAGCATGTAGCTTGGGTACTTACCCTGGTAAGTCCACGGGGCGATGCCGGCGGTTTTGATCGTCTCGCACAGCGACATCATTTCAGGCCAGGTAGACGGATAGGTCCAGCCCTTGTCCTTGAACAGCGTGCTGCTGTACCAGATGCCGGCGACGGTGTATCCCACATTCAAGGCAAATTGCTTACCATTGACTAAGAGATCATCTGATGAGCCTGGGAAGAGCGTTTGTCCAAAGGTCTTGCCGGGGGTATCGAGTGCGGCGGCGGCCAACAACGGGGCCAGGTCGAGTAGCTGGCCTTCGGAGACCAGGGCGCCGTAATCCATATTTCCAGCCCCGCTATTATCGATCACATCCGGTGGGTTGCCACCCACGAAGCGCGGGCGAAGCTTTTCACCCACGCCCTGGATCGGTTCAACCGACATGGAGCTACCCGGGTGCACCTTGGCAAACAGGTCAGCCCCATATTTAATATACGCGTCGCCATAGCCGCCCGAGAAGAACACGCCCTCTGCTGTGACGGGTTCTGGCATCTTCAGCGGATTGATGGCATCTGGGGAGATCTCGAAGGGTAAATCGAGCTTGGGGGCAACGGCAGTTGCGGTAGGTTTCGGCTTGGCCTTGCAGGCTGCCAGTGCAGCCGCGCTGCCGGCTACGAACACTGTCTTTAAAAATTGACGGCGGGTAATTCGACTCATATTCTGCATTCTCCTTTTCGATTCAGTTTAGATTGGTGTCGATCAAAAGACGGCTTTTCCCATAGGGAGGATTGAGGACCTTTTTGGTCGGTAGATTTATTTTTGTTGTCGACCGCGCCTCCTTCTTTTATGCATTTTTCAATCCCCTCATACGTTTTTTACCGGAAAGATAAAATTATCACACCCGTTGAATTGCAAGTGGGTAGATGACTCGGGTGCCGCCAACAAACTATAGCAAAAAAGCATATAGATGTCAATGTTTATGCCCGATTCAACCACACCTGCGCCGCGCCAGCCAGGCCGGTGTCAGCGCCGAGGGATGCCGGGACAATTTTCACCCGTACGTGGGGTACCAGGCCGCAGTTCGTGCGCACTGCCTCACGAATGGCAGGCAGGAACAGGTGGTGGCTTTGCAGCAAGCCGCCGCCCAGGGCGATCATCTCCGGGGTAAACAGCGTGACCAGGTTGGCTATCCCCAGGCCCAGGTAGCGAGCGGTGCGCTGTACGGCCGCCTGAGCGGCTGCGTCCCCCTGATCCGCCAGGCTGCACAGCTCACGGGCGCTCAGCCGCCTCCCTTGCGGGTGATTGGCCTGAGCCCAGCGTTCCATGGCCGGGCCGCAGGCCATACTTTCCCAGCAGCCATGTGCACCGCAGAAACAGCCCGGCCCAGATGGATCGATTATGTGATGCCCAAGCTCCGGGTGCGCCCCGCCCACGCCGCGGTACAGCTTCCCATTGATAATCACCCCTACGCCGATCCCCGTTCCGACTGTGACGAGTAGAAATGGGTTCGTCCCCCTGCCTGTTCCCCAGGCCCACTCCCCTAAGGCAGCCGCGTCGGCATCGTTCTCAATCGCCGCAGGCACACCCAGCGCCCGCGACAACGCCCCTACCAGGCTGGCGCCCTCCCACCCGGGCAGGAATTCCACGTTACCGATCGTACCCAGGCGTGGATAGACTGGCCCGGTGCAGCCGATCCCGATGCCCCGCAGGCGACCGCCGGCTTGCGCGGTGGCCTGGCGCAGCATCTCCGTGATGCGCCTCAGCCCGTCAGCCAGGCCTCTTTGGGCGTCGGTGGGGCACTCGCCGCGCGCCCGCACGCACCCGTCCTCGTCCACCACGCCCACCGCAATCTTCGTCCCGCCGATGTCTACCGCGCCGATCAACCCAGTCACCGCGGAATCACCGAAAAATTGAGTGATTTGGGTTGTAGGGGCGGGTCCAGGACCAGCCCCTACAATGTATTTGGGGGATAGGAGTGTATGTTCTTGGGAAGGGGTAGGGTGTTTTTTTATCCCAGCCACGAAACGAGCCGTGATCTGCTGCGGGCGGGTAATGGCGCCGCCCACCACCACGGCAAAAGCCCCCAGCGCCAGGGCGCGGGCGGCCTGCTCTGGGGTAGCGATCCGTCCTTCTGCAATGACCGGCACACTCAACTGTGCGGCCAGCTGCTGAATTAATCCAAAATCGGGTTCCTCGCGTGCAGGGCTGTATTCGGTGTACCCGGACAGGGTGGGCGCAACCAGGTCTGCGCCTGCCTGCTGGGCAGCGAGGCCCTCTTCCAGCGTAGCGACATCCGCCAGGACGGGGCGGTTCGTGTCTCTGTGGATGGCTGCTATCCGCTCGGGAAGGAGCAGGCCGTCGGGGTGGGGGCGGGCGGTAGCGTCGATAGCGATGATGTCTGCCCCGGCGGCAGCCAGCCTGCGGGCGTGCTCGATGGTCGGCGTGATGCGCACGCTGAAGCCGGGCAGGTCGTCTTTCCACAGGCCGATGATGGGCAGCTCCACAGCCTGGCGGATGGCGGCAATATCCTCCGGACCGTTGGCGCGGATGCCCACGCCTCCCCCGGCGGCCGCGGCGCGGGCCATGGCTGCCATGATATGCGCACCATGCAGCGGTTCATCCGTTAAGGCCTGGCAGGAGACGATCAGCCCGCCTTCCAGGCGGGAGAGCAGGTCTGGTAGGTCCATGGGGAGGGGTGTCATGCGGGTATTATACCCGGCGTGGGTAAAATACCCTGGTTTCGATATTTGAATCAATTCGTAGTATTCGTTTTTATGCCTCATTCGCATTTGACTTTCTTTTCGCCTCTTTCGTATTTCCCTTTGTGGTTGAACCTTTTTCAGGGATAGAACGTATGTATAGTAAGCATTGTGCGCAACACTTCCTCTCCTCTCCTCTCCTCTTGGGTTTTCCTCTTCCCCGGTATTCTCCCGGGGAAGAGGTATTTTAAGCCTCCTTGACGAGCTTCAAAAACCTGCTATCATCAGATACGATGACTTCACGAATTGACCTCTCCGTCTCCAGCCAAAACCCGGTTGCCATTCAGAACCTTCGGCAGGTGATCCGGCGTTATGAAGAATCCCACCGCAGCTCGGTTCAACTTACAGTTTTCGGTTGGGACACGATCTGGAAGGATATGGTCAATATTGGTATTTATAAACGCGGCGCAGACCTGTCGGAGGTAGGCACTACCTGGATCGGTAGCTTTGTTTCCATGAATGCCCTGCGGCCCTATAAACCAGCCGAGATCGAACACATCGGCGGCGAGAAAGTTTTCCTACCCACCGCCTGGCAAACTACCTCCCTGGTTGGGGATGGGCGCGTGTGGGCGATCCCATTCCTGTCCGATGTGCGAGTGATTTTTTACTGGCGCGACATGCTGGAAAAGGCCCGTGTGGACGAAGTAACCGCCTTTGCTTCCTTCGAGGGGATGGAGACAGCCTTTAGCCGGTTGAAGAAGCGTAACGGACTTGCTCCCTGGGCCGTCCCAACGGATGCATCTACCCAGGATACGCTGCATAATGCTTCGAGTTGGGTATGGGCTGTGGGCGGTGATTTCGTCAGCCCGGATGGCCGCAAGACGCGCTTTACTGATCCAGGAGTACTCGCCGCGTTGAAAGCTTATTTCGGCCTGCACCGGTTCATGCCCCAGGGGATTCACCCGCTGAGCGGACAACAGACGGTAGAAATGTTCCGCCAGCGCCAGGTGGCGGCTATCCTGTGCGGTCCCTGGCTCTTGCCATATCTGCGGAGACAGGCGGGTTTTGCAGGTCAGGAAACCCAGATTGGAATTGCGCTGCCTCCCGGCCCGTCCTTTGTGGGTGGCGCTAACTTTATTGTCTGGGGGCATGCGCGTAATGAATCCGAATGCATCGAGTTGATCCGCTACCTGGTTTTACCTCAAACGCAAATTGAATTTTGTCCCAGCAGCGGGCTGTTACCGGTGCGTATGGAAGCCCTGATTGATCCCCTCTATACCAATGATGTGCATAACCGGGTCCTGGTAGAAGCTTTGCAAAAAGGCCGCGTCCCTACGCCGTTTGCATTGTGGGGGATGGTAGAAGATAAACTATCGATCAGTTTTACCCAGGTTTGGTCCGATATCTATGCACGCCCGGCTGACAATCTGGATGGAATCCTGTCCAGGCACCTCGAGGGGCTTTCCAGGCGTCTGGATATTATGCTGGGCAGTTGATTTGCAGCTACTTCGAAGTTTCTTGCCCCGAAAAGCTTCGGATTATTCGCAGATATACGAAATTTGCGTTAGAATTTCCAGGTAATGAAAACCAATTGCATGTTCACGGGAGGCGTTCATGACACTATTCCTAGGCATTGACATATCCACCACAGGCGCCAAAGCCCTGCTGATCGATGAGAAAGGGCAAGTCATCAGCAGCGCAAACACCCCGCTCAGCCTCTCCACCCCGCGGCCTTTATGGTCCGAGCAGGATCCTCACGAATGGTGGTCGGGAGCGGTTGCCAGCATCCAGCAGGCGCTTGCCAGGGCAGGCGTGGATGGCAAGGCGGTGGCGGCGGTAGGTCTCACCGGTCAGATGCACGGGCTGGTGCTGCTTGATGAAAATGGCGCGGTGCTGCGCCCAGCTATCCTGTGGAATGACCAGCGCACTGGCGCGCAGTGCGATGAGATTCACCGGCGGTTGGGCAAGGAACACCTGATCCAGATCACCGGCAACGTGGCACTCACCGGTTTTACGGCTCCGAAGATTCTGTGGGTCAACCAGAACGAGCCGGAGATTTATCGGCGCGCCCGGCATATCCTGCTGCCCAAAGATTACGCCCGTTTCCGCCTGACCGGGGAGTATGCCATGGACAAAGCCGATGGCTCAGGGACGATCCTGTTTGATATACGTAAGCGGGATTGGTCGCCCGAAGTGCTGGCTGCTCTCGGCATCCCCGCAAGCTGGCTGCCCCCCACGTATGAAGGACCGCAGGTCACTGGCCTGGTTAATCCTGCTGCAGCCGCCGAAACTGGTCTGCTGGCGGGCACCCCGGTGATGGCGGGTGGTGGTGACCAGGCCGCTGGGGCTGTGGGCGCAGGTGTGATCGAGCCGGGCATTGTCTCGTTGGTGATGGGCACCTCGGGCGTGGTCTTCGCCAGCACTGACCGGCTGCTGATCGAGCCGCAGGGGCGTCTGCATGCTTTCTGCCATGCTGTTCCGGGCTACTGGCATTTGATGGGTGTGATGCTCTCCGCAGCCGGTAGTTTACAATGGTATCACGACACCCTGGCTCCGCAAAACGACTTTGATGCGCTGGTCGCCGAGGCCGCCCAGGTTCCAGCTGGAAGCGAAGGCCTGCTCTTCCTACCTTACTTGACTGGCGAACGCACTCCTTACCCTGACCCGCTGGCGCGCGGCGCCTGGGTAGGCCTGACCGTGCGCCACCAACGTGCCCACCTCACCCGCGCCGTATTGGAGGGGGTGGCCTTCGGACTCAAGGACAGCTTCACGCTGATCCAGCAGGCCGGGCTGGGTGAGATCAGGCAGGTGCGTCTCACAGGCGGAGGTGTCAAGAGCCCGTTATGGCGGCAGATCCTGGCCAGCGTGCTGGATGCCGAGCTGATGACTGTCAATACCACAGAGGGAGCAGCCTACGGGGCAGCACTCTGCGCCGCGGTGGGAGCAGGGGCCTGGCCCAGCGTGCCGGCTGCCTGCGCTGCGACCATCCATATCACCGGGAGTACCATTCCCGATGGAAGTGTTGAGACTTATCGCAAGCTGTACCCTGAATACCAGGCGCTTTACCCGGCCCTGAAGCCAACCTTCGATCGAGCCGCGTAGGGGAGAGAAGGGGGCGACGCAGCGGAGCTGCGTTCGGGGATGAGAGGGGTTACCTGTCCACCCTACATCCTGTAAGGGCGGGGTTACCCCGTCCCGACCCATCGTCCTCCCTTTACAATAAAGAAGGAGTCACCTATGGATCAACAAGGTTTTCGTACCGTGCTGGTGAACCGTAATGTACCGGAAGACTTGATCGCACCCGCCCTGGCCCTCGCCGCGCGCTTCGATACCTTCCTCTCGGATAAGCCTGCCACCGCTGAGACTGCCTGGGCCTTCTCGAAAGTTCTTATTGAGGAAGGTAATAACTCCTTTAATAATTACATTACCCTGATACGTTACTGCCGCTTCATCCAGAACGATGAAATGTATGTCGCTCTGCTCGAGCTTGTAGACGGTGGTGAAGTTGGTGCCAGGCTGTATCGAAAAGTCGGTAAACAATTCGGGAATAAGGTCCGCAATGAGGTTTTCGCCGGGATCGGTGTGACCCCGTATGGAACCCCGACGCCCGAGAAACCCGCCTACCTGCAGCCGGTCATCGAGCGCCTGGAAGCTAAAATCGGCAAAGAAGCCTGTGCGGATTTTCTATCCCCTAGCTTACGTAGGCTTCCCACGCGTGATTTTCTGGGAGAGAGACAGAAATATAAACGAGCTGCGAACATCGACGAATACCTGCGCCAGCGCAAAGAGAATTTCGTCGCCGAACTTGAAACCTGCCTGCGCGAAAATCGCCCGTTCTTCGCCCAGAGGATTACCGAGGAAGTGATTGCCTTCGTGCGCAGCGATCCCGAGATGGGCGGTGGCAGGCGCGAAGGGAATATCATCTACGAGACCAAAATTCCCTACATGACCCAAAAATACCTGGATGAGACGGATCCAACCCTGCGGCGCTATTATGGCTGTCACTGCCCCTGGGCGCGGGAGGCCATTAAAAATGGCGATGTGCGCCTGGCGGAAACCTTTTGTTACTGCAGCGGAGGCTTTCACAAGAAAACCTTCGAGGTAATCTTCAAGCAGCCGCTGAAAGTGGAGGTGCTCGAATCCATCTTGAAGGGGGATGGCCGCTGCCGGTTCGCCATCCACCTGCCGCCGGAAGCGAGGCTACCTTGATCCCGTCGGTGCAGGTGGTCGCAGACCGGCCGTTCATCGTTGAGCGCTGGCTCCTGGCTGCCCCTGAGCCCTGGACGCGTTACCGCACGCTGGTGGATCTGCTGGGGCGGAGCGAATCCGATCCTGAAGTGGCCGCGGCACGTAGCGAGATGCTCGCTCACCCGCAGGTGAACGCTCTGATCGCGGCCGCCTCCACCTGGGGCGAGGCTCCCTTTAAACGCCACAACGATGCCAGCCATCCCATCTATGCCCTCAGCACCCTGGCCGATTTTGGCCTGCAGGCGGATGATCCGGGCATGGCGGAAGTGATTGCGAAGGTGATGGCGCGCCAATCGCCGCAGGGAGCCTTCCAATCGTTGGTAAACATCGCCCCGGCATTCGGCGGCACCGGTGAGGACCAGTGGACCTGGATGTCCTGCGATGCCCCCACGCTGCTCTACGCCCTGCTGGCGATGGGCCAGGGCGCGGACGAACGCATCCGGCGGTCGGTCGATCACCTGTTATGGCTGGCGACCGTGGACGGCTGGAAGTGCACCGCTGCCCCCGAAGTGGGAAAATTCAGAGGTCCCGGGCGAAAAACCGATCCCTGCCCGATCGCCACTGTCTATGCCCTGAAGGCAATTGCAATGATCCCTGAGCTGCGTGAAGGCACTGCCGCCCATGCCGGAACGGAGATGCTCCTGGGTCATTGGGCTGCTCCGCGCGGGAAAAAGTATTACCTGTTCGGTGTTGGCAGCGATTTCCGCAAGCTTAAATATCCCTTCGTGTGGTATGACCTGCTGCACGTGACCGATGTTCTTCGCCGCTTCCCCTTTGTCCATGCCGACCCGCGCTATCAGCAGATGGTGGCAGCCATCAAGGATCAGGCGGATGCCGAAGGGCAATACACGCCCTCCTCGATGTACCAATCCTGGAAGGGCTGGTCGTTCGCGGACAAGAAAACACCCTCCCCCTGGCTGACCTTCCTGGCCTGGCGGATATGCGGGACCCTTGAATGAAACCATCGATGACCGACC
>Ga0315279_10007806_pt1 | contig 13124 bp, 9 predicted proteins | sample YL17G06_20_MG_FD_203694 | JGI IMG/M metagenome (GOLD analysis project Ga0315279, IMG submission 203694) | Sediment microbial communities from Yellowstone Lake, YNP, Wyoming, USA - YL17G06_20 | ecosystem: Environmental > Aquatic > Freshwater > Lake > Sediment | place: USA: Wyoming | collected... | reverse complement strand
TTCATCCCCCTGGTGGGCGAGAGCCAGCTCGAGGGGCGCTACCTCAAGACGCTCGTCAACTACGCCATCTCCGACAGCTCCTACGGCACCGGCCACCTCGACCTCATGAGCCGCCGCGGCTTCGGCAAGGGTGTCGAGCACACCCAGGTTTACGACCACGGGCGCACCGACCTCTACCTCTACCAGGTTGACGACACCACCCGCAACGCCCAGGAGTTGACCGCGCTCGTCAACCACGAGCAGGATCTGGGCGGCGGCCTCACCCTGCGCGCGCACGCCGACGTGCGTGACGACAACTTATACTACCAAGCCGGCAATCTCGTCACCAATTCCCAGGTCACCCTCAACCGCCAGCGCGCTTCCTCCACCTCCGCCCTCGCCTTCGACTACAGCCGCACCAGCGGCGCTTTCGACTTCACCCGCTGGTCAACCTCGCTGCGCCACGACGAGCGCGGGCCGCGCTACGGCCTGAGCCTCGACTCCCGCTATGACAGCCATTCCACCGCCGCTGACCAGCCCAACGACCTCGAGCTTAACAATCGCGTCGAGGTCACCGATCACCAGTCGCGCCTCGACCTGCGCCTGGTCGTCAGCAAGCGCTTCGACCTCGACCGCGACGAGTACACCGGCGACGATCCCTACCAGGTCGTGGATCACCTGCCCGAAGTGGTCGCGGAAACCGACACCTATCGCCTGCGGACCTCGCCCCTGGGCGTGCCCGCGCGGCTGACCCTGAGCGTCGGCAACTTCTCCGAGCGGCCCACCGACATCGAGGCGTACCGCGTCTATTTCGGCTACGAGGGGATGCCCGAGACCGTCCCCCTGGGCCACAGCACCCGCATTAACGCCCAGGCGAGGTTCCGCCAGTACTTCTATGGCGACCGCGACCATACCGCCCAGTATGTCTATGGTGGCAACGTGCGCCTGGAGCAGGATCTGGGCGGCTCCTGGCAGGCGCGCCTGGGCTACCTGCTGCAGCAGCCCGAGGGTTACACGCCGTTTCGCTTTGACTATGTCGGCGGCTACAGTACCGCCGCGTTCGACCTCGCATACCGCCGCGGCGAGCGCCATCGCGCGCTGCTGCGCACTGGCTACGACGCGCGCCTCAGCCGCTGGCAGGACGTCATTGCGCGGCTGGAGGTGCCGCTCCATCGGAACCTCCAGTTAGGGCTTTCCGGCGGCTACGATCCCAACCGCGGGCGCCCCCGCGACCTGGTGACGCGCCTGCGCTTCGGCGACTATCGCGCCGCCCTCGACCTGAGCGCGCGCTACCAGCCGCAGCAGGGCAAGCTGCAGCGAGTCACCGGAACCCTGGACTGGGTCGCCAACCCCAAGTGGCGCCTGCAACTGCTGTCGAGCTGGGACGGCGTGCAGAACAAGTTCATCTATGGCGAGGTGATGGTGACGCGGGACCTGCACTGCGTGGATGCCATCGCCTACTACAGCCTGCAGCGCAACCTGTTCCGGCTCGACTTCCGCATCAAGGCCTTCGATTGGGGCAAGCCCGACTTCAGCGTCGGCCGCTACGGCCAGTACATAGATACCAGCCTCGGCGAGTGGTACTGACACCGACGGCGCGCGCTCGCGCGAGCCACCCCGCAGCCGGTAGAACCCTCGGGCATGATCGCTTAAAGCCTCGAACGAAACGGCTGTTCTCGCGGATGTCATTCCGAGCCCCTTCGCTGCGCTCAGGGCTTGCCCTGAGCAACGTCGAAGGGGCAGGCTCTTCGCCGCCGTCATTCCGAGCCCTTCGCTGCCGTCATTCCGAGCGACAGCGAGGAATCTTGGTCGGCTCAGGGTAAACTCCGCGAGGAATCTTGGCCGGCTCAGAGCGGCTAGGCCTACGGCCGCCGTGGCGGTCGCGCGCGACCTAGCCACTTGCCCTGAGTGAAACGAAGGGGTAAACTCCGCGAGGCTTGCCCGCCTGTGGCGGGAATCTTGGTCTCGCTCAAGCCCGCCAAGACCCCTCGTTAACACTCGGGGTGACATGGTAACGAGGTCTTGTTAGAGATTGTTAGGGAACGCCGCGCGGCAACTTCATGTGCCGCAGCCGCCTCGGCTGTGTACCCCGCGGGCCTGGGGCCCGGGTTTGGCGCGCGCGTGCTAGGAAACGGCGTCGGCGGGGGCCGGGGCGGCGAGCTCGACGTCCACCGGCTCCTCGCGGAACTCGCCCTTGCCGTTCTGCCACACCCACGAGCGCAGGGAGACGCTGCCCCCGTTGCCGCCGCCGTTGCGAATCGACACTATCAGGTACGAGTAGTAGGGCCACGCCTTGGCGGCGTCGTGCACCGATGGATGCGGCGGGAACCCGGGGTGGGAATGGTAGAACCCGATGATCTGCTCCGGCCCGCCGTCGTTCTCGCGAGCAACGCGGTAGATCTCCGCGGGATCTATCTCGTAGCGGTCGCGTCGCCCGTCGCGGCTGACGTTCGCCGCGGGAAGGGCGGCGGTGACTACCCGTATCTCCTCGCGCCTTCCCACCAGTATGCCGCAGCACTCGGCGGGGCAGGCGCGCTCGGCGTGGGCGATGATCTGCTGCAGGATGCGCTTGCTTATGGATAACATTGCGGGATCCGCGCCGCACACGACACGGCGCCGTTCGTTTCTTATGTATTCTACCACAGAGGTAAGGCCCGCTAATCCTCCGCGTGATCGCATTGTGGAGATTCTGGCGTTATCGCCGCCCCGTCGTCCGCGCCTGGCGATTTTCCCCACATTCGCTTCACCTGCGCCGCCGGCGGCGCAGGTCGGCGGCGCAAGAGGGTGGGTGCGCGCGGCGCCGAATTGACTTGACAGCGGCGCATCAGTGCTGCGCCGCGCGGTTCTCCAACAGCACCCCCTGGGGCCGCGCCGGTGCCCGAAATGGCGAGCCTGGACCTGATGACCACCACCGCGGCCGTCGCGGCTGCGATCATTCCGCTCTCTCTGCTGGCGGTTCCCGGTCGTCGCGACACCGCCGCGCGCACAGGCATCCCCAGTCCCATCGTGCCCGAGCGCGCGCTGGCCGGTCTCTACCGGCTCGCGTGGGACGCGGCACTGCGGTTTCTGCGTAATCCGCAGCCGGACCTCGACCTGGCGGTGGACACCGCCGACGCCGCCCCGGCTCAGTGCGACCCCTGTTTCATCGCCCAGTACGCCAAGTATGCCCACCCGGCGGTCCCCGCGGCGCAGATGCTGTCCAATATCTACGCCGCGCAGCGCGCCGACGGCTTCATCCCCCAGCCGTCTGGCTGGCGGCCGGCGCCCTGCGGCCGGGCGTGTTCCCCGCCCCTGCATTCATGGGCTGAATGGGACCTCTACCTGCTGACCGGCGGCCGCGACCGGCTCGCGCAGGTGCTGCCCCTGCTGGAGCGCTTTCATCGCTGGCTGGTGGACAATCGGCGCGGGGCCGCCGGACTGTATGGCCCAACCCCAGGCGCCACAACGCTCGACCTCTCCTGCCAGATGGCCCTCGATGCGCACCACCTGTCGCTCATGGCCGCGGAACTCGGTCGGGATGATGTGGCCACGGCGTTCGCCGAGGAGCACTCAGAGCTCCGGCACGCGATAAATGCCCTGCTCTGGCGCGACGACATGCGCTGGTATGCCGAGTGTCATGCAGCCCAGCCACCCCCGGCTGTGCAACCTGACGATGTTAAGTCCATCGCGGGCTTCTGGCCGCTGCTCTCCGGGGTGGCGCCACCGGAGCGCGCCGCCGAGGTGATCGCTCACCTCACCGACCCGCGGTGGTTCCGGAGCTTGCCCCCGGCGCCTGCGGTCTCGGCACAGAGCGACGGCTGCGAAGGTCCCGCTGGGCCATGGGGCGGCGCGGTCCGGCCGGCCGCGAATTACCTGGTCGTGCGCGCGCTCCTACAGGCGGCGCGCCCGGGGCTGGCGAAGACAGTCGCGCTGGAGTATCTCCGCTCCTTGTCGGTGCAGCCGCGCGAGCGGGGCGCCCTGCCCGCCTACCGCTCGCCGGAGCGCGATGGCGGCGCCGACCGGCCCGATACGACCGGGCTGAGCGCTCTGGGGCCCGTAGCCATGCTCATCGAGGCGGTGCTTGGCTTGCGCGCCGATGCGCGCGCCAACGCGCTCGTGTGGGCGCCCCGGCTCAGCGCGCGCCACGGCATCGAGAAGCTCCCGTTGGGCGATCGCACCGTGTCGGTCGTGTGCGCGGCGCGCGGGCCGGGGCGCGACTACGCGATCCGCACGCAGGCGGACCAGCCCTTCACCCTGCGCGTGGTGACCGATTTCGCGCGCGGCACCGCCTGGCGCGGCAAGAAGTCGCTCGGGCCGCTTCGCGACGGCGTAGCTGCCATCGAGGTGCGCGCCGGCGCCGCCGAGTACCGCATCAGCGGCGAGCCCGCGCCCGACGCCACCCCTCCGGCGCAGCCGCGACACCTGCGGGCGACGCGTGTCGCTGAAGGAGCGCTGCTGCGCTGGCAACCATGCTCCGACGAGGACCTGGCCGGCTACCACGTTTACAGAACCGAGGATCACGGCTGGCGCAAGATCAGCGGCTCGCCGTGCATCTGGTCGTCCTACACCGACGACCATCCGCCGCCCGGCGGCTGCCGCTATGGGGTCGCGGCGGCCGATACCGTCGGCAACACCAGCCCCATGTCGCCTGCGGCGGACCTCAACTCAACGGGAGGCGCGCCATCGGCCCCGACATCAGCGGAATCGGCATAGACGTCATCGAGATCGGCCGCCTGGAGGACGCGCTGCGCCGCCATCCCCGCCTTGAGCGGCGCTGCTTCAGCCCGGCGGAGCGCGAGTACTGCAATAGCCGGCGTCGCCCGGGCCAGCACTTCGCCGCCCGCTTCGCAGCGAAGGAGGCTGTGGCAAAGGCGTTGCAGGTGCCTGTGCGCTGGCGCGAAATCGAAATCGTGGGCACCGGCGGTCCGCCCGGCGTCGCGCTGTCGGGCCGCACTCTCGCGGCGGCGGCCGGGCGCACGGTGCTTATCTCCATGTCTCACAGCCGCGACATCGCGGTGGCTGCCGCGGTCGCGCGGGGGGACGAACGGTGAAAGTCATCAACGTGGCGCAGATGCGCGAGATAGATCGCCGGGCCATCGAGGAGCGGGGCGTCCCGGGCCGGGAGTTGATGGAACGGGCCGGCAAGGCGGTGGCCGACCTCGTGCGCCGCGCCGTGGTCGAACCCGGCGGCGCCACCGCCCTCGTCTTCGCGGGCAAGGGCAATAACGGCGGGGATGGCTTCGTGGCCGCGCGGCACCTGGCGCAGTGGGGGATGCGCGCGCGTGTGATCCTCGCCGCGCCGGCAGCGGAAATCACCGGCGCCCCGGCCCACTGTCTCCAGGCGGCGCGCGACGCCGGCGTGCCCGTCGAGGAAGTGGCGGAGCCGCTTGCCTCCGGGCAGCAAAGCACCGGTCTGCACGCAGCGGCTGCCGCGGCGCACGTGCTCGTGGACGCCCTCCTTGGCACGGGCGTCCGCGGCGAAGTGACGGGCGTCATCGGCGAGCTGGTTGACCTGATAAACGCCGCGCGCGCCGCGGGCCGCGCCAAGGTTGTCGCCGTGGACGTGCCCTCCGGCATAGACAGCGACACCGGCGCGGTGCTCGGTCGCGCGGTCAAGGCCGACTACACCGTCACCATGGGTCTGCCCAAGCTCGGCCTGCTGGTGGGTGACGGCATCGGGCGTGCCGGACAGATCACGGTCGCGGATATCGGCTTCCCGCGCGATCTGGTCGATGGCACAGCCTGCGAGGCGGAGCTGATTGATCGCCAGTGGGCGCACTCCAGGCTGCCGACGCGGCGGCTGGACGCGCACAAGGGTGACTTCGGGCGCGTGGCGGTGATCGCCGGGTCGGTGGGCATGACCGGCGCCGCCGCGTTGTCGTCCCTGGCGGCCCTGCGCATGGGCGCCGGGCTGGTGACCCTGGGTGTGGCCGCGAGTCTCAACGACATCATGGAGGTCAAGCTCACCGAGGTCATGACCCGCCCCTTGCCCGAGACCCCAGAGCGCACCCTGGCGCTAGCGGCCCGCGAGCCGGCGCTCGCGTTTGCGCACGAGGCGGATGTGGTCGTGCTTGGCCCCGGGCTGTCCCGGCACGAGGAAACCGTTCGGCTGGTGCGCGACCTGGTGGAGGCGATCGAGCGTCCGCTGGTGCTCGACGCCGACGGACTCAACGCCTTGGCCGGCAACCCCGAGCCGCTGAAAGCGCGGCGCGCCCCCACTGTCTGCACGCCGCACCCTGGGGAGATGGGCCGCCTGCTCGGCATGACCGCGGCGCAGGTGCAGCGCGACCGCCTGGGCGTCGCCAGGCGCGCGGCAGGGGAGTTGGGCTGCGTGATGGTGCTCAAGGGGGCCAAGACGGTCATCGCGGATTCCGGTGGCGACGCGCGCATCAATCCCACGGGTAACCCCGGCATGGCCTCCGGCGGAACCGGCGATGTTCTGTCCGGGATGATCGGCGGGCTTCTCGCTCAGGGCGTGGAGCCCTTCGACGCGGCGGCCGCCGCCGTCTTCTTCCACGGCCTCGCCGCCGACCACGCGGCCCGCGATCGCACCGAGCGCTGCCTCATCGCGGGCGACATAATCGACTACCTCCCGTCGGCGCTCAGGGCGCCGTCGTAGGGGCGCGCGGCCGTGCGCCCGTACTGATAGTCAGCGGCGGCCCGCCGAGAACGCGCGGGTCCGGCTGCTCGCCCAATACCGTCGCGCCTCAATCGCTTGGCGCGTGATCGATGTCCCTGCGCCGGGGAGGAGCGCCATGGCGCGTCGCAAGTCCGCCGTCGTCGTCGGAGCAGGCCTGGGAGGCCTGCTCAGCGCGGCCGTTCTCTGCCGGCACGGCTGCCGGGTGACGGTCGTCGAGCGGCTGAGCTTCCCCGGGGGCAGGTTCACCAGCTTCAACTACCTGGGCTTCGAGGTGCCGACGGGCGCCCTGCATCTGCTCCCGGGCGGCAGGCGGGGCCAGCTCTACACCGCGCTCCACGCCCTCGACGCCGCCCCCGAGGTCGTCACGCCCGGCACAGGGCTCGTCATCAGGCACAACGACCGGCGGCACGTGCTGTCGCGATGGCCCCTGCGGCGCGGCAACTTCCTGCGCCGCTTGTCCCTGCGCGACCGGGTCGCCTGGATGCGGTTGGCGTGCGCGCTTCTGCTGCCCGACCGACTGCCCGACATATCCCTCGAACGCTACGTTGCGGGGATCGGCGCGAGTCCGCTTCTCAGCACTGTCGTGGACAAGCTGATTCGGTTCGCCCACAGCGTCTCCATCGCAGAGGCCTCAGTGGTGGAGGTTGCGCGTTCGTTCGCGGCTCAGCGCTGGAGCAAGGAAGCGATCATAGTCGGCGGCTGCAAGGCGGTGGTGGACCGCCTGGTGGAGAAGATCGTGGCGTGCGGGGCCGCGCTGCACCTCGAGGATGGCGCGGCGCGCGTCGAGATGCACCCGGCAAACGGCTTTCTGGTATCCACCGAAGGCGGGCGCTCGCTGGCGGCCGACCTGGTCGTCAGCAATGCCGGGCCGCAGGAGACCGTCCGCCTGCTCGGCGCCTCCGGCCCGACGTGGCTGCGCGACAAGGCGGCCCGGCTGCTGCCCGCTTGGGGCGCCACCTACAGCATCCGCAGCCGCACGCCCTTGCTCGGCCACTCCGGCATAGAGGTGCCCCTGGACGCCTCCGAGATCGCCGGGTACGTGCAGGTGACGAACGCCGACCCGGCCCTGGCCGCGCCGGGCTGGCATTATCTCCTCGCTTACCAGCGCCTTGCGCCCAATGACGTTCCATGCCAGGTCGAGCGCGCGCTCGCGGAGCTGCGCGCGCTGTTTCCGTCGCTCGAGCCGTCCGACATCTTCAACATCAGCGTGTACCGCGACCGATGGCCCACCGCCCTCGTGGCGCAGGTCGTGGGCCAGTACGGAAGCACGCGCTACCCTGTGGTGATCGAAGAGATCCCCGGGTTCTTCATGGTCGGGGACTTCTCGCAGGGATATGGTTTTGGCGCGGAGATCATCGGCGGGGCCGTTCGCGCCCTCGACTTCGCCCTGGGCGGCATCGTGTTTGGCGGCGGCGGGCGCCGTGACGACTCGCGCGTGCTCGCCGCGACGCCAAGCCGCTGAAGGCCATTGGAGTCACAATCCTATGAGCCGCTCTCCAGCCGATCACAGCGCATCGGCGCCGCCCGCACCGCGGGTCGCGGCCGACTTGTGTGTGGGTTGCTCCTACTGTCGCCTGAACTGCCCCGTGGGCGCGGTCGAATGGGCGCAGGGGAAGGCCCGCATCACTGACTCGTGCAACGCCTGCGGGCGCTGCCTGCGGGTGTGCCCGGTTCTCGCCATCGAGCGCGGCGGTGGGGCGCGCTGAGCATCGGGTCAAGCCGGTGTGCAGCGCGGCGAAGCCTCGACCTCGCTCGGCCCATGCCCGCAGCCACCCGCAGGCTCATCGGCCTTGTCACTGCGCGCTCGTTTGTGGTAGAATCAGCCTGCGAGGGCGTGCCAAACTATGGGAACGCTGTTTATGATCATGCAGGCGATCGCGGCGGTGGCCATGATCACCATGATCCTGATTCAGACCACCAAGAGCGAGCAATCGAGCAGCAGCGGCGGCATGGGCTGGGGTGTGATCGGCGGTAAGAGCTCCTCCAGCATCCGCACCCGCTGGGGCGTCGAGGAGCATCTCAACCGCATCACCACCTGGATCGCGGTCGGCTTTCTCGTTTTCTCCGCGCTGGCCTCCATTTGGCGCATGCACAACTGGTAGGCCACGCACACCTCGCAAGCCGACGGTGAGCCCTCTCCCTCCGCCGGCGCCCATGACAGGTATCCGCGCGGCCGTGGCGGAATGGCAGACGCGCTAGGTTGAGGGCCTAGTGGGGGAGTACCCCGTGCTGGTTCAAATCCAGTCGGCCGCACCACCAATCCGAGGGTGGCCCGGAATCATGCGTTCCGGGCCGCTCTTGCATCTCGGGCGCGGCGCGCAGACTCGGCCGCGCTGCTTCCGCAAGCGCCCCCGCGTGTCACCAGGCGCCAGAGCGCAGCCTGAGGGTGTGACCGAATTTAGTCGGGATCCTCGCGCATCCCTGGCGTAGGGGTCGGTCTCCTGACCGACCCGGAAACCCGGAATGCGGGCCGGGGCGGAGCCCGGCCCCTACATCACGGCGCGCATTCCCACTTTTCGCGGTCACACCCCGCCCGACCCAGCCTGATTTGTGCTTGCATCGGCGCGCCCGGCGTGGTATAATCACCCGTACGGAGGTAGCCAGGATTGCGCGCTTGCCTGGCTGGTTTCCTGCTTTTGTTGCTGGGGGCGTGTTGTGCATTCGCTTCGCCCTTTGACCAGGTGCCAAAGGGCGACGAAGCGTATGCCGATTGCGCGTTCCTCGCCGAGTGCGGCGTCATCGATGCCCGCCCGGCCGCCGACTTCGACGGCGCTACCCCCCTCACGCGCTACGACTTCACCGTCAGCCTCGTCGGTCCCATGGCCGCGTTGGAAACCCTGGCGCGCGACGGTCGCCCGGGCGCGGCTCTGAACGCAACAACGCAGATGAACGACGCCGACCGTGCCCGCGTCGGCAACGCCGTCGCGCGGCTGCTGCAGGAGTTCGCGGATGTTCTGTCGGGGCTGGGCAAGGATGCGTCACAGGCGATTCTCGGTGCGCGCCTGTTGGCCGCGCCAGGCCATTCCTCAGACGCGATAGCGCGGAGTGGCGATAACAGCGCCGGCATAAGCTACGAGGGCGCGCGGACTCGCGTCGGGGTCATCTACCGCGCTGGCGAGGGAGAAGGGGCCTCCCTGCCGCACGTGCCTCTCGGCGGCCTGCCCGACGCGCCCATCAGCGGCCTGGCGGCGGCGCGTTTGCCGGCCGGGCGCGCGGCTGCGGACGTGCCGACGCCCGATCGCATCGCCTCCGGGGACATCTCCCTGCACCGCCTGCAAGGGTCCTTCGAGTACGGCGTGACCGACAACCTGACCCTCAACCTGGCATACGAGTCCATGGTGCGTGAGGGCCGGGGGCCGGCGCTCCTCGACGCGGCCTCGCTGCGCACGCTCGGCGTCGGCTACCGCCTGTCGCCGAGCACCTCGGTCAAGCTCAGCTACCATCTCATTGACTACGCCGACTACACCCGCGCCGGCGTCCGCCTCGAAGACCGCATGGCCGAAACCGAGTTGACCGTGCGGTTCTAAGCCTCGCGCCGGGCGTCGAATCCACCCGTCGCGCCTTACCGACGGGGGGACGCATCTACACCCAAGTCAGCCAGTTGGCGCGTGGGCGACCGCCCCTGGCACGCCCGGCAGCCGGATCGAGGCAAGAGCCGCCCTCCGGATCACCGGCGGCGGGCCTCGAACCACGCCAAAACCCCGCTTGACATTCCGTCGGCCGCGGCGTATATATTACTAACAATATACTAGTAGATAGGGCGAGGGCGACGGTGCGAAAGCGGACGCAGCCGAGGCTTGGAGACCTGGAGCTGCAGATTCTCAACGTGCTGTGGGAGCGAGGGCCGTGTACGGTGCGCGAGGTGCTGGAGGCGCTGCCGGTGGAGCCGCGGCCGGCGTACACCACGGTGCTGACGATGATGCGGCTGATGTACGAGAAGGGCTACCTTGATCGGCGCGACCAGGGCCGGGCGCACGTCTACCAGCCGCTGCTGCGAGAACGGCGGGTGAAGCGGGGGCTGCTGCGGAACCTGATCGCCACCGGGTTCCGCGGTTCGGCGGAGGCTCTGCTGGTGCGTCTGCTGGAGGACGAGAAGCTATCCCCTGAGGAACTGGAGCGCGTCAAGCGGCTGATCGCAGACAAGGAGGGGGAGCCATGATTGCTCTAACGAGGCTGGTGGACGGCTGGGCGTCATTGGCCTGGGCTGCGACGTGGCAGTTGGCGGTGCTGGCGCTGCTGGCGTGGGTGGGAGAAAGGCTGTTCAGACTGCGCCAGCCGCACGCGCGGCATGTCCTGTGGTGGTTCGTGTTGCTGGCGCCGCTGGTGCTGGCGCCGGGGCGGTTGGCGTTGGAGCGACACGCGGCGGTGGTGCGCGTGGCCATCCCTGCAGTGATGGTCAGTGCGCTGCCTGCGTGGTCATCAGCGCCGACCGCGAGCGAACCCCATGCGGGGATCACGCGCGGCCCCGCAACTGACATATCTGCAGGCGCCGATGCGGGTGCGATCCGTGTAGGGGCGACTCGCCGAGTCGCCCCTACCATGCGCCTTGGGGATGGCCTGGCCCTGGCATGGCTCGTGGGCTGCGCGGTGCTGACACTCCGGCTGGCGCTCGGCCATCGTCAGATTCGCCGGATCGTAGCTCGAAGCAGACCGCTGGAGGCCAAGGCCGCGCTCGCGATGCTGCGCAGCTTATGGGCTGAAAGCGCGATTCGTGGCGCGCCTGAATTGCGCATGAGCGACGCGGTAGGCGCGCCGGTCCTGTACGGCCTGGGCCGGCCGGTTATCCTGGTTCCCGAGGGGTGGGCGCACGATCTAGCGCCGGACGAGCTACAGGCGCTGCTGGCGCACGAGGTGGCGCATATCCGCCGGCGCGATGTCTGGGCCAACCTGGCGCAGCGCCTGGTCGAGATTCCCATGTTCTTCCATCCGCTCGCGTGGTGGGCAAGCCGTCGAATAACCTGGGCGCGCGAGGAATTGTGCGACGCATGGGCCGTAAGCCGAGGCGCAGACCCGGCCGGCTACGCGCGCTCGCTTGCCGCCGCGGCGGAACGCGCGTACGCCGGTGGGCCCGCGGCGTCGTTGGGCGTAGCGGAAAGCAGGTTCACATTGCTTCGACGCGTCGAGGCGATCATGCGGACGGGGAATGTCAGGCGAATCAGTCTCTTCGCGGCGGTCGCACTGGCAGTCATCGCACTGCTGTGTGCAGGCGCGTTTGCTGTCGTCCAACTCCAGGCGAACAGCCACGCGGAGGCTTCGCTGACCCCGGCGAATACTCCGTTGCACCCGGCCCCGCCCAGCAGCGCCCCGAGCGGCGCCGGTCAGCCGGCAGCGCCTATCCCGCCGGAGCTGGCTCGCGCCTGGGGCCAACTGGATGCCCTGCAGCAGGGAATACAGGACCTCGCCTGGAGCCGCTGGCAGGCCCTGAGCGTGGTGGAGAAGGCGAGGATTATCCTCAGCAGCGGACAGGTGCCGCCTTCGCCCAAGATCCTCGCGAGCGTGACCGAGGAGCAGGCTCGGGAGATCGTGGGCCGGGTCGAGCGCGCTGGAGAGCAGGCACAGAGGGAATCTGCCGCCCGTACCCTTCAACCTGCCGACAACATTTCGTTTCTCGACCGCCGCCAAGCCGTCATACGGCATGTGGCAGGGCTTGGAGGTGGCGCGGTGCCCGCCCTGATCGCGGAGATACTCAGCGACGGGGCGCACCGAGAAGAGGCGCGCATGGCCATGGGGCAGATGGGATCCAAGGCCGCAGGCCCGTTGCTAGCGGCGTTGAAAACCGCCGCGCCTGAACAAAAGTGGTACCTGATGGAGGCGTTGGCGAGCACAGGCGATCCGGCCGCGCGCGGGCTCTTCCTGAGCACGCTCAACGATCCCAACGCCTCTGGCCTGCACAGCACCGCGCTGCGCGGGCTGGAGAATATAGGGCCCGTGTCGCAGGCCATCTACCTGCGTTGCCTTGAGGACTATGACTGGTCAGTTCGAGGCGCGGCGGTTTTTGGATTGGGTAACGCTGGCGATCGCTCGGCGATTCCGGCGCTGCTGGAGGTGGCCCGCCACGAACCCTCGTTCGGCAAGGCTGGTTTCCGCCTGCGCCGGGACGCATGCGATGCGCTCAAGCAGATAGCCAAGCGCACCGGAGCGCAAGTCGTTCTGCCGCCCGAGAAGGGCCACTCGACCTTCGATGAGCTGGCCGCCGCAGCCACATGCAAGAATGCCGGCATACGGCACAACGCCGTGCAGAAGTTATGGTGGTTCCCCGATCGGCGCACGCTCAACCTGCTCCAGGACATAATCCGGCGCGATCCCGATGCCGGCGTGCGCGACCAAGCCACGAAGGCAATCGAGCAGATTCGCGGCACGGGTACAGGCGGTGTTACGCCAGTTGCCCTGACCCCGGCGAATACTCCGTTGCACCCGGCCCCGCCCAGCAGCGCCCCGAGCGGCGCCGGTCAGGCGGCAGCACCCGCTCGGCCCGAGTTGGCTCGTCTTTGGGACCAACTGGATGCCCTGCGGCAGGAAATACAGG
>Ga0315279_10007804_pt1 | contig 13125 bp, 3 predicted proteins | sample YL17G06_20_MG_FD_203694 | JGI IMG/M metagenome (GOLD analysis project Ga0315279, IMG submission 203694) | Sediment microbial communities from Yellowstone Lake, YNP, Wyoming, USA - YL17G06_20 | ecosystem: Environmental > Aquatic > Freshwater > Lake > Sediment | place: USA: Wyoming | collected... | reverse complement strand
TTGAGGAGATAGGCCTCAAGGGGTTGGCGGACGATATTTGAACATGTGTGGTTTCCATCTCACGTTAGGGTCGTCTCGTAATTCGAAATCTGATAGGATTGATCACTTCTCTAGAGATTTATGCCTAAGACCGCCCCGAAATAACCTAAAGGGGCTTACGTCCTCCACCTGGCCACCTTCTGTCCCCTCCTTCAGGTGACAGAAGACGGCAAGCCTCATTGGTACCCCTTAAGGTCGGGATCAGGTTCCCTTTTACCCCCTCCGATGGCCTTGAGCCCTGCCTGGAAGGTGTTTGTATCAATCTTCCCAGCCTCCAGGAGGGCCGTTAGCCTCTCCACAACCTCGACCTTTCCATCGGGCCTCATATGGTTGTTTAGGGCCTTCTTGGCCTCTTCGAGGGTCTCTATTGCTGTTCGACGACCGTATCGCTTGTTGTACTGGCTCGTATCGGTCCATCCCATCGCATTCACGACCACATCGGGCTCCGTGTTGGCCCTGCGATAGGCCAGGGCCCGCATGTGGCGGAACAGATGAGGATAGACCCGAGAGGTGATTCCGGCCTTCTTTGCTGCTCGTTTTATAACGCCGTAGGCCTTTCTCCTGTTCAAGGGCCGTCCGGTCGAGGTCTCGAAGATGTATCGGCAAGGCCTGTTTTTAATTATATATTCCTTGATTGCCTTGGAGGTCTCGTCCGATATTGGCGCGAGGCTTTCGACCTTGTTCTTGGCCAGTTCGCTCCGCAGGATGATATGGTCGCCCCGGAAATCGTCGACTTCGATGTTGCAGATCGCAGAGATCCGACCTCCGGTATCCCAGAGGACCATCATCAGGACCCTTTCGCGCATGTCCTGGGTGGCCTCGAGTATCTTGCGGAACTGTTCGTCGTTTATTTCCTGTATTGGCCTTGACGGTATCGTCGGTATCCGCGAGATGTCACCAATGGTCCGGCCACAGACCTTCATGAACGATTTAATGGCCGCCATCGCCTGGTCCTGTCCGGACCTGGACTTTAATCTGTTCAAATATCTGGCGATATCCTCGTCGGTCAGCGTGTTGGGAGACCGTTTGCCACAGGAGGCTAGCAATCTCCGGATATGTCGTCGGTAGCAGTTCCTTGTCTCAGGGGACTTCGATGCCAGTTGCAGCTCCCATTTCTCCATGACCTGCGTCATGGAGGGGCCTTCCGCCGCCACCCCACCGCCCTTTGTTGCACCGAATATCCCGTCCTCCCCATGGCAGTTGTTCCCGGATATGTGGTCCGAGACATGGTTTTCCTCCGCGTTCTCCTCGGATTGGAGGAGGTCCGTGTTGTCTGCTTCCACGGGCATCACGTCCATGGGTATCCCCCCAGATTAAAATTGCGTATCGCTATCGAGCTCACTTCGCACAAAATCGCATTCGACCACTTGTGGTCGACATTCTTATATTTCCTTGTCCCCCTATACATAACGGATCGCGTCCTGCCCAACAGGGCGAGGTCCAGCTCCGGGGGTGTTAGTAGCATCCTCGGGGCTCTTAGACCTGCTATATTCTTCGTTTTCCTCCAATTGTTAGGGAACTCGAGGTTCTCCGTACTTGAACCTGTTCCCTACCCCTCTTCCGCAGGACGCTGTTTAAGGCCTCAATTAAGAGGTCCAAACGGCCAATATATCTGACCATGACCGCCTTGAATCTCCCTTTCCTTTGACCCGCTCGAATATTACGATAGAAATAGGCATATTCTACTCCGTTAATTTTTTTGATCATTATATACGGTCTAGCCATCTTCGGACCTCTTTTTGACACCTAATATTCTGGTTATAAGTAGTATAAATAGATTTCTCAGAGTGCAGTGAAAGTATTACTACCTATAATTCTTCTATAAGTCAATAAAATAGGTATCTTTATTTACCTTTTTTCGAAATGTTTAAATATAAAAAATGATATACTTGCCTACTATTTAGTTTATCATATTGTGGGGAGTGTTGACATTATGACGAGGTCGACCCTGAGAACATTATTTGCAATCTTTTCGGTGTTAATAATGTGCACGACTGCATTCTTCTCGATGAGCGGGGAAGTATTTGGGCTCATAAATCCCATTCCAGATAATGGAATTGGCTATGGTGATTTGATTGTCGAACCCGGTGATAATCTGGTCTATCAATCTAAATCACTTGAACATGATGGAAATATCATCATTCAGAATACAGGCCGTTTTGTCCTTGATGGGACTTATCTTAACATAAAAGCCATTAGCCCAGGGGAGTATAGAATTGAAGTTCAAAGCGGTGGAATTCTAGAAATCATTGGAAATTCTAGGATTGGAGTGACGGATGGCGGAACCTATTCAATAATTTTTAAGGAAGGATCTATCGGTTTTATTGATAATTCGATTCTAAAGGATCTTGGAGATGTCGATGGTAATGGAATTATTATCTATTCTAGTGACGTTACGATTTCCTCGTCCCGACTAGATGGGATTGGAACAATTATTAAGACCCAAGGCGCTTCGCCATTGATTATAGGAAATACGATTACGGGAGGAACGACTGGAATTTATTCTAAAGATGCATCAAATCAGATTAATAAAGTCAATTCTAATCTTGATAGTAAATCAGTCTTTATACCTTACGAAGGAGGTGTCAATAAAGATGTCTTTCTTCAAATTCCAAGAAGTGCCAATATTTTAAGTGCATCAATGACCCTAACTGGGGATTCTAAAACAAGTCACTCCATAACTCATACGACAGATTCTGACTTTTTGACTGGCATAGCAAATGATCTTACAATTGCAAATAATAATGTGAGATTATCAAATGTGCGAAATTATCTCATTTATGATGATTTTGATAATGAAGTTGTAGGAAGCAATCCCTCGCAATGGACTGTCACAGATAATGATATAAGGTCATTTGTTGATGTAACGAACACCATTTCTTTTTCGCCGGATAAAAGTGTGTTTTTCAAGGATACAGCAAAAGGCAAAAAACCGATGATGGAACGAACATTTGATCCATCTGGTACCGAAATTGTTGAATTTGTCGCAAGAACAGCACAAGAAAATGAAAAGTTCACAATGCAACTCAAGCATAACAATATCCCCATTGTTCAATTACAATTCAATAATGATGGAATGATACAATACAAGGAGAATGCATGGATTTCAATAATGCCATATCAAAAAGAAACGTGGTACAATTTCAAAATAGTTCTTACCCAGCCGGACGGGACATTCAGTCTCTTTATCGATGAGAATCAATATCCTTCGACCACATTGAGATTGGATAATGTCCCACTTATGGACCATGCTAGAATACCAAATACGATAATATTCGGATCCAGCCTTGGGGCAAGGTCCAAATTAACTGGTGCCTGGATAGATGATGTACATGTGTATCGAGACGAATTCATGCCATCCGGTTCATTAGAATCAACAACTCTGACAAATTCAGGCCAGAATATCAAATCTGTGATTGTCAATTGGAATGCGGAGATGAATGGCCAATATTTAACGGTCAAAGTCAGTAATGATGATGGTTTGAATTATTACGAGGTTCAGAATGGTATTGAATATAATTTCCCAGAATATTCCAACCAACTTAGATATCTAATCGAATTGTCGACATCAAATCCGATAATAAGCCCTATATTGCATGATATAACAATAGCCTATCAAGTGGAGAGAATACCCTCATCACCTCAATTGGATATCGGCGATGATGGTGATTCCGAATTTATCCTAAATGGAGATCTCGATGGGAGTGTTGTTCTTACTGGCCAATCGATTGTGGACGAACTCAATCAACATATCATGGAATCAGAAGGAAGCACGGCAATAATCCCATTGGTCCTCTCTGCCTATAGTGATATCGAACTAACAATATCTAATGTGAATATTATTTTCACCCCAATCGCAATTACAAATAATATTATCAATAAATGTAATCTGGGCTTACAAGTCGAGACTTCCTCGATGCAATTGATTAAAAATATAATCCAAGACAATTATTTCGGGATCGAGGTTAAGGATTCAAATATAGATCTCGAAGATTCGATAATTTCAAATAATTCTTTTAATGACATCACCGGTGAATTTAATTCACATATTACATTGATAAACACAAAATTCGGAAAATCACATGTAACTATTTTAGATACATCCGAACTCACAGTTTATTGGCATCTTGATATTTTACTCCTTGACCAATTGAATAAACCGGCATCGGGCATGGAAATATTTATTTCTGACAATCAAAATAATTTAATTTATTCGAAGACCAGCGATATCAATGGTCGAATCCCAGAATTGACATTGGAAGAATATAAACAGGATTCTACTGGGAAGATCTTCATTTCCCCATATTTTATAGAAACAAATTCAATCGAACCTCCTCAAAGCAATGTACGCCTTGCGCTTGAAAGTACAAAATTTATTACAATTCATATCGGAGGAGATTCCGATTTCGATGGGTTATCTGATGATCAGGAGCATATTCAGAATATATGGTCCGTAGAAGCAGAAGACATTTCTGGAGATGTACTCGATCTGAAAATCGATCCTGCGGCAAGTGGAGGATTGTCTCTATCAGGGATGGATAACATACTTGATAGTACAATCTTTTCAAATATTCCTGCTGGGACTTATAGACTCTATATCAAAGCTTCCGAAGCCAGTGATAGCAAAATGTTGTCATATACAATATTTGATAAAAATGATAATTCACTCATTTCATGGAATGGTCCTCTTTCGAAAGATACATTATATCATTGGTATCCTTCCAAAGAATTTTCTTTTGTCGAATCAAATGATATTGGAATTAGAATTGCAGGAGAAATAAATAGACAGATATCCATCGATAAATTTATTTTAGTCCAATATAAAACAGGAAATGGAGAACCCACCGGTATTAAACAAGGTCAACTAACAGATCCTTTCGACCCCGATACCGATGATGATGGAGCACTTGATGGACGAGAGGTCCGTCAAGATACTTATTGGTTCGAAGCCGAAGATTATAATCCTCCCGAAATCGCCACAGATGCGGACGCAAATGGTGGCCAGGCCGCAAGATTGTATAATGGGGAAACCATTACAATCGATGGGACCACTCCAGCTGATGGCGCCAATGCATATTTAGTCAATTCTAAAATCGAAGGCACACCTCAAGGAATAAAGACCATTTATTCAAAATCCAATTCTGATCTCAGGAGTGTATCTTGGAAAACTAATGGCGATGGTGGACTTGCCGTTGGTAAAAATGGGTTGGTCGTTGAATTCAATTCGGATCTTTCGGATTTCAATGAATTGACTACCAATGAATGGAAAGATACAACCTTCGTCGGTGGATTGATAGTTCCCGCCAATTCTCTAATCGCAGGAGACGACTTGTCCCTTTCTCAAGTTCAAGATGTTCATTTCAAGACAAGTACAGCAGATTTCATGGACCCGGATTTCGTCCTGGGTCCGGGAATATCTTTAGATGCAAGTATTGCCGATCCACCAGGAGGCGGTACTGGCGCTTTTATATTGCTACCAGGGATGCCGACCGCGGATGTGACATCTCCTATTTACGATCTCGGTCTCAAACCAACCTCATTCAATGAAGTCTATTGGTATAAGGATTTGCCGACACAAACAAGCCTGACCTTTAATTTCCGTTCGGGAGATTCAAAAGAGGATATAGCCTCAGCGGTTTGGCAGATATTACCCAATGAGAATCCATCAACCACTAATTATAGGGCATTTAATCATCAAGGGATCGGCGCATCGCATCGCTATATTCAATGGCAAGTTTGTCTTGTTCGATTGAATCCAATGACGAACACCAATACACCGATTTTATTCGCCGTCGGAATTATATATTCTCATTATCCTGTCGGATTGACTGGATCTTATAAATCGCCAATTCTCTCAATTCCCGACGGGATTAAATCTGTCAGGGTTGATTTTAGCACCGATATAAATGATGGCACCATTAAGACCTGGATCTCCAATGACAATATCAATTTCATACAAGCATCAAATGGAGATAATATCAATTTCCTTACAATTGGGAATAAATTAATCTATATGATTGAAATATCGACATTTAATCCAGAGATTACCCCGGTATTTCATGATATCTCATTTAAATGTAATGTGGCTATCACATATTATGATGTTGCATGGAAACCTGATAATACCGAGGCTCTCATTGTAGGCGAGAATGGGGTTCTATTGTCCTATAATCCGGGCACATCCACCTTTACGCATTATAGAATTCTGGATGTTTTCGGTAATCCTGTTATACTACGTGGAGTGGCCTGGCCATCATCGGGTACCTATGCCGTTGCAGTAGGATCTGGAGGAACAATAGTCCGGTATCTATCAATAGCTGGTGGAGGCGGATTGGTCAATTCAATACATGTTTCTCGTCTCGAATATGCGGAATTCCGGGATGTGGATTGGAGACCTGACGATTCATATTCCTTGATAGTTGGTACTCAGGGCAGCATTCTTACTTATTATTATGATATGGTGACCGCGACCGATCATACGACTATAATATCCCTTGCAGGTCCAGATCTGAACGGGGTTGATTGGTCACCGGATAAGGATCCCAATACTGTTGCATATGATGGAGATGCCTATATCGTTGGAATTGATGGTACATTGATAGAATTTAGACCCTCCACCGGAACCATCGTACCAATATTAACAAACACAAATGTAATATTTTGGGACATTGAATGGAATAAAATTAATAACTATGCTCTTATCGTAGGCTATCCCTTATCGTTAGATGCTGCAGATACTTCTACGATCTTCCGGCTCGATTTCCAGGATTACTTGGTCCTTCTGGATAATGTCAATGGCGGTTATGGAATCGACTGGAAATCCGATGGTTCGCAAGCATTGATCGTGGGTCATGATATTGTAGGCGATAGTGGTGCCATTCAACAATTCATACCCTATCCTGAACTTCAAATCTCGATTTTGGTGAATGGGAATGTGATATCAGAAAATTCCTTTTTCTTGAATAATCTCTTCCGATGGTACACAACTGACGAGATTGATATTTCAGGAGATCAGCCCACCGTCCAGATCAAAGCAATAATATCTGCTCTTGATGCTGATGTAAAGGTCCTTGTTGATAATATTGGGGTCACTCGTCAAAGAAAGCCTGCAGGTATTCTCTGGTCATCTCCCGCAGGACCAGCCATAGATTCATCATCGCCAGCGATACATAATGGATATATTATCATAGGTTCAACGAATGGTATGATTTATGCTTTCAATGCAACAAGGGGCAGTTTAGAATGGAGTTACCAGACAAATGGTGCTATATATTCGTCACCAATGATCTTTTCCAATATCGTCTATATAGGTTCAGATGATGGAAATTTATATGCATTGGATCTCGATGGACAACAAGATGGAAACGATGGAGTCACAACCGAAAGCCCAGCGAATATAGCAGCGAATGGTGATTTATTATGGAGTTATCAAACCGGTGGCGCCATTAAATCATCTCCAGCCATTTATAAAGATATGATATTTATAGGATCGAACGATAACTATCTTTATGTATTGGACGCGACACCATCTGATGGGGTGGATGAAGGCATTCAAGATGCACCGAACTCTATATTTGATTTACTTTGGTACTATAATACCAATGAAGAGATTACCTCGTCGCCGGTTGTGGAGAATAATACTCTCATAATTACAACCAATCCATTATTTGTACAAGTCGATTCGAATGGAAATGAAGTTATTCTGAAGCATGTATTCGCCCTCGAGGCCAATCCCTTTGATGGTACGGATGAGGGCTATCCTGATGGAAATGTTGAAGATTCGGGACAATACGATCTAATCTGGTATTTCAAATCAACATCAATTCCCTCTTCTCCAGCAATGGCCGATGGGATTGTGTTTGTAGGAGATAATAGCGGGAATCTATTCGCATTGCCTCGGGAAGATCCGAATAATGACGGTGAAATTATTAGTTCTGAGATTCTTTGGCAGAAGAAATTGGAATCACCATTGATATCATCACCAATCGTGGCGAAAAATAAAATTGTCATAGGTGCGGGTGATTCCGTATATGCCATAGACGAGGAAACCGGGGCTATCGATTGGAAATATTTAGCTGATGATTCGATTATTTCTTCGCCAGCTGTTGCGGGAAATATTGTAATCATTGGTTCTATTGACAAATATCTTTATGCTCTTGACCTAGACGGGAAGACAAATGGTAATCAAGGCGACAAAGAGAATGATGCTTCCTCTATAGCAGACCTTCTCTGGAAATACAATGTCAATGAACAAATGGATTCCTCACCAATACTTGCCGACATTAATGGTGACGGTCATATCGAAATTGTTATTGGCACCTCATCAGGAAATGTAAAGGCATTCGATGGTGCAGGCAGCACCGTTCCCTGGGCTGAGCCCTGGCCATGCTATAGGCTCAATCCCGCGCATACTGGTTCGGCTCAACGCCAGGTTTTGTTCTATCCGACAGACCCCATGAATTTAGATACCGATTCGGATCAAATACCCGATGGTTATGAATTCGATAGCTATCTATTGTCTGATCGGATTGAACTGGAAGATTACGTTCGTGCAAGAAATTCACAGGATTTCCAGACAACAGAGACATTGACCGCTTCGAAGATAACGAATATTATGAATCCATACGTAGGCTTGGAATTCCAAACATCAGAACCTGGTATTTATCTTTTAACACTTACAGGCACGACTATCGCCAAAATGGGCGGTATGGACCAAGATGAAGTGCTTACTTATGAAGAATTGAACAATATCATCCTATTTTCTGCAAAGGTCGCAGTACGAAGAGAAATCGGGACCTTGATCTTACCTGATATTCCACCTATAAAGGAAGAACGTTTCTTCCATTTCATTTATGTCGAGCAGAATAAAGGGACCTCCGAATTCGATGTGAGCAAATATTGGCAATACAGTGGTACTTTCGAATTGGGACAAGGTCGGCATTTCATCGATATCTCAGTCAATACCAGTTCCATGACAATCTTGCCCGCAAGGGTTCTCGTATTATCTTTATCCATGAATTACTTGACGATTGAGCGGCTTGAACGCCAAGTCCTCAATCCAGATATTGACAAGGATTCATTGAAAGATGGTGAGGAAATAGCTTTTGGGGCCGCTCCTCTCAATCCTGATGCGGATAAGGATGGCTTAAGTGATCCTTTGGAAAAATTCTATGGCACGAATCCTCTGTATAGGGATACTGATTTCGATGGATTAAGGGATAGAATCGAGCTCGGATTATCCGGTCCTTCTGACCGGTTCACGATCTGGGATACTGCTCCATCTCAGTCCTCAGCCTTTGAACGCAATGCTCGAGGTTTGGGAAACAATCCCAACCAGAAAATCAGCAATTCGGATGGAGATAAAGGCCGAATGAAGACAGATCCATTGAATAAAGATAGTGATAATGATGGATTACCAGACGGAGCAATCGATGATTGGAGCTTCGATTTCCAGAAGGATACCTGGGGAGAATATAATACGGGAACGAATTGTAAACCTGATTTCTGGGAAGGAGAGGACAGGAACCTCGATGGAAGCACAGACCTGGGCAATTGGAATAACGGGCTAGGGCCAGGTGAGACCGACCCAACGATTAGTGATTCCGATGGAGACGACCTACCAGATTCTTGGGAAGGCTGGTATTTATTGGACCCACTGGATCCACTCGGTATTAATGGTAAATTTGGAGATAAGGATATTTATAAGACATTCACATCGCCGTGGGCCGTACAACCTGGCGATATTGGTGGCCCTGGCCCCGATGGTTTAACAAATTATAATGAATACATTGCGGGGACAATGCCCATTGTTGCCGATACTGACCAGGATTTTGCGCTCGATGGCCAGGAGGTCCAAGGTGTAATCTTCAGAACGAATGTGCCCAATGGTGGGTGGAGTATTGATAATTATGGAACCATCAATGCAAAAGGAGATTATGAATGGGTCTGGTTCAATGGCCAAGAATATGGATATTCTGGAACAAAGGATGTAATAATTCCAGATGTTCCTGGCCGTCTTGGAATTCAATTAGAAAGAGACCAGATCAAGAATATCGCGGTCATACGAGTGTTTGGACAAAAGGACTTCATATATCACGACGGTGGAACTAATGAAGTGCTAGTGGCACATTTTAATCCGATTAATGGAAAATACGGTTGGTCAGCAAAGGTCTATTCCCATCCATTGTCCCAAAATAAAGCACCAAATAATTTCGTTCCAATGGTGGAATATCGAAAAATGGAGGTCTATACACTTGATCCCAGAAGTCCGAATTCGGATGGATACTTTACAGACATTGGCATTTTCTATTATCCAGAAGATAGAGATGGGCTTGAACCTCAATTCAATGTTGATAGCGACGGAGATGGCGTTGCGAATGCTCGTGATATCGATTCAGACAACGACTTGATACAGGACAGACACGAAGCAACTGCCAGACCAGGCGGTTTCAGCAGAGACACAGATAATGATGGAAAGCCAGATATTCTGGACACGGACTCCGATTCTGATGGTGTTACAGATACTGTCGAATTCTTTGAATCGGGGCAACTCAAAGGTGGGCCCTCATTCTCATTTGGAATGATGGCATATAGTTACGATGTGGACAATGACGGATTACTGGATTGGTTAAGCCTAACTGTCGCGCCCGATTCTGCTCAAGCTGTATTATTCGATTCAACATCTATGGTAAAAAATGTAAATGCCGACGGAACAGTTACATTTTTGGGTGAAGCAAATTTGGGATCAAATAATCTCAATCCAGACACGGATAATGATGGCCTATGGGATGGTAATGATCGATCATTGCAGGGTAACCCATATTGGCCAGGCCATCATGCGGGGGAAGTTACTGCGGGTACCGATCGATTGAATCCCGATTATGATTATGACGGCGTGTCGGATGGTAATGAATACCTAGGTTGGACCTATTACATCACAGATATGGATGGAAATAGGAGTGCCAAACATGGTTCATCTAATCCGAATAATTGGCAGACACCCGGGCCAAGAGCAGATAGCGACCTTGATGGGATACCAGATAACATAGAGTTTGGTCATACCGACGGATATAACAAAGATTCTGATGGCGACGGTATCAATGATGGCGATGAAGATAAAAATCACGATGGGAAATTTGACCCTGAAACAGAGACAGATCCCACTGCCGTGGACACAGATAAGGACCATCTACCTGATGGCTGGATCGATTTCAATGAGAATCAAATTGCAGAGCTAGGGGAATATGAGGACGTAAATTGTGATGGTTGGTATGAAATTGGTGAGACCAATCCTAAGACGGCGGATACGGACGGTGATTCGGTTAATGACGGTTTAGAGACGAGGGTCGTACGGTTCAGGACGAATGCGATTGATGGAGACTATAATGAAAATGGTGTCTGGATCGTTATAGATGTCGGTGAGACCAAATCAATAGTCATGTGGTATAGCAAAGACGAAGATGTTCCGGGTACCGCCATTCTCGCCGATTTCAAATCTCCCGAAGGCAATGCACTCTATTATAAATCCGATAAAGCCTGGGTCAAAGATGATGGGGGGCAATATGCATTATTTGACAAAAAACTCGTTGCTCCACACGGCGAAGTTCCTGTGACCACAATTTATTCGACGCAAGCTTTCTTTAATAGAGAAGTAGGGGTCCAACTCAGCGATCCATTGAATAAAAATTCGGATAATGATCAATTGGACGATGGCCAGGAAATATATCAAATGATGGATATTAATCATACATCTCTCAAATTCTTGGACCCCGACGGTGATGGCAAGACAACACCTATGGATTCAGATGCGGACGGAGATGGAATTCATGACGAGTTGGACATTATTGAGATTATCATTGTAAATAATGAGAATGTAGAACAACCAACTTGGTATATTGATACTGATGGTGATAGCAAACCAAATGCATTGGATTCTGATTCTGATAACGATGGTACACCCGATGGTCAAGATGTGAACCCACTTGGCAATGATATGGATCATGACGGTCTTGAAGATTATCAAGAAGATGTAGATAAAGATCGAATAGTTGATGTCGGTGAAACGAATTTCAACGATCCAGATAGTGATCATGACGGCATTAAAGATGGAGATGAAAAAGGATGGAATACTGATTTAGACGGCGATGGTCTAATCAATGCCTTGGATCCCGACAGTGATGGGGATGGATTATTAGATGGTGCAAATCAGACTATTACATCTGATAAGACGAATTATAAGATATTTGCAGATGAGAATGTCTATTATATTCAATTGGATGAGACTACACGGTTATTCGTCGGTGAACACGGTTATGGAACTGATCCATATAATCCGGATACCGATTTGGATGGATTATGGGATGGATATACTCCGACAGGGAACCCACCGTATACTGGAGACGTCATAATAGGTTTCCAGACAGTCTATATAGAAAATGGAAAAGTCTTGACTCCGAATGAAAATCTCGACCTGACTGATTATTATTTTAAGATACATGGAGAATTGACCACAAAAACCTGTGCTACGAAATCGGATACAGACGGGGATGGAATTTCTGATGGTGCAGAGATTAACGGCTATTATTTATATGACTATGTCTGGCCAAAAGATCATTTCAAAGGCCAAGAAGGGGAACCTGGAATCGGAGCTTCAAATTTGCCGTTGGACAATGCTCTTTTCGTTCTAGAACCCAATGGATATATCGAAGTACCAATTATCCCCGAGCCTGCGGTTGCCGGAATGAAATATTATGCAATTCAGTTCACCGCTTCGGCGTGTTGCGCGTATAATCTGGCGCCTACATCGACATTTGAAGTTAAAGCCTATGATAAAAATGATAATGAATTAGCTTCTTTCTCGAAGACAATCTCCCTTACATTCAGGAATATTGAACAAAATGAATATCCATACCAAGGTTTCGATACAAATAATGATAATCGGATGGATACATTCTATTATCATGCCAATTTGTATTTGGGATCCACCGATGAAGAGACCATTTTAAAGATATCCAATATCGGCGGTTCAGATAAAATAGCGATCTATGGGCCTATCATGATCTTGAGACAGGGATTGAATCCTTTATC
>Ga0315279_10007803_pt1 | contig 13125 bp, 9 predicted proteins | sample YL17G06_20_MG_FD_203694 | JGI IMG/M metagenome (GOLD analysis project Ga0315279, IMG submission 203694) | Sediment microbial communities from Yellowstone Lake, YNP, Wyoming, USA - YL17G06_20 | ecosystem: Environmental > Aquatic > Freshwater > Lake > Sediment | place: USA: Wyoming | collected... | reverse complement strand
TACTCGGGGACCGATGTCGCCCTCCTTAACTGCTTCATGCAGCAGATCCTGAAGAACGGATGGGAGAACAAGGAGTTCATCGAGAAGCGGACGAAGGACTTCGACAAGCTGAAGGCCGTCGTCATGAAGCCCGAGTACTCCCTGGAGAACGTCTCCAAAATCACGGGGGTTCCTGCGAAGGACATCGCCACCGCTGCAGAATGGATCGGGAAGAGCGGCACGAACGCCATCCTCTACTCCATGGGCATCACCCAGCACACCACCGGTGTCGACAACGTGAAGTCCTGTGCAAACCTCCAGATGCTCACCGGGAACCTGGGCAGGCCCGGGACCGGCGTCTGTGCCCTCCGTGGCCAGAACAATGTGCAGGGCGCCTGCGACATGGGGGCGCTCCCGAACGTGTACTCCGGCTACCAGGCGGTCATCGTCCCCGACAACAAGAAGAAGATGACCGATGCCTGGGGCTGCGAGCTTGCCGAGGGCAAGGTCGGCCTCACCGTCACCGACCTCATAAACGTCCTTGCCGACAAGCCCGGAACCGTGAAGTGCGCCTATATCATGGGCGAGAATCCGATGCTCTCCGACCCCGACCTCCACCACGTGGAGAAGGGCCTGAAGAACCTTGAGTTCCTCGTGGTCCAGGACATCTTCCTTTCCGAAACCGCTCAGCTTGCGAATGTGGTGCTCCCGGCAGGATGCTTTGCCGAGAAGGACGGCACCCAGACCAGCACCGAGCGGCGCGTCCAGCGCTGGAGGAAGGCGGTCAACCCGCCCGGCGAGGCCAAGGCAGACTGGCAGATCTTCTGCGAGCTCGCGGGAAAGATGGGCTTTGCCAAGCAGTTCCCCTTCAAGAGCCCGGAGGAGATCTTCACCGAGATCGCGAAGGTGACCCCCTCCTACGGCGGGATGACCTATGCCCGGCTCGACAAACCCGAAGCCCTCCACTGGCCCTGCCCGACAGCTGAACACCCCGGGACACCCATCCTCCACAAGGAGAAGTTCGCCCATCCCGACGGACTCGGGGTCCTGACGCCCATCGAGTGGAAGCCCCCGGCAGAGGTGCCGGACAAGGAGTACCCCCTCATCCTGACCACCGGCCGGTGCATCTGGCAGTGGCACACGGGGACCATGACCCGGAGGTCCGAGTCACTGGAGAGAGAAGTGCCCACCGGCTGGGTCGAGATCAACCCGGAGGATGCGGCAGCCCTCGGGGTTGCTGACGGCGAGATGGTCAAGGCCAAGACGAGGCGCGGTGAGATCGAGATCACGGCCAAGGTGACTGACGGAATCCGGAAGGGCGAGGTCTTCATCCCGTTCCACTACGTCGAGTGCGCGGCAAACATCCTCACAAACAACGCCCTCGACCCCGTTGCCAAGATCCCGGAGTACAAGGCCTGTGCTGTCAGGATCGAGAAGCTCGGAGGTGCGTAAATGGCAGCCAAGGGAGAGATGTTCTACGCCTGGTCCGGCGACAAGGCCATCCAGGACAAGGGCGAGTGCGGCGGCGCCGTCACCACCCTCCTCAAGTATGCCCTCGAGAACAAGATCGTGGACGCCGTCCTTGCCGTGAAGAAGGGAAAGGACCTCTACGACGCCCAGCCGGTGCTCATCACCGCCCCGAAGGATCTCGTCAACAGCGCGGGCTCCCTCCACTGCGGGACCCTGCTCATGTCCAAGCTCGTGAAGAAGTTCTTCGACGGGGCCGAGACGATGCGGCTCGGCATCACCGTCAAGGGCTGCGATGCCATGGGCCTCTACGAGCTTGCGAAGCGCAAGCAGGTGAACCTCGACAACCTCGTCATGATCGGGGTGAACTGCGGTGGCTCCGTCTCCCCGTTCATGGCACGGAAGATGATCACCGAGAAGTTCGGCGTCGATCCCGACAAGGTCCACAAGGAGGAGATCGACAAGGGGCAGTTCATCATCGAGTACGAGGGAGGCCACAAGGGTATCTCCATGGACGAGCTCGAGGAGGCCGGCTTTGGCCGGAGGACGAACTGCCGTAGGTGCAAGATGAAGGTGCCCCGGCAGGCAGATATCGCCTGCGGCAACTGGGGTGTCATCGGCGACAAGGCGGGGAAGGCCACCTTCGTCGAGATCTGCAGCGACAAGGGTGCCGACCTCTTCAACAAGGCCGTCGAGAGTGGCGCCCTCAAGGCCGAGAAGGCCCCCGATGCGGGCATCGCGGTGAGGGGCAAGGTCGAGAAGGCCATGCTCAAGCTCGGCGACAAGTGGCGGGAGAAGGACTTCAAGGGCCTCGGTGAGGGGAACGAGCGTCTCAAGACCATCATGAACGAGACCTCCCGGTGCATCAAGTGCTACTCGTGCATCAACGCGTGCCCGATCTGCTACTGCGTCGAGTGCAGCACCCGGAAACCCTACCTCGTCCCGCCGGGCCAGGTGCCGCCGCCCTTCATGTTCCACCTGATCCGGTTCGTCCACATCTCGGACTCGTGCGTGAACTGCGGGCAGTGCGAGGAGCTCTGCCCCATGGATATCAGGAACTCCCTCTTCATGCACGCGCTCCAGACGGACCTCGAGAAGATGTTCGGGCATGTGCCCGGGGTCGACATGTCCCTGCCAGTCCTCGCCCTTGTCGAGGAGCCGACCGAGCGGGCCCGGCTCTCTTCAACCGGGAGCGACCAGATCTACGACATATTCAAGAAATAGGGAAAATTCATTTCCCTATTTCTCTCAACTCGCCCTCCGGGCTCGTCTTCAAAAAATAGGGCTTACGCCCTCCTTCTTTCGATTCGCCCTCCGGGCTCGTCTTCAAAAAATAGGGCTTACGCCCTCCTTCTTTCGATTCGCCCTATAGGAGCTCATCTTCAAATAATATCCTGTTTTTTCAATACCACCCTGCGGGGCGGAATCTTCAAGAAGTGGTGGAGAGACCGGATCTGCTCCTTTTTTCCAGGATACTCATCCGGCAATGAGCTGTATATCCCTAGGGATGTGAAGGAATCAATAGGGGTTAACTTTGAAACCCCGTTCAATAGATCCAGGAAAGAAATCCCGGAACAGAGAAAGCATATATCGAATAAAATTCTGGTTTATAAAAACAATTAGAAACCTTTAATAGGATTTTCAAAGATTCATACATTGCACCTATACACGAAATGGTCTCATGTTGCTGGTATAGGTCAGATAAACGTGAGGTGTTTGAAGTATGGTATTTCATCCCCCAGTAGCAATCGTAGCCAAGGCCGGTGACGCCGGTAAGTACAAGACCGGACTGCCTGCATGGAACATGTTGCTCCGTGGCTTCATGGCAGGGGCCTACATCGCCATAGGCGGTGCGCTTGCAACGGTCTGCAGCACAGGCATTCAGGCTACCGATGCCACTCTACGATATGGTACAGCCAGTGCAGGTTTCTCCAACCTCATCCTGGGTGCTACTTTCCCGGTTGGGCTTATCATCATCGTTCTCACGGGTGCAGAACTCTTCACCGGTGACGCGATGCTCGCCCCCATGGCAGCCTTTATCCACAAGATCAGCTGGGCCAACGTGATCAACCTCTGGATCTGGGTCTACATCGGAAACCTGATCGGATCCATCTGGTATGCATACCTGATGGCATACGGACCCTTCAGCACCTGGGATGCCACCGGTGCTGCGACTGTTACGGCCTTCGGGACCCGTGCCATCGCCATCGCGGTTGCAAAGACGAGCTATGTGGGAACGGCCGGTATGTGGTCCGCATTCCTCAAGGCAATTGGCTGTAACTGGCTCGTGAACCTGGCCATCCTCCTCGGGATCTGCGCTGACGACCTCGTCGGCAAGTTCTTCGGGATCTGGTTCCCGATCATGGCCTTCGTCTCCACCGGCTTTGAGCACTCTGTCGCCAATATGTACTTCATCCCCGCAGGGATCTTCACCCAGGGTTTCATCACGGATCCCACCAAGGTGACTGCTTCCCTCAACTGGGCCTCGATGTGGACGAGCAACCTCATCATCGTCACCATCGGGAACATCGTGGGGGCGTTGTTCTTCGTCGGGGTCCTCTACTGGGTCGCCTTCCGCAAGGAGATCGCAGCCCTGAAGTAGACAGCCCGATGAAGATCCATGATATCGAGGTGAGGTTTACCCCGATCCAGATCGGGGTTCTCCTCTTCTTCGCAATTTTTCTCATTTTCGCTTACTGGACGAGCAGGAGCGCGATGTTCCTCCTCTTCGGGATCCCCATGATCCTTGGCCTCGCCGTGATCCCCATCCTGCTCAGGTACATGAGCCAGAGCCAGTACGAGACGCTCATTCCCACGTACGAGACCGAGGCCCAGAGGGTACGGATCAAGGCGATCAACATGAACATGCTCGGGAAACCCGTACGGATCGAGGGGGTGGTCGAGACCGTTCGCTTCGACTTCCTCGACAGGCCCCAATTCATGGTCGCCGATCGATCCGGGGAGATCTCGGTGAAGATGTTCACCGCGCCGCGGGAGAAGATCCGGAAGGATGACATCGTGGAGGTCCTCGGGACCGTGATGAAGCGGTATTTACTCGTCGGGGAGGACCCCGTGATCAACTGCGTCTCCATTAAAAAAGTCACGGGTGAAAAACCCGGCAAATAGTCCAGATTCCTCTTCTTACCCCTTGAGATATCTGCCTGTCATCCGTCTGGGCGATGTTGGATTTGGACTCCATCGTTCCCGCGGGCGTTCGTAATGAGATGGGATAATTACCCCGGAGACCCACCCGTTGATGGGAGGTGGCATCCCTTGTGCGAATCTGAAGAGGCCGGGTTTATCAGGAAGGGGACCGAGCTTGCGTCCGCGGGCAGGTTCAGGCAGTCGGTGGAATACCTGGAGAGAGCCCTTTCAATCGCTCCTGGAGATAATCAGGCCTTGGTGGTGAAGGCCTCGAGCCTTGGGAGGATGGGGTACTTCCGGGACGCGGTCATGTGCTGCGAAGAGGTAATCGGGAGGGATCCCCTGAACCCCGGTGCCTGGTTCACCCGGGGCAATATCCTGTACATGACGGGTAGGTGGGACGAGGCGGTGGAGTGCCTGGAACAGGCTACCCGGATTGATGGAACGTACACCGAGGCGTGGTACATCCGCGGAAACTGCCACTACTTCCTCGGGGAGTATGACGAGGCTATCGCATGTTTCGATACGGCCATCGGGATCGATCCCGGTTACCCGAAGGCATGGTACAACAAAGGCGTGACCCTTGCCGATGTACGGCGTTATGCAGATGCATTGCTGTGTTATAAAGAGTGCCTGCGGATCAACCCCGGTGTAGCCGTTGTGTACACCAATATGGGTGTCGCCCTGGCAGGCCTCAGCCGTTTCGAAGAGGCCCTCCGCTCCTTCGACGAGTCGATAGGGATAAATCCCCATGATCCGACCCCCTGGAACAACAAGGCGGCCAGCCTCAGAAGGCTCGGGAGGGATGAGGAGGCCGAGGCTTGTGCCGAGAAGGTGAGGGAGATGACGCGGGGCAGGGAGATCCCCTGGATCATCCGATAGGAACTCCTTAAAAACGGGAATCGAGCCCCTCGCGGATGGATCTCCCTTTCCTCTTGTTCAGGGCTGCGAGGTACTCCTCGAAGAGGTGGATCCGGGTCGATACCGGGAACGGGATGCCCAGGGTCGAGATGATGGCCTCGCCGGGTTCGAGGGTCTGGATCTCCGTGTCCATCGGTGAGAGGTCCTGCTTGGCATGCCCGGCTATGATCGCCCGGTCGTTCCTGTCAGAGAGCCCCATGACGACGAAGGTGTTCATCTGGGCAAGGACCCGGGGATCGACATTCTTCGGCTGCTGGGTGACCACGCAGAGGCCCACGCCGAATTTCCTCCCCTCCATCGCGCATTCCCGGAAGACGGCGGTTCCCGGTCCCCCGCTGCCAAGGACCCTTTGTGCTTCCTCGATGGTGATGAGAACCTCCTTTCGCTCCGGAGTGTCCGCTTTGCCCCACCCCGAGGCCTCCCCGCGGTGGCGGTCCAGGATCTTCCGTGCGAGCACCGAGAGGACAAAGAGCTCGCTCCTCTCCCCCATTCCCGGGATATCGATGAGGACCACACGGTTCTCGCCAAGGTCTTTCAGGATATCCGGTATGGATGAGCCCCGAGCGCGCAGGAACGGGTTGGATCTCGCGAGGATGCCCACCCGCCGTTTCATCACCTGGAGGGTGCTCGAGGCGAACTGGGCGAGCTTCCTGGCCGTCTCGGGGTAGGGACATCCGGCCATCCACGCCCTCTCCTCATCGAACTCGGTGGAGAGGAAGAGCTCCACGAGTTCACTCCCCCGCACATCCTCGAGCATCTCGACGAGCTCGCGCTGTGCCGGCGAATGGTCAAAGAGGAGGAGGAGATCGGGTGCCCGGAAGTCGTCATACTCCAGGAAGAGGCTGTTTAAGGAGTACCTGCGCCGGAAGGGTTCGTCCCGGATGGTATAGACCGAGAGCCCATCCCTGCCGGACTGGTAGTGGACGAGGCCCTCGGTGGGCTGCCCGGTGGCTGAAGCCCCGCCGGCTACGTACTCTCCATGAGGATCCACAAGGACAAGACCGAACTTGCGGGTTTTCATGCACGAGGCGCAGAAGACCTTCATGAAGTTGCTCTTCCCCATTCCTGTCGTGGCAAAGACCCCCATGTGCTGGGGCATGACCCTGCTGTGGAGGGCGACCCTCACATCCCTGAGGATCTCCTGGCCGGATTTGAGGGAACCCACCTCCACATCACCCATCACCTGCTGGAGGAAGAGGAAGTCCGGTGCAGACGGGGTGAGGACCCGCGAGAACTTGGTGGGGAGGGTCCTCGGCTTCCTGAAGACCCCCTCCCCGTCCACGTACCCGAGGGGAAGCGCCTCCACGATCAGGTAGACGTCCTCGGAGAGCCCGTAGAAATGCTCGGAATGAGCCCTCCTGTCCCATTTCTCGTCATCGAAGTTGGAATCATGGGCGAGATCGGTGACCCGGGCGAAGAAGGTCATCCCTTTGGTCCCATCCTCGATCTTCAGGATGTTGCCGACGTAAAGAGTCTGGTCATAGGGAATGGCAAATCGGTACGAGAGGACCGAGGTACCGATGAGCCGGTACTTGGAGGGGTCGGAGAGATCAGTATCGTGCAAATTCATCATGGATATCACCGAAGAGGTCATGGAATAGGTCTGGATCGAACCCGGCCTGCCCGGCGCCGGCCAGGAGATCGTTCTTCACCTGCTGGAGGGCATCGGCTGGGATCCGCGCAGTGCGATGCGCATCCAGGAGGGGGTATGGATACCCTGTCACCCTGCCATCATCAGACCAGCCAGCCAGGAGTGACACGGTCTCTTTGAGGGCGGCATCATCGGTTGGTTCCGGCACCTCGATCTTGAAGGCCAGGGAAGACCGGGGATGGAGTGCAGCGACACAGGTAGCACCATGGCGCCACTGCCGGTAGGGGGTGAGGTCAAGGCCCTCCTCCCTGATCCGGAGGACCCAGGGCGGTTTGATGGAGTGGGCCCTCGCAAGGGAGAGGGCTGCCGGGACGAGGGGGAGTCCCCCGTCCCAGGTGATCGCGGTGCGCTTGGTCACCGCACAGAGATGAATACCCTTCTTTGCGCACGTCCGGATCAGCTGGACCAGCACCGGCTCATGGCTTGCATGGCTGACCCGCAGCGCCCCGTCGAGTACGAGCAGATCCGAACGGCCGAGGCGTTCTGTTGCCTTGAGGGCGACCCAGTACTCCAGGGTATCCCTCATGACTGCCGCAGTCCTTTCGGGTTCATCGTCCCTCACCGTTGCCTCGGGATCGCTGCCAAAACATTCGCGGTAAAGGCCTGAAAAGCTGCCATCCCTTTCTTCCCGCCCCAGGATGGCCAGCCGGAGAGGGGTCACAGAGCGAAACTGACGGGAACCGGCCGAGAATCCGCACACTGCCGCCCTGAGGAGCGCGACCGCGATACAACCTGCATCGAGGAGCATGGCATTGGATCCATCCACCGCAGCGATCGTCCCCTCCTGTGCAGGCTTCACCCTCAGGTAGGATCCCGCATCGAGATCAAAGCATGAGGCAAACCGCGTTTCCAGGTCCGGAGGATCCAAGCCGCTGATGCGCTCGACGAGGAGAGCGAGGTCTTGCCTGTATTCACCATCCAGGGTCATGCTTCCACTCCCTCCAGGTCCCTGATGCGGCTCTCGCTCTCGGATACGGCCTCCACGACCAGAGTGTTCCCGAACTCGCCCTGGACCTCTGTCACATGGGAGATGAGGAAGATCTGGGGGAAGTAGGGCTCCAGGGTCCTGAGTGCCCGGAAGATGTTCCCCCGCCGCTCCTCGTCTTGGCTCCCGAAGATCTCGTCAAAGATGAGGAAGGTGCTGTCATGGAGCTCGTGCGTCTCGGCGATGTAGCGGGAGAGAGCGATCCGGAGCGCGATGGCCACGTCATCCTGCTCCCCTCCTGAGAAACGGGACACCGGATAGTCCCCTCCCAGGTCATGGACCAGGAGCTCGAAGTTGTCATCAAGGAAGACCGTGTCATAGCGCCCGTCCGTGATCTCGGAGAGGATGCGCCCCGTCTCGTCCTGGATCTGGTCCCGTACCACCCCAAGAAGATGGTCGGTGAACCCGTTCAGCTGGTCCCGGGTGAGCTCGATCATCCGGATCTCCTCGCTTAACCGGTCATGCTCCTCCCGGTCTTTCTCCAGCCTTTCGAGTATACCGGTCAGGCGTCCCTGTTCCTCCTCGCGATGCCCCATCTCAGACCGGGACCTTTCCAGGAGCTGTCCAAGCCGGAGGAGATTCTGGCGAACCACCTGAAGGTCCCGATCCACCCGGCCGAGATCTTCAGGTGAAAAGGCAATCCTCAGCAGCACTGCATTCAGTTCCTCAAGAATCTGCCTGATCGTTGCGGCCTGAGCTTTCAGGTCTTCCTCCTGCTTCTCCAGCACCGGAATATGATCCATACGGGACTTCAGCTCGAGATAACGCGTATGGTTCCGCTCAAATGCCTGGAACTCCTTTTTCAGCAGCTCATGAGTGGCGGGATCAAAACCCAGCTTCTCCCGTTCGCTGGCTATGGCCTCTCTCTCGGCTTTCAGTTTCTCCCGCCGTTTCTCCAGATCCTGTATCGTCCGGGCGAGGGCAGGCCGGCCCCTCAGCCGTTCGGTGGCTGCAAGATGCTCCTTCCACTGGTTCTCCAGGGATGCCAGTTCCTTCTCGAGTGCCTTGCGCCCGCCCGCGTCATACCCGAGGGCAGCCCTCTCCTTCTCCAGCTCCTCTTTCTCAGAGATGTCCCGGAGGGAGCGTTCCTGGACCTCCTCCCACCTAGCTGAGATCTCAGCGAGAGGGCTAACCGCATCGAAGAGTCTTCTCGCCTCTTCGAGGATCTCTTCCAGTGAGGAGATCTCCCCTTCTGCCCTCCGAATCTCTTCGTCGAGGTGCAGGAACGTCTCTTTCTCATTACCGATGCTCCGTCGGAGATCTGCAACGAGATCCAGGTAGTGGTGACCCAGCGGCTGGCGGCAGGTGGGACAAGTCCCTTCAGGGCCCGAGAGCTCAAGGGTTGCAAGATCCCTTTCGAGATCCCCTTCCCTCCTGGCTGCCTGGTCCCGGACTGCAGTTGCATCGGCTATTCTGTGAAGAAGATTACGCCGGCGTAGATCAAATGACCCAATCGGATCTTCCCGTTCTTCGGGGGGCAATCCCGCGGCTGTGGCGAGGGTTGTAAGGCGTTCCTTATCTTTCCGGATCTTCTCGATGCGGGAGCAGAGCTCCATCCCCTGCCTCCGTGATTCCATGAGGGTACCCTCCTTTTGATCAATCCTCGCCGAGAGCATCAGATACGTCTCCTCCAGTCCCGCCAGCTCTTCAAGCCGGGATTGGATGGCAGCACGGCGGGCGATCACCGGGGCGAGGGTCGAGATCATCTCCTTATCCCTCCCGAGGCGGGAGACCTCTTCCCGGATGCGGGCCAGATCCTCTTCAACCTCACTCAGCCTCTCGCTTTTATCCTTTTCCTTCGCAGTGAGTTCCTGAAAGGTACGGGCCCGATCTTGGCTTGTCACGTAGCGGTCTTCACAGGCCTCAAAATAAGATTCTTTCACGGTTACGGTCCTGAACTCCTCTTCCCACCTACTGAGCGCTGCCATCTCCTTTCGGATCCTGCCGAGCTCACGGTCGACCCTTGCAGCCTCCTCTTCCCTGGCCTGGATGAGTGCTCTTGTGCTGTGATCCTTTGTCTCACGCTCATGCAGGCCCTTCTGTTTATCGTCGAGGGAAGCGATGGTTTTTCTAATAGACCTCTCCTCTTCCGCAAGCCTCAATAGCTCTTTTCCGGTATCTGCTTTACCCTCTTTCGCTTTATCGAGTTGATTCAGGAGATCCTTCAGATCGACACCTTCCATCCTGCCCTTGATCTGGAGCACCTGGTCCTGGGCAGCCCTCACCTCATCCCTGAGGATTCCCCCGCCCTCCTCCTTCAGGCTGTCGATGCCCAGCACCCTGCGGAACCAACTCTTCCGCACCTCAGGTGTCGCCTCGATGAGTGTCAGGAGCTCCTTCTGCCCGGAGAAGATGGTGCGCCTGAAATCGGCGTGGTCCATCCGGATCACCCTCCGGAGAGCGTCCCGTACGTCGGAGACCCCGCGTGCAAGGAGTTTTTTTGCCTTGTGGATCTCGACATCATGCTTCTTCTTGCGGTCAAGGGACCTGACGATCTGATACTCCTCGCCCCGGACCGAGAAGTCCAGCCTCACCTCCACTTTATCCCGCTGACCGGCCGATGTGCTGAGGATATAATCGAGTCCCGTCTCCTTCACTCCGTACATGCAGAAGAGGATGGCATCCACGATGGTACTCTTGCCCGTACCGTTGTTTCCCAGGATGCCCGTGATCCCGTCCCCGAAGGTCACATCCTGGTTCCGGTAGCGCTTGAAGTTCCGCATCTGCAACCTATCGAGTCGCATCTTCTTCTCCCGCCTCGCCCTCCATCAATCTGCGGATAACCACCGACCCCTTCTCAAGGATGAATCGGTGCTCCCGTTCAGCAAGGTTCTGGTTCTTCAGGTATTCCCCGAAGAGATCCACATAATTGACACCTGCAAGATCCCGATGGTCGGTGAGTGGCGCGCCGGATGAGCCTGACCTGAAGGAGGTTCTCAGCTCCAGGAACCTGGACCTGGCTTCCTGTAAAAGACCGGGATCCACGGACTGGAATGTCCGCCGTTTTATTCCTGTCAGGGTGATGATTGCCATGGCCGGTTGGCCAGAGGTAGGTACATGGAGAGCCCTTCCGGCTATCTCCTCACCGACTTCCCGGGAAGAGAGGGTCTCGCATTCCAGTTCCCCGAGGTCGATCATGGGGGTGCGGGGGAGATCCAGCGATTCGACCGTACGCGCATCCAGATCCACGAGAAGGCCCCCTTTCGTGTCGCGGATCTCGGCGTAGCTGATGTATTCCTGCGAACCGCAGTACCAGGCATTGTCGGCCACCTGCTTCTGGCCATGGAAGTGACCGAGGGCGATGTAGTCAAAGTCCGGGGAGAGCATCGTCGTGTCGATCTCGTGCTCCATGACCGTGCCGAGCCGGTGGTCCCTAAGGGTGCTTGCCAGCCCATGGGTGACAAGTACATTCCTCCCGTTCCTGAGGGGCTCGATCCTGTCAAACTCCTCCCTGTACTGGGCTGGCTGAAGGAGGTTCGGGATGAGGTGGAACCGGGTATCTCCCACCTCCACATGTTCATACCTGTATCGGTATCCGGCATGGATGGGAGCGCTGTGGTACTCGAGGACCTCGAATGGGGACGTCGTATACCGGGACTTTTTCATGTCATGGTTACCGGCGATGATGAGGAGAGGAATGCCGGCATCCCCGAGACGGGAGAGGGCTTCGAGCGCCGTGGTATAGGCCAGGGTTTTCGGCCTGACCGAGTGGAAGAGGTCGCCGGCATGGACAACGGCATCGGGGTGCACCCTCACGATGGCATCGATGCCGTCGAGAAAGTTGGTATAGATCAGCCGTTCGCGCAGGTTCACGCCGTCGTCAGCCAGGCGGTTGAACTGCGAGAGGCCCAGATGGCTGTCACCGATGTGGACGAATCTCATCTCTCCCCTTGCCCGGAATCATCCCGCACCCATATAGAGCTCATGCAGGTGGTGCGAAGATGAGAGGGACCCCCGATCATCAGCTATCTATACTCGTTCCCTGATATTTTTATGGGGATGGTATGTCGCGAAGAGCTGTTGATGCAGTCTTTCAGGGCCTCTTCACCCTCACCGATATCAGGGTCGTTCTCCGGAGAACAGCCCCCCTTCACGAGCTCTCCGAAGATGACCGGAGATCGGTTCTGAAGTCCCTCGCGGATCTCAGGGAGCAGATTGGGGTCCTTGAGGAGGACCTTCTCAGATGAGATGCACGAGGGATATCGAGGTCCGGGACCTCGAAGAGGTGGCGATCAACATCGATCCCATCCAGGCCGGGGGGAGGCTCACGGCAGATGCCATGAAGGCCATCATTGCCTACGGAGACGGTTACTCGGTCTGCGACAACTGCCGCAAGCCGTTCAGGCTGGACCATATCAAAAAACCGCCCCTCGATGCCTTCCACCGGGATCTCGCCCGTTTCGTCGGGATGGACGAGGCGCGGGTCATGCCCGGCGCCAGGCGGGGCTTCCAGGCCGTGGCCGATACCTACGTCGAGAAAGGGGCACCGGTCCTCCTCACCGCCCTCTCCCACTACACCGAGTTCCTGGCCATCGAGGCTGCCGGAGGGATCCCCCGGGAGATCCCAAAGGATGAGAAGAACCGGATCACCGCCGATGCCGCAGCCAGCCGGATCGAGGGGGTGACCCGGGAATTCGGGCGGCCCCCCGCTCTTCTCTTCATCGACCACTTCGATTACCAGTTCGGGAACGAGCACCAGGTGCGGGAGATCGCCCGGGCTGCACGGGCATACGACGTAAAGGTGATGTACAACGGCGCCTACACGGTAGGCATCCTCCCCGTGGACGGGAAGGACCTGGGGGTCGACTTCGTCGTGGGTTCGGGCCATAAGAGCATGGCCTCCCCCGCGCCCTCCGGCCTCCTTGCCACCACGAAGGAGCATGCACAGGAGATCTTCCGGACGACCCGGGCAAAGGGGGACCTCACCGGGAGAGAGTTCGGCGTGAAGGAGGTGGAGCTTTTGGGCTGCACCCTTATG
>Ga0315279_10007802_pt1 | contig 13125 bp, 9 predicted proteins | sample YL17G06_20_MG_FD_203694 | JGI IMG/M metagenome (GOLD analysis project Ga0315279, IMG submission 203694) | Sediment microbial communities from Yellowstone Lake, YNP, Wyoming, USA - YL17G06_20 | ecosystem: Environmental > Aquatic > Freshwater > Lake > Sediment | place: USA: Wyoming | collected... | reverse complement strand
AGGTGTTTCCCGTCATGGTGTTGTTTCTCATGGTGTTGTTGAAAGTGTTTCCGTAGAGCGTGATGCCATGTCCGTTGTTTGCTACTGTGTTGTTTGTCAGGTCGTTGTAGGCGGAACTCCAGAGATGAATCCCAAAAAGCGTGTTGTTTGTAACGATGTTATCGACCACCGTGTTGTTCGTGGCTCCTTTGAGAAGTATTCCGCCGTAATAGTTGTCGATGATTCGGTTGTCTTCGATCCTGTGTCCGGTATACTGTGGCACGAGAAAACCGGTTCGTGCACCGATGCCAAATCCGCCGTTGCGAATAGTAAATCCAGTTATGTTGCATGTCGCTGTCAACGATACAACTGTGGGGGCTCCGTCTCCGTCGATCACGGTTGTTTCGCTGTTTTCTCCTGTCAGCGTCAAGGGTTTGTTGATTGAGATGCTTTCGTGGTATGTGCCGGCTCGGACGATGATGGTGCTGTTGTCGCCGACGTTGTTTATGGCTTCTTGAATTGTGGTGTAGTTGTCTGGAACATAGACCGTCATTGGAGGCAGAGGCGGCGGAATGACGGTGTTTGGTGAGATTCGCATTACGGCGAGGGCGGCGATTTTGATGTGGTTTCCAAGGTTTTCGGGTCTGGTCCAGTTGAGCGTTGATGTGGAGGTTGAGTTGTCGTAGCTGGTGTGGATCCAGCCTGGTTTTCCCGTGGTCCACATTTCGTTGTAGAACAGTGGGTAAGAGTCGAGGAGTATGCTGGAGTTGACGGGGATGGCGTCTGAGATGCCGGGGTCGACGCCCCAGTCGTAGATGCACCAAGTGTTGACGTTGTAGGGAATTCGGAACGATTCCTGATCCGACCCACCTGGCGGCTCAAGGGTGGCGGCTATGCCGAGGTCGTTGGCGCAGGCAAGTATCGTCTGGTCTAAATCGAAGCCATCTGAAGGATCGGTTTCTGTGAGGTAGAGGTTGTCGCTTCCGATGCAGTCCAGGTTTATTACGGCGGTCAGGTTTGCCATCTCGTCCTTGTGTTGAGCAACGTAGTAGATGGAGCCTACGAGGTCCATTTCTTCGCCCGTGAAGGCGACGAAGATAAGCGTGTAACTTGGCTTGTACAAGCCTAGTTGAGCGGCTTCTGTGAACACTTGGGCGAGTTCGATTATTCCGGCGGTGCCGGCGCCGTTGTCTAGGAAGCCGTTGTCCATGACGGTGTCATAATGGCCCGATATGAGGACGAGCTTTTCAGGGTGTTCGTAGCCTTCGATCTTGCCGATGACGTTGTAGTGTGGGCCATATACGATTTCGGAGGGGATGGTGACGTTTGCAGATAGGGCTGGTTGGGTTTCGGCTGTGGTTCTTATTGATAGGCCGTCGTAATAGTTTACAAAGCCTACGGGGACTTGTAGATCCCAGTAGTATGCGCTGGCGCCGCCTAGGGGTTTTCCGCCGGATGAAGCGAAGAATGGTGGGCAAAAGGACATCCAACTGTACCACCACGTATAGACAACTGCCACGGGTGTTTGAGCCGTGATCTTGTCGATGAACGCCGTTTGCCAAGCGGTGTTCCATCTGACTTCTCTGCCGACTAGGACTATTTTTCCTGTTGTGTTGACTTCGTTCCACGCTGTCGTGTTGATTGGGTTGAGACCGATTTCGTCGCGGCTGTTTGCAACGGGCAGAGGCAGTATGACGAGGTTGGCGAAGACTCCTGAAATTGGTGTAGGCCAGCCCATATGCTCACACTCAAAAGAAAGAAGCAGAGCTTGATCGTGTAATGTGGCTGGGTTTCCGTCTTCATCAATCACGAGCGTAGGCATAGCCAGTAGGTTCCAGGTTGTGAACGGAAACATGTCGAGGGAGACGTTTAGACCAAGACCGTCAAACTGCTCCTTTATCCAGTTGGCCGTATCGTTGGCTCCTGCGGACCCGGCGGCGCGAAAAGCGGGATAGCTGGATGAAATGTTTTCAAGCTGCAGGTCGGTGCCGTAAGCTCGAGAACCGTTTACAAGTCCTACGACCTCTTGTTCAACCGAACTCAAACCCTGAAGAACGGCCTGGCCTGAATAGAATCGACGCCCATTGATCATTATTAAAGATAAGCTGGAGAACAAGAGGGAAACGAGGATCAAGACGAAGAAAATTCTTCCCCGCACAGTCCTACCCCAAATTAACTAAACAACATACCTGTAGATAAGAATAACCTCAAGACCCAAAGCACACACTCGTAAGTGCAAGTACCCATCATCGACAAACATCGCTTTTTCTCTATGTAAAACAAGCGCATCACGGGTCGTCATCAACCGCTGAATTTTGACGAATGATACTCTACCCCCTCCTTTTTGCTTCTATTGGTGGAAGCATATCCCTTGCTCAACATTTGGCAATTGAGAGAGTCTGTCTGACTGTTTCAATTACTCTTGCTCATTTTCGAGCTTGGCAGAACCCAGGACACGAATGAAGGAGGGACATTCTGGATATGGTCAGAGATAAGTCAAGGTGAAATCGTGTTATAAAAAAGTGCTAAATACGTCCGAACAAGAATAGCATATCAGACCAAGGAGAGGTAAGCATTGTTACTTCCACCGAAAGATTTCTTAGAAAAGGAAGTTGAACTAAAGGATATTTTCCTGGATCCAAATAATCCAAGGTTCGCGAACGAAAAAGACGCCGTAATATCGGATGACAAGATAGTCGAACCTGCGGTTCAAGAAAAATGTCTCATTAAGATGAGAGATTACGGAATAGATGAACTCAAGGAGAGCGTTAAGAGAGTAGGATTTGTTCAGGTCGACAAAGTCGTGGTCAGACCTTTGAAATCGGACGCTTTTGTGGTTGTTGAAGGCAACAGAAGAATTGCGGCACTCAAAATCCTCGCAAAGGAGATCACTGATTCAGAAGTGACCCTAGAAGCAGAGATCCTGAACACTATACTCAAGTTCAGGGTATTCGTTTACACTGGACATGACAAAGACATAGCATGGGTAGTCCAAGGAATAAGGCATATTTCAGGGATTAGGAATTGGCCAGCGTATCAGCAAGCTCAGACCTTGATAAAACTTGCTCGTCAGGGAGCTAAGGTGAAGGACGCAGCGGAAATCGTGGGAATAAAGGCCCTTCCTGCTGTAAGACTGATTAAAGCTATGAACGGGTACGAACAGGCAAAGGCAGATGAGGAATATGGCGAAGACATCAAACCTGATCTTTTCGTTTACTTTGCTGAAGTCATTTTCAAGGAACCGGTTCTTCAGAAATATCTAGGCTGGGATGAAAAGAGCAAGCGATTCAAGAACGAAACTAATTTTAAGAAACTCCTCTCATGGATTTTTCCCGAAGAGGGAAAGGAACCTAAGATAACGAGAGCTATGCAGCTGAGAGATGATTTGGTTCCGGTAATGATCAGTCATCCTGAGCTTTTCGAACGATGGGAAAATGACCCAAACATGACGATTAAGATACTCAACATTGACTTAGGTAAAGAATTGGCGAAGCATGCAGCAATAGATGTTAGTGAATGGCTGGAAAAAATAGATGATTTCAACGATGAAATGAAAGAGCTCCCGGTGCTGAAGATTAAGGACAAAAAAGCCGATTTCAAGGCAAAATTGGAGGAAACACAGAAGATCATACGGGCGCATTTAGGCATTTTGTCCAAGCTCTAGTCAAGTAGGATTCTGATGATTTCGCCCAAAGTGTTTGCAGAGAAAATGTGGGAAGGCGCTTCTGACAGAATAATCGAGCTTGCAGAGGAGATACAGAAAAGTCTTGAGGCCGAAGGAAATACAGAACTCGAGGCAATTGAGGGAGCTGCAAGAATGATGCCCCGCGTCAAAGCTGTTCTTCGTCAGAAAATCCAATATTGTGAAGAAAAGAAGGTAACTCCGAATTTCAGATTTAGCGGAACATCTGACGATAGACTCATTGGCATGTTAATTTCGGAAAAAGATGTTGAAGTTCGTTTGAGGCTTCGTCACAGAAAGGAACTACAACGATTGATAAATAGCCTCGCATGGGAGAAATTCGAAAATCTTTGCTTCTATACACTGGAGACATTAGGCTTCAAGACCGCAATAGGGAGGAGAAGACAGGATGGTGGTCTTGATTTCTTCGGGCTATGGCCATTACAGAATCAGCTAAGATATAAGGGATTCTTGACAGATATGAATCTCAGAGTTTTCGGACAAGCTAAACACCGTAGAAGATCAGCTGTAAATGGAGATGAAGTTCGATCTTTTCTCAGTCATTTTGAGGATTTTCGGAACGAGAGAGGAATTGCTTATGAATTTATCCGTGGAAAACACAAATGGTTTCTTGATGGGTCAGGACCACTGACACCTATGGTCATGACCAATACACGTTTTGAAAGGGATGCTGAGGAGTGGGCAAGACTTAAAGGAATCGTCCTTCGAGAGGGATCTCAGATAGTCGAGGATGTCGTTCGATTGGCAGAACCCACGGCTTGGCTTGTAAAAGAACACATGGAGTATTGCTTTGTTCCGGGCAAATTTGAAAGCTATCTTGATGCGGTGGGTAGCAGAGCCAACGTTGAATAAGTTCCAGTCTATTGATGAACTTTCTTTCATGTAATTTGTCTTTGATTGTCCAGTGGATGGCAGGTTTTTCCTTGATCAAAGTATGCTTCGAGCAAACCATATGCTTTGCTAACACCCTTCATTCCGCCTAAGGCGGAAAGTGGTGATGTCTTCGCGCTCCAGTTAAAAGACCTAATAGGATTCAACTTGTCTCTCAAAACTTCTGCAGACCTGAAGTCAGTGCCTTCTGCGATAGTTAAATGCAATATATCTTTTGCCAGCCTATGAAGTGAGTGAATTCCAAGAGACGTCAGCAACAAATACTTCTTCCCATTTTGGACGTCTTCCTTGTTGTTCTTGTCATTTGCTTTCTTCCCAATATTTGATCTGAACCTCTTTCCGAACTCCTCGCAATCTTCTCTGCAATCCACTTTTTTGCTTTCAAATGCTTCAGGGAGCAATGTTCTGAGTGAGGACCAGTAGGCTTCTAGGAAAAGTAGTTTGTTATCGGAAGACAAGTCTCCGAATTCCTTATCTTTGAATAATATTTCTAGCGAAGACACAAACGAGTTCAACTGTACAGGTTTGCCACTATTTCTTTTTCCACCAATGTTAATTTTGGCCCTAAAAGGTGAGTTTTCTCTAGAGTTCAAGGCTATTCCTATTTGTGCGCCCAATATCCTCCAGCCTTCTTTGTCAACTAGTGAGAGACCTTTGATCCCACTAGTCTTGATGGTATAGAGCAATGCATCCTTCAAGGACGGGCTAATACCTCTTTGTGTCTTGTTCACGATAAAAAAGATCGTTCTCTCTATGTCCTCAGCCGACAAGTTCCTTACATCGGATTCTACCTTCTGGACGCGTTCAGCTGCGCTGTTAGAATCCACAAAGACCACAGGAAATTCATAATTCATCAGATCTGAAAAGAGGGAGGGACCTAGGCTTTTGGAAAAAACGAATTTTTCCTTAATCTTGCTGAAACCACCGATCCGATGTTGGCCATCGATTATCCAGAGTGAACCTTTCCTCCTGGCTATTTTCAATGTGCCGAGTTCACCATCCTTTGAAACAAAGCTGACCTCTCTCAAACTCACCAACAATGCCGGCATTATTGCTAACGGGCATTTCTCCAAGTATTCCACAAGCTCAGAGGTCCTTTCTTCATACCGCTCACGCTGGTAACCCTCAAGCTCCTCATCTTTAAACTTGTCTAACTCGTAGAGATTCAGGATATCGTTAACCTTCATTTTTCCAACGTACATGTCCATTTCTTTTTGAATTAGTTTGATGACATTGACTTCAATAGATCCGTTTTGGCTATCTTTTGCTCGTGCCATTTCGGAAAGCAGTTTAAGTCTCTGATCTTGTTTGATCTTTTCTGGGAAAAACATTTCAGGGTTGTTCCAGCATCTTTCGCAAACATGCTTGTTCCCGTTTTCGACGACGTATGCTTCACCATTGATTTTGTAGCCACAACAAGAACAAATCATTGGATTGCCTCCAGAGGATTCATAAACTCGGCAAACGCTTTGTCGAAAGTTTCGCAACCTTCGACTTTAACTTTCATCATTCCGTGATATGGTGGAAAGGTTCCGCCAGCCCCGATGACTCTGCGAGCAGTTGCAATAGCGCCGAGTCTTGTTTGATCCCATCGTGGCGATACATAATCGTTCTTTTTTAAGGTGTAAACCGGCTGAAAACGCATGGGATAAGCAACTGCCCCCCAGTTAAGAACATTTTTGATGCGCAAGAACAAGTCTTGTGGAGTGTCAGTAAAATTATACAGCAAATAGACAAGTATATTTCGTCCCTCGATTCCACTTGATTTCAAGAGCTCGATAGCCTTTTTCACAGACAGCCCCATTTCAGAAGTATCATAGGAGAGTCTTATGAAACGGTCGATCTTGAGTTCAGATATCTTTTCAGCGATCTTCTTAGTAAGCAGCCTCGCATCTAATCCCTGATTAAAATCGACTCCAAGACCCAGTTTCTTGACCTCTGTCAGAACGTCTTCCCAATAACGGCTAGCCAGCAAGTTATTGTCGAAAAAAATTACCCGTGTATGACCAGGCCAAATCAAGTCTTTGATGCTTTTCCTTTCAGAGTTGAGGTTGCCTTCAATGCGCGAGACACCGCAGAAGGTGCATGACCGTAAACATCCTCTCGAAGCAAAGACTATGCTTGCTTTTGACTTTCTGTTCCATTCGGGAGCTAATTCATAGTCAGGACACAGGCATTCAGCCTTACTGAATATTCCCTTGAAGATGTGTCTTGGGTCGACTCCACTTAAAGCTGCATGCTCGGGCATCAACGAGGCGTATAAGCCACCAAGCCAAAGTTCTGCAGAGGGAAACTTCGCCGAATAGTATTGGACAGCTTCCCAAACCGGTTTCCAAGCCCACGTGAAAAGGCTCGTGATGTAGATGATGTCGGGTTCAGTTTCGACCGATTTTCCTGGTCCCCAGACAAGCTCTGTAGTGTTGCCCAACTTCTTATGGTATGCAGAAAGCTTCAGCAATCCTAGAGGTGGATACGCCGAGTAATACTTCGGCTTCACCAAGAGTATATGCTTCTGCCCCACGATCGCCACTCGACCTGCTCCTCGCCTTCCCGATCGTAGACGTAATCGCTCAAAGCCAACTTAAATCTTTGCCACATAATTGTGATTTCTCACCAGCTGCTGGCGCCTCGATCGAGACATGGTGGAGGAAAAGATCCCCGGCGTGTCCTAAGAGGAGAAAACTACTCAATCAAAGCAAATCTGGCCAGTGATCCTTGATATACTCGGTGGCCTCGCTTACATCCAATGGTAAACAAGAGTTGCCTGACCTTATGAAGAACTCTGTTTTTCCCTCGTACTTCAGATACACTGGTCGAGGGGACTTCTTAACAAATAATGCAGCAATTTGTTTGTCGTCAATCTTCTCGAATTTTACCCTTACCAGGGTCCCTTTTATCTTGCCTAGGCAATTGTTTATTACATTGGTGAGATGAAGTTCAAAATTGTCGGTACTGCCATCAAGCTGTCCCAGATCTTTTTCCAACCCGAGGATTTTTCCATTGTTATCTACTCCAATCAGTAGCACACCGCCTTCAGAGTTCATGAATGAAGAAATAGTCCTGGCGATAATCATACCCATCAATTTGTTTGACTGCTTCTTGTTGTAATCCCATATCAATGATCCTTTGAATTCCACCGACTCGCTTTCGCCCTCTTCTATCATTTCTGTAATGGGAACTGTTAGTATTTCTTCGAGTTCTTGCGGCACTTTGGGTTGTTTTTTTACTGTTTTCTCATATGCCCGTAGGAGTTCCCCTTCAAGCTTCTTGGCATACGAACCATATGATTCTACGTCAAACACTTTGTTCTTCAGATACGCAATCCCGCCTGCAGCATATTGCTCGGCGATTGAATAGACCGTCTCTTTGTTTAGTAATACACTCAATGCCCCCTCTTCAGAGACAGCTATGGCTCTTATGAGCGCTTCCTCAGTAGGAAGCAGATCTTTCTCGTGAAAATATCCCTCCTTGGTCTTTATCGGGACTTTGCATTTTTCATGATAGCCTACAACCATGGCCGCGAGAAAGATGTCTTTGTTGTGCGCTCCTGCAAAAGGTGAATCCTTGTCTTTTAACCTATTGAATTCTCCGAAATCCTTTCGCTCGACATAGAATCTATCCACCTTCTTCTCTTCGCTCATTTGAGTAGCTCAACCTCCGCCATCTTGCCCATTTCTTTTTCCCAGAAGTTTATTGTGTACTCTTTTCCGATCACCCTAGAAAGCGCTTTCCTCACCTCAGGGGTATACTCCTCTTCGGTCACGAGCAGCGTAACCTGCGTTCCCTTGAGATAGTCGGGAAGATTTTCAGCGATGTTCCTTCTTGGTTCCCGAGAAATCCTGCCGAGTGGCGTATCAATGACGATCGGAGCTTCGAAACCGGATACACTATTAAGGGCGGCCATGAAAGATAGGGCACAGACTTGTCTTTCTCCTGCGGAAAGCGTACCCAGAGCCTCTCTTCCCGAAGTATCAGGCACTGAGATATTGTAGTCGTCATCTATGACAAGCCCTTTGTAGGTTTCTTTCTTCCAAATTAAGGTCAAAAACTGCTTGCTTGCCCGCTCTTCGACTTCTTGTTTCACTTTTTTCATTATTGAAGTCATCACTTGTTCAGCGGATGTTATGCCTTCATCACACAAAGCCAGCAGCCTAATGAGTGAATCATGTTTTGATTCTTTTTTGAGCTCACGCTTCAGCTCACTATTCAGTGCCCTTATAATATTCCCGCGTCTTTCGATATCGCGTTCTTTTAGTGCCACCTTGACTTTGAGCTGGTCTTTTTCCTGACCGTATTTCTGCTGCTGTTCCTCCCAAGATTTGATGTTTTCAACGTTACTCTGCTTGATCTCTTTAGAGATTTTCTGGAGCATGTCGTTCTTCTCTTCTTTCAGTCCTTGCAGATTCTTCAGTTTCTTGTCTATGTTAATCACATGCTCGGGAAAACCGACAACATCTTCTATCAACTCTTGGATGTGTATGTTCGATGTGATGAGTTCAGTGCTCATATCCGATAATTCACTATCTTCCAAGTAGGTCTGGACTCTCTTCCGTCGACCTGATGAATATTCATCTTTTTCAGTTATGTCACTGCCGCAAAGGCATTTGCCCTTTTTGAGCAGATTCTTGATGAATATAGCCTGGTAGAGTGGGGGAATCAGTCCAGCCTCTCTCCTTCCATCAATCAATGTTTTGGTCTTCAATAGAGGCTCATATGCAAAAATAGTCGGCATATGGCGATGCAGCAACTTCAACCTGTCTGATTCAAGATCTACTATGTCGTCTTGAACCTGAGAGATGTAACTCTCGAGCGTCACTCTTTGCTCCTCAAGGTGTTTGATGGATTCAGCTGTTGAATCTTTCAGCTTGTCGCGGAATTCTCGTTCGAGTAACTCTGCTTCCTTCTCTTTCTTGTTCAGTTCTTCCAATTGCTCTTTATCTACTTCCCAAGAACGATTTTGGACCTCTAGATCTGCCCTAATGTCCTCAGCCTTGGAACTCAGTCCTCGTTGTAGTTTCACAAACTCGTTTTTTCTTTTCGACAAATGCTCTATCAGCGTTTCAAACAGTTCTAGCTGCGATATCTCAAAGACTGCATTTTTGATGTCTTTGCCGGTACTCTCTCTAAAATAATCATTCATTCTCTCTCCATCAAAGAAGAAGTATTCTTCAAGCGAAGGTGGAATGATACTATTAATAATGTACTCGGCATCACTTCCATGTATCGGACCGACCCAGTCTCTCTCTGTCTCCCTCATCAGGGTCGGAGGAGCGTGCGATGGAGGGACTTCAACTAGCTTTCCACCTGATTCTTTGAAGCTTAAGTTTCGAGTTATGAGTATCTTCTTGCCATCGCTTTGCACAAACTGAATCTCAACAATTAAGTCAATGATTCCTTTTCCAGCCGTGTCCAGAGCAGCTGTATTCACGATAGGCAAACCCTTGTACTTGTTATCCACGTGTTTCTCCTCTCCGAAGAGACACCAGGTTATGGCGTTCAAGAGATTTGTTTTGCCAGCGCCATTTGCGCCTTGGATGATCGTGAAGTTTCTTGGAGATGCTTGGGCAAATTCTATCTTGGCGTGCACATATTGACGGAAGTTCTTTATGTAAATGTAGTCGATGTTCATCACTCGTCCTCCCGAGATTCTTTGAAATTGGCAAGTTGTTTTATTATTCTGTCGTAGTCTTCTCCGTATCTCGGACTCTTGTCTCCAAAATTCTTCAGCTCAATTGCTAATAGGGATTTTAGCAAGGTTTTGATATCATCTGAGAACTCACTTTCTTCAATTGTTTTCAAGATCCTTCTATTGACAATCGTCAAATTCCTTCACCTACTGAATCCCATATGCCGCCTCAACATTCTCCATTATCTTCAGGCATTCTGCTGCATTCTGAGCAGTCCCGGCAAAGTCTCGATATCTTTGAAGCTCTCTTCGGATAATGCCCCTCTCGAGGTCCCTTAACTCTTGCGGAATCGATGATCGCAACGTCGGCTCGACAATTATGTCATGTATCACAGCATTACTCTTGCCTGGGAACTTCCTGAGCACTCGCCCTCTTCTTTGCACATATTCTCGTGGGTTACCTGAATTGTCAAGCATAATCGCAATACGCGCAGGAGGGACGTCAACACCCTCGTCAAGACACCTCATAGAAACCAAGACCTGATAGACTCCTTCTGAGAACTGTTTGATCAAGAAGTCCCTTTCGGAAAGCCCTTCAAACTTATCTCCTGGTTTCGTTCCCTCTCTCTCAGTGAACTTGTGCTGGATGATGCTTCTTTCATTTAGAATATTCTGCACTGAACGAATCTGTTGGGGTGAACAGTAGATCAAGCAGTATTTCGGTTCACTGAGTTGTTCCAGGATTTTCATGAATTCAACGATTTTGTTGGCAGCATTTCTTATGATTTTCTGCCTTTTTATGCAAAGAAGCGTGTATATTTCATCCTTCTCATCGTCATCTTTCGAATGATGAAACGCTCTGGCCACTTTGCGAGTTTCGGTCTCGTATCTCTCCATTTCCTCGGTCGTCAGAGAAGTGAAACGGGGTTTGTAGACGTAAGGCGTCAGGTATCCAGCGTCAATCGCATCTTTGAGTGTAAACTCAAAAACAACTTCTCCAAAATAGCCAAAAATCTTGTCAGTGCCCTGTAAGTCAAAATATCTTTTTGGCGTTGCACTCAATCCCAATCTGTAATCATATTCGTCGATAAGCCCCTTTCTTCTCTCCGGAGCTCCAATGCCGTGGACCTCGTCAACAATTACTAAGAGCCGTTGATTTGGCACACGATTTTTGCTTTCTCTGATTATGCTAACGAAATCGCTGGAAGAAAAAGTGTTGTGAGTGGTGAGCACCATAAGATTGTCGCTGACGCCATTCTCAACGTCTAGGATGCTATCGACCAGTTTGTCTTTCCATCTGCTTTGGCTACTGTCAGCTAGAACTTTGTCACAACTTATGTCCAGCTTGTTGAACTCTCTGATCCATTGCTCACTTAAGTGGATAAATGGACTACTTATGATGACTACCAAGCGTTCCCCTGCCTCAAGCAGATTCTTAATACAACTCAAAGCAACAATGGTCTTGCCTGTTCCCGTAGCCATCTCGAGAATTCCCCTTCTATCATGCATCAACCAACTCTGAACAGCTTTCAGCTGATATTCTCTTAGCTCAACAGCGCTGGTCTGTTTCCCACTCTCATACCATTTGTCCAGGTTCAATTCCTCGATGTTGTTCGGAGCAATCTGCACTAATTTTCCTTCGATTGCTTTGGGAATATCCACCACTTTGGCTCTTCTTGCGGTTCCTTCCCAGAATTTGTTGAATTTTGAGAGATCTGCTTCAACATAATCTTTCTCAGCCTCAACCCAACTTCGGAAAACCTTGAATTCTTCTATATTTCCTTTCCATCCCAAGGCGGTTTCATTGTCAGAGCCGCTGAATGATATTCGATTTCCATCGATATCTTCCAGGATACCTACTTTCTGATGAAATATACCAGTTCTCTCCACGCTTCTCCATTCTAATGGGGTGTCGTCATCACCAACTACGATTGCCACCTTCATACGCAACCGCTTATTGGCTACCATCCATCCTAAAGCACGGACGTGATCCCTCACGAATTCAGTTTCAATATTATCAAGTTCTCTAAGCAATGCTCTCTCCAATACAACTTGTGGATTCTCAGATGCTTCTTTGATAGCTTCGACATCTTCGCTCCTGAGCAAAGCCCCTGTAACCAATTCGATTCTTCCACCGTTACGCACAAGTTTGGAGATTCCTTTGGCCGCAACTGCAAGACTTGATGAGGAGAAGAAGCCCGTCAATCTAAAATAATGGACTGATTTCGATAGGGCTGGGGAATAGAAATCGGCAACAATGTCGTCAGAATCTGAGTCATAGAATTTCTTAAATTTGATGTCTTTCAGACTCATCCTCTAACTTTCCCTTTCAATATACAAGAGTTAAACCACGACATTGCGGGGGTCAAAGCGACATCGCTGGGCGAACTTGCTTGGTCACATTCAGTTGTTTTGTGTTGAATATTAGTTTTTCGCGTATTCTTGATTTGAAAGCAAAAGGGAGCGTTCTTTAGTAACTTGACTTAGCGCGCGCGATGTAAATGTCTGCGTCTATCATTTTGGAATCAGCCGTGTAAAAGTGATGAACAAAATAGATGTTCCCATCACCGTCCACAGAAGGTTCACCCGCAAACTGACTAATAATCAACTCCGGCTCACCCCACGTACCATTAACCTTAACTGACCTGTAAATCGCCCGCGAACCCAAATACGTCCTCGTAAACCAAAGCCCTTAACCATCCTGCGTAACGTACAGCCAACCCTCATCGCCCACTGTGTCGACAGCCGCAACATTCTCAGTCGTCTGCCATTCACCGTTCACCTTAGCGCACGCCTCCTGAAGTCCTTACAAATAGTTGGATTTAGTTCAGGTGATATGCTAAAACAAGGACAAAGGCGGTCTCAAATACAAGCTTTATGAAAGACTTGATTTCTCCTGCACAAATTCTCCTTTTTCTATCTTCCA
>Ga0315279_10007801_pt1 | contig 13126 bp, 11 predicted proteins | sample YL17G06_20_MG_FD_203694 | JGI IMG/M metagenome (GOLD analysis project Ga0315279, IMG submission 203694) | Sediment microbial communities from Yellowstone Lake, YNP, Wyoming, USA - YL17G06_20 | ecosystem: Environmental > Aquatic > Freshwater > Lake > Sediment | place: USA: Wyoming | collected... | reverse complement strand
TGCCAATCCAACAAACCGGTCTGCATCATCTCTTTCCCCTTTGTGTTGTTTTTGATAACCATAACATACCGGTTGTTAAATTGGTAGAGTGTTGGTAGTAAATTTCGTTAATTTTTAGAGGAACCCTAAATAATTATCTCTCTCAGAATCTTTATCTCTTTCTATTGAATGCTGTCCTCCATCTACTTCTATGACTATGCGCTTTTTGAAACATACGAAATCAACAACGTAATTATCTATAGGTTGCTGCCTTCTGAATTTTAGTCCTTCTAATTGTTTTCTTCGCAACTGTTTCCATAAAACATTTTCTGCATCCGTAGACTTTTTTCTAAGGGTTTTAGCAATAGTGGCAATTTTATCTTTCAATTCTTAACTCACCCCCACCCACACCCTCCCCCGTCAAGGGGGAGGGAGATATTTTATTCAGCCATTCATTTAAATGGAAAATTCTCAAAAATATAAAAGACGGGTTCCCCCATCGTTTTACAAATAGAACAAATCATTTGAAAATTCAATCTTAAAGTTTGTATGATAATCAATGGAAAGGAGATGGAAGAATGGACAGGTTCACTAAAATAGAGAGGGAACAAGCCGTTCTCATTGTGATTGATGTTCAGGAACTCCTGATGAAAAAGATGGATCCAGAGATAGGGAAAAATGTGATACAAAATATCCGGACCCTTCTTGTCTTCGCGAAAGAGATGGCCATCCCCATTCTGATTACGGAACAATATCCCAAGGGACTGGGGAAGACGGTCCCTGAAATCAAAATGAAACTGGGCCCCCTCCCCCCTATTGAGAAGGTCTCTTTCAGTTGCTGTGGGGTGAAAGCGTTTAACGATAAATTGAATCAATCGGCAAGGAACCAGGCCATCCTGACTGGGATTGAAACCCACGTCTGCGTTCTGCAAACAGCCAACGATCTAATTCAGATAGGCTATGAGGTCCATGTGGTAGCCGATGCAATCTGTTCAAGAAGAAAATTGGATTGGGAGATCGGCCTGAGATGGATAGAAAAAAAAGGGGCGATGATCTCGACCACCGAGATCATCGCCTTTCAACTATTGAAGGAGGCTGGGACTGAAGAGTTCAGGGGGTTATCAAAATTATTGAAATAAACAACCCTTCGACAGGCTCAGGGTTTATATTGAGTGCCACCCTTGGCGCCGTCAAAGTATCAAATTTTTTAGACCCATTGAAACAGCTTAGCAAAAAAATAGGAGACGAAGAACGCATTGGTAAAGATCAACGCCCAACTGGCTACTCTTTGGAAACTGATCTCTATATTTCTCCCCTCTTCTGTTTCATGGATGCCTAACATCTCTTTACCACTCACCTTTTCCTCCACCGACATTTTTGTAAGAAAAGAGCAGATTTGTTCTAAATAATTACAGTAACTTACCAATCTTCCAATTGCCTTTTTACAATTTTTAAAAATGTGAAACCACCTAAAATAATTAACCAAATTATAAATAAATTGGAGAAAGCAAATTCCTTTATCATCAGACTCATAACCCACTCCTTTTCTTTTCTGTAAATATAAGAAGCAAGTCTTATGCCAACCAAGGAAAGTAGATGAAATTAATTGAAATTAAAAGGGATTTTAAAATTTAGGTGAGAAGAATCAGGTTTTCAGAAAGGCACAAAATGTCACAATTTTGTAAAAATTAAATAAAACCTTGTAACCTGGTAAAAAACTATTCTACGCAAAAAGTCGTTTGGATAAGCGATCTCAATTTTGGAATTCAAAATTAATAGTTTCGATTAAAATTACCTATTTTAGATTTGCGGTTTTTGATTCAAAAAAAATCTAAATTGAAAACCATCTCTGTCTTCTACTGATCACTAATTACTGATCACTAATCACTACCTCCTGCCTTCTGCCTATCTTGTTTTTTGTCTTTCATTCATCGTCCATCGTCTATTGCCCATCGTCCACCGTTTCATGCGTCCAGCACTTCTCTCACTTTTCTTGCCAGGCCATCCACTGTAAAAGGCTTCTGGATGTAATTTATTCCTTCTTCCAAAACACCATGATGAGTGATTGCCTTATCTGTGAAAATTGGAACCCGTCCCCAATTTTATACCTGTTGGCCTGTCTGAGCCTCAAGTCCCCAAAATATTCTTCCAGGAATAGTTGTCTATTCCCCTGGTGAGATGAAAATTATCTGATGAGGTGGAAATGACAGCGGAAGTTCTGACCGCTGATTTTAATTCGCTGGCCATCCTTGAGAGGGAGGAAGCATGTTTGGGCAAGATGGTCATCGCGCTCTTGATCTCAAACAAATATAATTTTTGGCCCAATTCCAATACCAAATCTACTTCCAACCCATCTCGAGTTCGCAAATAATACATGGAGGGCATTTGCCCAAAATGGAGAAATCTCTTTAAGAAATCGGTCACGATCATGGTTTCAAACAGATTGCCAAAATTCGGACTGTTGATCAAGGCGTCTCGATCATGCAGACCTAAAAGATAAGAGGCCAGACCTGTATCATTAAAATATAGCTTAGGGCTTTTGACGAGACGTTTACCTAAATTCTTATAATAGGGATAAAGCAAATAAACCTGATGCCCTGTTTCCAGCATGGAAAGCCACCTTTTCATTGTCGGAACACTCATCCCAACCTCTTTCGCTAACTCTGAAAGGTTGAGGATCTGTCCTGTCCGGATGGCGCAAAGCTTCAAAAATCTCTCGAATTGGCCCAGATCACCAACCTGAGCCAAATTCCTCACATCTCTTTCTAAATAAGTAGAAATATAAGATCCACACCATAGCTGCCGATCCACAGATCTCTTGCTGGCAATTTCTGGATAGTTCCCCCTCAATATCAATTCAGTGAGTGAAATCTTACTTTCACATTTTTGATGAAGATTCAATCCCTTCAGCCAGTCCACCATCTCTTTGGTCCTCTCTCCTTGTTCGATTCTCTCCGAAAAGGAGAATGGCAGAAGAGAAAGGACGGCCGCTCTTCCAGCTAAAGATTGACTGATCCCATGCATCAAGACAAAATTTTGAGACCCCGTAAAGAGCCATTGTCCTGGTCTCCTTTTTTGGTCAATCTTAGTCTTGATATAGGATAGTAATTCCGGGACGTATTGGATCTCGTCAATGATGACAGGTGGCCTAAATTGTTCTAAGAAACGCAGGGGATCTTCTTTGGCCCGCATTCTAACATCCGGGTCTTCCAAGGTGACAAATCGGTGACTTTTTGCAAAAAGCATCTTTAGAAGAGTGGTTTTACCTGATTGTCGGGGACCTGTTACCACGATCGCTGGAAATGATTTCATGGCCTTCTGGATCGTTCGGGCCAATATTCGAGGTTTCATTGGAGATTATTATACCCTTAAAATTTAATATGTCAATTTAAATTTTAAGGAATTTTGAGGAGGGCGCAGCCAGGCGCATTCTTGTATTATCTATGTCTTCGAACTCCTCACTCCGAACTATTATTTTGTTTCTGTCTACCTTCGTTACGTCCATTGTCTATCGTCCTTCGTCCATCGTTTCATTTATCCAGCACTTCCCTCACTTTTCTTGCCAGGCCATCCACTGTAAAAGGCTTCTGGATGTAAAAATTGGAACCCGTCCCCAATTTCTAAAGAGGAGTAGGGATAACCGGATTATACAAAGCCGCAGAGTTTTAGACGCAGGTCACTTGGACTATCGGCATAAATCAGAGCTTTTTCTTCCGATATAACCTTTTTTTCCACAAGTTCTTTAAGGTGGAGGTCAAAGGTTTGCATCCCTTCCTGTCGTCCTGATTCCATCACTTTTTTCAGTTGCCCGAATTCACCTCTATGTATGAGTTCTTGAACAAAAGCAGTGTTAATGAGAATTTCCAGTATTGGGATACGGTTTCCGGATTCACTGGGAATGAGTCTTTGGCTGATGATGGCTTTAAGATTATATGAGAGCTGTGCCAGGACCTGATGGTGATATTCACGGGAAAAGAAATTGAGAACCCGTTCAATCGCTTGGGTGGCATTGGTTGAATGGAGAGTGGAAAGCACCAAGTGACCGGTTTCAGCAGAGTGAAGGGCAAACTCTACTGTTTCTGAATCCCGCAGTTCCCCAATATAAATGACATTGGGTGCCTGTCGAAGCATGTTTTTGAGCGCTTCTCTAAAAGAAAATGTATCTATCCCAATTTCACGCTGAGTGACTAAGCTTTTTTTATGTTGAAATACATATTCAATCGGATCTTCAACTGTAACGATATGGCCATCCATTTTAGAAGCACGAAAATCGATCATTGCTGCCATGGTCGTCGATTTGCCACTACCGGTGGCGCCAGTAACCAGAATTAAACCTCTGGGAGAAAGGATAAGTTCTTCTAAAAGAGGGGGTAAATGAAGCTGCTCAAAATTTGGAATCTTTACCTGAATTTGACGAATGACAGAGGCGACCGTTCCCTGTTGAAGATATACATTTACTCTAAATCTGGCCATTTTCCCTAATGAATAGGCAATATTGAGCTCTCGATTTTTCAAAAACAGATTCCATTGTTCATCGGTGAGCAATTGGCGGATGACCTGTTTGCTATCCTCTGGGGAAAGCGGTTCCACAGTTAAATCCTGAAGTTTTCCCTCCACATTCATACGAGGGGGCGCCCCAGAGGCAATAAAGATGTCTGAACCTCCGGCTTGTACCATCTTTTCGAGTAATTTGACAATTTCGAGTACGGCCATCTTTTCTCCGGTTTCAAGATGCAAGATTCAAGTTCGAAGTTTCAAGTTGCAAGTTCCAAGTTTTTAAACCCGAAATCCGAACTATCTTTGGTCCATCGTCCATCGTTCATTGTTTCTCCGAGCTCCCGTCTCCGAACTATTATTCACTCCGCATTCCGCATTTGATTATCTCCCCATCACCCCATCTCCCTATCTCCCCAATACTCAATCCCTGATATCATTGTCTTAATCCAGAAACACCAACTTGGGGTCTGGGAGCTTCACTGATGCGGTCATCAAAGAGGTCGGGATTCGAGGCATACATCTTTGTCTCTTTGAGGTCAACTTTTCCAGTCATGGCATGGTTCTTGAGCACCTGATCCATACTCAGCATTCCGAACTTTTGTGACGTTTGAATGATAGACGAGAGTTGGTGGGTTTTGCCTTCTCGAATGAGATTTCTTACTGCGGTTGTTGCAACCATGATTTCAAGGGCAGCAATACGGCCACTGCCGTCCCTCCGTTTCAAAAGGACTTGCGATATCACCGCAATGATCGCCTCAGCGAACATTATCCGAACCTGCTGCTGTTGCCCTGGAGGAAAGACGTCGATTACTCGGTCGACGGTTTTAGGTGCATTCATCGTGTGGAGCGTTCCAAAAACGAGGTGTCCTGTTTCGGCTGCTGTTAAAGCCAAGGAGATGGTCTCCAGGTCACGCATCTCTCCCACTAAAATCACATCGGGATCTTCACGCAAGGCACTTCTCAAGGCGTTAGTAAAGGACTGTGTATGGGAGCCGACCTCTCGTTGATTCACCATGCATTTTTTATGTTCGTGAATAAATTCGATCGGATCTTCAATGGTGATAATGTGATCTTGCCGATTGGAGTTGATGTAGTCAATCATAGCAGCAAGGGTGGTCGATTTCCCGCTGCCCGTTGGACCCGTAACAAGGATGAGCCCTTTCTTCCGATCACATAGTTGTTTCAGGGTCTCTTCGGGTAGCCCTAACTCCGCCAAAGATTTTATCTGGGTAGGAATATATCTGAAAGCAGCGCCTTCCCCCCGCCTTGTATAAAATGTGTTTGCACGAAAGCGTCCGACATTCTTAAGTTCAAGAGCAAAATCGAGTTCTTTGTCACGCTCAAGCCTTTTGCGCTGATCTTCAGTCAGGATGTCGTAGAGGGAGGCGTGAAGGTCCTCCTGAGTGAGCGGGACTGCTTTCCCGTCCATCGGCTGGATTGAGCCGTTGATACGTAACATGGGAGGATTGCCAACGGTGAGGTGAAGGTCTGAGGCCTTCTTATCGATCGTCGTCATCAGGAGTTGTGCAAAATCGAGTTTCGGCATACTGGAATTCCCCTTAAATAGATTTCCATTGATATTGATCAAAAAAAATGCCTTTAAATCCTGCTCGATGCCAGTCTTGATGTACTGAGAGAACCTTTTTTATTGCCTCGATGGAGTGGAAAGGGAAAAACAAAATAATATTTTTATAAACGCCGGATAAGAATTTTGAGAGATACTTCTCATCGGAGGTTGTTTCAGGGAGTTCGGCTTCATAAAATACAAACGGAATAGGCCCATCCTTAAAGTGGTTATGGAAATTTACAAGGTCAAATCGTTCCTTAGATAGCTGTGCTACTTCCGGAAAATATATTTCTATCTCGCCTTCAACAAAAAATGCTGGAGGGAAATCGGTAAGCGTTTCACTCCCTTTTAGTAAGGAGTAACAACATTGCTTGATAAATAATTTTTCTTTGCCCCCAATCAGGAGGCAACGTTGCTCATTAAACAGATGCTGAAGCTCCCCTACCAGACCAGGAGCCTTTGGATGTGACATCATAAATTTTTCCTGGGAGAATGTGGGGATCCGCCCAATCTCGATCATATCTCTGCCGAGACAATCCATTTGCGTCAATTTAAACGCACCTTGTCGCTCGGTAGACTTTTCATGCAGGAACAACGGAGTTTCTTTTCTGTTTTGTTTGAGTCGCTCTTTAATAAGAAGATAAATCCCCTCCGAATATTTACGGACGGGCTCGAATTTTTTATCTCTCTGGGATATAAGGCGGCATTCATGAGGCGTTCTATAAAACCAATAACTCTCGCCTTGAGACATCGAGAGCAGGAGATCGACTAAATCACTCCAATGGGATTCAATTTTTAAAATGTCGGAAGACTCATTTATCTTATCGGGTGGATGATGGACATCCCTTTCCTCAGGCTGAACTATTTTGTATAGTTGTTTTTTCGAATAAAAATCTCGTTTGAAGAGTTTAAGAATATCCATTATTTTTTCGGGTAAGGCGAGATGAAGTTGGACGACTTTTTCAGGTCTAAGGCTTTTAACTCTCTTTACAATTTTTTGGTCCATGGGGTCAGCAATGGCAAAGTGGATTTCCTCCAAGGTCTCATATAATGGAAGGCATTGAAGTTCCTCAAGGGTTTCGATTGAAAATTGCCCGATCAGTTCTTTATCTATCATTTCAGGGGACAGTTCAACATAATTCATATCCAATTGATTACTGAGCACCCAATAAATGTGGTCTTTATCGAGTGCTCCCATTGAATAAAGGGCTTCGCCAACTTTGATGTTTTGTTCTTTTGCAACTTTTAGCGCTTCTTGCAACTGGTCTTCGGTAATAAATCCCATCTCGACAAATAGTTCACCAATGCGTCTTTCATGGCGGACCTTCACCTTAAGGAGCATTTTTATCCTTGCCAGGACTTCTGCTGGATCAATAGGCTTCGATATAAAGTCTTCTGCTCCTGCTTCAATACCTTTGATCCGGTCTTCCTTTGCTGTCAGGCCGGTGACCAGGATCACAGGGATATTCCTGTGCTCTTTGTCTTCTTTTATTCTCCTGCACACTTCAAAGCCATTCAATTGGGGCATCGTCACATCTGAAAGCACAAGGTCAATCCTTTCTTCCTTTAGTTTTTCCATTGCCTCTTCGCCATCTTCCGCTTTGACGACTTCATAACCATTTGGAACAAGGACCGCCTCAAGGAATTTTAAGACATTAGGCTCATCATCGACGCAAAGAATCCTCGGTTTTGTAGTAATCATGAAACCTCCCCGATCTTTATCCTCTTTACCCCGTTAGAAATAATGCCCCGCTGGAATTTCTAACGGGGTTTACTTCTTTGGCGCCAATTGATTAAGTTGTGGTTTAATAAACTTCTCGTAACAGTCAGGACAGACGCCATGGCTGAACACAGTTCCCGTTCGTTGACCAATGTATTCTTCAACTTGTTCCCAGTAGTTTCTGTCATCACGAATCTTCTTGCAGTAAGAACAGATCGGGAGCAGTCGCTGCAGCTGTTTCACTTCTGTCTGCAGAGAAAGAATACGTTCTGCAACGGAAAGCCGGGCAGCGAGTTGTTCTTCATCGAATGGCTTGGTGATAAAGTCATCTGTGCCTGCCTTCATTCCCTCCAAATAGCTCTCCTTTCCCTCCAGAACAGTAAGCAATAAGATATAAGTATATTTCTCGCGCTTCTCGGCGCGGATCATTTGTAACAGCTCAAGGCCATCCATTTCCGGCATCATCCAATCAGAGATGAGCACCGGGAAATATTCCTTTTGAAACGCCTCCCAGGCCTCCTTGCCATCCTTAGTTTCAATAACATCATGTCCCAGTTTCTTAAGCGTTGCACTGAGAAGAAGGCGAGAAACGGAATCATCTTCCGAAATGAGAATCTTCATTTTGCCTGGCCTCCCATCTTTATCCCAAACTGATTTATTGCAAGAGAAATAAATTTATGATAGCATTTAAAAGTGAAGCCGGTGGGATACACAAGACACGCAAGGAACAGGATGCGGCTCCATAAAATTTCTGAGGAAGAGATCGAATTAGCGATAAACAAACCTGATTTTATTGAGGTCTCATCGGAAGGCAGATTCAATGCCTGGATGAAAATCTCTGAAAAATACCTCAGGGTAACCTTTAAATAGGAGGCAGAAAGAATTTTAATTATCACTGCTGTAAAGCAGAGGAAGGGATGGAGGTGATCGAATTTGAAGATTGAGTATGACAAAGAGGCGGATGCTCTATACATCCAGTTCAGAGAGGTACATGTGGATGATTGCATGGATATAGAGGAAGGGGTTACCGTTGACCTGGATGGAGAAAGGCATATTGTCGGCATTGAAATTCTCGATGCCAGTAAGAAATTATCTCTTAAGGACATGGTCAATATCACGATTGAGAACCTTCCTATTGAAAAGATTGAGACGGCTACTATCTGATTTCCTGCCCCATCCACACGTGTTCCTTGGTTACTGATTACTGTTTATCGCCCGTTGTCCGTTGTCCATTGTTTTAAATTTTTTTACTGCCTACTGATTACTGAATTCCCCATTCCGCATTCCGCTTTCTACCTACTGCATACTGCCTTCAATCTGTTGCCTATCGCCTATTGCCTGTTGCCTATTGCCTATTGCCTATTGCCTATTGCCTATTGCCTGTTGCCTGTTGCCTGTTGCCTGTTGCCTATTGCCTATTGCCTATCGCCTATCGCCTTCTGCTTCTCGATTTCGACCTTGACCTGATTGAATTCGGTTTCTAACTTCTCAACCAACGCCATGGCTCCATCCACATATTTCCCATGGCCAAGTCTCTCTATCGTTTTACAGATTTCGGCCATGCCCATCACGCCAATACTCGCGCATGCCCCCCTCAGGGAGTGAGCTGCCTTACTGAGACCGGCTGTGTCACCTGTGGCTGCGGCCTCACGCAAGGTGGTAATACGTTTCGGGGTGTCACTCAAGAATAAATGAAATATCCGCGTCAATAATGACGAATCGGTTGTGTCTGCTAACCCCCGTAACCGAGCTATAACATTGGGATCAATCACACTGGATGTCTCATTCTCAACCGTTAGGGGCGCCTTCTCCAAGGAGGCAGGTGGCTTCAGCCTTTCTTCAAAAGATCTGCTGTCTTTTGGCCCCCACCGCTCCAATGCGGCCTGGAAGTCCTCCAACGTCACCGGTTTGCTGAAATAGTCATCCATCCCTGCTGCAAGGCACCGCTCCCGGTCACCTTGCAGCGCATAGGCAGTCATAGCAATGATGGGAAGGTGCCTGTCGCTTTGAAGTCGTCGAATCTCCCTGGTGGCCTCGAAACCGTCCATCTCGGGCATCTCACAGTCCATAAACACCATGTCGAACGGGAGTAGTTCAATCATTTCGATAGCCTCTCTGCCATTGGCAGCCAAGTCCACGTGGCAGCCAAGCTCTGTCAACATCAACAGGGTCACCCTCTGGTTCACAACATTGTCCTCCACCACCAGCACGCGCAGAGACCTGTCCCAACGGGCCGTTTTGGACAGGGCGGTCTGGGTGGCACCAGACTCAGCCGGCGGATGAAGAGCGATCTTTTCGGCCATGGGTACCGCAACGCCGGTGAATTGTTTATCCAAGGGAAGGCAAAGGGTAAACCAGAAAGCCGAACCCTCCCCAGAGCGGCTGCTTGCCCCAATCGTGCCACCCATCGTCTCCACCAACCGTTTACTGATCGCCAGCCCCAACCCCGTCCCACCATACCGGCGCGTGGTCGAAGCATCCGCCTGAACAAACGGCTTGAAGAGAGAGTCCAGTGTGTCAGAGGAAATGCCGATTCCCGTATCTTCCACCGTGATGCGCAATAACACTTCTTCGTTCATTTGCTCCTCTGCCCTCACCTCAATGAGGACATGCCCCTTGTGTGTGAACTTGATGGCATTGTTCACCAAGTTGATCAGTACCTGGCGGATGCGACCTGAGTCGCCAATGAAGTGGCGCGGCACATCCGGTCCGTACTGAACAGTGAGGTCAAGACCCTTCTCTCGGGTTTTCATGACCATCATGTCGATAGTCTCCTCTACAACACTCAACAGATCGAAAGGCACCGGCTCAAAAAGCAGCTTGCCCGCCTCGATCTTTGAGAAGTCGAGGATATCGTTGATGATGAAGAGGAGGCCATCAGCGCTTGACCGAGCAATTTCAACATATTCCCTCCTGTGAGGGCCGTTCAACTCACTGGTGGAGAGTAGCCCCAACATCCCGATCACGGCGTTGAGTGGCGTGCGGATCTCATGGCTCATACTAGCCAAGAATTCACTCTTGGCTCGGCTCGCAGCCTCGGCCGCTTCCTTTGCCGCCTCCAGTTGTTTGTTGAGATTGACCAGCTCCGTTGTTGCCTGCTTGCGCTCGGTGACATCTCTCAGGTAGGCAAGAGAAACTACTTCACCACGATAAGTGGTCTTTGTTGCAGAAACCTCAATATAAATGATGTCTCCATTCTTTCGAATACCTTTAACCTCATATTTTGAGGGGACATCTTCCCCTTTTTGTCTTTTAAGGTTAATCTCCATGACACGGTCCCTATCATCGGGATGAACCATTAATGATAAGGGCTTTCCTATAATCTCCTCACGGTGATTATAACCAAACATCTCTAAATATTTTTGATTGACGTATAGATGAAAGTCTTCCCTGACAATGGCAACTCCATCATTGGAGTGTTCGATTGCAGTCCGGTAGCGTTCCTCTGAATCTTTAAGCACCCCCTCTACCTGCTTCCGCTCTGTGATGTCCCGGATAATGCCTGTAAAAAATCGGCCCTCTGTTGTTTCCCACTGTGCCAGTGATAATTCCAGAGGAAACTCGCTACCGTTTTTGCGCTTCCCTTCCAGTTCTACAGTTCTACCAATAACACGTGGCTCGCCGCCTTTTTGTAGGCGGTTCAATCCGACGGTATGTGCCTCACGGTAGCTCTCTGGTATCAATATGCCCAACGACTGTCCTAAGATCTCAGTCTCATTAAAACCAAAGGTATGTTCTGCGCCCTGATTCCATCCTATGATAATTCCAGCATTATCAGTTGTTATAATAGAATCGATGGCAGAGTTGGCTACCGCCCGATAGTGTTCTTCACTCTGTTTCAAAGCTTCCTCTGCCCGCTTGCGATCGGTAATTTCTTTAGCCAACTCGTCGCGTGAAACAGTTGTCTTAAATAATTTCTCGGTCATTTTGTTAAAGGTTAATGCCAAGCAACCTATTTCATCCTTTGTGCTGACGGGTACCTTATATTCTAAGTTACCTCTACTTACTATCTCTGTTCCCCGAACGAGGTCAGAAATAGGTTTTGTTATTACTTTGGTGATCATAAATGCAACACTACATCCTAAAACCAAAACGGCAGTAATGGCCCCCAAAATCAGCATAATCGCTTTAGCGACACTTTTTCTGATAGGTTCTTCTGAAATACCTAAATGTACAACTCCCATTTCACCATTCAAGATTGGTACGGCAAAATCAATCATTCTCCCCTTTTCAGTAATTAAAGGCTGAATATTATAAGGCTGTTCTGGGCTGACAGGGTTTACTTCTTTTAAATCAATTGGAAATCTTTCACCAAATGTATGAGCCAAGACCCTGCCTTTTTTGTCTAAAACAAATACATATTCAATATCTTCTCCACTTCTTTCAAAACCATTTAGGGCCATTTGAAGTTTAAAGATATTATCATTTAATAAAGGGGCCACACATGCTTCAGTGATGCTTTTTGCCATAAACAGCCCTCTTTTATTAAGTTCAGTTGAAAGCTTCTCGGATAGTTTGCTACTTACAAGGATGATCACTGACAAACCTAACAGCAAGATCAACCCTATAATGATCGCCAAAAATTTAGTTCGAAGACTTATCGCACGCATAATACCTCACTTCATGTTATTTTGCTTTTTGATGCTGTTTCATCCAAGCATTCATTTCACGAATAGAATTGTAGGCAGCGTCATCTCCCAAAACAAACTTATCTACTATCATACCTTTCAGTATCTCTCTGCCCTCTTCATCCTTGTGAATACTTAAGAATATTTCTTTCAGCTTTTTCTTCAAGTCAGGATCGAGACCTGGACGAACCACAACGGGCGGAATGCCATAAGGCGGAGATTTCTCAATAATTTTGGTTTTTGAAGTAAATTCAGGGTTGGTTTTATTTCCGTATTCCCAGATAAAACTGTCCAAGGCTGCCCCATCAACCAATTTACTGGCCACTGCCTCAATGGACTTTTCATGAGCGTAGGTGAAAACATACTTATTAAAGAAGGAATCTGGGGTCTCTTCCATCTTCGCCAGCATATAAGTGGGAACCATCTTTCCAGAATGCGACAGAGGGTCTGTAAAGGCAAAACTCTTTCCCCGTAGCTCCTTAAAGTTTTTCACGGAACTATCTATAGGCACTATGATATAGGAGTAATAGACTGTTTTACCGTAAGCCTGTGGGATAACTAAAAGTTCCAAGTTGAATTCATCATGTCCGGTGACATAAGGTCCGCTACATACGAAGGCAGCATCTATATCGCCTGCTTTCAACAAAGCGTTAATTTCACCATAATTTTCTTTATCAACATAATCCAATGGTCTACCTAATTTTTTTACGATATAGTTGAAAAGGTTTTTATAAT
>Ga0315279_10007799_pt1 | contig 13129 bp, 10 predicted proteins | sample YL17G06_20_MG_FD_203694 | JGI IMG/M metagenome (GOLD analysis project Ga0315279, IMG submission 203694) | Sediment microbial communities from Yellowstone Lake, YNP, Wyoming, USA - YL17G06_20 | ecosystem: Environmental > Aquatic > Freshwater > Lake > Sediment | place: USA: Wyoming | collected... | reverse complement strand
TCTACGACCCGGCAAACGCCCAGGTGCTCTCGCACCTGGGCCAGCAGTTCGTCGCGGGCCTCCTGCGTCACGCGCCGGAGTTCACCCTCGTCGCCAACCAGTGGGTCAACTCGTACAAGCGCCTCATCCCGGGCTTCGAGGCGCCGACGTACATCGCCTGGGCGTATCGCAACCGGGCGCACATGCTGCGCGTGCCGGCGATCAAGCCGAACCGGCAGGAGTCGATGCGCGTCGAACTGCGTTCGCCCGACGTCGCGTGCAACCCGTACTTGCTCTTCGCCGTGCTCCTCAACGCCGGGCTCGACGGCATCGAGAAGGGGTACGACCCGATCCCACCGGTTGAAGGCAGTCCCGAGCAGATGAGCGACGCCGAGCGCGCCCGCCTCGGCGTGAACCAGTTGCCCACCGACCTGTACCAGGCGACCGTCTATGCCTCGAAGAGCGAGCTTCTGCGCCGCACGTTCGGCGACCACATCTTCGAGAAGCTCATCGAGAACAAGCGCATCGAGTGGCGGCGGTTCATGGCGCACGTCACCGACTACGAGATGAGCCACTACCTGCCGATACTGTGAGCGACCGCCTGACCGCGCGCCTCTGCCGCGGCGTGATCTTCAGCGCCGTCGAGGGAAGGCTGGGGTAGAAGAGAAGGCGGGTGCGCCGGGATCATCGCCGCTTGACTATTCCTCCTCCTGCATTCATCTGCGGCCCTTGGCAGCCGGGGACGGCGGACGTATGCTTGCGGGCAGAGGAGATGGAATTGGTGAAGCGGGCCTGCCGCGGTTGCCGGATGGTACCCGCGGCAGGCGAGCTTCCGGCGTGCGCGCCCCGCACACGAGAGGAGGTGACCAATGAGGCGCAGGTGCAGCGTGGTGCTCGCGGCGGCGCTGGCAAGCACGATAGCCGCAAGCGCGGCGATGGCCCAGCAGGGGACCCTTGACCTTGCCCTGTTTGGCCAGCACCCGAGGAAGGCAGTCCAGGAGTACCTCCTGGTGTACGGGGCGGGCCTCGGCGTCGCGGATACCGCCGACGTGGGCCTCGTCGGCGACATCGACACCACCGGGAGCGAGCGCGAGATCTTCGTGCGGCAGCAGTTCCGCGGCATCCCCGTGCAGCCGTCGGGACTGCAGTTGCACGTGGAGAAAGCGACCGGTGAGGTCACCTGGGCACGGGCAAACTGGCGAGCGATCTCACCCTCGATATCTCTCGTCCCCTCCATATCGGCGGATAGCGCCGTCGCGGCGGTGTGGCAGGATGTGTCGTGCCCTCGTGACGAGGCGGAGGTCTCCTCGGGCAGGCTTCTCCTGGAGTTCCTTGCCGGGTCTTCGGAGCCGCATCTCACGTGGGAGGTGTACTACCTGCGGCGGTCGAGCTACGGCTCGCCGATCGAGGGGCGTCTGTATTCGGTCGATGCGCATACCGGGGCCATTCTGCAGTACGGGTTTACCGTCCAGGACGGTTCATCGGCCGTGGCCGGCGAGGACGGAGATAATTCCGCCGCGGGTCTGGGAGTGTACCCGAACCCCTTCAACTCGACGATGGCCATCCGCTACCGGCTTGACGGTCCGGGCACGGTAGCGATCACGGTCCACAATATAGCGGGACAGGCGGTCCGACACCTCGCGCGGCTCGATGGCGCCGTGGGCACGTATGAGGTCATCTGGGATGGACGGGATGACCGCGGGCACCCCGTGGCAAGCGGCATCTACGTCGTATGGCTCGTGACGCCCTCGCGCGCGGAGGCCAAGCGGGTAACACTCCTGCGCTGAGCGGGTGGCGGCGGTTCATGTCGCACGTCACCGACTACGAGATGAGCCACTACCTGCCGATACTGTGAGCGACCGCCTCACCGCGCGCCTCTGCCGCGGCCTCATCTTCAGCGTCGTCGAGGGAAGGCTGGGGTAGGCGGGAAGGGTGTGAAGCGATCCTTCCGACTCCTGCGTGCGCGCACAACCCGCCTGCGGCTCCACATGACACTTGTCACGAAGGAGTGGAATGTGCAGCGGCGAGGACTGTAGGCCACCTTCCTGTGTCCCCCTTGACCCCTCCATCAAGTTCCTGTACACTTGCGACCATCGCTGACAGGAAGCTGCACAAGTCTTTTGCTATCCGGCATTTTGCGCTCGGGGGACGCGGGCGCGCGGAGATTCGAGGACATGTGCGATGAAAATCCAATAACTGTTCAGCGCGCAGACTACCTCACGCCAAAGGAGATCGGCCAGTTCTTCGCTCCGCCTGGCGAGCGGTATGGACTCATACTCCAGCGGGGCCACACCATTCTCTTCGGCCCCCGGGGCACCGGCAAGACGATGCTCTTGAAGTATCTGTCGTTGCCGGTTCAGATGAGAATTCGTGCCGCGTTGCATGACCTCCCGTGTTTTGGCATCTACGTACCCCTCTCGGCCAGCGAATGCGACCCATTCCGAATGGCTTATCGAGCCAGCAAGCCAAGTTGGCAGGCGTTCTCGCACTTCCTCGCCCTGCATTTCGCAGAGTCCGTGGCACGCCTCCTCCAAGATCTCGAGTCCCACGTGCCACGAGAGACGCTGGCCGGTTGCCTGGAGGATCTGAGGCGGACGCTACCGGGAGTAGCACCAGCCGAGGATCCAGGCGGCTGGTTGTGTAGCATCAGGGATACAAAGAACGCGATATGCACCCGGGTACAAGCCAGCAGATCGCTGGCGTCACAGGACCAGTGGCCGCACTGGAACACCCTCGTTCCGACACTCTCGCAGCGGATCGGCCAGAGGCTGGGCCCGCTATGCCAGCGCGAGATGCCGGTATACTTGCTCGTTGACGGGTATGAGAATCTGAAGGAGCTGTCCGGTGTGTTCAACACCCTGATAGAGCGACATGGCGGCGGAGGCTTCTCATTGAAGATTGGCGCGCGGAATTTCGGCAGGTACATCAGCACCGACGTTCTAGGACGTCACATCGAAATCGGGCAGGATGTCAACGTGGTTCCGCTGACGTACGAGGATCCTGCCGACAGAGGGTACGTGAGTTGGGTGGCCGCAATCGTGTCGAACCACCTCAGGATCAGCGGGAATGCGAGGTTCGCGGGAGCCACGGCCGGTCAGTTGCTGTCCGGCGACCTCCATCGCCCAGGGCAAACGATGCTCTTCGATGCCAGCGAGGACTTCGGGGTCGTGCCGGCCTTCGACGTGAAGGACCGTCGATCACGCGTGCGAGGATATCGCGGCCTCATGGCCTTCGCTTCCCTCTCGTCGGGCGTTGTTGACAACTTCGTGAAGCTATCCAGTCGGGTCGCGGATGAACTAGTGCCTACTTTCGCAAGTTCATGTATGCGGAATTGGCTGTCGAAGTCCCAGCAGATGGGCTTTCTCTTCCACAGTATTGGTATGCTTTCTTCTGCAAGTAGGCACTAGGCCAACGTCCCAGCGCTGAAGATCCTTTGTCGCACGCAGCAGAGTTGTTTGCCGAGGACGAGTTCGACCACCTGCTATCCCGTGGCCGCAGTTACTTCGCACCGCTTCGCCGCCTGGTTTATCACTTGCTGCAGGACTTCGAGGAGCGTTTCAAGAGGGACGACGGCCATCCGGAGGCGGTCTCGTACCGAGTCATTATCCCTGATCTTGCGGCCGACTCCGAGGACGAGGATCCTGCTCTGTTCAACGCACTGAAGATCGGATGCGAGACAGCTACGTTCCAAACGGCCAGCGCCTTTGGTGGCGAGATTGCGTGGGCACTGCCAACCGAGCTTTGGGTAAGCCTAGCCCTGTCGCCGATGTTCGGGCTCAAGCCCGCGATCGGCGGGTCCGCGGAGTACCCCGTCGCTCAGCTCCGAAGGTTCATCCAGAAGCCGCTCCCGCCCGGGTACGTCGAGACGCCGGGGACCGCCCGGCCGCGCGAGGAGCCAAAGGTGGATCCATCGTTGGCCAAGAAGAAGGTGTTCCTGTCGATCTCCTTCAAGGGCCCGGACGAGAATGCAGGCAATCGCTACGCGCTGAAACAGGCGATTTCGGAGTACATGCTAGAGAAGAAGCTGAAGAAGGTTGATTTCGAGACTGCTGACGCGAAGTGGAACATGCCCTGCGTTGACGCCGAGGACATGCCCGTATCCGGTAACATCCGGGAGAAGGTCCTCTCTGGCATGCGACGGGCTCACTACATCCTGTTGGAGATCGCTTCGCGCAGTCCGAGTGTCTACTTCGAGCTGGGGATGGCACAAGCGTTGGGCAAGCCGTGGATACCCGTCTGGAACAGGACAAGCTTTCCCATGATGGATACGGGGAATCTGCCGGGGTACATCCGCATAGCGGAGATGATCGACTATGAACTGACCCACAACGGCACGATCAGCGAGAGACGGCAGTTCGCGGACAAGGTACTGCGCGGTTTCGCGGAACTCGAGGATGGCGAGCCGGCACGTCGAGATCCAGCACATGCGCTCAGCGAGCGGGGCGAGGATCTGACTGTTCAAGACCGCGTTTTCTATTTCGCTCACGAAGAAGGCACTTTCTGGGACGTGCCCCACCAAGAGGTCCGACGGCACTTGGAGGGCCTGGGGTACTGCGAGGTGCAGTTCCCGCAAGCCGTCGAGCGCCAGGACGAACTCGTCAGGATCTGCTATGCCATCAAGAAATCAGCTCTGTGCCTAATCGACACGTCCAGGGGCGATCCAGGGTTCTTCTGGAGGCTTGGATACGCCTTCGCGTCGGACTCACAAAGAGAGGTCGTACACCTGTTGCCGCACAAGGAGAGCGAGATCACCATGTGGCTCGGCAAACCGTCCATTCAGTGGCGAGCTGACGATTTGGTGCGGCAAGTCCGGGCGTTCTTTGACCGCAAGAGTCGCTGACCTGTGGAGATCGCACCATGAGCATCGAGGAGATTCGAACGCTGCTACCTCTGGCCGACGACAAGCCGGACGATCTTCTCATCGTGTGCACGAGTTTCGAGGAGCGGTGTTGGAAGTCACTCCTCATCGCGGAGAAGTACAAGGCTGAGTATGTCATAGTTATCAACTACGACGCCAAGGAGCAATGGGTCGCCCAGCGGCGTGCCGTTCAACGACTGCGCGACAACGCGGCTAGAGTAGCCGAGGCCGCGAAGAAGTGCGCGCGCAAAGGTGTCATCCCGATACGGTGTCTGAGGAGGGACCCGCTTGACGGCTATGCCAAGCTGGCGGACGCCCTGACGGAGATCGGTGTGCGGTCGCGGACGCACCCCAGGATAACGCTCGATGTATCTGTGCTCACGAAGTCATACCTGCTCGTGCTATTGAAGGCTTTGGAGTCAGTCAATGGGGCATGGAAGAGAGTAGTCTACTCTGAACCGGCCGCGTACTATCCCGATAGGCTCACGGTTGGGGTATCTAGCATAAGCTACGTGCCGTTGTTCTGCGGCAGAACTACCTCCTTGAAGCCCGACCTTCTTGTCGCATTTCTGGGCTTCGAAGGGGAACGTGCGTTCGCGATCTGGGAGCACTACGAGGCGGACCACACTATCGCCTTGGTGGGCAGCCCAGGTTACAGGCCGCGGTATCCTGGCACATCAAGGGACTTGAACAGGTCACTCCTAGGGGAGTACGGGGTGGAGTCGCAGGAGGTGCCTACGAGAGACCCTGACATGGTTGCCACCACACTGAAGGATATTTGGCGACGTTTCCCCGATCACAACCTGCTGCTCGCACCCCTGGGAACCAAGCTCCAAGCTCTCGGCCTATACCTGTTCCTGCGGGACAACCCGGAGTGCGGGGGTCAGGTTGTCTATGCGACGCCAGCAGCGTACTACGCGAATTACTACGCGAAGGGAAGCGGCAAGGTCTATCAGAAGACGATCTCCCTCCCGCAGGGGGCATCAGGGAGCCCCCAACCCTAGATAGCGGCACCTGGCGGTGGCAAACCGGCGTCCGGCGGCGGCCCAGCCGCGGGCGCCGCCCGCGATGCCGTCACCTATTCTCCACCTCCCACTCGAAGCCGAACCGCGGGTCATCCCACGGCGCGCGGTACTCGTCGGTCGCGTCGTACGGCTGGTCGGTGGTGTTGATGAGGATGCTCGGATCGGCGAGCGAGATGTAGCCGTGGAACACGCCCGGCGGGATGGCCAGCGTCACGTGGTTGCCGCCGCCCATGATGATCGCGTTCGCTGCGCCCGCGGTGGGTGAGCCCTTCCGCGCGTCGAACAGGCCGACCTTGATCTTCCCCCATGGCACGAACCAGATGTCCGTCTGCTTCAGGTGGTAGTGCCACGCCTTCACAACGCCGCGCGCCGTGATCGAGACGTAGCTCTGCGCGAAGCCGCGGAAGATCGGGTCCGTGCTCTTCAGGTACACGAGCAGGCTCTGCCGATCATCGACGTTCTCCCTCACCTCCGCGACGACGACGCCGTCGATGCGAGGCGTCTTCGCGACCTGTTGCACCTTGCCCTCGAAGCGCGGATCGATGACGATCTGGTCTGGCATGATGGCTCCCCGGCGTGTACGATCGCGGACGCGGACGTTCGCGGCGCGGTTGGCTGGTTTTCCTGCCGTCTCGTTCGTATGTATGGTAATGTGAACCTGCGGAAGAAGCCAACACGAGGGATGGCGAGGGTACCGGTGCGAATCGGCAGGCTGACGGAGAAGGCGCTCATGCTCGCCCTCGGTCGCAGCGCGAGCGTGGCGGCGCAGTTCGCCGTCAGTCTGCTCCTCGTGCGCTGGTGGACGGCGGACGAGTTCGGCCGCTTCCAGCTCGTCCGCGTGATGGTCGGCGTCGCGGCGCTCTTCGATCTCGGCCTGCCCGTCGGACTCCTCCAGGCGACCGGCGGGATGACGGCCGAGCGACGGCAGCGAATCTTCCGCCTCGGCGCGGCGGCCAGCGTCGCGGTGGGACTCCTGGTCGGCATGGTGCTCCTGGCACTGGCCCCGGTGACGGCGGACGCCGCGGTACGACGCGCGCTCCCTTTCGCCGCACTGCTCGTCGCCGCGACGATCCCAGCCGGTGCGCTGGAGTCGATCCTCGTCGTGCGGGAGCGGCACCGCGCGGCCGGCATGGTAGCCCTCGTCGCGGCCGTCGGCGGCCTGGCGGCGAGCGTGCTCGTGCTGATGGTCCATCCGACGCTCGCGGCGGTGTACGGCGCGCTCGCCTTCGCGGCAGTCGCCCGGCTCGGGGCGCTCGTGCCGTACGCGGGGCTGTCGCTACCGCGGCTGCGGCAGCCCGCACTCCGCACGTGGATGGCGGAGGCGTGGCCGCTCGTGCGGACGAGCCTCGTCGTCTCTGCGAACCGGTTCGTCGGGATGGCCTCCGCGCAGCTCGACCGCGTCGTCGTGGCGGCCCTCTTCAGCGCGGCGACGCTCGGCCACTACGCCGTCGGCGCATGGGAAGTGCCGTTCGTGGCGATTTTCTTCAGCGCCATCGTCTCGGCGATCGTGCCGGAGATGAGCGAGCACTGGGCCGCCGGCCGTAGGGACGACTTCCTCGCCGTGTGGAAGGAGGCGGTCGCCCGCGCGGCGTGGATCGTGTTCCCGATCTGGCTCTGGGCGTGGATCTGGGCGCCGGAGATCCTCCGGGTGCTCTTCACGAGCCGGTACGCGGACGCCCTGCCGGTGTTCCGGGCGTACCTGCTCATGCTGCCGCTCCGCGTGGCGGTGTACTCGGCGCTGCTCGTCGCGATGGGCGCGATGCGGGCGCTCCTCGTCGGCGCGCTGCTCGACCTCGCGCTCAACGCCGCGCTCAGCGTGACGCTCGCGCGCCTTGTCGGGCCCGTCGGTCCGGCGGCGGCGACAGCGGCGGCGACGTACATTCAGGTCGTCTACTACCTCGCGTACGTCCGACGCCGACTCGCGGTGCCGGCGCGCCGGCTCTTGCCCTGGCCCGCGCTCGGACGGGCGCTCGTCGTGGCCGCCGCGGCGACGTTGCCGACGGCGCTCCTCCGCTCGTGGCGGGCGACCGACCTCGTCCTACTGATGCTCGCGTCGGCCATCGCAGCGGCGGTCGTCGGCCTCGTCATGTACGTCACCGCCGCCGGGCTCTTCGTCGGGAGGGCGCAGCATGGCCGTTGATCTCTGCGACCGGGCGCAGTGGGACGCGCTCGCAGAGAAGGCCGACCCGGGATTCTACGGCCGCTCGGATTGGCTGGATGCCATCTGCGGTGCGACGGGGATGGAGCCGCAGTATGTCGTCGTCACGGCCCGCGAGACGCCGGTCCTCCGTGCCGCGCTCGCCCGGAAGCGCCGTTGGGGACAGGAGTTCCTCCTTACCCCCGCCTCGGCGGCGTACGCCGGGTGGGCGGAGGCGTTCCCCGACGACCTCGCGCCCGAGCGGCGGGAGGCGCGCCGGATCGAGGTCGCCGACGAACTCGCCGCCTGGTGCGAGGATCACGCCGCGTGGACGCGCATCGTCCTGCCGCCGGAGATGATCGACGCCCGCGCGTTCATCTGGCGCGGCTGGCGGGCCGAGGTGCGGTACACGTACCGCACCTCGGCCGCGGACGACGCCGCGACCGCGATGCACGAGAATGCGCGGCGGCAGGTGAAGAAGGCGGCGCGGCTCACGGTCGCCTGCCCGGAGGGCGTCGAGGCCGTCCGGGCCCTCGCGGCGGTGATCGAGCCGACGTTCCGCCGGCAGGGCGAGCCGCTCCCGACGCCTGCCGCGGCGTGGCGTGCCTACCTGGATGCGCTCGTCGGCCTTCCGTCGGTCCGCATCGTCGCCGCCTTTGATGGAGAGACACCGCACGCGGCGATGGCGCTCGGCTTCGACACGCACAGGGCGTACGAGCTCCTCGCCGGCACGAGCGAGGAAGGGCTCGCGAGCGGCGCGAGTGCCCTCGTCATGCAGGCGGCGATGCGCGAGGCGGCGGCATGTGTCGGCGAGCTCGACCTCGCCGGGGCGAACATCCCGAGCATCGCCCGGTTCAAGCGCGGCTTCGGCGGCAGGCTCGTGCCGTACATCGCCGTGAGCCATGCCGGCTCGACGTGGTCGCGCTGGCTCGCCACAGGCGCACCACGGCTACGACGGCGGCTCGGGTTCCGGCGATGACAGGGGGTCAGGCGCTCATGGCGACGATCGCTTCCGACCGGTTGCTGCCGCACGATCCGACGGCACGAGCCCGACCTTGGGGACACGACATGGCCATCGACCTCTGCGAGCGAGCCACGTGGGACGCGCTCGCGGCGGAGTCCGACCCGGGCTTCTTCGGTCGGTCCGACTGGCTCGAGGCAGTCTGCCCGGCGGCCGGCATGGAGCCGCGGTACGTCGTCGTGACGGCGTGCGGCGTGCCGATCCTGCGCGTGGGGCTCGCGCACCGGCGTCGCTGGGGGCGCGAACTCGTCCTCTCGCCGCCGACGGCGCCGTACGCCGGCTGGGCCGAGCGCCTCCCCGACGGGCTCACTCCGATCGAGGAGGAGGACCGCCGCCACGAGGTACTGCAGCAGCTCGTGAAGTGGTGCGCGCGGGAGACCGACTTCACCCGCATCGCGATCCCGCCCGACGCGCCGGATATCCGCCCGCTCATCTGGAGCGGCTGGGAGCCCGAGCTCCGTTACGCGTATCGCATCCCGGCCGCGGCCGGCGCGCGCGTCTCCGGAGATAGCCGTAGGCACGTCGGGAGGGAGGCCCCCGACCTCGTCATCCTTCGTCCCGAGGGGCGCGTGGCCGCCGACATGCTCGCCGTGACGCTGGCCGCGGCCTTCGAGCGCGCGGAGACGGGGCCGCCTCTGCCGGCGGCAGCATGGCGAGGGTACCTCGATGCGGTCGCCCGGCTGCCTGCGGTGCGCGTGCTCGCCGCCGTGGACGCGCGCGGCGAACCGCACGGGGCGATCGTGCTGGCTCGCGACACCCGGCGCGCGTACGAGCTGCTCGCGGGAACAACCGAAGCCGGCTCGGAGAGCCACGTTGGCGCGCTCCTTATGCGCGCGGCATTGGACGAGATCGGGGACGTCCTCCCCGAGGTGGAGGTCGTCGGGGCGAACGCGTCGGGCATCGCGCTGTTCCGGAGCGGCTTCAGCGGCGCGTTCGTGCCATACGTCGCCGTCAGCCGCGCGCCCTTGATGCGGGCGGAATGGGCCGCGACCGGCTCGCCGGGCCTGGAGCGCCGACTCGGCCGCGCATGGCTCCGCATGAGGCGATGGGCATGAGCCGACGATCGGGGCGAAGGGTTGCGATGGTCGTCTACAACGACCTCATGCACGACGCACGTGTGCACAAGGAGGCGCAGACCCTCATCGCCGCCGGGTACGCCGTCGAGGTCATCGGGATGCGCGACAGCCGCACGCCGCCCCTCGTCGGATGGGAGGGTGTGCCGGTCACGCGCCTGCATGTAGGCCCTGCGCGGTCGCTCCGGCTGCGGTACGCGCGGTTCTGGGCGGACGTGTACAGGCTCCTCACCGCGCGGCGGCCGGAGGCTATCCATGCGCACGACCTCGATACGCTCGCGCCGTGCTGGCTGACGGCGCGCCGGCTCGATGTGCCGCTCGTCCACGACGCGCACGAGCTCTGGACGGAGCTGCCGTCCCTCGTCGGCCGACCCGCTATCCGCAGCGTGTGGTCGGCGCTGGCAACACTGCTCGTGCCGCGGTGCGACGCGGTGATCACCGTCGGGGAGGGCGTCGCGGCCGTGCTCGCCGAGCGGTACGGCATCGCGCCGTGCGTCGTGCGGAACCTGCCGCCGCGACGCGACGCGCCGGTCGCCGCGCCCGTGCGAGAACGGGTCGGCCTCGGGCCCGACGCGCCGCTCCTCATCTTCCAGGGCGGTCTGCTGCCCGGCCTCGGCATCGACCGAGCGATCCGCATGATGGAGTCGCTCCCCGACGCGCACCTCGTCATCGTCGGCGACGGCCCGCTCGGCGGCGCGCTCCGCGAGCAGGCGGCGGCGTCGCCCGCGGCGAGTCGGATCACGTTCCTCGCGGCCGTGCCGTTCGCCGAGCTCCCGCCGATCACCGCCGCGGCCGATGTCGGCCTGTTCCTCGGCGAATCGGAGGGCCTGAACCTCCGCCTCGCGCTCCCGAACAAGCTCTTCGAGTACATCGCCGCGGGCGTGCCGGTCGTCGCGACGGATTGGCCGGAGATCGGCAGCGTCGTGCGCCATTGGGAGGTCGGAACCTTGTTGGCGCCGGGCTCCTCACCCGAGGAGGCCGCGCGCGCGGTGCGGGAGGCGCTCGCGGGACGCGAACGGTTCGCGGCGAACGCGCGCCGCGCCGCGCAGGAGCTCGCTTGGGAGGCGGACGCGCCGCGGCTCATCGAGTGCTACGCGCGCCTGCCCTGGCGATCGTGAGGGTCCGGCCGTGCCAACCGCCACCGTCGTCATCCCGACGTACAACCGGCCCGACCACCTCGCGGCGGCGCTCGGCGCTCTCGCCGCGCAGGCGGAACCGGACGTCCCCTTCGACGTCGTCATCGTCGACGACGGCTCCTCGCCACCCGTCGCCTTGCCGGCCGGGCCGTGGCCCTTCGACCTCCGCGTCGTCCGTCTCCCGGAGAACCGCGGTCGCGCCGCCGCCCGCAACGCCGGGCTGGAACACGCGCACAGCCCGCTCGTGGCATTCCTCGACGACGACATGCGCGCACAGCCTGGTTTCGTCCGGGCGCACGTCGCGGCCATCGACCCGGCCGGGCGCGACGTCGGCCTTGGCCGCGTGACGTTCCATCCCGACGTCCCGCGCGATCGCCTGACGCGCTACCTCGAGACGCGCGGCGCGGCGAAGCTCGATGCGGCGGAGCCGATCCCATTCCGGTATCTTCTCACGTGGAACAGCGCCGCCCCGACGGCGCTCCTGCGCCGCGTCGGCGGCTTCGACGAGCGGTTGCGCGCCTGGGGCGGCGAGGATCTCGAGCTCGGCTGGCGGCTTGCGAAGGCAGGCGCGCGGCTCGTCCGGGTGCCCGATGCGTGGGCACTCCATGCGCACCGACGCGACGTGGACGCCGTGTGGGACGTGAGCGTACGGTTCGCGCGGGAGTCCTTGCCGCTCATCCTGGAGATGCACCCCGATCTCGTGCGGGAGCTTCGGGCGGACCTGCTCGGCCCGGCGAGGTACGGCGGCCGTACGTGGCGACGGCGGGCGGTGCGGCTCGCCACCGCGGCGCCGCTGCCGGACCTCGCCCGGCGGCTTCTCGCGCGATGGCCGTCGTTTCCGTGGCCGATGGCACTCTACCACTATCTCATCGCGTCGGCGTGGCGGCGCGGGCTCGACCGCGCGTCGCCCGCCGGGAGCGGAGGAACGATATGAGGCGCATGTTCCGGCCGATGGCGGCCTGCGCGATGCCGGCTCTGGCTCTCCTCCTCGCGGCCTGCGCGGGCGGCTCCCGGCAGGTGAACATCGCCGCGGAACAATCGGCTACGACCCCCGCGGCGGCCCTCCAGGCGACGTTCCTGCAAGAGATCGGCTGGCGCGGCTCCGGGCCCGGCGAGTTCGTCGGCCCGACCGGCATCGCGGCGAACGCCCTCGATCAGGTCTTCGTCGTGGATACCGGCAACGACCGGGTGCAGCAGTTCGACCCGTCGGGCAGGTACGTCGGCGAGACCGGCGGATTCGGCTGGAGCGACCGGCAGTTCAACCATCCCCTGGGCGTCGCCGTCGGCGGCAACCTCCGGGTCTGGGTCGCCGATACGCAGAATCGGCGCATCGTCCAGTTCGACACCAGGCTCCAGTGGCTCGGCACGACCGCGCAGGACCTCGGCATCGGAAGCGACGCCGAACTCGGCTACCCCACCGCCCTTGCGGTGAGCTCGAGCGGCGAGGTGTGGTACACCGATCGGGACACCGACCGGCTGCTGCGGCTCTCCGCCTTCGGCGAGGGCGGCGAATTCCCCGGCGGCACCCTCGGCCCGGGCGACCTTGAGAACCCCCTCGGCATCGCCATCGGCCCGGACGCCACCATCGTCGTCGCCGACACGGACCACGACCGCGTCGTCTTCTACGATCAGTTCGGCAACATGCTCCGCACCTGGGGCGAGGGCTTCCTCCAGCAACCGGCCGGCGTGTTCGTCACGCGCGACGGCGACCTCATCATCGCCGACACGGGGAACGACCGCGTCGCCTTCGTCAACCGGCTCGGCCGGATCATCGGCACCATCGGCGCTCACGGCACCGGGCCGGCGGCCTTCGACGGGCCATACGACGTGGCGGTCACGCGCGACGGGCATCTGTGGGTGACCGATAGCGGCAACGACCGGCTCCAGGTCTTCAGCCTCA